>WNGL01004034.1_pt1 | contig 17673 bp, 12 predicted proteins | sample 5400591 | NCBI WGS metagenome assembly WNGL01 (sample SAMN13153377, study PRJNA577476) | soil metagenome | isolation source: 80 cm soil or saprolite under Garry oak tree replicate 1 | place: USA:California | collected 2016-06-15 | reverse complement strand
CACGAGCTGGGAAGCGACGAGCGCGCCGAGGGCGTTGACGCGCCACGCCTCCTGAAATGCCTCGGCAGTGATCTCCTCGACCGTGCCCCACACGCCGGACCCGGCGTTGTAGACGAGGACGTCGACCTCACCCAGGTCCTGCCGTATCGAGGCGAACGCACGCTCGACCGACTGCGGGTCCGAGGCGTCGGCCTGGTACGCCCTCGCGGAGCCGCCGAGCTCGCCTGCGAGCTTCCGGGATACCTCCGGCGTCCGGGCCACGAGCGCCACCGCGTACCCGTCGCTGACGAAGCGGCGACCGATGGCGGCTCCGTTGCCCGGACCGACGCCGATCACGGCACAGACAGGTCTCACCATGCGCGGGTTCTAGTGGCGGCTGTGGAGCGGCGCAGGGCAATCCCGGGGCTCCCGCGTGTCCCCGAGGCGGTCGTCATCGCGATAGGCGAGCGCGAGCTCGCGGTGTTCGAGAACGTGACCGCGAACACGAGCGCGGAGTCGACGGCGCGGCAGGTGGTGCAGGTCGATGGGTTGACCTTCCCTTTCAACTTTCTCCCTGCGGGCCGCGGCCTTGCCGCTGATCGCGATTCACGAACGGTCGTTTAGACGCATGATTCATCTTCGGCAGCGCTACTCCGGTCAGCGACGCGCAGTACGCGAGGAGCTGCTCCTGAAAGCGGCCGTTGCGCGTCGCCGGGTGTACGTCGCGAAGCTTCTGGTGATAGAAGTACTTGCCCGTCACAGTGGCCGCGGAGTCGTCGCTCACGGCGAGCCAAGCCTGAGTCACCGGCGCGAGCGAGAGGTCATCGGGCGCACCAGGCCCTCCCATGCGCGTCGGAACCCAGCCCGGTTCGAGCGCATTGGACAGCACATCAGGCCATCGACGCGCGACCGCGAAGGCGAGCACCACATCGAACAGCTTGCTGTCTGCATAGGCTTGGCTCCCATTCCACCTGCGCCTCGACCACTGGGGGTCCGCGAGGTCGGCTTCGGCACCGTGGTGCATTCCTGAGCTGAGGTAGACCAGGCGGCGCGGAGGCGTTACGAGCGCCGTCAGGAGGTAGGGTGCGAGCACGTTCACGACGAAGACGTGCTCGAGCCCGTCGAGCGTCTCGATGCGACGCGGCTCCCTGTACCCGATGCCCGCGTTGTGAATCACGGCATCGAAGCGACCGGCCGCGTTGGCCTGGTCGGCCACGCGGCGGATGCCCGCGAGGCTGGACAGGTCTCCAACGAGGATGCCCTCGGCGGTAGGCAACTCCGCGCGGGCATTTCCGGAGCGAGCTTCGTTGCGGGCGTGGAGCGTAACGGCATGCCCCTCGTTCGCGAGGAGCTTCGCAGCCATCATGCCGAGCCCATCCGTCGATCCCGTGATGAGGACGCGTGACCGGATCACTGGTCGCCTCCGTTCTGCGCCACGAGGTCCGCAGCGACCTCCTGGAATGGAATCCGACCCCGCCGCGACTCCCTCCCCTCGAAGTCGGGCCACCCGTTCGGTGTCGCGCGACGCCAGACAATCTCCGCCGACTTGAGGCTCCCGTTGAACATGTGCGGCCGGTCGGGGCTGAGGCGCAGCTCGTCCCCGTCGAGCTTTGCGATGCGCGCCTGCCGCTGCCCCTTCCAGTTGGGGAAGAGGCTGACGAACATCTCGTGCTCGATGGTGCGCTCCTCTTCGTCGACGTAATACGGGCCGGAGTACGCAAGGTAACTCGCACCGGCGTCGACGTACTCCTGCGCCGTGCCCCTGTACATGTCGCCGCTCGCGAAGCCGTGACGCGCGGGCGCGCTGAGCTGCGCGGACATGTAACCGTCCGGTGTGTACAGGATGAGCCCATCGGGCTCCGTTCCCATCGGGAGAAACACCTCTCCCGTCTCGAGGTCGGTCTCCCGACAAGAAACCAGCTGCCAGGCGCCTACGAGCGCATCGCGCAGGGACGGGCGCCGATCGAGGGCCCGGTAGATGCCGCGCTCAAGCTCTCCGTAAAGAGCCACGACGCGCGCATCGTAACATGGCAGGATCTGCGTGAAGAGCGCGCCGGCGACCTTCTTCACCGGGTCGATCCAGAAGTAGCAGTTGAGCAGACCTGTCCAGGAGGCGCTTCCGGCGCTTCGCCCGTTCGGGCCTGGGCGCTCGTTGATGTCGAACGACAAGCCCCATTTGTGCGCCTCACCGGGGAACTGGTCGAAGTCGTTTGACACCTCGGGATGCGCGCTGCGCATCTCGTGGACGTCCAGATCGCCGATGTGGTTGGCCATCATGGAGGCGACGGTCTCGGGTCGCAGGATACGCACGCCGTCGAGCTCCCCGCCGTTGAGCAGGGCGCGAAGAAGGCGCATGTAGTCGCGGGGCGTGCTGAACGCGCCACCGCCACCCATGAAGAACTCTGGGCGCTGCGGCATCTCGAACGGCGCCGCCACGAGGCTTCCGTCCGCCTGGCGGTTGAAGAGAGTGGCGACGCGGCGCTTCTGCGCGCTGCTCATCAGGAAACCCGAGTCCTTCATCCCGAGCGGCTCGAAGAAGTTCTCACGGAAGTAAACCTCGAGGGACTGACCCGACACCTGCTCGACGATCTTGCCAATCCAGTCCATCCCGATGCCGTACTCCCACCGCTCGCCCGGATCGAACTCGAGCGGCGCCGCGAACGCGGCGTTCCGGAGCGACGCGATGTCCGGCATTCCGGTCACCTGCTCGTAGCGCGTCAGTGCCGCGCTCCAGTTCGCGTAGGTGTAGCCCGACGTGTGGGTCATTAGATGCCGGATCGTGATGGGCCGCCTGGCCGGCCGAAGTCTGGGTCTGCCGTCGTCATCGAATCCCTCGAGCACCTGGGGGTTCGCAAGCTCGGGCAGGATCTCGCGCGCCTCCTGGTCGAGGCGCAGCTTTCCCTGTTCCACGAGCTGCATGCACGCCGTCGCCGTGATGGTCTTGGTCATCGAAAGGAGCCAGAACACCGCGTCCTCGCGCATCGGCGCACCCGTGCGGAGGTCGGCGTGGCCGAACGCGCCCGAGTACACCTCGCCTTGCGCCGTCGCGCCCATGGCGACGACGCCGGCGACGTCGCCGCGTGCACCGCACGGCGCATCGCCGCGTCGATGGAGTCGAACCGGCCCGCGATCGCTCGCGGCGCCGGCCCCGTTGCCAGTCCCAGCTGTCGAATCGTCTCGTTCATGGTCAACCTCCGAGAACCATCGATAATGATCGCCGGGACGCTTGGTGAGCGCCGACTTCGTCAATGCTACGATGAGCGCCGCTCAACACCCGAAAGCCTAGAGGACACGATGGGTTACGACGAGCGCATCCTTGGCGGCATCGGGGTCCTTGCCGCAGTGACGGAGGCCGGCAGCTTCGCGCGGGCGGCCGAGGTCCTGGCCCTTACGCCGTCGGGCGTCAGCCGCGCCGTCGCGCGGCTCGAGGAGCGCGTCGGCGTGCGTCTGTTCGATCGCACCCCGCGATCCGTCACGCTCACCGAGGAAGGGCGCCGTCTCCACATGCAGCTCATGCCGCTGCTCGACGCGATCGAAGAGGCAGCCGCCGACGTCGCGGGTGCCTCGGCGAGGGTGCGCGGGCGACTGCGCGTCAGCATCGACCCGTGGTTCTCGCGCATGGCGCTCGGGCCGAAGCTGCCGACGTTCTTGAGCCGCCACCCCGACTTGGCGCTCGAGCTGACGGTGAGCAATCACCGCGAGGACATGATGGCCGGCGTCGACGTCGCGGTGCGCTTCGGCCCGCCCGATGCGTCCTCACTCGTTGTGCGCAAGCTCCTCGAGACACCCGTCGCGACGTACGCGGCGCCGTCGTACCTGGCGAGGCGTGGCACGCCCAGCACGCCGCACGAGCTGGCCCAGCACGACGTCCTGCTGTTCCGAGATCCTCAGACGGGTCGTCCATTTCCCTGGGAGTTCTCGCGCGACGGCGAGACGTTCACCGTCGAAGTCAGCGGCCGCTTCACGAGTGATGACCCCTCGACGGCGGTCGCTGCCTGCATCGCGGGCGGAGGCGTGTTCCAGAGCCTCGCCCTCGGCCTGTCGACCTGGCTCGCGAACGGGGAGCTCGAGGTCATCCTCTCCGACTGGAGCAAAGAGACCTGGCCACTCTACGCCTACCACCCCTCGCGCAAGTTCCCCCCCGCTAAGGTGCGCGCCTTCCTCGATTTCGTTCAAGAGATCGCTGCTAGGTGACGGTGTCGCGAGCCTCACCCGAAGCGGCACAGCCGTCCCTCGAAGAACCGCCTCGCCGTCGGCCTTCGCGCCCTTCCAGGTGCCTCCACGCCGCTTCGACCCGCCGCTCAACACAGACCCTGTTGCGAGCGAATGATCCCCCATCCGCTCACATTGGAACGGTGGGCCGATTTGGTGGCATGCTGGGATCAGAGGCGAAGTCGTTGCGTGACGGGCGCAAGCGCTAGCCCTTGCACGAGGATCGTCACCGCCACGACGCCGTACACGGCGTCCACGATGTCAGTGAAGAACGACAAGACCGAGTCGCGATTCGTGCAGCTTGGCACCCGACTCCATCCGCCCTCACAGGTGGGGTGAAGGGGCTTCCGCGCTGGGCAAGGAGCCGAGCATCCGCGTGGCTCCTTCACGTCTCGGGGCGCTCAGCCCTGGGGAAGCACAGCAGGCCCGCTGGAAGCGCCGACGTCGCCCCCCCCCGCCTCCAGAACGAGGAAGCGGCGGGGGCTGTAGGGTATGCGACGGGAGACAGATTCACGTTGCCGTCAGGTTGCCGTTGGGGCGTTCCGCGCCGCGATCCGGCATGCTCTCCCGTGTACTGGCATGCTGACCTGCTTCCTGAGCCGTTCCGAGCCCTTGTGCGGCAAGCGCGCGTCCCGCCTCAGGATTGTGTTCACTCTCTGTAACGCTTCAAATCCCTTTTCCCCGCTCCAGTGCAACCCCCTGATTCGTCAGGGGGTTTTTCTTTTCCGGAACGGAAAAGGGTTCCGGGTTGAGACGCTTTTCGCTGGTACGCAGGCACGCGAGGAAGAGGGGTTCCGCGGCGCACTTTTCCGCTCACGCAACGCCCCGAATTCTCGAGTATCGGCGAGATTCCTCCGGCAGCGAGTCTTCGCGGCAGTCTCCCGGCGTCATCGTGGGTCGGCGCGGAGTGCGCAATGGGCAGCGCAGCCTGTCATCCGAAGGGTGTTGGCGCTCATGAGAAAGCGCAGAAATCTGGATCGGCCGCCGGCTCATGATCGTGGCTTGCGGCGGGCCGGCTTCGCCTCCTCGGCCTCGCGGGCCCGGTAGCTCTTGCCCTCGAGGCCCGGCTCGCCAGCCGCCCCGCGCCCACCTGCGCCCCCGGAGCACGCACACGCGAGTCGCGTCGCCGCGGGCGGAGGCTCACGGGGTCGTGGGGATGGAGGTCCGCTCCACCACGGGCCGGAGCACGAAGCTCGAGCGCACGCCGGTCACGCCCTCGATGCGGGTGATGCGGTTGAGGAGCAGCTTCTGGTAGCCGTCCATGTCGCGGACGACGACCTTGAGCACGTAGTCGGCCTCCTCGCCGGCGACGAGCAGGCACTCCAGCACCTCGGGGAGCACGCGGATCTTGGCATCGAAGTTCGCGAACCGCTCCGGCGTGTGCCGGTCGAGCGTGATGTGGACCAAGGCCATGAGCGCGAAGCCGAGCTTCCTCCCGTCCACGATGGCCCGGTACCCGGTGATGTAGCCACGCTTCTCCAGCGCGCGGACGCGCCGGAGGCACGGCGACGGCGAGAGGCCGATGCGGTCGGCCAGGTCCTGGTTGGCGAGCCGCCCGTCGCGCTGCAGGTGCTCCAGGATCTGGCGGTCCAAGCGGTCCAGCGGGGCCTGGTGGGGCATGACATGACCTCCTGAGCGAGTGTCTTGGCAGATTCTGCCACTATCACCGAGGTAGTCTGCACGGATGTTGCGAGCGGCCCCGGCCAGACGCTCCCACTTCGCAAGCGTCTGCCGCCCCGGCGGCTCTATCTTCCAGCCACCATGATCGAGCACGCCGCCGGCAAGTATCGTCCGTTCCGCCCCGTAGCCCTGGCCGACCGCCGCTGGCCCAGCCAGGTGACTACCCAGGCTCCCGTCTGGATGAGCACCGACCTCCGCGACGGGAACCAGGCGCTCTTCGAGCCCATGAGCGTTGAGAAGAAGCTGCGGCTGTTCAAAACCCTCTGCGCGGTCGGGTTCAAGGAGATCGAGGTCGCGTTCCCCTCGGCGTCGCAGACCGACTTCGACTTCGTCCGCCTGCTCGTCGAGGGCGGCCACGTCCCCGCCGACGTGACGCTGGTGGTGCTCACCCAGGCGCGCGAGCACCTCATCCGCCGCACCATGGAGGCGATCCGCGGCGCGCCGCGGGCGGTGGTGCACTTCTACGCCGCGACCGCCCCCACCTTCCGCGAGGTGGTGTTCCGGCTGACCAAGGACGAGGTGATGGCGATGGCGGTAGGGGCCATACGGCTGATCCGCGCGCTGGCCGCCGACCTCCCCGGGACCGACGTCCGGCTGGAGTACAGCCCGGAGGTCTTCTCCGGCACCGAGCTCGAGTTCTCGAAGCGGATCTGCGACGCGGTGGTGGAGGCGGCCGGCGCCACGCCCGAGCGGAAGATCATCCTCAACCTGCCCGCCACCGTGGAGATGGCCTCGCCGAACGTCTACGCCGACCAGATCGAGTGGATGCACCGCAACCTGGCGCGGCGCGACGCGGTGATCCTCAGCGTGCACCCGCACAACGACCGCGGCGCGGCCGTGGCCGCCGCCGAGCTGGGCATGCTGGCGGGGGCCGAGCGGGTCGAGGGCTGCCTCTTCGGGAACGGCGAGCGCACCGGGAACGTCGACCTGGTCACGCTGGCCCTGAACCTCTACACGCAGGGCGTCGACCCGAAGCTCGACTTCTCCGACATCAACCAGGTAGCGCGCACGGTCGAGGACTGCACCCAGCTCCCCATCCACCCCCGCCACCCGTACGTCGGCGACCTGGTGTTCACCGCCTTCTCGGGCTCGCACCAGGACGCCATCAAGAAGGGGATGGCCGCGCGGCAGGAGGGGGGGGCGTGGCAGGTCCCCTACCTCCCGGTGGACCCGAAGGACCTGGGCCGCACCTACGACTCGATCATCCGCATCAACGGGCAGTCGGGGAAAGGCGGCATCGCCTACATCCTGGAGACGGTCCACGGCGTCGCGCTCCCCCTGCGCCTGCAGGTCGAACTCTCCGGCGTGGTCCAGCGCCACGCCGACGCTCACGGCGGTGAGATCACCCCGGACGAGCTGTGGGCCATCTTCTCGCGCGAGTACCTGGAGCACCGCGAGCCGATCGCGTACCTCGGCCACCAGATGGTGAACGGCGGCCAGGGCCTCGAGGTCGAGGTCGAGGTGGGCGGGAGGCGCCTGTCGCTGTTCGGCCGGGGCAACGGGCCCATCGACGCCCTGGTGCACGCGCTGGGGTTGCCCGTGCAGCTGCAGTCCTTCGAGGAGCGCTCCACCGGCGTGGGCGCCGACTCCAAGGCCGCCGCCTTCGTGGAGGTGGCGCTGGAGGGCGGGGCCGGCCCCCGCTTCGGCGTCGGCATGGACACGAACATCGTCAACGCCTCGGTGCTGGCGGTGTTCTCCGCCGTGAACCGCGGGTTCGTCGGGCTCGACGCCGCCGCGCGTCGCCGCCTCCTGGCGCACCTCGAGGCTGGCGCGCCGGCGCGGGCGCAGCCACGCGAAGGGCTGGCCTGAGCTCGACGGAGCAGGCTCCTGGCCCGGAGCCTGCTCCAGCGCTGGGCGGTGGCGGCGCACCTTGCCGCGCTGCCGCCGCCGCTCGGTTTCGGCCCCCGGTCCCTGCGGCGGAGGCCCTCGCCCGCCGCGATCCAACAGGAAGTGGGGCCGGACCTACCGTCCGGCACGGTGTAGTCCCGTCGTGGCCCCTATCCCGGGGGCCAACCAACGACGAGACGAACCGTGAACGACGACGAGAAGCTATTTTCTGAGGAGCTTGCCCTGTTCCGCCACGGGGTGATCGGGGAGCTTGCGCACTTCGCGCCCGGCACGAAGGGCCCCTATGCGCGGCTAAAGGAAAAGGCGGACATCGAGTACCGCACCCTGGCTCGCTGCGCACGCACGTCGCGGAGGAGACCATCCGCGGCTGGCTCCGGGCGTACCGCAAGGGCGGCTTCGACGCGCTCAAGCCCCGCGTGCGGAAGGACCAGGGTCAGTCCCACGCCTTGCCATCGCCTCCACCATCGCATCGCCAAGGGCCTTGAGTTCCTGCGGCACCTCGATCACCATCACCGCCACGGGGCATCCTCCAGCGCGAGAGTCCGGAAACCCTCCGATGGCACGGCTCTGCCCCGTGTTCAACTTCCAGACGCCCCAGCGTCAGCAGTGAATCCCGGTCGCTTGCTCAGGATCGGGTCCACACCCTCGTCATCGCCAGCGGCACGCCCGAAAGCCGCGGCGCACCGGTGCAGCGGACCCGCAGAATAGGGCAGCAAACCCCGTCACCGCTGCGTCGGTGGCGCACGGCCCTGAACCGGCGAGGTGGAATTCGGTGGGGCGCTGCGTCTGGACCGGGGTGTCTGGGTCGCCGCCGGTTGAGACGGAGCGGGGGCATTCCCCCGCCCCGCGGCGCCCTTGGTACGACCGATCCTGTCTCGCGCTTCAGCCGCTTCCAGCGGTGGACCGTCGCCTCGCCCACTTTGAAGAGGGCGGCGACCTCCTCGTCGCTCATGTCGCCGACGTGGAAGGCCGCGACCACGCGTTCGCGTAGATCCACCGACTACGCCCACCCCATCGCCACCTCCGCCCGTTTGCGGCTCGCGGAGTGAGCAGATCAAAGTTCGGGGATCCTGGTAAGCGGCTGGCGCTGTCAGGGCGACCGTTTCTCGCGGCGCGAGGACTGCGGCCGCACGGCTTTGGCCGAGGCTGGTGCTACGGTGCCTTGAACCGGTACTTGTTGATCTGGAGCGCCCGAATCCTGGACTCGAGTGTCTGGCGAGAAATACCGAGTCTGGCTGCTGCCCCAGAAGGGCCAGAGACTGTCCCCTGCGAGGCGGCCAACGCGGCCTCGATTCGCTCGCACTCCTGAGCTGCTTCCGCATTTCGTGCGGGGATCCGCGATCCCACTTTGCCGAGGCGGTCGTTCCCCCTCAGCCACGCTTCGTCGACGGAGAACGCCTCCCCGTCAGCCAGGATCACAGCGCGCTCGACGACGTTCTGAAGCTCGCGAACGTTACCGGGCCACTCGTAGCCGCGCAGCAGCTCGAGAGTCCTTCCTTCGATGTGCCTGATCCTCTTCCCCGCCTTCTCCGCGTAGCGCTCGACGAGGTACTGGACGAGTGACGGGATGTCTTCGGGTCGGTCGCGAAGCGCGGGGAGCTGGATCGGAAATACGTTCAAGCGATAGTAGAGGTCCTCGCGGAACTTGCCCTGTGCGACGGCGCCTCGCAGGTCGCGATTCGTCGCGGCCACGACGCGCACGTCGACGGGGATCGGACGGTTGCTTCCGACGCGCTCGAACTCCCGTTCCTGCAGCGCCCGGAGTAGCAAGACCTGGCTCTCCAGCGGCAGCTCGGCGACCTCGTCGAGGAAGATCGTTCCGCCGTCCGCCGCCTCGAATCGTCCGATCCGCCGCTGCATCGCGCCGGTGAACGCGCCCTTCTCGTGGCCGAACAGCTCCGAGCCGATCAGCGCGGGAGGGATGGCGGCGCAATTCACGCAGATGACAGGCCGCCTCGCTCTCGTCGAGTTCTTGTGGATCGCTCGGGCGATGAGCTCCTTGCCCGTACCGGTCTCGCCGAGGATGAGAACGGTCGCGTCGGACCCGGCTACCCGTGCCACCTGAGCGAGCACGCGCTGGAGAGGAGCGGACGAGCCGACGATCTCACCGAACATCGAGGAGCGGTCGAGCTCGTCCCGCAGCGCCACGTTCTCGTTTCTGACCCTCTCCTCTTCCCGCTTGCGATCATCGATGTCGGTTCCGGTGGCGTACCAACGAACGACGCGTCCCTGTTCGTCCCGGAACGGGCTGTACCGGAAGAGGAACCAGCGGTAGCTCCCATCGTGGCGCCGGAGCCGTTCTTCGATCTCGAAGGGAACTTCCGCGGAGAGCGATCGCTTCAGCTCGCCCTCGACGCGCTCGACGTCATCTGGGTACAACACGCTCCGGAGGAAGTCGGTGGCCGTGACGTCATCGAGATCGACGCCGGCATATTCGAGCAGCACCCGGTTCGCGTACATCGCGCTGCCATCCGCTGCGATGACGTGGATGCATTGCGGGATGGCATCCGTGATGCGACGCAGCTCCGCTTCCGACCTTCTCAAAGCGTCCAGGGATCGTTGCCTGCTGATGGCGATGAGCGCGATGTGCCCCGCACCCTGGATCAACTCCAGCTCGACTTCGGTGGGCATCCGCGGCTCCGACGCGTACAGCGCGAACGTGCCGAGCAGCTCACCATCCTTCGTCAAGATCGGTTCCGACCACCCCGCGCGGAGCCCGTTCTGGAGGGCCAGCTCTCGGTTCGCATCCGGCCACGCAGGATCGGTGGCGATGTCGGCAATGATGACCCTCTTCTTCAGATACGCGGCGACCCCGCAGCAACCGTCGCGAGGGCCGATCGCCCTCGGGGTGATCGCGGGGAGCCACGCGCGAGGAACGCGCGGGCCCGCGACGTGCCAGAGCTGGTTCCCTACCGGATCCATCAAGAGGATCGTCGCGATCGTCCCCGGGGACTGGGCGTCGATCGAGCTGCACAGGTTATTCAAGACGTCGGCGAGGCTCGCGCCGTCCGTGATGAGTTCGAGCGTCCGTTGCTCGGCCGCGCGCAGGGACTCGGCCCGCTTGAGTTCTTCGATGGTCTTTCGGAGCTGATCTTCTGAATCCCTGAGTTCGTGCGACGTGATCTCGAGCGCTTCTTGCGTGCCCCAGTCGAGACGTGTTCCGTATGTCGTGCGGTCCCGCTCGAGAGATGACGAAGGGGGATTCATGAGGCGTCCTTCCACGTCGCGCACCACGCGCCGCTCTATCCGACCTAGTCGTGGCGCAGACGACGGGCCCCTTCATCGACAAGAGCACCGGTTGGGGTGTGCCCGTCCTTCCAGCGTGTGCGTCTGACGGACAAGCGAGGGCACGTTAAGGCCGCCTCCGGACGAAGGCCCGGGCCGAGCAGCGCTTGACGGGCGCGGGGCCGCTCGAGGTCCGCGGGAATGTCCATGTCGGCCAGCTCGACGGCGGGCCACGCGACCGCGATCGCTGCGGCGCGGTGCCGCTTCATGACGCGCTTGCCGCACCCCCCTCCCCGGTCGCCTGTAGCTCCGCGAAGAGCTCGCGGCCGTACAGCGCTCGAAGTCATCCGCTCAGGGCGTCCCCGTCTGCGCCACTACGAAACCGGCTCGGACGGTCCACCCGCGTTCGTCCACAAGCAGCTTCGCGCCCGGGCGGCGATAGGCCGAGCCCGATATGGCGACGGCGGTCGCCAGCGCCGCGGGTCGTCCCGTGTCGGTCGCCTGCATTCGCAATCGGCGGGCCATGCTCTCGCGCCATCGAGTTTGGTCGCGTCCACGTGCGACCAGGCATGTGTTCGGCATCTGCCTGGCACTTGCTGCTCGGATGGCGAGAAGGACCAGCCATTCACTGATGTCGAGGAGTGGCTCGCGGGTTGCACTTCGGTCACGACCAGAAAGTGAGCCTATCCACCGCTGCAGTGACCGCGGCCGTCGAGCACCAGACCTTCGACGGTCTGGTGCTTCCGACCCGGAGAGAACCACACCATGTCTAGAGAACCTGTTTCGATCCTGCCGTTCGAGGGGAAGCGCGTGCGGTTCGAGAGCCGCCGCTCGTTCGAGGAAGTCCGAACGAGCCTGCTCCACATCGTCCCAAGATCGATGCCTTTCCCGGGTTATCAGGAGGCGATGAAGAATGACGGAGGCTTGAACCTCGCGACCTTCGAGAAGGTCGTCCGGACGCAGCTCGGCGACAGCGGGTTCACGCTCTTCTTCGAGATCGACCACTCGCAGTGGCTGCCGCTCTACGGCATCAAGCGGAAGGTGCTGCGCTGGATCCTGGGCAACCCCCTCATCGCGATCACCATGATGCGGCATGACCTCGAGGTTGGGCTGTTCGCGCCCGTCGAGCTGCTGCTCGTGGATTCCGAGGGCGGCGATGGCTCGACGGTCATCTACGACGTGCCGTCGGCGCTCATGGCGATCGGGGAGAATCCACCGTTGCTCGAGGCCGCGCGAGTGCTGGACGTCAAGCTGCGGGAGCTCGTGACCCGCGCGACGGGGGTCTCATGAAGATGCTTCCGGCGATCCCGCGGGCGCAATGCAGCGAAGCGGTGGAAGGCACCCCCGTGAAGCTTCCGCCGCCGTCGCGAGACTGATCGACTTCGAGCTGCGGTCGAAGAGGGCGCCGCATCACGCTGGACAAGCTGCTGCCGCATCTGCGGCTCAGAGTTCTAGACGTCAGAAGGAGTCACTGAAATGATTCGACCGAACATCGTTCTCGTCCATGGCGCGTGGGCGGACGGGTCCTGCTGGAGCGCTGTCATCGAGCGCCTGCAAGCCGATGGCTTCCATGTCACGGCGCCCCAGTTTCCGCTGAGCTCACTGGCCGACGACGTCGCCCGGCTGCGTCAGGTGCTCGAGGTCCAGGACGGTCCGACGCTCGTCGTCGGACACTCCTACGGAGGCCAGATCATGACGGCGCTCGGCTCGGACGCGCCGAACGTCGTCGGTCTCGTCTACGTCGCGGCCTTCGGCCTCGAGAAGGGCGAATCGCTTGGCAAGCTGCTGTCACAGGGGCCCGGGACCCCGGCGCTCGCGCATCTCTTCACAGACTCCCACGGCTTCGGCTGGCTCTCTGAGGACGACTTCGTCAACCACTTCGCGACCGACGTCGACGTCATCCGGGCGCGAGTGCTGTATGCCGTCCAGCAGGCCCTTGCCCTTTCGACGTTCAACGACGTGATGGGCGTCCCGGCCTGGAAGTCGCTCCCGTCCTGGTATCTGGTCGCCCAGAACGACGAAGCGATCCCTCCGGACGCAGAACGCATGTTCGCCGCGCGGATGGGCGCGACCACGATCGAGACCCCGTCGAGCCACGTCGCGATGGTCTCTCACCCGAAAGAAGTCGTCGGATTGATCGAGAAGGCAGCCGACGCGGTCGGTGCGCGCGCGGCGAGCTACTCGCAGGAGCAGCGTCCATGAGCACCATCACGACGAGGGACGGAGCCGAGATCTCCTACAAGGACTGGGGTGCCGGCCAGCCGGTGGTGTTTTCACACGGGTGGCCACTCACCGCGGACGCCTGGGACGCTCAGATGCTCTTCCTGGGCGAGCACGGTTACCGCGTCATCGCCCACGACCGTCGCAGCCACGGCCGATCAACGCAGACGTGGACCGGCAACGACATGGACACGTACGCCGACGACCTCGCGGAGCTCATCGAAGTGCTCGACCTCCGCCAGGTCATCCTCGTCGGGCACTCCACCGGAGGCGGCGAGGTTGCGCGCTACATCGGCCGGCACGGCACCGGCCGTGTCTCGAAGGTCGTGCTGCTTGGCGCCGTGCCGCCGCTGATGCTGAAGACGAAGGCGAACCCCGGCGGCCTGCCCATGGAGGTGTTCGATGGGCTCCGCGCGAACACGCGGACGAGCCGGTCGCAGTTCTTCAAGGACCTGGCCGTGCCGTTCTACGGATACAACCGCAACGGCGCGAAGCTCTCGCAGGGAGTGATCGACGCGTTCTGGCTGCAGGGGATGCAGGGTGGGATCAAGGGTGAGTACGACTGCATCAAGCAGTTCTCGGAGACGGACTTCACGGAGGACTTGAAGAAGTTCGACGTTCCGACGCTCGTCGTTCACGGTGACGACGATCAGATCGTACCGCTCGCCGATTCCGCGCTCCGCACCGCGAAGCTCGTGAAAGGCGCGACGCTGAAGGTCTACCCGGGCGCCCCACACGGAATCGCCACGACTCACGCCGACCAGTTCAACGCCGACTTGCTCGAGTTCATCGAAGTGGGCGCACGGCATGCGCCTTCGCCCGCCCAAGACGCGCATCCGATGGCGCACTAGTGGTGTGATCCGTTGCCATCCATCAAGGAGCCACTCATGACCACCAACTCTCAGACCGCCCCCACCCAGTTCGTCGACGTCGACGGCACCTCGTTCGCGTACCGCGAATTCGGCGACACAAGCACGACTCCGCTCGTCTTCCTGCAGCATCTGACCGGCACGCTCGACGACTGGGATCCGGCCATCCTCGACGGGCTCGCAGCCACGCGGCACGTCGTCGTCTTCGACAATCGCGGAGTCGGTCGTTCGGGCGGCGTCACGCCGGACAACGTCGACGCCATGGCGCGCGACGCCGCGGCGTTCATCGACGCCAAAGGGCTCGGGCTGGTGGACCTCCTCGGTTACTCGATCGGTGGCTTCGTGGCCCAGAGGCTGGCGATCCTGCGGCCCAAGCTCGTGCGTCGCTTGATTCTGGCCGGCACCGGCGCCGCGGGCGGCGAGGGCATCAGCAACGTCGCAACCGTCCTCACCGAGGCGATGCAAAAGGGCGCCGCACAGGGCAAACACCCCAAGAGCTTTCTATTCTTTTCTCCAACGGCGGCCAGTCAGAAGGCGGGAGACGCGTTTCTAGGCCGTCTGGCCACGCGGAAGCTCGATCTGGATACCCCCGCCAGCAACGAAGCGGTGCAGGCACAGGTCAAGGCCATCATCGCCTGGGGACTGGCCGCGACGGCAAAAGAGTTCTACGCCGGTGCCATCAAGCAGCCGACTCTAATCGTCAATGGCAACAACGACACCATGGTGCCGACCTCTAACTCGATTGCGCTCTTCGAGAAGATTAGCGACGCGCAGCTCAGCCTCTATCCGGACTCTGGGCACGGCGCGCTGTTTCAGCACGCGCCGATGTTCGTCGAACAAGCAGCCCGCTTCTTGACATAGCTCATTTCGCCGGACCCCAGCGATTCGATTCGACCACCTCGAAGGAGGTTATTTCCCATGCAGAAGACGCTTTTCGCCGCTGCCTTCGCGCTCGCTCGTTTGGTCGGTTTTGGAGCTAGCGCCTCGAGTAATAGTGCAGCTGCCGCACAAGCTCACACGGCACATACGGATCTGCACTGGGATGTGCTCACCGTAAAACGCCCCGGCCGCGATCTCCCGCCCGGCGCGGACGAGCGGCTGGCATCACTGGCGTGGATCGCAAACTCGTCGACGCTCATCTACGGTGAGCGAGACGCTGTCCTCGTGGACACTTTTCTCACGGCGGAGCAGTCGAAGACGTTGGTCGATTGGGTCGTCGCAAGTGGAAAGAACCTGACCACGATCTATGTCACCCACGGACACCCGGATCACTTCCTAGGCCTCGCACAGCTGCTCGATCGTTTCCCGCATGCACGGGCGGTCGCGACTCCCGAGGTCGTCAAAGCCGTGCAGGCCTATCTCGCTTCGGGGCGCGTCGAGACTCTCCGGCAGACAATTCTTCCCGCCCATGTTCCGGATCGCCTTCTCGTTCCCCAATCGCTCGAAGGCAGTGAGCTCGAGTTGGAAGGGCACAAGCTCGTTGTCGTGAACGATGGGCGGACCGATACGGCTCACTCAACGAGCCTGCTCGTCCCGTCGATCGATCTCCTGGTGGCTGGGGACGCGGTGTACAACGGAACTCATCCCTATCTCGGCGAGACCGACAAACAGAGCCGGCTTGAATGGATCTCCTCTCTTGACAAGCTCGAGTCGCTCAAGCCACGGACCGTGATCGCTGGGCACAAGGTGCCGGGAAACGACGATGTCCCCAGCAACATCGGGGAGACGCGGAAATACCTCCAGGACTTCAATCGCCTGGCCGAGGCGACGACGAGCGCCCGCGAGCTCTACGACGCCATGTTGAAGCTCTATCCCGCTCGCGTGAATCCAGGCTCGGTTTGGAACGCGGCCAACACCGCCAAGAAGGTGCCGCCGACCTGACACCCGGCCGGGCCCGCGCCTGGCGACAACGCTGGCGCGCTCGCGCCGGGTGCGGATGACAGCGGGGCGTGAGCCCGCCGCCCACGGCCTGCTTGCGCGGGTCACGAACGCGGCTCGCCCTGCCGAGCCGCCAGTTGAAATGGGCTGTCGATTTCACATGCAACGTGAGGAGTGTTTATGATTGCTCGCAAGACAGTACGCCGCATGATCGCGGCTGGGGTCGTGTCGTTAATCGTACCCGCGCTCACAAGGGCCGAGAACACGGCGATGGGGATGGATGTTCCCGTGGCCAGTAACGTCGTATTGGTTCACGGTCTCTATGCTGACGGATCCTCCTGGCTTGACGTCATTCGTTACTTGGAAAGCGCAGGCTTGAAGGTGACGGCGGTGCAGAATCCGTTATCGTCACTTGCCGACGATACTGCCGCCATTCGTCGCATTCTTGCTTTGCAGGACGGACCAACAGTCCTCGTCGGCCATTCGTTTGCGGGAACCCTCATCAGCGAGGTGGGCATGGATCCGATCGTTTCGGCACTGGTCTATGTGGCTGCTCGGGCGCCGGATGCCGGCGAGGACTTCGGCGCGCTCTCGGCAAGATACCCGAAGCCGCCGGCGAGCGCAGGCGTGGTAAAGGCCAATGGATTCATTTGGCTGAGCGAGGAAGCATTTCTCAGGGATTTTGCGGGCGATCTTGAACCCGCCAGAGCACGTGCTCTTTACGCCGTACAGGGCCGGGTTGCGGACGCGCTCGTTACCACAAGAACCACCGTGGCCGCCTGGAAGGCCAGACCAACATGGTATCAGGTATCGACCCAGGACCGAACAATCGATCCCGAACTCGAGCGCTTCCTGGCCAAGCGGATGAAGGCGACCACCATTGAACTCCCATCGAGCCATTTGTCGTTACTGTCTCATCCGCGAGAAGTTGCTGACTTGATCCTGAGCGCCGCGGGTCGCAAGAGGTGATCGCCGATTTCAGGTGACGACGCACCGAGTGTCCGTCGACCCGCTTCGCGCGCCCTTCGACAAGCTCACGGGGAGCGGAGCTCTAGCAATACCGTCGTTTGCGACACGCCCCCCTCCGATGCGGGAGAGGGACCGCACTTCCACCCGAGCACGACCCGACTTGCGCCCACGCAACGGAGGACGAGATGTCACCCGCACAGGCTGCCATGGAAGAAGGAGTTCGCCGAGATGAACCTTACTGACCACGCCGGAGTCCGGCTCACACACGGCAAGCCCAAGGTCAACGGGGTGGAGATCCACTACGCGATCGGCGGCGCCGGCGAGCCGGTGGTTTTGCTGCACGGCGTGCCGAAGACCATGTCGTACTGGCGCCACGTCGTGCCGCTGCTGACCCCGTACTACACCGTCATCGCGGTCGACAACCGAGGCTTCGGCGGCTCCCAGCGCCCCCTGACCGGCTACGACACCGCCACGATGGCCGGTGACGTCGCCGAACTGGCCACCCATCTGGGCTTCGACCAGTTCCGCGTCGCCGGCGAGGACTGGGGTGCGGCCATCGCCTACGCCGTCGCCGCCTTCCACAGGCCCCGGGTGCAGCAACTGGTGTTCCAGGAAACGCTCCTACCAGGATTGCCAGCCGGCCGAGGAGTGCCAGGCGGCGAACACGACCCCTCGCTCGCCGCCGACGACGGCCGCACCGGCTGGCACTTCAGCTTCTTCAGCCTGCCGAACCTGCCCGAGCTGCTGCTGGCCGGGCGGGAACGGCCGTTCTGGACGTACTACGCCAGACGCC
>WNGL01004032.1_pt1 | contig 17674 bp, 16 predicted proteins | sample 5400591 | NCBI WGS metagenome assembly WNGL01 (sample SAMN13153377, study PRJNA577476) | soil metagenome | isolation source: 80 cm soil or saprolite under Garry oak tree replicate 1 | place: USA:California | collected 2016-06-15 | reverse complement strand
CCGAAGCGGGATGTCTCGGCTTCGAATACGGCTTCAGCCGCGATTTTCCCGAGGCGCTGGTGCTGTGGGAAGCGCAGTTCGGAGATTTCGCCAACGGCGCGCAGGTGATCATCGACCAGTTCATTAGCGCGGGCGAGGACAAATGGGACTTGCCTTCGGGCGTAGTGCTTCTGCTTCCCCATGGCTTCGAAGGCCAGGGACCGGAGCATTCCAGCGCGCGCATCGAGCGCTTCCTGCAGATCGCCGCCGAAGACAACATTCAGGTCTGCCAGCCGTCCAGCGCGGCGCAGTATTTTCATCTGCTGCGGCGCCAGGCGCTGCGCCTGTGGCGCAAACCGCTCGTGGTGTTCACGCCGAAGAGCATGCTGCGGCGCCCCGAAGCGTCCTCGCCCATCGAGGATTTTGCCAAGCCGCGATTCCTTCCCGTTGTGCCCGATGCCGGCGTGGAAAACGCCGAGCGCATCCTGATCGCCAGCGGAAAAATTGGCCACGAGCTCCGCATGGAGCGCAGCCGCCGCAAGGACGGGGCCACGGCAATTCTGTTCCTCGACCAGCTCTATCCTTTCCCCAAGGCTGAGCTTGCCGCGGAACTCCAGCGGCACTCCGCCGCTCGCGAAATCGTCTGGGTGCAGGAAGAGCCGGCCAACATGGGGCCGATTTCTTACGCGCTGCCGCGCATCGAACGCGTGGCCAACGGACGGCCGGTGCGCTCGGTGAAGCGTTCGGCCAGCGCCAGCCCCGCCACCGGCTCGGCCAAGGCCCATGAGCTCGAGCAGAAAACTTTGGTGACCCTGGCCTTTACAACGGGTAAACCTTGAAAGGAGCGGCGTTCATCAAGCGTTCATCTGGCGGTAACACTCAGATAACCCGCTGCGGCGCCTATGCTGCGACAATGCTTTGTCGAGCAATTAAAGGAGAAAAACGCCGTTCATCACCTAAGCGCATGAAACGCATCCTCATCATCGAAGAGGACCGCGACATCATCGAACTGGTTCTCTACAACCTGGTGAATGTTGGGCGATTCGGCCGTGGTTTTCCCGGCCTTCGAATTGATCCTGGTGGTGAAAAACCTCGAACGCATCGGCGACCACGCCACCAACATCGCCGAAGACGTCATCTACATCGTCGCCGGCCAGGATGTGCGCCACCCCACCGTGGACCGCCGGTAGAGGCCTCACTACTCGATTTTCACGGGGCCCATAGCCTCCTTCATCGCGCGGAACGCATCTGTATCCACGACTGCCTTGTCGAAATGTCCTTCGGGATACTGACGAGCTAGCTGAACGGTCAGAAAGCTTCCGCGCAATACGCTGGAGTCATGGTTTGACCAAAGCTTACTGGTGGTGCGGTCGCCGCGGCGCTCGATGATCATGCGGGAAAATAGCGGCGCCTGCCGCGGGTCATATCCGTGCTCGATCACGTTCTGCAGGCCAAGACGATCCGCCTGATTTTCGAGCATGCGTTGATGGCCGTTGATAACCGAAACCATCCCCAGTTCGGACAAGAATACTCCCATGTCGCCGATGAACCCACCCGCCACGATTCCGGCGATAAGAAGCCCGATCCGTTGCCCCCGGGTTTCGTGGACTTCGCGCCAGTAGTGCGCCTGCAACGTGTGGGAGACTTCGTGGCTCAGAATGAAAGCGAGTTGCGCTTCGTTTTCAACCGCGCCGAGCAGCCCTGTGTTTATGAGCACCGTGCCATCGGGAAGAGACTCGGCGTTGATGCTGAAGTCCTCGATCACGAAAAACCGGAATTCGAGAGCCCGCGTCGTTCCCTTTGCTCCGGCCGGGAGGAGCGAGTCACCCAAGTGCGAGACGTATTCCTGAACCGAGCGCACCGGAAATAATTTCAATCGCCCGTCTATCCTCTTTCCGCGCTGGAATTGTACGACGTCAATTCCCGTCTGCGGATCCTTGGCGCGCACGACCTCGATGCCGTGGGGCATCTTGTAGACATCCGGGGGCGCGGGCGGCCCGAGCTCGATGGATTCGGCGGCGATGTTGCCGTCGCTGCGGCGAACGCCGGCATAGCGGACTTGATGGCCGGCCAGCATAGCGCTTTTCGCGGGGGTGTTGTTCGAGGCGGACTTTTCCGCAGCGTTCGCAATTCCCGCGTTCGATTCCCCAGCCGGCGCCTCGAAACGGGACCGGCGGGTCCGGCTATCGAGGACCAGCCTTTCCCCGTCCGCCTTTAATTCCGCGGGTTCACCTGAAGAAATTTTTTGTGTCTCGGCGGGTTCCTCCTGCAGATAGGCGCTGCTGTGGATCTGTTTCTCGAACTGGCTTTCGTCAATGGTGATTTTCTCAGCGCTGAAGCGGTGCCGCGCGGTCCAGATTCCTTCCGCTTCAATGAGCGCGCCGGGAATGAGATATGTGTTCGAGGGGTTCTGACCGGCGGACCCGTTCTGCAATTCGATCCGCGTGGCGGGAGTGAACGAAATCTGGTCGTCCAGGATGGCGATCGCTTGGTCGCTCGGCCGCGCGGTGATGTAGCCGCGCAGCTTCATCTTCGCAGGGGTACGGGGCTCCGAGAAGGTTTGCATGGGCGCGGCGGCCAATGCAAATGCAATGCAAATGGCCATGTATTTTGTCATTCCGGAAGCCTCACTTCCGCCGGCTCCACTCCTCGCCGCGCCCGGCTGACGCTCACGACGACGGGGAATTGCCTTCCTTCAATTGCTTCTTGATCTCCTTGGCGATTTGCTTGGCGGCCTCGCGGGCCAGGACCTTTTCATTCCAGGTTGCCGGCGCCTTCACATGGATCTTAGGTGCTGCAAGCGTCTTGTGGTCGCTTCGGCGGGTCAGCGTGGCTTCCAGGCGCAAACTGCGGAAGCCGGCGCCGAATCCAATAATTTTCTGCTTGGCCACGCTGCCTTTTTTGTATTCCGTAATGCTCCCTTCGATGATCAGGGATTGCGGGGCATCCGCGTCGTCAACCACCTCCCCTTCGCCTATGACTTGATCGAACATTTTGGTCTTCCCGAGTTCGGTGCGCAGCTCCGCGTACAAGTAGTCAGAGAATTCCGGCGAGAGCTCGACGCCCTCCACGCGCGAAAAATGCTTGGCTTCCACCGTTTTGAAATGCGCTTCGGTAACCCTGGCGACGGCGGAAGGGATCAACGCCAATGCCACGAAACATCCGAACCAAGAAACTCTTCTCATCCGACCACCTCTTTCAAGCGCCCTGAGATTCGAGGGGCGCAAAGTTATCTTGCGACAGTGGGGACTGTGCGGGCGCCGCAACCGGCGAAGGAGGAGGAGTTGCTTCAAGCGCGGCGATGGCGTCGCGGAGCTTTGTCCCACGAAGGAAATTGCGCAGCGCATCGGAAAGCGCGTCCTCGATGTTGGCCTGCACATTCTTCTGGAAGTTCTTCTTCAGAATGGCCGCCCCTGCGATCGAAGTGCCCGATGCCGCGACCTCTTGAGATTTGCCCGTTTTCAGGTTCTTGACTACTACCGTCCATTCCACCTTTCCGAAAATGTCCCGGCCCGAGCTGTTTCCCAGACCAAAATGGAAGACATATACGGTCAGGAGGAAATCGGAAGTATCGCGGTCTGCTGCGAGCAGAGACGCTGCCTTCAAAGATTCCTCGAGCGCCTCGCGCGCGATCTCCGTCGGCTGGCGATCGAGGAACACTCCGCCGCGGGGCTTGAAAACGAGCATCGGCTGCGGATTGCCCGAACGGTCCACGACGTCCGCAATGAAGAATTTTATCGGGCGCGCAAAGGTTTGCGGCTTCACCGGTGCCGTTACGTGAATGGAAATTGTGTTTGCCGGAGTCGGCTTGGGATCATCGGCGCCGCCAGTAGCACCGGTCACGATGCACGCCTGCACCGCTGCGATCGGAAGAATGCGAGACAGAAAATGGCGCATCGGTGCCTCACACCTCGAAGAGTGAAGAAAGCCTACAGGTATATTCTAGAGAATGCAATAGCAACTGCCTGCCGCACACTCATGCGGGAGCGGATGGTCCCGCACGATTCCCGGCGGAACTGGTCTTCCAAAACAGGAGAAACAGCAGCGCAGCGCCGAGGAGTGAGAGGAGTCCGCCAGCAATGCGGTCCGCGGTGCGCACAAACCGGACGCGCACGAGGTTTTCTCCTGCGTGAACAGGCACGACCATCTGCGCCGTGCCTTCCACTGTCGTCGTGCGAACAAGCTGTCCGTCCACTTCCACGCGCCACGCCGGATAATTCAGCAGCCGCAAAGCGATTTGCGCCGGCTGGCGCGCTTCCACGCGGATGAGTTTCTCCTCGGGCATCCATCGCTCGATGCGGATGCGGACAGCATCCTCCGCAGAAGGCTGGTCCGCGTCCTCGTCCGCGCGCAGGACGGCGGCACGCGGCGCATTCTTGGGCAAGTCGGTCCGGTCGTCTCCGAGCGGATCGTACTCGTCGGTCCCTTCGTAGCCCGAGCCGTTTGCAATCGCCTGCTGCAGATCGGGAATGGCATCGCTGCCCCACCAGGCATGGCGAACCAGAAACGCGCCCGTCCCCGCGTACATTGCCAGCAGGAAGATCACAACAATCCAGCGCCAGCGTTTGCGGGCGGCAACGGCAGCAAGAAAGTAGGCCATGGACACGCCCAGCAGCCCCGCCCACCTCCAGGGAAACTGCACAAACCGCAGCTTGGGCAACCACCGCCAGAGGGGCGCCGTCACCGGAAACATCATCACGGCGCAGACGGCCGCCAGCGCAAGCATGGCGGCTCCGGCAAGGCGCGATTCTGCTTTGGCCGGCTCCGCGTCGCGCCGCGCGGCGACCGCCGCGAATCCCGCAATCGCAATCATCGTGACGGCCAGAGCCGAAGCGATGACGTTGAACACGTTGTGGTCGGGATCGTCGATCGTGGTGAACAGGAAATTGTCCGCGGGCTTCAATCCCGAAGACAGCGCCTGTGCAATGTTCACCCAGGACTGTTCATAGGCCGCGGGAACGATGTAGAACGCGGCGAGAAGAAAGCCGAGGACAATCGCGGAAGCCCCCGCGGCAAGCGGGCGCACGGATTTTCGCTGGAGCGAAACAACCACAATCAGAAGACACAGGCTGTACCCGGCGAGCACGCCGGCGGGCGCGTTGCACAACCAGATGGCGGCAAAGACCAGCGCGAGCCGCGGCAGGGTTCTTGCGGCTGCGGCGCCGCTCCGCAGAACCTCGTTTGCCAGCAAGGGGAAGAGCGCGAGCGCCAGAAGCTCGGCAAAATCGCTGCGGAAATAGACGACGAGGAGGACGTACGGATTTGCCGCATAAAACAATGCCGCGAAGAAGGCTCCGCGCGAGGAGAGCAAGCGGCCGGCGAAACTCCGCATGGCCATGCCGCTCGCGACGACCGCCAGCCAGACGAAGGCCCCAGGCACGGCGTTCCAGGGGAGAATCAGCCCGAGCACTGCTCCGAGTATCCACGATAGGGGCGGATAAAAAATGAAGCGCGGTTCGCCGTGGCCCCAGTTGGCCCATTCCGCCCACCGCGGGAAGAGGACACCGAGCCTCCATTGTGCCGCGACATCGAGCCACGCTGCGGCGTGAAAATCAAAGTCGTGGCCGGAAGCGCTACCCAGAAAGAAAAAGGGCGATACGATGGCCGCCGCCACAATCGCCAGTGCGGCAAGAGTCCAGAGAGTGTCCGTTCTTTTCATGCGCGAGTTGGAAACCGGCAAGAATCGCTGACTATACTGAATCGCCGGCGGCCATGCAAAGCGGCTCTTACATGACCAGCCGAGTTGGGCGATAATGCTCGCGCCATGGCCCCGGTCAGCAGCGATGCGCCCATCATCGAAGGGCGAGCAGTGGAAAAATTTTACGCGCAGCCGGATGGTTCGCGCGTCGAAGTCATCGTTCCGACAGACATCGCCGTGCACCCCGGAGAATTCCTCGCCTTGCTGGGGCCCTCGGGCTGCGGCAAATCCACGTTGCTGCGCATGCTCACGGGTCTCGCGAAGCCCTCCGCCGGACAAGTGCTCTGGCACGGCCAGCCGCTCGACGGCCAGCGGCCGAACTGCTCGATTGTTTTTCAGAGCTTTGCGCTGTTTCCCTGGCTGACCGTGATTGACAACGTCGAAGCGCCGCTCGAAGCCCGCGGCGTTCCCCCGCTCGAACGCCACAAGCGCGCGCTCAAAATCATTGACGCGGTCGGGCTGGACGGCTTTGAGACCGCGTTTCCGAAGGAGCTATCCGGCGGAATGAAGCAGCGCGTCGGCTTTGCGCGGGCGCTGGTGGTCGAGCCGGAAGTGCTTTTCATGGACGAGCCGTTCTCCGCGCTCGACGTGCTGACCGCGGAAACGCTGCGCGGCGAACTGCTGGAACTGTGGAACGGGCACAAGATTCCCACGCGCGCGATTTTTATGGTCACCCACAACATCGAAGAAGCCGTGGCGCTGGCCGACCGCATCGTCGTGCTGAGCCACAACCCGGCGCGCGTTCGCGCGGACTTCGCCGTGGGGCTGGCGCATCCGCGCAACCGCAAGGCCGAGCGCTTTACCCAGATCGTGGACTACGTGTATAAAATCCTGACGCAGCCCGCGGTGCAGCCCGGCGTCCTGGCCGCTGCATCCGCACAGGATTCCGGACAAACCAGCGCGCCGCGAAAAATTCTGATGCTGCCCCACGTGCGCCCCGGCGGGTTGGCGGGCCTGGTGGAGATTCTCCACGACCGCGGCGGCCGCGCCGACCTGCACCGCCTTGCCGCGGACCTTTCTCTGGAAGCGGACGACCTGCTCCCCATCGTGGAAACGGCGCGCATTCTCGATTTCCTGCGCGTGGAAGAAGGCGACGCCATCATCACGCCCGAGGGCGCGACGTTCGCGCAGGCGGATATATTGACGCGCAAACAGATTTTCCGCCGCGCGGCGCTGGCCCACGTGCCGCTGCTCGCCCAAATGGAGTGCGCGCTCAAAACCAAAACCGACCGGACGCTCCCCGACGAATTTTTCATGGACCTCCTCGAAGAGCACTTCAGCGAAGAGGAAGCGCGCCGGCAACTCGATATCGCCATCAACTGGGGCCGCTACGCCGAGCTGTTTGACTACAACGCCGCGACCCGCCGGTTGATCCTGACCGAGACCTGACCGGCGTGACCACTCCCTCACCGCCTTCCGACGGATTGCTCCCGCCCGCTTTGGTCGCGGGCGGCGTCGTGGGGAAACGCAGCGGGTGGCGGCTCGCGGACCTCGCCGTGTTCGCCGCGGTCTTGGGCGCCGCCTACGGAGTGCTTGCGCTCGGGCACTCCTGGCTGGGTCCGGTGCATGCGGTGGCGCAAATCTCCCGCAGCCCGGCGATGCTGCCGCTCTATGCGGTCTATTCGCTGGTGCGCTTGGGCATCGCTTATGGATTGAGTGTGGTCTTCGCGCTCGCGTATGGCTTTGCCGCCGCGCGTTCGCCCAAGCTCGAGCGCGTGCTCGTGCCGCTGATGGATATTTTGCAGTCCATCCCCGTGCTGAGTTTTCTTCCCGGAGTGATGCTGGCCATGATGGCGCTGTTTCCGGGGCGCCGGGTTGGCGTGGAGCTGGGCTCGATCCTGCTCATTTTTACGGGCATGGTGTGGAACATTGCTTTCAGTTTTTACTCTTCGCTGAAAACCATCCCGCGCGAGCTCGATGAAGCCGTGCGCGTCTACGGCTTCGGCCGCTGGCAGCGGTTTTTCGAACTCGAGCTTCCCTTTGGCGCAATCGGTTTGGTTTGGAACTCCATGATGTCCGTGGCAGGCGGCTGGTTTTTCCTCATGCCCTGCGAAATGTTCGTGCTGGGCGAGCGCGATTTCCGTTTGCCGGGCCTGGGCTCCTACTTGCAGGTGGCGGCCGGCGCCGGAGACACCGGCGCGATCCTGTGGGGACTCGCGGTGCTGATTGCCGTGATTGTCCTGCTGGACCAGATCGTGTGGCGGCCCATCCTCGCCTGGGCCGACAAATTCAAGTTCGAACAAGTGGAAGCGGCGCACGAGCATCAAGCCAGCCTTTTGGGCCTGCTGGGACGGTCCCGCTTCGCGATTTGGATGTACGGCCACACTTTCGCTCCGGCCGCGCGATGGCTGACGCTGGCCTTCGCCCCGCGGGCTGGGCGCGGGATTATGCCGCAAGCTTCGAAAATTCGTTCGGGCACTGTGGTATGGACAGGCTACGCCATCGGAGCAGCGCTGGCCGCGGGGCTGGCGTACGGCGTTTTCCGTGCGGGCGTCACGCTGGCAGATTTGCACGGCTCCGACATTTCTGCGTTGCTGCGCGCCGCGGGCTTCACTTTTTTCCGCGTGAACGCAGCGCTTCTGCTGGGCGCTCTCTGGACGGTTCCGGCGGGCGTGGCCATCGGCTCGAGCCCGCGACTGGCGCGCCTTGCGCAACCGCTGGTGCAGATTGCCGCTTCGGTCCCGGCCACGGCGCTATTTCCGGTGGTGCTGCTCGTTCTTGTCCGCTGGGGCGGCGGCATGGGAACGGCGTCCTTGCTGCTGATGCTGCTCGGCACGCAGTGGTACATCCTGTTCAACGTCATCGCCGGCGCGATGGCCATTCCGACCGATTTGAAAGAAGCTGCGGAGGTATTTCACTTCACCCACATGGAACGCTGGCGGCGGCTGATTCTCCCCGGAATCTTCCCGTATCTGGTGACCGGACTGCTGACGGCTTCCGGAGGCGCCTGGAACGCCAGCATCATCGCCGAATATTTTCATTTTCGAGGCAGGACACTCATGGCCACAGGGCTCGGCTCAACGATCAGCGCAGCCAGCGACTCGGGCCGCTTCGACGTGCTGCTCGCCGCGACCATCCTGATGGCCATCATCGTCGTGGTCGTCAACCGCGTGGTGTGGAAGCGGCTGTATCAACTCGCCGGAACGCGCTACAAACTCGAAACGTAACCGTCGGCGCCCGGCGCGGCGCGAAAGCCAGCCATAGTTCTCTTCCATCACGGCACACTGTCGTCCGGGCCTGTCGAGGGCTAGGAAGATGCCGCCTGCTGCTGCGTCCCTTTTGTCAGTTCTCTGCACAGGTAAATCATCTGACCGACATGATGGTAGGCGTGGCCCGCGCAACGCACGAAGATCGTGAACCGATCGTTTGCCATAACCTCACGCTCGGCCGTATACGGCGCCACCCAATCTTCGGCAGTTTGCCCGCGAATCGTCGCCACAACCATGGAAATGGCGCGGTCGAATTCCTGCAAGACCTGCTCTTTCGGTTTGCGCTGGGTCTCGTTGAATTCGCGGTCACGGTCCCGGACGTATCCGGTTTGGGCGATCCGCGCGCCGATGTAGTAGTTCAGATTGCCCGTAACATGCAGCAGGAGATGGCCGACGCTGTTGCCATACGGGTAAGGACGCCGCCAGAGCTGCTCCTGTGATATCGGGTCCGCCCACTTGTGTAATTCCTGGGCGACTTTTTCGTAATAACCGGCGAGCCCTGATGCAATCGTGATGGAAAGATCCGGCATGGAATGCCTCCTCTTGATTCTCCGGGAGCCGCCGTCCGCTTACCGCGTTGCCCCGGCACGGTCATTCCGGTAGACCACTCCCTCCTTCATGACAAAAAAGACATGCTCGGTCTGATGAATATCCGCAATGGGGTCGCCCGGGACGGCAACAACGTCGGCGAGCTTGCCGGCTTCCAGCGAGCCGACCTGTTTGTCCAGTCCGAGCAACTCCGCGTCGGAGGAAGCTCCTGCCTTGAGCGCGTCCACGGGTTTCATTCCGAGGTCCACCATCAGGTGGAATTCTCCGGCATTCAGCCCATGCGGGTAGACGGCGGCATCGGTGCCGAGTCCAATTCTAACTCCCTTGGCCAGCGCGCGCTTGAACATGGACTGAATGGACGCAATCGCGTCCCGCGCCTTGGCAGCAATCTTTGGGGGAAAATAGACCCCCGCGTCCAACTTCTGGCGCAAATAGTCCGGAGCCATCAGCGTGGGGACCAGGTAGGTCCCGCGCACTTTCATCATGTCGAGCGCTTCGTCATCGAGAAACGACCCGTGCTCGATGGAATTGATTCCGGCGCGAATGGCGCGCTTGGCGCCCTCGGCGCCGTGAGCGTGCGCGGCGGTCTTCAGCCGCAACGCATGCGCTTCATCCACGATCGCGTTCAGCTCTTCCTGGGTGAGCTGCGGCGTATCCACGTCGTCGGTCAGGGAGAGCACGCCGCCGGTGGCGCAGACCTTGATCATCGTGGCCCCGTACTTATGATCGAGCCGCACCGCTCGCCGGGCCTCTTCGGGGCCATTGATGACGCCGTCGAGCGGGTCGGTTTCGCGGCCGAAAAGCCCGGCGCGGAAGCCGCCGCCGCGATCGCAGTGGCCGCCGGTGGACCCGATGGCGTGTACGGTCACGAGCATCCGCGGACCCACGATCGTGCCGCTGTTGATGGCGTTGCGCAGACCAACATCTAGGTAATCGCTCGAGCCGACATCGCGCACCGTGGTGAAACCGGCCAGCAGCGTCTTCCGCGCATTCACACTGGCGTCGAGCGCCTGCTCGGCCACGGGCTTTTGCAAGCGATCGAGCATTGCCTGCTTCCAGTCGTCGCTCGCTTCCATCGAAAGGTGCGTGTGCGCGTCAATGAAGCCGGGCAGCAGCGTGGCGTCACCCAGGTCAATGACTTCGGCGCCGGAAGGAATGGCGGCCCCGGTTCCCACGGCCGCAATTTTTCCGTCGGTGATGACCACAAGGCCGGGCTTGGTGAGCGAGTCGCTCTTTCCATCGAACATCCGCGCGGCCTTGAGGACAATCGTCTTCGGCGCCGGTTTCTGCGCCTGGGCTGCGCACACAGCGCCACAACATGACAGCAGAGCCACGAGGGCGGCCACTCTACGCATCGTCAATTCTCCTTTGCAGGCATTTGTCAGCGCGATAGACGATAGTCTGCCGGGGGAAAAAGTCAAGCCGAGACCTGCAAGTTTTTCGAGGGGCTATTTTTTCGAGGCCGGCTCTCGCGCGGCAACCTCATTCTTGTAAATGACTCCGCCTTTCATCACGAAGACGACGCGGCGGACCGCTGCGACGTCTTTCAAGGGATCGCCGTCGAGGGCAATGATGTCCGCCTGCATGCCCGGCGCGATCGCGCCTATTTCATCTTGCATGTGGAGCGATTCCGCGGCGCGGGAGTTGGCGGCAACCAGGGCATCCATGGGGTCCTGGCCGTCCTCCACGCGGTAGATGAATTCTTCCGCATTGCGCCCATGGGCCCCGGCGACGGCATCGGTTCCAAAGACAATCTTGAGTCCTTTGGTACCGAGAGCACGCTTGAACATTTCCTGATTGAGCGGCAGGACCTCTTGCATCTTGGCAAATCCTTCTTCGGTATAGTTCCCGATGCCCAGGAAATTCGCCTTGTGATCGAGATAGTTGTGGATCACCAGCCCGACCTGGGGGTCGAAGAAAGTCCCGTGCTCCGCCAGGCCCCGCAGATCTTCGTCGGTGGCATAAGTGCCGTGCTCGACTTGCGTGCATCCGGCGAGCGCGGCCGCGCGGACCGCCGACCGATAGGCATGAACAACACTGCGCAGCCCCTGGGCTTTGGCCTCGCCGCAGGCTGCCTGCAACTGTTCGTCGCTGAGCGTCGGTCCACCGCCCTCGCGAATGCTGCGCGAGGCGAAAATCTTGACCGCGTCGGCGCCGTCGCCCTTCAGCCGCCTGACCGCTTCACGAATCTGCTCCGGCGTCAGCCTGGGATCAACAATCGGGCGGAGCGCCGTCAGGATCCTTGGTCCGGCCAGCGCCCCCCGACGAATGGCGGCGCGGAGATCCTGATCCTCCGGCGAGCCCAGACTTTGAATCGTGGTGAACCCAGCGAGCAGCGTGGTCCACGCATTGCCTGCTTCTGCCAGGGCCGCCTGTGCCGGTGTTTCCTCTTTGTCTTCCACCCGCCCGTTCGGTCCAAAATGCCAGGTAATGTGGTCGTGGACATCAATCCACCCCGGCAGCACGGTCAGCCCGCGCAGATCGTACGTCACGCCCTCAGCCCGGGAATCGAGCCGCGCGATTCTGCCGTTCTCGATGACGATACGCGTGTCGTGGAGGATGTGGCCGCGCCCGTCGAAAATCGTGCTGGCCTTGAGCACGATGGCCTTTTCCTGCGCAACCGCAACTTCCGGATGCGCCGTCCAAATTCCGGATAGTCCGAGGGCTGCACAGAGAAGAACCAAGCGCGTCATGGAAACGTTCCGGCGCATGAGAAAGGCTCCAGCGCGATCCGGTGATGTGAACCCGCGAAGGGAAACATAAAGGGTTCGGCAGCAAAGTCAAGAAGTGATTTGCCGGGGGACGCGGCTGTGAGGCTGGTCCCGATGGGTCTTAGGAAGGATGGGGAGATAAGCGCGAGCAAGGCGACGCGGTCATGGTGACCCCGCGATCGCCGCGCGAGCCTCGCGCGCGTATCGTGCAATTCGTAAGCGCAACTTTTCCGCTTACGACTAGCGTCTTTTCCGTCCTGTAGTGGTGCTTGCGCTCGAGCATCCCCGCGTCAAGCTCCAGCCATTCGCAAACCAAGTGTACATATTGTCGGATAGGCTGCCTGCTGCCGCCTGCCAGGAGGTAAACGGGGCTTGCCCGCTGCTTTCGTTAAACGTGTGGCCGCGCGCAAAACCCGTCACTTCGGCGTATGCCGAGTCTTGATGCGTGCCGTCGGTCGTCTCGTTGAACGTGACGTTGATGTATATGTTCGGTACTTCACCGCTCGCCTCTTGAAATCTCAAATTCCGGGAGCTGCCATCAGAGTTCAACCGGCTCAAAATTGAGCTGGAAACGTACGACGGCGCTTCGGGGAAATTCCATACTTTGCCCGCTCCAGGCTTCACGGTAATCACTGTTGTCAGCGTCGTATTGCTGAAGCCGGCCTGCTGGTAGCAGGGTGGGAGCGGGGCGCGCGCGCGTTGTCGGGGTGGCGGAACGCAGCTAGACAACACGGCCACCAAGCTCGCGGCCGCAACTGCCAAGACGTTATTCCTCATGCTCTTCTTCTCCTTTGGCGAACATCAAATTGCAAATACGGTTCGCAGCCCACCAATCCGTGCATCTGACTATTGGTTGCTTCCAGATTCACACGCTCGTCGAGGAGAAATTATTCCCTCGCCGCTTTCGGCTGCGTCACGAATGGACCGCGGTGTCGCAACATCAACTTTCCGCTAGTCTGTAATCCCGTCGCGCTCGGAGTCAATAGAACCTCCCTCTTCGCGTGCGAAACAGACAAGTGTCTCGTTGGGGCCATCCAGCGAGCGCGGACAGATTCTGAAAGTTTGTCTAACGAACATCCCGCGCGTTCCTGCCCAGGCAGAACGGGTCTCCGGCCCCGTGCATCCACGAACATTCCGCGGCGCCCCTTGGGCGATTTGACAGGTCCAGGCCTGGCCCGTACTCTGGTGGCGCGAGGTGAGCGCGTGGCCATTCGCATCTGTCCGCTGTGCATGGGCAAAGTCGCCGCCGAAGACGTTGCCGCGTATTCCGACACGCTTTTATGCCCTCATTGCCAAAAGCCGCTCGAAGTGTCCCGGCCAAGCCGTCTGATTACAACGCTGATCGGGCTTCTCGCGGCTTGCTTCGTATACCGCTTCACGCGCGGCTCCGAGGGCCTGCTGGGGTGGGTGCTCGCGATGGTCTATGCGGTTCTAACGTGGGGAGTCGTCACGCCGTTGCTGTTGATGCTGACGGCCGATCTGCGAATTCGCGCCGACCAGCCCTATGCCGAAGCGGTCTCTGCGCCTGCGGCAGACGGCCACGCGGGACCTCACTAGATTTCCACAATTCCACATTTTGACAAATCCACAGTATCCACAGGTGCGGTTAGACTTTCGTACTATTGACCGGTGTGAACATTCTTCCCAAACTTGGCCATCATGGCGCGTTACTCCGCCCTTTTAGGCCATCGTGTCGAGGTGCAATACCGGGCGGGGGATCTCCTCCTCCCTGCTGCCGGGACGTTGGCCGCCGATTCCGGCCGGTCGATTTTTCTCGAACAGAAATTCGATCAGCACGGCCAGGTTAGAACCTTCCGCTGGGAAATCCCCTATCAGTGCATTGTCCGCATCGGGTCTGGAAAAACAACGCAGCTCTCGGCCGTCGCCCGAGTGTCTTCCGGCAAGACCGGACAAGCCGTCGCGGAAGAAGTCTCTGTCCTTCCCAACCGCAACGGGCACAAGTAAGCCTCCCCCTTCCTCTCCTCGGATCGTTCATCGTCCCCCTAAAAATTCATCCCATCCTCCGCCAAACAACGCTATATTTGCCAGTTGCCATTTCTCATTGGAGGAGTCTTGTGAAACCGACGGTAGGGTTCATCGGAATGGGGCTGATGGGCCGGCCGATGGCGGCCAATCTCCTGAAGGCCGGCTTTTCCGTGTTGGTTTGGAACCGCACAGCATCCCGTGCGCAGGAGGTTGTGAAGCAAGGCGCGCGGCTGGCGGCTTCACCGCGCGAAACCGCAGCGGCTGCCGACGTGCTCATTACCATCGTCAGCGATCCGCCGGCGCTCGAAGAGGTGCTTTGGGGGCCCCAGGGTGCGCTCGATGGACTTCGCAAGGGCAGCACGTATTTGGATTCGAGCACCGTCGCGCCCTCCCTGGCGCGGCGCATTGCCGCAGCGTGCAGCCCGCGCGGCGTGAGATTCCTCGATGCCCCGGTCACCGGCGGCACCTGGGGGGCGGAAAAAGGCGAGCTCGTTTTCATGGTCGGCGGCGATGCGGAAGCTCTCAAGGGCGCCGAGCCGGTGCTCGGTGCCATGGGCAAGCGCTGGTTTCATCTCGGCGCGAACGGCGCGGGGCAAACCATCAAGCTGGCCATGAACATGATCCTGGCGCTGCAAGTGGACGCGTTGGCCGAAGCGCTGGCGCTGGTGCAGGGCGCCGGGCTACCCGGCGAAAAACTTGTCGAGGTGCTGCAATCCAGCATGGCCCGCGCGGCGGTGCTCGACGTCAAAGCGCCGCTGCTCCTCAAGCGCGAATACGCGCCGAGCTTCCCGCTGCGCCTGATGCACAAAGACCTCGGACTGGCGCTGGACCTCGCGAATCAGATTGGCGTGGCGTTGCCGGCCACCGCCGCAGCCCGCGAAATTTACAGCGCGGTGAAAGGAGCCGCCAAAGAAGACTTGGACTACGCCGCCGTCGGCCGCTTCTGGGAGAAGTGAGCGCAGGAAGCCCGGTTCCTTACGGTTTCGCTGCGGGCGGGAAGAATCCCATGGGCAGGTCGCGCGACGTGCGCAAGCCTGCTGGGGCGTCGAGGATCGCCGGAATCGTATTGACGACCACGGCAGCCGTAGCGATGTCGCCGTGGGTCCCGCCGGGGATCACGATGCGGATGTTGGGATGGCCGGTGAGCTCGACGGTGTCCCCCGAATCTTTCGCGCCCACAAACATCCGCAGCTCCATATAGATCTTTTCCGTCCCGCCCGAAAGGCCGCGCGCAATCTGATGGACGCCGGCGGCGCGTCCCGGCTCGACGGTGAGATACTCGGTCACGACCCGTTCCGCGGCCACCATCGGCTCGATTGTTTCGATGATTTCGTCCACTCCCAGACCCAGGCCGTCGGAAACCATGGCGACGGATTCGGGCAATCCGTGGTGCTTGATGACCCCGGCGGCAGCCTGCGCCCGGAATTCCTCGACTGTCATTCCCGCGCCGATTTTTTTCTGGAGCGGCAGGCGTCTTTTCGACGCATCCACAATCCGCACGGCGCGCGCCGTTTCCACGCGCTGCGACACCGCCGCGAGAGTCAGCACCAGCTTGTCCATCACGAACCCGGGATTGACGCCGGTTCCCACCAGAGCCACGCCCCAATCCTTCGCCGCGGCGTCAAGCCTAGCAGCCAGTTCCGGGTATTTGCGGAAGGGATAGGCCAGTTCTTCGCACGTGGAGATTACGCAGGATTCCGCTTCGAGGCAGGCCAGCAACTGGTCCGCGACGTTCGGCAGATGCGAGGACGTCGAATGAATTACAATGTCCGCTGCTTCCGACAGCATCTCTTTTGCGCTAGCCGTGATTCTCACGTTCCACGGAGCATCCGCCGCCCCGGTGATTTCCCCCAGGTCCTTGCCGACCTTGGCGGGATCGGTGTCAATCGCGCCGATGATCTCGACGGCCTGTTTGTCACGCATCAGGCGTGCGATGGAAGCGCCGATCGGCCCGACACCGTACTGGATGGCCCGAATCTTCTTCTTCATGTTGATCTCCATAGTGCGTGCGGGTGGCGGGTCCGCGGATTCCCAGAGCGTGCGTCCCCAGTCGCGGGGCGTTCCACGCCGAAGCGAGTCAATTACCATAAAAGAGTTTTCCCCGCCGTTCAATCGGATTCCGCGCCGCCCTTGCAGCCCGCCGCCCTTGCCGGTTCGCGCCGGAACCCGGATAATGTCGCCAATGCAGAGCAGCAAATAACAGCCGCCAGGAACCGGTGCGGCGCTGCTCGGGCTGGCGGGAGGAATGCTACGATGCGCGCAGAAAGGCTGAGCGAGCAGGAAATCGCAAGCCGACTGAAGAGCCTCAGCGGCTGGACAATCCAGAACGGAAAACTTCACCGCGCCTTTGAGTGCAAGGACTTCGCCGCCGCTTTCGGCTGCATGACGCGTGTTGCTCTGGTGGCCGAAGCCATGAACCACCATCCGGAATGGTGCAATGTCTGGAATAAAGTGGTTGTAGACCTTTCCACACACAGCGTGGGCGGCATCAGCAATCTCGATTTCGAACTCGCAACCAAGATCGGCCAGATTTTCTCAAGCTAGCGGGTTTCTCTTCATCTCGAGTGGCGAGGAGTCCCTCTGCAACGGACGGCGTCTTTATCCCCATGAATCCCCCGCACCGCTCGCGCGCCTGGCTCGGCGTCACTTTGCGCTGGGGCGGCGCGGCTGTCATTTTTGCGCTGTTGTTTCATTTCCTGCCGCTCGGACAGCTCAGCGCTTCACTCCACCGGGTCCCCCCTGCACTGTGGTTTTTCGTGCTGGCGGCCTATCTCCTGGTCCATGCCGTCGGGGTGGTCAAATGGCGGCTGATGCTGAACGCGGCCGGCGCCGGACTGAGCTATGCGCAAGCGGTCCGCTGCTACGGCGGCGGCCTGTTTGGCACGCTGTTCCTTCCTTCGATTGTTGGTGGAGACGTCGTGCGCGTCGGCCTGGCGCTGCGGCTCTCGCGGCATCGTGCTGCGGCTGTCGTGGGCAGCGTCCTCGATCGCCTCGTGGACATGGCTGCGCTCGGGAGTCTGGCTCTGGCCGGTGTTTTGCTGTTGCCCAAATCGCTCGATTCGCTGGGGCGGCAATTGTTCCAAGAAATCTTTGCCGTTGCGGCGATAGTTCTCATCGTTTGCACCCTGATTTTTCTCGGGCTGAAGAGATTCGTGCCGGCGCACGCACTGCCGTTCCGTCTGCGGCGCCTCGTTGTTCGTCTCCGGCGCGCGCTCCGAGCGATGGTGCAAAGAAAGCACGCCGTGGTTCAGGCCTGGCTGCTCGGCCTGGTGATTCAGGGAGCGCTGGTGTGGCTGACCGCCGTCATTGCCTCGGGGTGCGGATTGCATTTGCCACTGCGTGTTTGGGTGCTGGCCTGGCCTTTGGCAAAACTGGCGGCACTGCTTCCCATTACACAAGGCGGAATCGGCGTGCGCGAGGCGGCCTTGGTCGCACTCGTCGCTCCCTTTGGCGGGGCCCCGGCGCTGACCATGGCGACCGGCCTGGTCTGGGAAGCCATCATTCTTGCCGGTGGCTTGATCGCAGGTCTTGCGTCGTACCTC
>WNGL01004031.1_pt1 | contig 17675 bp, 17 predicted proteins | sample 5400591 | NCBI WGS metagenome assembly WNGL01 (sample SAMN13153377, study PRJNA577476) | soil metagenome | isolation source: 80 cm soil or saprolite under Garry oak tree replicate 1 | place: USA:California | collected 2016-06-15 | reverse complement strand
TCGCGCTGCAGCTCGGCGATCCGCGCGGCAACGGCGGGAGCGTTCGCTAGCTTGCTGGCGTTATAAGGAGCCCATTTGGAATCCTTGAACCCGGCCAACAAATAGGCTCGATCAGGCGGCGTCATCGACGCTACCTCGACTGCAAAGTGCTCATGTTTACGGTTCTTGAGCCTAGCTAGGCATGGTCGCTTTTTTCTCGGCGCTATTGAAATCGCCGCCGCTGGAGATACTGGGCGTGAAGCAGGGCACGCTCGCGGAATTCGGCTCGCAATTCCTCGATCCGTGCCGCGACGGCGGGACGAAGCGCGAGCGCTTTGCCATCATGCCATGCGAGCAAGGAAGGCTTGAAGCCAGCCGCTATATATGCGCGGTCCACCGGTATCATCGACGCCACATCGCGAGCGAAGTGTTCAAGCTTTTGATCGTTGAGTGCAGGCATGTGCTGTTCATTCGCTGGCGAGGTTCGTCCTGCAATCGACGCATGACAGCGTCCGCACGGCTGCTAGCACACCTCGATATGGTGCGTCGTCATAACAAGCGCGCCGCGCTCGCGATGCATCGGAGATTGTAAGAATGATTCCGGAGACTGCCACAATCGTAGCAGAGCCGACACCGTCGATTTCAAGCGGAAGATTGGACACATCCTTGGTCATCTGACTCTCAGGACTCTGATTTGCACCGTTCGAGAATTTCCCGGTAGACGGAGCGGCTAATGTCAGCGTTATTGAGCGTGCCGCGGCGCTCCATCGCGGTCAGTTCGTCACGCCGATTGTCGGAAAGGCCGAGCAGAATTTCGAAGCCCTTAGCAACGTCGCCTGAACCTAGCCGCTGAGCTAACCGATGCTGAACAACCTCCTGTCCCTCGGTCCGTCGCTTGTTTGTCTTCTCGCCAGGATCATGGGTGTCGTTTGGCTCCTGCGCTCTCTCGCCAAGCCAAACAACGTTGCCGTCCTCGCCTGATGGGGGGCTTTGGGGGTATAGGTTTCAGATAAAGGTTTAATTACAGGATTCGGAGGACATGATGTCCTCACTCCCCGGACATGGTGTCCTTGGTCGGAGGACACGATGTCCTCACTTGCCGCTGCGGGTTGGGCGGCACGGTATAGCGGAAACATCCTGTTGCGGGTTCCGCGGCAGCTTTCAATGCGGAGATGCTTGCGGGCGACCAAGAAGCCGATAGCGCGACGGACTTGCCGATCGCTCGCCGGTTGCCCATTCTCGTTTTTGATGTAATCGGCTAGCCCGGCCTGGCTCGCATAGACGTAACCGGCATCAACAAAACTATTCAAGTTCACAATGAGCCCGGCGACCCGCACGGCCAAGCGCAGGGACACGTGATGCTGCTTTGCCATAACCAGCGCTTCTGCGGTGTCGAGATCCGCGCGGAGCGGATCAAGCCACAGCCGCTTTCGACACTCGCGATCGGCCCGCTGTGGCACCCTGCTTCTGGCCATCATGTTACGGTTACGGTGAACGAAGGTTTCTGGCTGCGGCGTTTCGCGTTCTGCTTTTGCAAGATCGATTTGCGATCCGCTGCACGCTCGGTTACGGCCGGGGCGACGCCACGCTTTTCGGAGCCTACCGGCCCTCCGCTCCCATTGGCTGGGTTTGCATTTGGAGCGCTAACCCCTTGATCACATTCCGGCCGAATTCGCCTCGGTTTGCAATTTTTGGCTGCGGGATCAAAGTTGGGGTTTAGACTACGAATCTGGGGGTCAGGAGTTCGAATCTCTTCGGGCGCGCCAGTCTTTATTAGTAACCATTCCAGCCTCACGCCCGGTTCACTTTGGTGGGACGCTGCGCCTCCGAACCAAAAAATGCGGCTCCGAAGGCGTCATTGCACGCATTGAGCGTAAGCGGCGGCGCTTGGCACCGGGAACCTGCCATGATAGCCTTTTTTATCGCTCAATAGCTTGAGCCAACGAGAGTTCTAGCCGGCCGGTCGCACGGCGAAGGGGCGCGCGCCAGTCCCGGCCCAGGCGATGACAGAAAGGGATACGCTATGGCGGATAAATCGAGTGCTTCCATGAATTCCGCTGCCGAAGCCATCGCGTCGACATCCGCCGACGTGCCCGAGCAGCGCGATCAGGTTGCTGCCAAATTGGTCGACAGGTTTGCCATCTGGTCCGGCGTCGCTGGGCTCGTGCCGATACCGGTCGTCGATGTGCTCGCGGTTGGCGGACTGCAACTGCAGATGCTGCGCCGGCTGTCGCAAATTTACGGCGTGGATTTCTCCGAAAACCGCGGCAAGGCGCTCATCGCTGCGCTGGCCGGTTGTATGATTCCGGCGACCAGCGGCATGGGCGCGGCAAGCGCGCTCAAAGCGGTTCCGGTTATCAACATTCTAGCTGCCGGATTCATCATGCCGGTGCTCTCGGCCGGCGCGACCTATGCCATTGGCAAGGCCTTCGTCCAGCACTTTGAATCGGGCGGCACGCTGCTCGATTTCAATCCGCCGGACTATCGCGATTTCGTTAAAGCGCAGAAAGAAATGTGGGAGTCACGGACACGCGGGCGTGGCGCGGGCTCGACCACGGCGACGTCCTCTCCTTAATCTCCGGTTCTGTGAAGAGTTAGGAGTCGTTTAGCGAAGCGAGGGGCGCTATCCGATCGGCCAAGTGTTTAGGCCGGGTGTAAAGGCCGGCCGCCAACTGTGGCGTCCGATGGCGCGGTGACACTGTCGCGCTACAGCAGTGGCGCTCAGCGCTGGCAGCAAAACGCATCGCACTGAACGCACGGTGGTAAACAATTTTCGGAAGATTTGGTCCAGTAAATCGGCCTGGTAAAAGCGTGGCAGTCAATTCGTGGCAGTCAAATGATGGCAGCAGCCATTCTCGCCTACATCATCGCGTGCCTGCTTACGGGATTTTGCGGCGCGCATCGTCGGATGGGTTTTTGGGGCACGTTCTTCCTCGCGGTTTTCACGACTCCGTTGCTGGTGTTGCCGGTGCTTTTCATAACCGGCCCATCCCGTCGTTTTGAATGGCACCCTCGCGAATAGATCGGCCTGGTCAGCGCCGAGGGGCCGATGCGCCGCTGATTCCGATTAAATCACTAAAGCGAAATGGTTTCAGGTTGAATCGCCATTTCGCTTTAGCTCATTGTTTGAGCATGATCTTTTCCGAAAAACCGGTTTCCACTTTTCGGGATCATGCTTTAGTGCCCGCAGCAACGTAGACGGACGAGCGCACGGTCATGTCCTTCCTTCAGCTCGTTCGGCGCGAAATGCACGGCTCGATGCCGAAGCTGTTAGTCATGTCCAGCGTCGGCGGCATCAGCAACGCCTCGATTCTCGCGGCCATCAATACTGGTGTGCAAGACACCAGCAGCGGCCATCCGCCTGGACTGTGGGCGGCCTCGCTGTTCTTGATCGCGTTGTTTCTCTTCATGAGAGCGCAGCAATTCGTCACCATCACCGCCACCGCCGAGATCGAGGCGATCATCCATAAGCTGCGCGTGCGGCTTATGGATCTGATCAGGCGCTCGGAACTGCTGGAGATCGACAAGATCGGCCGCTCGCGCATTGTCGCCGCCGTTACCAGCGACACCGCGGTCTTGACTCAGGCGAGCAACATGCTGTGCTTCACCGTGCAGGGCGCGGTGCTGATTTTGTTCGTTGGGTTTTACGTAGCCTATTTATCGATCGTGGCATTTCTGCTGACGGTCGTGATCGTGTCCGGCGCGGCGACCATCTTCCACTACAAAAACCGGCGGCTCAGCGAGCAGAAGGGCGAATCGGCGGCATGGGAGCGCCGCCTGTTCGATCGGCTGACCGATTTTCTGGACGGATTCAAGGAAGTCAGGCTCAATACCGCGCGCAGCGAGGATCTGTTCAATGATGCCCTGGAGGTGTCGAAGACCGCGGCCAACATCAAGATCCGCACGCAGGCCGAAACCTTCAAGATGATCGTGACTTCGCAAATCTCGATGTACATCCTGCTCGGCGCGGTGGTGTTTGTGGCGCCCAATCTGAGCGACTCGCTCGGCGGTGCATCGATCGCGAAGACGACGACGGCGCTGCTGTTCGTGGTCGGCGCCTGTTTCGGGCTCGTGCAATCGATCCCGATACTGCTCAACGCCAATGCCTCGGCGGATCGGATCGCTCGGCTCGTGCAGGCGCTGGAAACCACGCTCGTCAGGGACGAGCGGCGCGCGATTATCGCACCGAAGCGCTTCGAGCGCATCGAGATGCACAACATCGAGTTCCGCTACATCGACAAGTTCTCGGATACTGTTTTCAAGATCGGGCCGATCGATTTCACGTTGCAGTCCGGCGAGCTTGTTTTCATTACTGGCGGCAACGGCTCCGGCAAATCCACTTTCCTCCGCGTGCTCTCGGGGCTCTACCCGCCGGATTCCGGTGAGATTCTGCTTGATGGGAGGCCGGTGACCGATGCCAACCGTGACGAATACCGTGGATTAATGTCGGCGATTTTCTTCGATTATCATTTGTTCCAGCGGCTGTATGGCATACCGGACGCCGATCCTGCCGACGTCGGGCGGCTGTTGACGCAGTTCCGCCTCGCCGACAAGACCTCTCTCACCAATGGCGAGTTTCGCACCCTCGACCTGTCCGGCGGCCAGCGCCGGCGGCTGGCATTGATCGTCAGCCTTCTGGAAAAGCGGCCTATCATGCTGCTCGACGAGTGGACCGCCGAGCAAGATCCTGAATTCCGCCGCAAATTCTACGACGAGCTGCTGCCGGAAATGATGCAAGCCGGTGCCACCATCGTGGTCATCACGCATGACGATCGCTATCTCGACGAGCTGCACCTGTCCGCGCGCCGCATCAAGATGGACGAGGGCCGTATTGTCGAGCAGCGTTCAATGGGTGGATGATAGGATCTGGGCGGAGCAGGGTGATGGCAAGCTATCCGCAATCGATCGATGACCTGGCGCCCCCGCCGGCGAAGCGGGGATGGAGCCGTCTGTTGCGACATCTGCCAGGCCTCGCGTTCATCACCCTGGTCGGATTGCTGATCGTGGTCGTGCTGTGGCCCTACGTGGTCATCACCGTTGTGAGCGGCAATGTCGGCGTGCTGTGGAAGCGCTTCAACGGCCTCGATCTTTACTGCTGGTGCTGGGTCGGCCGCGGCACTGTGCTCGATCCCCGCGAATTGCGTGAAGAAGGTCTCCACATCATTTGGCCGTGGGACAAGCTCTACCTTTATAATTTGCGGCTACAGTCCACGCAGCAGACCTATAATGCGATTTCAAAGGACGGCGTGAACGTCAAAGCGCAGATCAGCGTGCGCTATCAGTTGTTGCACAATTCCGTGGCGGTGCTGCATAAGTTCATTGGGCCAGATTACCTGACCTCGGTCGTTAATCCGGAAATCGGCAGTCAGGCGCGGCAGGTCATTTCGCAATATACCGCGGAGGAGGTCTACACTTCGCGCGAGCAGATCCAGAAACAAATCCGCGACGCCACGCAAAAGAGCCTGACGGCGAACCTGAACAAGCTGGTGCAGCCGGAGGCGATGGAGCAGCCCGACCCGAAGCACTACAACGATTTCTTGCAGGACGCGATTCAGATCCTCGACACGCTGGTGCAGACGATCGACCTGCCGCCGGACATCGTTTCTGCGATTAACCGGCAGACCGAACAGTATTATATGATTCAGGAATACAAATTCCGCGTCGAGCGCGAGGCCCAAGAAACCAAGCGCAAGCAGGTCGAAGCCGACGGCATAGCCGCCTTTCAGAAGACGGTCAGCCAGGGCATTTCGGAATCGTATCTGCGCTGGCGCGGCATCGAAGCGACGCTGCTGCTTGCCCAATCGCCGAACGCGAAAATCGTGGTCATTGGCACCGGCAAGGACGGGCTGCCAATCATTCTCGGCAATGCCGACGTGCCGACTGTGCCTCCGGGCGGACAGCCGCAGGCCGGCGCCAACGGCCCGCCATCATCCACGTCGACTTCGCCAGGCTCGATGGGCAATGCACCACCGCCGGCGCCGTCCAGCAATGCGCCACCCAACGCGTCAACGGCGCCAGGCGCAACGCCCGGCCCCCCGGCGTCAGCGCCAAACAAGCCGCCGCCCGGTACTTCGGGTGCCGCGACGCCGACTGCGCCAGAGCAAACTGCAAATGCCAGTTCGGCGAGCCCGGTCGCGCCGCCAGGCCAAGCAGCGCCAGCCGCAACCGCGCTTGATATTCCGGGCGTCCGCTCGATCCTTTCGGGAATTTCCGGCGCCCTGCGCGCCGGCGCTGATCTGACGTCGCCTGAGCCGAAATCCAAGCAATAAACGGGGGATGCGGTGATCGACAGGACGCAATCAAGCCGCACCCGCCAGATTTCGCGCTGGCGCCTCTTTAGCGCCGAACACCCGGCTGCGACCGTCGTGGCTTTGGTCGTCCTCGTCCTCGCAATTCTAATCGGCGGCCATTTATATGGCCGATATCTGTCGTCGATCGATTCGGCCGGTCGCGAGGCCACTATTGAGCAATTGCGCGCCGAGAGTCAGAAGCAAAAGCGCGACATCGATGGCAAAAGCCAGCAAATCACCTCGCTTCAAACCAAGCTAGCGAAGACGCAAGCCGCGCTGGACGCGATCACGCCTTCAGCGAATACCTACAACATCAATCCCAATCAGACCCTGATCGTCGGCGATGGGCATTTAACCGTCGGGATGGTCGGTCCGCCAGGCAACGATAGCGTGCTGCTCAATATCAACGGCAAGCCGCAAGCGGTCGCCGCCGGTCAAAATTTATCCGTCGCTCCGGATCCGACGACCAAGTGCCAGATCGGCGTACAGTCCTTCGACGTGTTCAGGGCCGTGCTGGTCGCTTCATGCTCCTCAGCCAAGGCGCAGTAGGAGCCGCTACTCGCGTCGCAACACGACGGTGGGATCGGCAAGCGCCGTCCATTAGTGGCAGGTCGAGAACAGCGCTGCCAGTTCACGCCCGCTGAGATAAATAGTTTGCGACTTCAATCCGCCGTGGCGCGCGATCCAGTTGCGCACCCCGGGCGGATAATGCGACCACAAATACTTGGTGCCTGGTTTATTGAGCTGCGCGCCGTAAAGCGTAGGATCCCAGGCGGCATGGAAGGCCAGCACCGCGCGCGGGGTTACGCAGATGTGGTTGCGGGGGATCATGCCAACCACAAGCGTGCATGCCGAGGCGCAGGTGCCATCGATTACGACCGGTTGCCCAGTCCTGCGCAGCGTGTTGAATTTGGTCAAATACGTGCCGATCTGCCCGCCGCTGTCATTCGAGATGCGTTCGATGGCAGAAGCCGGCGTCATCCACGCAATCGTCAATAAAATCGCCGCAGTGATCGCACATACGCGGACCAAGGCATGGCAACGCAAGCGGGATAGCATTTCTTGGCCCCGGCAAGGTGTTAACGATACGCGTTCCCGGCGATGCTGAACAGTCTGGCGCACAAAGCATGTCTTAGTCGTCCCCATATTATTTTTCACTGGAACAAAGCTGCGCCGTTCGCGTTGCCGCGCAAGGCGGAGGGTTCCGTGTCCAAATTCGAGGATCATAAAAGGCGCGCGGCCGAATGCCTTCGCTTGGCTCGCGAGGCAGTGGATAGGACTAACAAAGCCTTGCTGATCGAAATGGCCCAAACCTGGGCCAGGCTCGCGGAGCAGGACAAAATTGCGGAACAGGAACGCACGAAGATTGGCAAGGAACAGGGATAGCTTGCGTTCTTGCCACTCTCGTCAATTACTGCAAGGCAGTTCGCTATATTGCGTGGATATTAAAGGTGAAAAGCCTGCCGACCGTCCATACTGCAACCAACGAAATTCGAACTGCTGCTTAATCTTTTAAACCGCCAAGGCGCTCGGCCTCCTGTCACACAATCACTTCTGGTAGTCGCCGACGCAGTGATCGAGTGAGACAGGCTGCCCGGAACCGATCCGCGCGGGCTCGCGTTTCCGCTGCATGACCACGCGTCTGTTGACGCTCCTGCTTTGCGCCGGGTTGTGTATCGGCGCCACGCCGCGCCATGAACGTCATGCGCGCCATGCGCCGCCTCCGCTCACCGCGCAGGCGATCGAACAGGCGCAGTTCGCTCCAGGCCAGAAGGCCGGTCCCGCACTCATCGTCAAAGCCGAGGTGCTGCTCGACCGCGCCGGCTTCTCACCCGGCGTGATCGATGGCCACGACGGCGACAATTTCAAAAAAGCTTTAGCGGCATTTCAGCGGCGAAACGGGCGCGACGGCACCGGCATGCTTGACGCCGACACATTCAACGCCCTTGCCGCAACCTCGGAAGACCCGATCATGGGCGACTATGTAATCAGCGAAGCCGATGTCAAAGGTCCGTTCACGAAGGAAATACCGGCGAACCTCGAAGCGATGGCCAAGCTGCCGCGGCTCGATTATCCGAGCCCGCGCGACGAACTGGCGGAGCGCTTTCATGTGTCGGAGTCGCTTCTCACGGCGCTCAATCCCGGTGCCGACTTCGCGCGCACCGGCACCCGCATTGTCGTCACCGATGTGCCGCAGCAGCCGCGGCACGTAAAGGTCGCCAAAATCGTTGTCGACAAGCGGGAACGATCGCTCTCGGCATTTGATGCTGACGGCAATCTGGTGGGCTTTTATCCAGCCTCGATTGGTAGCGCCGAAAAACCGGCGCCGAGCGGCGAGTTCAAGGTCAAAGGCGTGGCGCATAACCCGACCTATCACTACGACCCACGCTTTGGCTTCAAGGGCGTCAAAGCTCAGCACAAACTTACCATCCAGCCGGGGCCGAAGAATCCGGTCGGCTTGGTCTGGATCGATCTCACGGTGCCGAGTTACGGCATCCACGGCACGCCCGCGCCGGAAAAAATCGGCAAGACTGAATCGCACGGTTGCATCCGCCTCACCAATTGGGACGCGCTTGACCTTGCAGGCATGGTGCACCGCGGGACCATCGTCGATTTCGTCGGCTGATGCCCGGCACCGACGCTTCGCGGTTAACGACAGCCTGCTGGGGTTCCGCCCGCTGATTTGCTCATGTGTGGAACGATTGTCCGGCGATGCCATTGCTTCCGGTGGCTAGATTTGGGAGATCAAGATGAAGAAATTGATCACGATTGGTTTCGCGGCCGGCCTGTGTATTGGCCTGGCATCGGCCGCTTCAGCACAGAGCGTAAACGGCAGCGTCAATTCCAGCCTTGGCGGATCTGCAGCGCATAGCGGAATGAACGGCGACATTCACGCCGATGCTAACGCTAAGATCAACGCCAACAAACACGCGGCCAAAGGCTCGCACCGCAGCCCGAACGGGCTTTACAATTCCACATTGGGCGGGACCGCCGCGCATACCGGAATGAACGGCAAACTGCATTCGTCGGGCAACAAGACGATCAACACCGCCAAATAGCGCGCAGCGTTGCCGGATCAATTTCCAGCCGTCATTGCTAGGAGCCAACGGGTCCGGCCCGAAGTGGCCGGCCCGATGACAAGCTCCGCGACGAAGCAATCCAGATCGACTCGCTTGACTGGATTGCTTCGCTTGCGCTCGCAATGACAACTCGCGTAATTAATTTAGAACAATGAAAAGCTAGAACCGCTCCAATCTTTAGCTGCAGGCTTCGAATTTCTTGACAATCAAAACTGCCTCGTGTGTCGTCTCGGCACGAAATTTTCGAACCGAACGGCGCCTGGCCTGTGATTTCCCGCATCAAACAAAAAGCGTTTCGCGACTGGGTGCGCTATTCACTCCAATGCATTTTCGCGACTGTCGTGACGGCCACTGCGGCGGTGCTCGTATGCCAGACTTCGGCGCGAGCGCAGGCCAGTGGCGCATTTCACGAGCTCGAAACCAAATATATTTTTGGACGCTTCACCATCGGCTCTTCGACCGGCCTCGAGACCGAAAAAGCATTCGAGACGGAAACGCGAGCCGACTTTGGTAGGCGCGCGGGACATTATACCGCCGGCCAAACTGCGCTGGAATTCGAATACACGCCCACGCAATATATGCAGATCGAGCTTGGCCCCAGCTTTTCCTATTACAACATCGGCAATGTGCCCGGTTTGGACGACCGCAACGTCGGGGCTGTTAATGGATTCGAAGCTGATTTGCGCTCGGTCATTATAGACCGCGGGCCATCGCCAGTTGCTGTCACGCTCTCGATTGAGCCGGAGTTCCACAGCCGCGATGAGACGAACGGCGCCAAGGTCGTGAACTACGGCCTTGAGACTCGACTCGAAGCCGATGCCGAGCTCATCAAGAATCGCCTGTTCCTTGGCGTCAATCTGCTTTACGAGCCGGAAACGACGCGCGCCGATCTCGGCGCCTGGACCAAAGAATCCACATTCGGAATATCTTCGGCGCTGGCGTTGCAGATCATACCCAAGGTCGTCATCGGCGCCGATCTCTGGTATCTGCGGCACTACGACGGCGCGAGCTTTAATTCCTTCACCGGCGATGCGGTCTATCTCGGACCGACCCTCTATTGGCAGATCGCGCCCAAGGTAATCATGAGCGCGGCTTGGGAAGCGCAAATCGCCGGCCGCGAGCGGGGCGTCGGCGCGGCGCTCGATCTCACCGATTTTTCCCGGCAGCGCGCCAGATTGCTGTTCGAGTTCGAGTTCTAGCGCAGGCTGAACGCAACAGAGGGGAATTTCGTGACCGGGTATTTCGCAACCAGCTATTTCGCAAGTTTAAGGCCGCTTTGGATCGCCGTGCCGCTCATCGGATCGGCATTGATCCTTTGCGGTAACGACGTTCGCGCGCAGGACCGCGCTACCATTGCGATCGCAGTGAAGGACCATCGTTTTGAGCCGGCCGAAATCCACGCGCCGGCGAATAGGCCGCTCGCCCTCGAGGTCAAGAACCTTGATGCTACGCCGATGGAATTTGAAAGTGTGTCACTGCGCGTCGAGAAAGTGATTGCGCCCGGCGCCGTCGGCACGGTCAATGTTCGCCCGCTCGCGCCGGGCCGTTATGAATTCTTCGATGATTTTCACCCGAATATGCGCGGCGGTCTGACGATCCAGTGATTACAGTCCGGATTGGGTTTGGCTCGATGCAGCGAGGTTTTGTCCCGGAATCGCAATGCAACATTCGCGCTAATTGTTAATTACGGGGACGGAAAAAGCGGAATTTTGTGTCGAATATCACATTCGCCGCCGCGCCACCGGGGCAGGTATTTGTCCGGGGCCGGACCTCCCTCCATTTCGTGCTCGATTCGCGATTCCGGCCCCGAAACTGGGAGTATTCATGCCGGCGCTGCGACAGCTACACCCCCGATTGCGGTCCGGCCGCAAGGCCAAAGCTATGCGCGTCACTGCGATCAGCACCGACCTGCTGGTGCCATGTCCGACTTGTGGTGGCTTTATGCGGTTATCCGACGCGCAGGCATTTGAGTGCAAGCAGTGCGGCCGCGCGATTCGGGTGGAAGGCGTCCTGAAAACCATGGATGCCGGCGAGTAACTTCGCCCAAAAGACGCAAGTGCTGCCGCGCGACAATCGAACGGCTATTCCCAAACCAGTACATTCGGCAGCGATGAATCGATCCGCCGCAACAACGTATAGCCGACGCCGGCGAGACCGCGAAACAAACCTAAATTGAATTGCCGCTTGCCGCTGTTCCAGCGGTAATCGCCGCTTGCCGCAGCAGCCGCGAGGACGGCAGCCAACCGCCGCGATGCCAATTCGCCGATTTCGCGCTTACCTATCCCCTCCGCCGCCGCCTCGCAGAGAAATTCGATGCTGCCAAGGGCGCCGCAGCACAGCGTGTCGAGCTGACCGGGCCAGGCCCGCGTCACGCCCTCGACCGCTTTGCTAACATCCGCCACGAGACGCTCGCCATCGAGCTCGGCTTTAAGTGCCGCATTGGTCGCGATGCGCCGCGTCGTGGCGAGACGCGCCAATCCAATTCCCGGAGCGCCATGGCACCATTGGCATGGCCACAGCGATTGTCCAGCCACGCGCAAGTCAGGCCAGTTGCGGCGATCGGCGTCGTAGCTGGCATCCTCAAATGCCAGGCACTCGGCCGCCGCAGCCGCGAATTCTTCGCGGCCGCTCGACGCCGCCAACGACCCAAGCGCATAAGCAAATCCCGCAGCACCGTGCGACATACCGTTAAGCGCGGAGCCACCGAATCCTTGACCGACCCAGCTGCGGCGACCGATCACCCCGACCCGATCTCGCGCCAAAAGGTGCTCGCCGCAGCGGATCGCGCGCGTCAGCGCTTCATCTGATTGCGTATCGCGATAGAGCCGCAGCAGCGCCAGGATGCCGCCGGCGGCGCCGCCCATCACGTCCAATTGCTTGTCTGCGGCGATCAATTCATCGGTGAACAATCGCACCGCACGTTCGGCATCCTCCAAAATGCCGGCCTCGCCGAGGCACTTCGCTATCACGGCAAAAGCATAGACGATCGAGCCCAGGCCGGTGGCAGCGCCGATGCCGAGCGAACGCGCAAGCCGCGGCGCATTGCGACTTTTCAGGTTCTTGCGAATGTGGGCGAGGCCGGCGTGCGCGAGTTCGGCTGACGCCGCATCCGCGGTGACGGCGGCATGGGCGGCAAGAAATAGCGCGATCCCGCTTGCGCCGTTATAAAGATCGGGTCCGAGACAAACGAGCTGAAACACATCCGAATCGCCAAGCCAGTCGAGGCCGATCCAAGCGGCACCGGGTCCGCGGCGAATAGCATGCTTGGCGAGTTCTGTAGCGATTTTACCGGCTTCGGCCTTAAAGCGTGCGTTGTCGGGGAGGGTCTGCGCAAAGGCGCTTACGGTTTCGCTGCGTGCGACATTGCTCGCGGTCCGCGCCGGCTGATTAATATTTTCACTGATCACCTCGACCTGCCAAGCGATCTCATTTTCGTCGAGCGCTTGCAGCCGCTCCCGAGCCCGGTCGAGCCCAGGCGTCGCCGCGGTTTCAGCTGAGACGCCGCGGAGATCGTAGATCGCCGTGCCATTACTTGGGGTCATGAAATACGGCACGTTCAAAGAAAGAAGCGCCGCGCGCTCCGCGCGCTGCAAAGGCCAAAGCGGATCGGTTTCTTTGTCCCAATCGGCCAAGCGCGCCATGAAATCGGCTTGCGCCGACCAGACGATACCGTCCCCCATGCTGCGGTGGTTTTTCAACCGTCGCAGCAGCATGTAGTAGAACCGCGTCGGCCGCACGACTTTACGAACCGGCAGTCCGGCAAAGCCGTCTAACAACGCCGCCGCTTCGCGGTCTCGCATCTGGCGCATCAGGAAATTTGCATAGTCGGCAAAGCCCGCGACGAAGCTCTCGACGTGATCGCTCAGCCTGGCGTAGCGGCCGTCCACGTGCGGCAGATTAGGTGTACCCGCGCCGGACTCTTCCGCTTTGGCGGGACGCATCGCATCACTGTTGAGGTTGTTCCATTTGATGACCGTTCGCGCACCCCAATCGGCCGTCATGCCTCCCATCGCAAACACATTGTTATCGACGGATCGTCCATAGGCGGGCAACAGGCCGACTGTCATCACCGAATTGGCGATGATCTCCATCGCGGCATCGAAAGCCGCTGCCTCCGGCTCACCCGCCTTGTGCTCCTCTGCGGAGGGCTGAAGGATGGTCTCGAGATCGATCGGGACTGGATGGTCGCCCGCAGCGATCATGTTTTCCTGATGCATGTCGGTTGCAGCAAAACAATGCAGCAGCGCGAGCCAAGCGCCGGCGCGCTGGAAAAAAGCTTCGCAGCCCCGCGCGTCGGCACAGCCGAGGTGCTCGATGAACTCGGTCCAGCCGTAGCCGTCTCGCGCCAGGCTGCGCAGCGCTTTGAGGGAAATGGGCGCGCCCGCGCCGTTGAGCTGCTCCACCAGGCCGCGCCAAGCGACATCGAGTCGCAAGTCCTTTGGCTTGTAAACGATGCGCGCCCCATCGGCGAAACGCAGGATCAATACGCTGCGGCCGCCATTGTGCGGGTCGGAGATACTGCTTGTGATGTCCACGATCTTGTCGATGGCCGATCCACGCACCAGATCGCGGCGAATCGCCGGCATGTCGCCGGCCAAGCGCAAGATGAATTCACGAGTTGCGTCGACCCATTGGCGCGTCATCACCGCGATCAGTCGCAGCAGCACGGGCTTGTCTTCGAACAGGCCGCGAAAGCCGCCGCTTCTCATCTCGGCGATAAATTCGCGATAGTGCGATGTCCCGGCGGGCTCGCCGGGCGATTTGGCCGCATTGGAGCTTGGTCCAGCGCTACGCTTTTTGGCGAAACGCTCGTAGAGGGCGGGTGCACCAAGCTCCGTTACCGCGGCGAGCAGGGCATCCTGCAGGCACGCGCGCGCGGTTTCGGCGAAGTTAGCTGATGTGCTCACATCCAGGCCGGACCAAACGACCGCCGCGGCGCGTTCGATCAGCACCGCGAATAGGTCTTCGAAGGGGTAAGCCGGTGTGGCGCCAGGCTCGGTCCCGCTCGCCTGCAGCGCTGCTTCGATCCAAATGGCGTCTTCTAGCCATGCCGGATGCGGCGCCAACGGGCCGCGCTGCGCACCAGTGAACCGGCTCTCAACCTCGCCGCCTGATAAACCGTCGCGCGCGAGCCGCCGCGCAAACAGAGATACGTCCCCTGCCGCCGAGGACTGCCGCCAAGCGGCCAGACGTTGCGCCGCCAAACGCGCCGACAAATCGCAATCAACCGCGGGGTTCGGCGCGACCGCAAACGCAGCCGAAAATAGCTCGTCAATGGTTGCGGCGCGCAGGCTCAGGCGCTGGTAAAATGCGTCCACCGAATCCTCACAACACGCACTGTCCGCCGCTTGTGCTGGGCCCGTCCTGCGACCGTGGAGCAGCCGATTCTCGGGCCTCATTTCACGCCTTTGTAAATGGCTAAAACGAGCCGCCGGCAAGGCGGTTTTATCTCCACATTTCAGTTATGTATCACAGCCGGCGGAGAGACTTTACACTGTCGGCAGCCGATGATTTAATGGATTTCTTGGCGGGGGGTTCTCACCAATTTTCTCGACCTGCCTGGTGATGCCGGCGCCGCTGGCGAATTAAGAGGAACAAGGCCAATGACTGACAAGTACATCGAGAGGGAAGAAGATCTCAGCTTCGAGGTTTCCGACGAGGCGCTGGAAGCCGCGGCGGGCTCGGTTAAGGAGAAGGCTGGGGCTTTCACGCTCGCTTTCTGCTCCGGCCTCGACACTTGCCCAAGCGTGAGGGCGTAAGGCTCGTCACGTGACGGGTCTTGGCTTCATCTTTTTCGCCCAGGCTCTCGAACCGATCTGAAGTTTCCGACGAGGTGCCGGAGGCTCCGGCGCCTCGTCATCCTTTTTGTTGTGTTATTTTCCAGCGTTTTCCGCTCTACACACTCGGCCGGACCACTAATCGCCATCAGTTGAATTTCAGATTTGCTTTCGCGGCTCGATACTGGCTGTGCAAGCACGTGCGCCGGACGGTGTTTGGCGCGCCGTGGCTACATGCCGAGATAAGCCGCTTGCACCTGCTTATTGTTTGCTAGTTCCGCGCTCGATCCCTGGATGATCACTTTTCCGCTCTCCAGGACGTAGGCGCGCTGCACCATGCCGAGCGCGCGACTGACGTTCTGTTCGACCAGCAGAATGGCGGTCCCCATCGCATGCACTTCCTGGATCTTAGCGAACGTGGCATCGGTTACGACCGGCGCCAGTCCCAAAGAGGGTTCGTCCAGCATCAGCAATCGCGGTTTGAGCATCAAGCCGCGGCCGACGGCAAGCATCTGCTGCTCGCCGCCGCTCATCGTGCCTGCCAGTTGATTGCGCCGTTCGGCGAGCGCGGGAAAAATCCCGAACACCAGCTCGAGCGTGCGGTTGCGCTCAGCCTTGGCGCTTGGAATATAGGCACCAACCTCGAGATTCTCCTTCACCGTCAATTCGGGGAACACTTGACGGCCTTCCGGTACATGGGCGATGCCCAACTCGGCGATCTTGTGCGGCGGCCTAGCCGCGAGATCGGTGCCGAGAAAAGTAATGGACCCCGAGGTCGTCCGGATCAGTCCCGAAATTGCGCGCAGCGTCGTGCTTTTGCCGGCGCCGTTCGCGCCCAACAAGCCGACGGCCTCGCCTTCGCCGACGCTGATGCTGACATCGCTGATCGCCGGAACCGATCCATAGCGTGCACTCACTGCAGAGAGCGTCAGCATGCCGGGTCTCCCGCCGGCGCTTCATGGCGGTAGCCGGTGCCAAGGTAGGCGCGAATGACCTCCTGATTGGCGACGATGTCCTTTGGACCGCCCTCGGCGATCTTCTGGCCATGGTCGAGCACGACAATGTGCCGAGCGACGGCCATGATCGCGCGCATCACGTGCTCCACGATGACGATGGTCAGGCCGCGCTTCGACAATTTTCCGATTAGCGCCACCGCCTGATCAACCTCGGCGTGGTTGAGCCCGGCCATGACTTCGTCGAGCAGCAAGAGCCGCGGTTCGGTGGCGAGTGCTCGCGCCATTTCCAATCGCCGCTGGTCTATCGTCGTCAATTCCCGCGCCGGCGTGTGCTCCTTGGCCGAAAGTCCGACGAACTCGATTGCCGCGCGGGCGCGCGAGCGGGCGGTGTCCAAATTCTTGTTGCGCAGGAAAGCTCCGGTCATGACGTTCGCCAGCACCGTCATCTTGCCGAAAGGCCTCGCCACCTGGAAAGTGCGGGCGAGGCCGTGGCCGCAGATTTCGTGCGGCCGAAGTCCGACCAATTCGCGGCCAAAGGCGAATACCGAGCCGGTATCGGGACGATAGTAGCCGGTGATGAGGTTAAAGCTCGTGGTTTTTCCGGCGCCATTGGGTCCGATAAGCGCGACGGTTTCGCCATCCTGCACGGCAAAGCTGAGATCCTGCACGGCGCGCAACCCGCCGAATCGCTTGCTGAGATTGCGGATGACGAGCGCCTCAGCCATCGAGCGGCACTTCTTTTGCGCTCGCCGCGCCGGCATGGGTCAAGCGCTGGTACAAATCGCTGAAGACTCCAATCAACCCGCTGGGGCGCCACAGGATGACCGAGACCAAGATGAGGCTGTATACGGTCAACTGCACGCCGCCATGTCCGCTGCCGAACCAGCTTTGCAGGAGCGCCGAGGTGGCCTCCAGCAATATGGTGCCCACGACCGGACCCCATAATGTGCCGATGCCGCCGACGATCGAGACTAGTGCTGCCTCGACCGAGATGTTGAAACTGAATGCAGTGTTCGGATCGATGAAGTAGATGTACTGGATATAGAAGGTGCCGCCGAGTGCGGTCAGGAATGCGCTGATCAGGTAAATGTGCCGTTTGATCTTCGTCGTATCAACGCCGACCGCTTCGGCAGCATCCTCGTCCTCGCCAACGGCAACCAGATAAAAGCCCATCCACGAGCGCTCGATCCGATAAGTAATCGCCAGCCCAAGCGCCAGCAGGGCCAGCGCGAGATAATAATAGGCAGCTTTCGAGTCGAACTGCATCATGAGCGGGGCGTCGCCGAGGTTCGGCAGCGTCGTGCCCTCGGCGCCCCAGGCAAAATCGCGAAATTTGAGGAACAGCAGCATCAAGACTTGTGCGGTCGCGATGGTGGCTATCGCGAAATACGGCCCGCGCAGGCGGAAGCACAAGGCACCAATCGGCAGGCTCGCCAGCATCGCCACCACGCCGCCGGCGATAATGCCGATCCACGGCGAAATACCGAAGCGAATGAGCAGGATCGTGGAGGTGTAGGCGCCCAAGCCAAAATAGGCGGCGTGGCCAAGCGACAGCTGCTTGGCGTATCCGCCCATCAGATTCCAGGCGACCCC
>WNGL01020719.1_pt1 | contig 17677 bp, 13 predicted proteins | sample 5400591 | NCBI WGS metagenome assembly WNGL01 (sample SAMN13153377, study PRJNA577476) | soil metagenome | isolation source: 80 cm soil or saprolite under Garry oak tree replicate 1 | place: USA:California | collected 2016-06-15 | reverse complement strand
CTTTCTTCCAAGCATCGGTATCGACTTGGGCGCCTTGCTCCTGATAGTAGGCGCGAAGCCGGGCAAGGCAATGTTCGGCGTGTCGAAGGTCGAGCTCCACGCGCTGGTCAAAGGTCCTGCCGCCGTAAGTGTTATGGCCATGGATCCGATAGAAGCCCTGCGGCTCGCGAACGCTTCGAATCGTGCCGGTCACCAGCGCCCACATCGAGAGGTATGCATCGCCATAGGTGCCGGAAGGCACCGGTAAAGTCCGTTCCAGAAAGCGGCGCGAATAGGCGTTTCCGCTGGTCGACGGGAAGGCGTAACCCCATGGGCCGTCGCGCGCGATGTATTTGCGCAGGTCGCCGTCCGGGAGAACGCGGCAAGGGTCCAGGCGGCCCGTCCTTTGAGCGTGCGTATTTATCTCCCACAATGGCCAATGAACCTTCACGACGTCCGGATCCCGGAAGCGGGCCACGGCGCACTCAATGGCTGTCGGGCAGAGCATGTCATCGGAGTCCAAAATCACGATCACCTCTCCGCGGCTCAACCTGCACACTGCGTTGTAGGTCGCCCGTCCGCCTTCGTTCCTTTCCCGGAGGATTGGTTTTATCCGATTTGCATAAGTTCCGATGATCTCGCGAGAGTCGTCGCTGGAAGCATCGTCCACGACGATCACCTCGGTTTCGGGATAAGTCTGATTCAAGGCGCTGTCGATGCAGTCCTTGAGAAAGCGCCCGTAGTTGTAACTGCTGATGATGATGCTCGCGAGAGGCCTGTCGTTCATGCCGAATCGCCCTGTAGCAGCGGGACACTCCCGGAAAAGTTGGCTTCCGTTCCTCTTGAAGACTCGAGCCATCGCTTGCGGTCACGCCCGGTGATACCGCGCACGGCGCGAAGAACAACGGCTGAGGCGGCGCCGGACTCCCGAACCATGCGGAATACAAGCAGGGCCGCCGATATTCCGAGAATCGCCGAGACATCGGCTGCGCCGTCGGACGCGGACCACACGGAAAGGATCGCGAGCAGCCACGCCAACATTCGGCCTTCCAGCGAGCCGTTAGGCCTTGAGCGAATGCGTACGCGCTGCCGTCCGGCGCCGTGTTCTTCAACCGCCACGAGCAACCGGACCGAGTTGAGGACCCCGCCTCGGACCTGCAGGTCCCAGGGATCGCATTCACCCCCCCTGAGGACCACGGCGCCCGCACCTTGAAGGGCACCTTCGATAGACCGGACCCACTCGGTCGGCGATTGCCACAACTCGCTCCAGATGGTAAACACGCGCCGGCTGCGCAGTTCGTGACCAAACGTGACGCGCCGCCTCCAGGGCGTGAGACCGTGGAACAGCCTCCCATCCAGCCGCGCCAAGGGCTGGAGCAGGTGGAGGAGGGCCGTCAATGAGGTCAGCCCAAACTTTTTCACACGAGATCCGGTCGAGCTTGTGAACGTCGCCCGAGACGCGCTCGCGACTGCCTGAACGATGAGAACGCCAACGGCAGACGCAAGCAAGGGTAGCGCCAGCATCAGGGGTTTCCAGGGGAAACCCAGAGCGGAGAAGGCGGCCAACATCGCGATTACCAGATACCATTCCGGCATCTGCGGCAAACACTGGAGCAGGCTCGCCGCCGGCTCGTAGATGGATTGGAAAGGCGCGCTGCCCCAGATGCCGTTATACACTCGCCCTCTCCGGCCCATTGCATAGGGCCGGCCTCTTCCGTAGATCCGCCCCTTCCACGTCAAATGACCCGGGCCGTTGTATTTGTCCGGCCACTTCTTTTCCAACAGCGCTTCGGCCCGGCCATAACCCCACTGCTGCCTCAAATACGCTCGCACCGAGTTGCGACGGTGATGCCAGACCATGGCCGCGGGGCTGAAACCGATCGTCCAACCCCGCTGCCGAATTCGCCAGCAGACATCCACGTCATCTCCGGCGACTCGGAACTGGGGATCGAATCCGCCGATCGCCTGGAGCGCCGCTTTACGAAAAGCCATGTTGCAGCCGGGAATGTGCTCGGCCTCCCGATCTGATATCAGGACGTGGATGGGTCCTCCAGGGGCGTTGGCGACGCAGTCTGCGATTGGGCCATCGCCGTGCGGCGGAATGTTGGGTCCCCCCACAGCGGCGTGATCGGTACTCATGAATGTCGTGGCTAGAAACTTGAGCCAGTGCTTGTCAGGATATGCGTCGTCGTCGATGTAGGCTACGATTTCGCCGGTGGCCGCCTCCATTCCGGTGTTCCGGGCGCTGCTCAGGCCGCAATTCGCGGTGCGGATAAGCCGAAAGCCGTGGTGACTGTACGAACTCACGATCGCGGCTGTGGCGTCGGTCGAGCCGTCATCGACAATGACGACCTCGTAGTCGGGGTAATCCAGCTTCGACAACGCTTCGACGCACTCGCCGATGGTCCGCGCGCCGTTGTAGCTGCACACCACCACCGAGATCCGAGGCCAATGAGGGACCGCGCCAAACGGCGCTTCTGCGAATGCCCGGCGAACCGCGCCCAGTGCCGGCTTCGAGCTTCTATCCCGGCCGGTGATGCCGAAATCCCAATCCTCAACGTCGTGACCGCCGCGGTGCCATTCGTCCGTCCAGCCGAATACGAATGCGCCGGCGCACCCTGCGTCGAAGGACGTTCGGATCTGCCACTCCAGGGACCCGGCTTGCGTGTCCTCGCCGTGCCTGCGGCTGTCGAGCCCTATCTCCCCCATCAGGAGTGGCCGGTCGCCCGCAATATTGTGCAGACGCGCCAGGTACGGTTCGAGACGCTCTCGTGATTCGATGTAAACATTGAAACAGACCAGGTCGAGGAAAGGCAGCTCGAGGTACTCCGTCGACGGATAATTCACATATGTGACAAGGCCATCGGGATCCTCGGACTTTGCGGCGAGATACAGGCGTTCGATGCAGCGTTGAATCTCGTGGCGGCCGTGCCAGCGCACGATCGAGGCCGGGATCTCGTTGCCGATCGCGTAACCGAGAATTGCCGGGTGACCCGACAAAGCCCGCACTCCCTCACGAAGCCGGCGTTCGATATCCCATAAGCATCGACGGTCCTCCAGGAAGGTGACGTGCTGTTCCCAAGGCAGGCCGACAAGCACTCGGAGGCCATGAAGCGAGGCGGTGTCCAGTAACCAATGCGGAGGGAGGTCGTAGGTGCGGATCGCGTTTAGACCGTTTTGCGCAATCAGCTCAAAATCGCGCTCGACAACGGTCTTGTTGTACTCGCTGCCATCTTCACCGGGACGGAACGTCCCGTAAGTGACCCCTCGAACGAACAATTTCTCGGCGCCCGCGTAAAGAAACTTGCCTTTGACCGTGGGCCGGATAAGACCTGTGCCGGCGTGTCTGTCGCTTGACCTGTCCTGGGTCTGTGTTTCTCTTCGATTGTCCATCGGATCCCGGAATTGGAACGTAATATTCTTTCGAAATGATGCCGGCCCGGTCTCATTACCGTGGCTACCACAAATTGCGCTACAGCGTCACACGCTGCTTCGTACGAAGTTCGCACGGATGCAGCGCCTTTCCAGAGGATTCCTGCACAAGACATCTGCCGGGAATACGACCTCGCCGGCGAGTGTCTTCCGCCTCAGTGACATTCACCTCTCCCAGCGCAGCTCTTCCATGGGGACGACCCGCGCAAGGTCACTTTATTTTTCGGTTTCTATCGTGGCCGGTTTCGCGCAGTCTTCGACCAGAGGGTCTCTTTGGACCCTTGAAGACATTAGGCTAGACAAAACGTTCGGGGGACGCTAAGGGATCCGGTCGAGTCGCATTTACGTTCCGCCGCTACATCGGCTCATCGACCTGCCCACAAACATAAGCGTGCAGTTAAAATAGACTAGCTATGACCTTTCCGTCAATTGTACCTTGGTTCATCCGGTCTACCGGACCAAGGTACCAGGCGGCGTACAACTTTTGGTCCCCAGGCGGGTGCAATTAGAAGAAGTGGGAGTCAATTCACGCTGCCGTGAACGCCTCAGAAGCTGCGGAGAATTTAATTCGTGTTAATTCGTGGAATTCGTGGCCACTAGAGCCGCCACGAATTTCACGAAAACAATCACTGCCCTTTGGATGTCATTGGTTCGAAATAGAATTTTTTCGCAGTCTGTCCGGCCGCGCTGTTTGACTCCCAGTTTTAATTGCACCCGTCTCATCAAGGGCATTCACCATTTTTCGCGGCAGTGTGGTATGCTCGGCGCCCTAACCGGATTACGAAATCGAGTTGGGCAGACGATGTCGCAGATCTTCCACCCCAGCACGAACACCATCTCTCGAGTGAGTATTTTCGGCTCGGTCTTTTTCGTGGCTGCGTTTCTTTGGCTGATAGCCGAGTTCAACCGCTCTTCCTACAATACGCAGGCCTTTGTCGCGCGGGAACAGCCCGTACAGTTCAGCCATAAACATCACGTGGCCGATGACGGAATCGATTGCCGCTACTGCCATACGTCCGTGGAGACTTCCGCATTCGCCGGAATTCCTCCCACGCGGACTTGCATGAATTGTCACTCGCAGATCTTCGCCGACAGCCCGTATCTGGAAGCGGTGCGCGAAAGCTGGCACACTGGCAGGCCGATTCGCTGGACACGAGTGCATGATCTCCCCGATTTTGCGTACTTCGATCACAGCATTCACGTCCACAAGGGAGTAGGCTGCTCCACCTGTCATGGGCGTGTCGACGAGATGCCGCTGATGTGGCAGGTCGCTTCGCTGCAGATGGAGTGGTGCCTCGGGTGCCACCGCAATCCCGAGCGCGTCCTCAGGCCCCGCGACAAGATTTATGACATGGAGTGGCAGCCGCCTCGGGACCAGATCGAACGCGGCAAGGAGCTCGCGAAGTTGTACAGGATCCAGCCTGTGGAAGTGCTGACCAGTTGCGACACCTGCCACCGGTGAGACCGATTGACGAATGACGATTGACGAATGACGAATCAGCGAGAGTTTCAAGAAACTGACATAAGAGAAAGCGCTCAAGGATCTGCCGGGCCGGCGGATTCCGGCTCAGCAAGCATGACGCAGAATGCGTCACTCATCACTCATCACTCATCACTCGATTTATCTGCTATTCAGGAGCGGCTCAGCAACACAAGTGGCAAAGATTACTGGCGTAGTCTGGAGGAACTGGCCGAGACCGAGGGTTTTGATGAAATGCTGCACCGGGAATTTCCCCGGTTCGCGGCGGAGTGGAACGATTCCGTAGGGAGGCGCAAGTTTCTGAGGCTGATGGGGGCTTCGCTTGCCCTGGCAGGTCTGAGCGCCTGTACGCGACAGCCGATGGAGCCGATCGCTCCCTACGTTCGCCAGCCGGAAGAGCTTCTTCCCGGAAAGCCTCTGTATTTCGCCACGGCAATGCCGCTCGGAGGCGTCGCCACGGGGGTCCTCGCGGAAAGCCACCAGGGGCGCCCTACAAAAATCGAGGGGAATCCGGACCATCCCGCCAGTTTCGGAGCTACGGATGCCTTTGCGCAGGCGTCGGTGCTCACTCTCTACGATCCGGACCGCTCCCAGACACTGACACACCTCGGGGAGATAAGCGCGTATCCCGCCTTCCTGGGATCGTTTCGCACAGTGGTGCGGACTCAGCGGTCTCTCCAGGGCGCCGGGCTGCGCATCCTGACCGAGACCGTGACGTCTCCGACGCTCGCCAGCCAGCTGCGTGCCACTCTCAGCGACTTGCCGCTGGCGAAGTGGCACCAGTACGATCCCGTAAACCGTGACAACGTGCGCGCCGGCGCGCTTCTGGCCTTCGGAGAAAGCGTCCACACCGTCTACCGCTTTGAAAGGGCCGACGTCATAGTGTCGCTGGATTCCGATTTTTTGAGCTGCGGTCCCGGCAGCGTGCGCTACGCCCGTGAATTCGCCTCGAGGCGCAGGCTGCAGGAAGGCCGCAGCGAGATGAACCGGCTCTATGTGGTGGAGGGCACCCCCTCCAATACCGGATCGGTGGCGGACCACCGGCTGCAGTTGCGCGCCAGCGAGATAGAGCCCTTTGCCCGGGCGCTTGCCCGAGAGCTGGGAGTTGCGGCAGGGGGAGAAGCAAAGGCCGACGATCGCTGGACGAAGTGGATCAAGGCCGTGGCGAGCGACCTTCAGCGGCACCGGGGCTCCGGCATCGTGATTGCAGGTGAATTCCAGCCGCCGGCAGTGCACGCCCTGGCGCACGCAATGAATCATGCTCTGGACAATGCCGATGCGACGGTGCTCCACACCGAGCCCCTTGAAGCCAATTCCGTGGATCAGACGGAATCTCTGCGCGAGCTCGCGCGGGACATGGATGCGGGCAATGTAGACGTGCTGCTGATCCTGGGTGGCAATCCGGTCTACAACGCTCCAGCGGACCTGAATTTCGGAGAGCGCCTGAGAAAGGTAGGGCTGCGCGTTCATCTGGGACTCTACGACGACGAAACCTCGGCGCTGTGCCACTGGCATATCCCCGAGGCGCACTATCTGGAGTCGTGGAGCGATGCCCGTGCCTTTGACGGCACGGCGTCGATCGTACAACCGTTGATTGCGCCGCTCTACCGTGGGAAGACCGCGCACGAGATCCTCGCGGCATTGATGGATCAACCTGAACGTTCCGGCTATCACATCGTGCGCGACTATTGGAAGAGCCATTTCATGGGAGGTCAGCTCTCAGGCGCCGGGGGCGGGGTGGCGGAGAACAGAGAAGAATCAAGCATGTCCGCCGATTTTGAGAGCTTCTGGCGCAAAGCTTTGCATGACGGGTTCATTCCGAACACGGCCCTTGCGCCTAAACCCGTGACTTTGAGATCAGACTTCGCCAGTCAAATACCATCTCCGGCCCCCAGCTCCCGGCCTCCGGCGCCCGGCCCCTCCGGGGAGCTGGAAATCGTTTTCCGCCCGGATCCGACGGTTTACGACGGGCGCTTTGCGAACAACGGCTGGCTGCAGGAGCTGCCCAAGCCTCTGACCAGACTCACCTGGGACAACGCGGCTATCGTCAGCCCCGCTACGGCCGCCTCGTTGAATCTTTCCTACGAAATTGGGGCGAGGGGCGGTGAGCACGGAGGGGTACTTACCGATCAGGTGGAATTGGAGTATCAGGGCCGAACGGTGCGAGCTCCCGTTTGGATTCTTCCCGGTCATCCGGACGATTGCGTGGGCGTGCAGACGCACCACGATATGGAAGGCCGGGACATTCTTCGCTCGGGAACGCTCGATGAGTATCGGAAACACCCCGAGCTTGCGCTCCAAGGTTCCGGCAACGAGCTTTCTCTGTATCCGGGATATGAATACAGGGGATACGCCTGGGGCATGACCATCGATTTAAATGCCTGCATCGGCTGCGGCGCCTGCGTGGTGGCTTGCCAGGCCGAAAACAACATCCCGATCGTCGGAAAGACGGAGGTAGGCCGGGCGCGCGAGATGCACTGGCTTCGCATCGACCGGTATTACAAAGGCCCTCTCAATAATCCGGAAACTTTCTTTCAGCCTGTGCCGTGCATGCACTGCGAAAACGCTCCGTGTGAAGTGGTGTGTCCCGTGGCTGCCACGGCCCACAGCGCCGAGGGCCTCAATGACATGGTTTACAACCGCTGCGTCGGGACACGCTACTGCTCGAACAACTGTCCGTACAAGGTGCGCCGGTTTAATTTCCTGCTTTACTCCGATTGGGAAACCCCGAGCCTCAAACTGATGCGCAATCCGAATGTGACGGTGCGCAGCCGCGGTGTGATGGAGAAGTGCACCTACTGCGTCCAGAGGATCAGCAAGGCCAAGATCGAGGCGGAGAAGGAGGACCGGCAGGTGGCCGACGGGGAGATTGTGACCGCCTGCCAGGCTGTGTGCCCCGTCCAGGCCATTGTCTTTGGTAACGTCAATGATCCGAACAGCCGTGTCGCGAAGTTGAAATCGGAACCCCGGAATTACGGCCTGCTTGCCGACTTGAACACACGGCCGCGGACCACCTATCTGGCAGCAGTGCGCAACCCCAATCCCGATTTAGCGTGACAAAGAGAGAAATGGGAACCTCACTCTTAGCACAGCCACTGAGTCAGATCAGAAGGCAGAAAGCAGAAGGCCGAAGGCAGAATGCAGGGGTGTTCGTTTTACGCGCTGCAAACTGCCTACCGCCTTCTGCCTTCTGCTCTGTGTCTCCGTGGCCCTCTAGCTAGGTAAACGAGGAAATGGAAGGCGGAAGGCGGCCAGACGGGCAGGGAAGGAATCCGGGGACGGACGCTCCGGTGCCGGACATCCGGACTCCGGTCATTGAACCCGGCCACACCTTCGCGACCGTCACGGACAAGATCAGCGCGATCGTCCTGACAAAACGCACTCCGACGGGGTGGTGGGCCGGTTTCGGGTTCTCGTTCACGCTGGTGATGTTGCTTTTCTATGCCATCGGATATCTGGTCCTTGCAGGGACCGGTATCTGGGGCGTCAATATCCCTGTAGGCTGGGGTTTCGCGATCATCAATTTTGTCTGGTGGGTCGGGATCGCCCACGCCGGCACTCTCATCTCGGCCATCCTCCTGCTCATGCGCCAGGACTGGCGCACCTCGATCAACCGGTTTGCCGAGGCCATGACGCTCTTCGCCGTGTCCTGCGCCGGAATCTATCCTTTAATTCACGTGGGTCGGCCCTGGCTGGCCTACTGGCTGATCCCCTATCCCAACACGATGCAGATCTGGCCGCAGTTCCGCAGCCCGCTCGTGTGGGACGTGTTCGCTGTTTCGACTTACGCTACCGTTTCGCTGATGTTCTGGTTCGTGGGGCTCATTCCAGATCTGGCGACGCTGCGCGACCGGGCGAAGAGCCGGACAGGCCAGATCATCTACGGCATCCTTGCCATGGGATGGCGCGGCTCGGCAAGGCACTGGCACCGTTACGAACAGGCTTACCTGCTTCTCGCGGGCCTGGCAACCCCTCTGGTCGTGTCCGTGCACACGGTGGTCAGTTTCGACTTCGCGATCTCGATCATTCCAGGTTGGCACGCGACGATCTTTCCGCCATACTTCGTTGCGGGCGCGATTTACTCAGGTTTTGCGATGGTCATGACGCTCGCCATCCCGCTGCGCAAGTTTTACGGCCTCGAAGATTTCATCACCATGCGCCACATTGACAACATGGCCAAAGTCATGCTTGCCACGAGCCTGATCGTGGCTTACGGATACATGATGGAAGCTTTCATGGCCGTGTACAGCGGCAGCAAGTATGAAGAGTACATGATTCGCAACCGCATGACCGGAGCGTACGCCCCCATGTACTGGGCTCTGATCTTTTGCAACGTGGTCACCCCACTGGCCCTCTGGTCGAGCCGGGTTCGGAGGAACATTCCGCTGCTGTGGGTGATCTCCATCATTGCCAACATCGGGATGTGGCTGGAGCGCTTCGTCATCGTGGTTACCAGCCTGCATCGCGACTTCCTCCCCTCCTCCTGGGGTATGTATGCCCCGACGAGCTGGGATTGGGCGATCTACGTCGGAACCATCGGTCTCTTCCTGGCGCTGCTCTTCCTGTTCATCCGCTTCTTGCCGATGATTTCAATTTTCGAGATGCGTACTATTTTGCCACAAGCGGAGGTCCGGGAGGGCACAGACTGAACGCTTTTTCACCACAAAGACACAAAGAACACGATGCAGTCCAGTCGCAAGCAAAGCTATGAGACGGAACCACGGATGGACACGGATGAACACGGATCTGTAATACAAGCCGAAAAACCTTTGCTGGCAGGAAAGGATTTTTCTTCGCGAAATCTTCGCGCTCTTGGCGCTCTTCGCGGCTTCGCGGTGAATCCTGGGTTTCACCGTGAAGGCGCGAAGCACGCGAAGAAAACGCGAAGGACTCTAGTTTGGTTGCGGCTGGGCAGATCTGTGTTCATCCGTGTTCATCTGTGGCTACATTTTTTGTGCAGTTTACGAAGACGAAAATTCTTTCCAGCCAGCGAAGGATTTTCGCATTAGCAGTACGAAAGAGTTTGCGAGAATGAAAGAGAAAGCGGCGATATACGGACTGATGGCGGAATTCGACAGCCCGAGTGCGATCGTCGCAGCCGCGCGCCAGGCTTACGAGGCGGGGTACCGCAGGATGGATGCTTATACGCCGTTCCCGATCGAGGAGTTGGGCGAAGCGATAGGCTTCCGCCACAGCGCGCTTCCCCTGGTCGTGCTGATTGGCGGCATTCTTGGGTGCCTGGGCGGATACGCGCTGCAGTACTGGGTCTCGGCGATCGCGTATCCGATCAACATCGGCGGCCGCCCGCTGCACAGCTGGCCCTCGTTCATCCCGGTGACTTTCGAAACTACCGTGCTCGCCGCGGCGTTGTCGGCCGTTCTCGGCATGCTCGCACTCAATGGCCTGCCCATGCCGTACCACCCGGTGTTCAATGTGAAGAGTTTCGCCTTTGCCACTCGCGACCGGTTCTTTCTCTGCATTGAGGCGGCCGACACCAGGTTCGACCCCGAGGAGACGCGCCGTTTCCTCGAAAGCCTGCGCCCCCTTGAGGTTTCCGATGTCGAGCACTGAGCAGGCGGCGTTCGAAAATAGAAGGGAAGATCGCGTGATGAAGAACTCACGCACCTTCTTCACCACGGAGACACGGAGGACACGGGGGTTCACGGAGAACCTTGATGCCTCCGTGCATCTCCGTGTCCTCCGTGTCTCCGTGGTGAAGCTGTGTGCGCAAATCTTCTCGATCTTCAATCTTCGATCCTCCAGACGGATTCTTCCACTATTCGCGCTGACCCTGACCGCGGGGTGCAGACAGGATATGCACGATCAGCCGAAGTACGAGCCGCTGGAGGAGAGCCCGTTCTTCGAAGACGGACGCTCGGCGCGGCCGCTCCTGCCCGAAACCGTGCCGCGCGGCTACCTGCGAGAAGACGCCCATTTGTATACGGGCAAGGCCGGCAATGCGGATGCGGAGACATTTCCGTTCCCGATCACCGGCGAGGTTCTGGAACGCGGCCAGGAGCGCTTCAACATCTTTTGTTCCGTCTGCCACGGCCGCTTGGGCGACGGCGAAGGGATGATCGCCAGGCGCGGATTTCGCCGCCCCCCCTCGTACCACATCGATCGTTTGCGCCAGGCGCCGGTCGGGCACTTCTTTGACGTAATCACGAACGGATTTGGCGCCATGCCCGACCACGCCACGCAGATCCCCGTACGAGACCGATGGGCGATCATCGCCTACATCCGCGCCCTGCAGCGCAGCCAGCATGCCACCCTTGACGATGTCCCGCTTCAAGAACGCGACAAGCTCACCGCCGGAGGACAGCAGCGATGATCGAGGCCACGCACGCCTCCCCTGAAGCACTCGATCGCTTCCGCCGGCGCGCGCTTGTCGTGGGAGTGGTTTTTCTGCTCCCTTGCATCGCGGGTTGGTTTTTCAGCCCCGGGCAGTTTTTTCATTCGTATCTCCTGGCCTACATTTTCTGGGTCGCCATAGCTCTCGGCTGCCTGGCCATCTTGATGCTTCAACACGTCACCGGCGGGGCGTGGGGACTGGTCATCCGGCGACTGCTCGAATCGGCCACCAGGAGACCCGAGGAAGTGAGCCGCGAAGCCATCCTGCAATACAAGAGCTTCTATCTGAGTGTTCCATTTTTCTGGCTGCGAGCCGCTTTCTACTTCCTGGTCTGGTATACGCTCGCGCGGTTTCTGAACAAGTGGTCTCTCGAGCAGGACAGAGCCGCCCAACCCCGGATCGCCCGCCGCCTGCAAGCCCTGAGCGCTCCGGGTTTGGTGCTTTTCGGCCTGACCGCGACCTTTGCCTCCGTCGATTGGGTGATGTCGCTGGAACCCGAATGGTTTTCCACCATCTTCGGCCTTCTGTTCATCGCCGGCCAGGGACTTTCCGCAATGGCGTTCGTGATCGCGGCCGTGGTCATTCTCGCAAAACAGAAACCGCTGTCTCAAGTGATCTCCCCGGGGCATCTGCATGATCTGGGAAAGCTCCTGCTGGCGTTTGTCATGATCTGGGCCTATTTCGCGTTCTCCCAGTACCTGATCATCTGGTCCGGAAACCTCCCGGAAGAGATTTCGTGGTACGCGCGCCGCCTGGGCGCCGGATGGCAGTGGGTGGGGCTGGCGCTGGTTGTCTTTCATTTTGCTCTGCCCTTTCTTCTGCTTCTGTCGCGCGACTTCAAACGGAGAGCCAGCTTGCTGGGGCGCCTCGCTGCAGCGGTTATCGTGATGCGTCTTGTCGATCTCTTCTGGCTGATCGCGCCCGGGTTCCGCCCGGAGTCCATTGGAGTTCACTGGATGGATCTCGCAGCGCCGGTCGGTCTCGGCGGTATCTGGCTGGCCTTTTTTGCCGGTCAGCTCAAACAAAGGCCTTTGCTTCCGATCGGAGACCCGAATTTGGAACAGGCATTGAGTCGGGGAGAGCATTAGATTGACGAGTGACGAGTGACGCAGGGAATTCTCGGGAGAGGGAATCCAGAATTCAGAATCCAGAAGAAAAGACAGAGAAAATGCGATACGACGCGTCCCTTCTCATTCTGGATTCTGAATTCTGGATTCTGGATTCCTCATTCGTCATTCTTCGAGTGTCGACATGAGCGAGCAGGAAAAACCCGGGCGGCCGGCGCACGAGGTCAGCGACGTCAGCACCGAAACGGTTGTCAAGTTTGGGCTCGGATTGTTGACCTCGATGGTAGCCGTCTTTCTGCTCATTTGGGGTCTCTTCCATTACTTTGCCACACGAGAAGAAAGGCGCGAGCTGCCCCGTTCCCCCATGGCGGCCGCGGACCAATTACCCCCCGAACCGCGATTGCAAAGATCCCCCGGTCATGAGTCGCCGCCGGAGCGTGAAATGAAAGAGATGCGCGCCGCACAGGAGGCTGTCCTCCACAGCTACGGTTGGGTAGATCGAAATGCCGGGATCGTGCGCATCCCCGTGGAACAGGCCATGCAGAAGCTTCTGGAGGAGCGCTTGCCCGTCAGAACGGCGCAGCAGCCCGAGGACAGGAAACAATGAAACAGTGGCCAGTGGTCAGTGGCCGGTGGCCAGTCGGCAGCCGGCAGAAAGCGGAAGGCAGAAGGACCCTTTTGTCCACTGGCCACTGGCCACTGGCCACCGGTCACCGCCCACTGCTTTCCGCCTTCTGCCTTCTGCTTTCTGTCTTCTGCCTTCTTGCGGCAGAGCGCGCCGACACAAGGCCGCCGATGTTGCGCAACGTCGGATTCGATCAGAAGCTGAACGAGCAGGTGCCTCTGGAACTTGTTTTTCGCGATGAGAACGGGCGATCCGCCGCCTTGCGCGAGTACTTTGACGGCAGGCCCGTGATTCTCTCGCTCGTTTACTATGACTGCCCGATGCTTTGCTCGCAGGTGCTGAACGGGCTGGCGAGCAGCCTGGATGTCTTGCCTTTCAATGCGGGCAAGGAATTCAACGTGATCACGGTGAGCTTCGATCCTCGTGAAACCACGGCTCTCGCAGCCGCCAAGAAGAAGACCTACATGCGCCGCTACAAGAGGCCGGGTGCGGCCGAAGGGTGGCACTTCCTTACCGGCGACCCCGCGTCGATTACGAGGCTGGCTCAGGCCGTCGGCTTCCGCTATGCCTATGATGCGGAAAAGAATCAGTACGCTCACGCGAGCGGCGTCATGGTGCTGACCCCTCAGGGAAAGCTCGCCCGTTACTTCTACGGCATCGAATACGCTCCCCGGGACGTGCGTCTCGCCCTGGTTGAAGCTTCGGCCAACAGAATCGGCTCCCCTGTGGACCAGCTGCTCCTCTATTGCTACCAGTATGATCCCGCCACTGGGAAATACGGGGCCATCGTGATGCGTTTCGTCAGGCTTGGCGGCGTCGTGACCGTGGCCGGCCTGCTGTCGCTCATGTGGCTGTTACGTCGCAGAGATGCCGGACGCGCGGGAGTGAAAATGGGAGGGACGGTGTAGCCCATGGAGAAGTGGATCCCCTTCATCCCCGAAAGGGCGTCCACGGTGGCCGGCCGCGTGGATGCACTTTACTTTTTTCTCGTGGGCGTGAGCGTGTTCTTCGCTCTCCTCATCGCGGGGCTCGAGCTTTACTTTGCCATTCGCTACCGCCGCCGTTCACCCGGCGAAATGCCCGCTCCCGTTCACGGCTCGATGAAGCTCGAGATGTTGTGGGTCGTGATACCCTTTCTCATCTCCATGGTCATGTTTGCCTGGGGTTCCAGTCTTTACTTCACCATTTACCGGCCTCCCAAGGATGCCCTCGACATCTACGTCGTCGGCAAGCAATGGATGTGGAAGCTCCAGCATCTGGACGGGAAGCGCGAGATCAACGAGCTCCACGTGCCCGTAGGGCGGAAGATAAAGTTGACCATGACGAGCGAAGACGTGATCCACAGCTTCTTCGTTCCGGCGTTCCGTATCAAAGCGGACGTGCTGCCCGGGCGGTATACCTCAGTCTGGTTTGAGGCGACAAAACCGGGCCGCTACCATCTCTTCTGCGCCGAGTACTGCGGAACGAGCCACTCCGGCATGGGCGGTTGGGTCACCGTGATGGAGCCGGCCGACTATGAGGGGTGGCTGAGCGGCGGCAGGGCCGAGGGCTCTCTGGCCTCCACGGGCGAGAAGCTGTTCCAGGATCTTGCCTGTGTCTCCTGTCATCGCAGCGACATCCAGGGGCGAGGACCCGCGCTCAAGGGGCTGTTCAATCGTCCCGTGCGGCTCGAGGGGGGCCAGACGGTGATCGCGGACGAAGGCTACATCCGCGAATCGATTCTGAATCCGAGGGCCAAGCTCGTGGCCGGTTTTCCGCCGATCATGCCGACTTTTCAGGGCCAGATTACGGAAGAACAACTGCTCCAGCTGCTCACCTACATAAAATCCATCGGTCCTGAAGAAACACCAGCGGCGCCCCCCTCCCCGGAAGCGCAGGCCCCTTCCGGCGGAGCAGGGGTGACGCGGAAAGAGAATGTGAAGCAATGATACCCAAACAACCTCGGACGCACTATCTCAACATCAGCTACGGTTTCAAGTCCTGGCTGTTTACCACGGATCACAAGCGCATCGGCCTGCTCTACCTGGTGTCCATTACGCTGTTCTTCTTCGTCGGCGGAGCCTTCGCCACAATCATTCGCCTGGAGCTTGCGACGCCGCAGGGGGACCTCGTCCAGGCGGAAACCTACAACAAGCTTTTCACGATGCACGGCGTGATGATGATCTTCTTCTTTTTGATTCCTGCCGTGCCGGCGGTGCTGGGAAATTTTCTCATCCCCTTGATGATCGGAGCGAAGGACGTCGCCTTTCCGCGTCTCAACCTGTTGAGCTGGTACATATTCAACCTCGGCGCCCTGTTCACAATCTACGCGGTCGTCAGCGGCGGTGTGGACACGGGTTGGACTTTTTACACTCCGTACAGCACCACTTACTCGAACACCCATGTGCTCGCGACGGGAGTCGGGATTTTCATCACGGGGTTCTCCTCGATCCTGACCGGCCTGAACTTCATCGTCACGATCCACATGATGCGCGCGCCTGGTATGAACTGGTTCCGCCTGCCGCTGTTTGTGTGGGCACACTACGCGACCAGCCTGATTCAGGTGCTCGGCACCCCCGTGATTGCGATCACGGTCCTCTTGCTGGCATTCGAACGCGTGGTCCGGATCGGGATTTTCGATCCGGCATTGGGCGGCGATCCGGTGCTCTTCCAGCACCTGTTCTGGTTCTATTCCCATCCGGCCGTTTACATCATGGTTTTGCCCGCCATGGGAGTCGTGAGCGAGCTGGTGGCGGCGTTTACCCGGAAGAGCATCTTTGGCTACGATCTTGTCGCCTTTGCGAGCATAGCGATTGCGGTTTTCGGTTTTCTGGTCTGGGGGCACCACCTGTTCGTCAGCGGCCAGTCCGTGTATGCCGGGATGATCTTCTCCTTCCTCAGCTATGCCGTAGCGATACCCTCCGCCGTGAAGGTCTTCAACTGGACCGCGACGCTTTACAAAGGCTCTGTTTCTTACCAGACGCCCATGTTGTATGCGTTCGGGTTCATCGGCCTGTTCACCATTGGCGGCTTGACCGGGCTGTTCCTTGCGGCGATGGGACTGGATATTCACCTCACCGACACTTATTTTGTCGTCGCACACTTCCATTACATCATGGTAGGGGGAACGATCATGGCCTACCTGGGAGGACTGCACTACTGGTGGCCCAAGATAAGCGGCCGCATGTACCCGGAAGGATGGGCCAAGCTCGGGGCGCTGATTGTGTTCGTAGGATTCAACCTGACGTTCTTCCCGCAGTTCCTGCTCGGTTATATGGGAATGCCGCGGCGCTATCATGCCTATCCCGAGGAGTTTCAAGTGCTGAACGTGATGTCCTCGGCAGGGGCTTCGATACTGGCGGTGGGGTACATACTCCCCATGGTCTACCTGATCTGGTCTATGCGCTACGGGCCTATCGCCTCGTCGAATCCCTGGCCGGCGACGGGTCTGGAATGGCAGACCTCGTCTCCACCTCCGACCGAGAACTTCGAGGAGATTCCCGTGGTCACCTGGGAGGCCTACGAATTCGCCGGCCAGGAGAAAGAAGTTAGCGCAGCAGGGTGAGTTTGGAGTGACGAATTGGCTGAGAACCACGCCGCGACGCCATACGGGCTGGCCCACCATTTTGACAGCCTCGATCAACAGCGTGAGGCAGGCACGCTGGGAATGTGGGTCTTTCTCATAACCGAGATCATGTTCTTCGGAGGCCTGTTCCTGACTTATATCCTGTACCGGTCCAAGTTTCCGCATGAATTCGTTGCGGGGAGTCACGCGCTGGACATCAGGCTGGGAGCTTTCAACACCGCGGTCCTGATCGGCAGCAGCCTGACCATGGCGCTCGCGGTCTACTACTCGCAGGTAGGCAGCCGCAGGCTGCTCGTGACCTACCTCACCCTGACCATGTTGCTGGGGTTGGTTTTCCTCGGCGTGAAGGGGATCGAGTACACCGAAAAATTCGAGCATCACCACTTCCCGGGAGCGGACTTCCAGTGGGAGGAGCCCGCTCAGGCACCCGCGCTCGACGGAAATCCCGGCGCCGGGAAGGTGGATGGCAGGCACGTGCAGATGTTCTACTGGATCTATTTCGCCATGACCGGCCTGCACGCGTTACACATGATCATCGGCGCCGGACTGATTGCGGTGCTCATCGTTCTGGCAGTGCGGGGGCGATTTACCGCCGAATATCACATGCCCGTCGAGATCACGGGACTCTACTGGCACTTTGTGGACATCGTGTGGATTTTTCTGTTTCCGCTGCTCTACCTGATAGGGCGGCACGAATGAGAGGTTGAAAAAGCCGATGACCGAGCACTTCGTACAGCCGGCGCAAATGCCCGAGCACATCGTCCCTCCGGAGCACATTGTCCCGAAGAAGGTGTACTTTGCCATTTTTTTCGCCCTGATAGCCCTGACGGCAGTCACGGTGACTATCTCGTTCTTCGATCTGGGCCGTTTGAATGCGGTCGTTGCGCTGACGATTGCCGTCTTCAAGGCGACTCTGGTGATCCTCTATTTCATGCATCTCCGGTACAGCTCCAGGCTCACGCAGGTAGTCGTGGCGGCGGGAGTCAGCTGGCTGATCATCATGATCGCCCTGACCCTGACCGATTACCTCACCCGCAGCTGGTTATAGAATGGCGTGAAGGACCTACCGCAAAGCCGCGAAGCCGCGAACGTCGGCGAGCCAGGTGGCGGAAGTTTTCGTTCCTATGATTTCCTGTTCACACGCTTCCTCCCGGCACTCAAGTCTGCCGGAACCACG
>WNGL01014365.1_pt1 | contig 17677 bp, 16 predicted proteins | sample 5400591 | NCBI WGS metagenome assembly WNGL01 (sample SAMN13153377, study PRJNA577476) | soil metagenome | isolation source: 80 cm soil or saprolite under Garry oak tree replicate 1 | place: USA:California | collected 2016-06-15 | reverse complement strand
TCGCCGGTCGTCGTGAGCGCGTCGCCCGCGGTCGCGGCCGTTCCCATGAGGCGCGGGGGGAGCCGGCCGCCGCGCCGTGCCACGAGCGCGATCTCGCGGCCGGCGGCCAGGTCGCGCTCGAACTGCCCGGCGAGCGCGTCGGTGAGCGGCTCCGATTCCACCACCACGTCGAGCTCGTAGTTCGTGAGCAGGCTCGAGACGTTGAGGTTGCTCGAGCCGACCCGCGCCCAGCGTCGGTCGGCGACGAGCGTCTTGGCGTGCAGCATTGGGCCCTCCGGGCCCCGCCGGGCACGCCTTCCACGACGCGCGCCGTGCAGCCGCCTGCGCCGTCGACGGATGCCGCGAGCTCGTCGGGGGGGAGGGGCGCGCCGGCGCGCCGCCACACTCGGCCGAACGCGCGATCCAACGCCGGCACCGCCGAACCGCGCATGGCGAGCATCGTGTCCCGCCACGGCAGCCGCCGCCGCGCGGGGTCGCCCGCCCATTCGTCGCCGACGCACAACCCGCCGGTCATGGCGTGCGTGCCGTCCGCGACGACGAGCTTCCGGTGATCGCGGGAAAGCAGCTCGAAGGGACGCAGCGACAGCAGCGGGTGGAAGGCGCGCACCTCGACGCCCGCCTGCCTCAGCCGCCGCCAGAAGCGACGGGGCGTGCCGAGCGAGCCGAGCGCGTCGTACAGCACGCGCACAGGCACGCCCGCGCGTGCGCGGGCCTCGAGCGCATCGGCGAACCGCCGGCCGGTGCGGTCCCCGCGGATGATGTAGTTCTCGAAGTGGACCCAGCGCTCCGCCCGCGCAATCAGCTCCAGCATCGCGTCCAGGGCGCGGGGGCTCTCGGAGTACAGCTCGATGCTGTTGCCCTCGATGGGCCGCGCGCCGCAGGCGCGGTCCATGGCGAGCGCGAGCTCGTCCCGCTCGGCGACGAGCGCGGGGCCCCGCGCGGCGGGGAGGCTCACCCCTCGCCGAGCCCCAGCGTGCGCTCGATCGGGCGCAGCGCTCGGATCACGAAGGCGATGTGCTCGTCCAGCGGCACGCCCAGCTCCTCGGCTCCCTGGCGCACCTCCTCCCGGTTCACGCCGCGGGCGAACGCCTTGTCCTTGAGCTTCTTCTTCACGGAGGAGACCTCGAGGTCGCCCAGGCTCTTGGACGGGCGCACCAGCGCGCAGGCGACGAGGAAGCCGCACAGCTCGTCGACGGCGAACAACGCCTTCGCCAGCGACGTGTCGCGCGGCACGCCGCAGTAGCTCGCGTGCCCCAGGATGGCCCGGCACAGCGCCTCGGGGAGCGCCTTGCCCCGCAACAGCCGCACGCCCCAGCTCGGGTGCTCCTCGGTGGGCGAATGCGCGTCGTTGGGATAGCGCTCGTAGTCGAAGTCGTGCAGCAGACCCACGACCCCCCAGGGCTCCGGGTCCTCGGCGTACTTCTCGGCGTAGGCGCGCATCGCCACCTCCACGGCCAGCATATGCTGGCGCAGGGACGGGGACTGCGTGTGTTCGTGCATCAATGCCAGGGCTTCGTCGCGGGTCATGACTCCACGTTCCATCGTTCCGCCCACAGCTCCGCCATCAGCACGGGCCAGAGCTTGCGAGCATTGTTGCGGTGCAGGGCGCGGTGCTCGGCGAGCAACTGCGCGGTCGGGGCGCCGGGGAAGAGCCGCGGGCGCGCGAGCACGCGATCGGCCAGAGCGGCGAGCCCGGTGTTGAGCCACCGCGCCACGGGCACCGAGAGCCCGCGCTTGCGGCGGCGAATCACCCGGTCCGGCACGAGGCCGCGTGCCGCTTCCTTTAATATCACCTTGGTGGTGAAGCCACGCACCTTGAGGGCCGACGGGGCCGGCAGCACGAGCTCCATTACCTCCCGGTCCAGGTACGGCGCGCGCGCCTCGATCGCTGCGAGCATCGTACCGCGGTCTACCTTCACCAAGAGGTTGTCCGGAAGGTAGGACAGGAAGTCGAGCCACAGGATGCGGTTGAGCGGATCCGCCTTGGGGAACGCGGTCAACTTGCACGCCATCGCGGGCACGGTGTCGTCGTCCGGCCCGAGCGCGCCGAACCACGTGAGGTGCCGCTCGAGCGACGGCAGCTCGGCCGCGGCGACGAATTGCTTGAGCAAAAACTCGAGGGTCACCTTGCCCGTGGAGCTCGGCCAGGCGTCGACGGCCCGGCCGAACGCGCGACGCACGGCGCGCGGCAGCCGCAGATAGAGCAGCGTCGCGCGATGGCCGAGGTAGGTCGGGTAACCGCCGAACAGCTCGTCCGCGCCCTCGCCCGAGAGCACGACTTTCACGTGCTCCCGCGCCGCCTCCGCGAGCAGATACGTGGGCAGGATCGCCGGATCCCCCACCGGCTCGGCGAGCGAGCGGGTCACCAGCTCGAAGGCCCGCTCCAGGGCGGGGTCGTCCGCCGTGACGACGTGATGCGTCGTGCGGATGTGGCGGGTGACGGCCAGGGCGTCTGCGCTCTCGTCGTACCCGGGCTCGACGAACCTCACCGCATAGGTGTGAATCTTCTCGCCCGCGAGCACCCGGGCCGCTGCGGCCGCGAGCAGCGACGAATCGAGCCCGCCGCTCGTGAACACCCCGACCGGCACATCCGACATGAGCTCCCGCTCGACCGCGGCGAGCAGCACACCGCGGAGCTGCGCCGGCGATTCGAGCTGCGAGGGCCGGGCCGCCACCGCGGCGGCATCCCAGTACGGATGGATCGTGACGCCCGCCGCGCTCGCCACGAGGAGGTGGGCCGGCGCGAGCTTATGGATGCCTGCGAACATCGTGTGCGGCGCCGGGACGTAGCCCAGGGCGGCGTAGAGCGCGGCCGCCCCCGGGTCGAGCCGCCGCGCCTGGTCGGGGTAGGCGAGCAGGGCCTGGATCTCGGACGCGAACCGCAGCTCGCCGTCGGTCCGCGTCCAAAAGAGCGGCTTCTCGCCGGCGCGGTCGCGGGCGAGCACCAGCACGCGGCGCCGGTCGTCCCAGACGGCGAGGCCGAACATCCCCTCCAGCCGCCCCACTCCTTCCGGTCCGAAGCGCTCGTACAGGGGGACGATCGTCTCGATGTCACCAGTCGAGCGGAACGGATAGCCGGCCGCCGCGTACTCGCGGCGCAACGCCGGCGCGTTGTAGATCTCGCCGTTGCAGACCATCCAGACGGATCCGTCGGGGCTCTGGAACGGCTGATCGCCGGTCGTGAGGTCCATGATGGCGAGCCGCCGCGCGCCCAGACTCGCCCGCTCGTGCCCCACAACGCGCTCGCCGTCGGGACCGCGATGCGCGAGTGCCGCAGCCATGGCCGCGAGGCGGTCCCGGTGCCGCAGCGGCGCGCCCGTGAGCGACACCGCGCCGTAGATCCCGCACATTACCTCACCTCTTGACCCCTTCTCCGCTTCGTCTTCGTTCGCCCTCTCCACGACGTGGAGAGGGGGACGGGGGGTGAGGACGGCAGGGGCCGTAGGCGGAGTAGTGACCGTTGTCGGCGAGGAGCGGCAGCGCCGCCTGCAGCCACGTGCGTGGGCCGGGCAGGCCGTCGTGCGTCACGAAGACGGTCGGCGCGGCGCAGCGCGCCAACACCTCCAGCCAGAAATGCGGCGGCAGGAGCGGCGAGCCGGGGAGGGCCCGTAGCCGGAGGTGGTAGGCCGCGATGTAGTTGCTCGTCAGCTCCTCCGCGCCGGTCGTGGAGACGGGGATCGTGCGCCGGAGATAGAACGGCAGGCTCGGCGGGTAGGCCTCAACGGCGAGCACTGCTCCCCGCCCGGCGACGCCTCGCGCGATGGCGGCGGCGGAGCGGTCGTCGCCCACGGCGCGGAGCAGCGGGGCCGTGACGAACGGGAGGGCGATCACCGGCAGCGCGTAGCCCGCGAGTCCGAGCGCGGGCGTGCCGGAGCGGGCGGCGAGCGCCACCAGCGCGGCGGCGGCCATGAGCGCGATCCCGACTGCGAACGCGGCCGCGGGGATCGCGGCTGCGACGGACGGCGCGAGCGGCAGCGACTGCGTGAGCAGCCGGGGTCCGAGCATGAGCGACGCGCCCACCAACGCCAGCAGCCCGACGGCCACGCGCCCAGCCGCGTCGATCCCGTCGCGGGCGAGCACGCGGGCGGCGGCGAGGGCGATCGCCGGCATCAGCGGCAGCACGTACTGCGGCAGCTTCGACTGGTTCAAGGAGAAGAGGGCCAGCGGCCCCAGCACCCAGCAGGTCAGGAACCACGCCTCCCGCGCCTGCTCGTTCACGCGGCGCGCGAGCCAGCCCCACCGCCAGCTCGGAAGCCCGGCGAGGGCGGGCACGATCCAGGGAAAGGCGGCCAGGGGGACGATGGCGAAGTAATACCAGAACGGGGCCGTGCGACGGAAGCTCGCCGTCGTGAAGCGATCGAGCGTCTCGCGCACGAACGCGTAGTGGGGGAACTCGGGGTGTCGCAGCGAGACCGCCACGAACCACGGTAGCGCGAGCAGCGCGAACGCCGCGAGGGCGCGCGGAGGAGCGAACCGGCGCACTGCGACCCCGGTGACGAGCGCCCAGGGGACGATCGTGCACAGCGGCACGGCCAGGGCGACCGGCCCCTTCGTGAGCGCGCCGAGCGCCATGGCGGCCCAGGCGAGCACCGGACGGTCGTCGTGGAAGCAGAGGATGGCCGCGGTCGTGAAGAAGGCGAGCGCGCCGTCGAAGATGGCCGTGTGCGCGTAGGCGAGGGTGAGCGGCAGCGTGGCGCATGCGAGCGCCGCGAGCCAGCCGGCATCCCGCCCCCAGCGCCTCCCGGCGTACCAGCCGACGAGCGCGAGCGTCCCGAGCGCGAAGACGTAGGCGGGCAGCCGCGCGGCCGTCTCGGTCGGCCCGAGCAGCTCCATCAGGCCAGCCGCGGCAGCGAAGTAGAGGACGGGCTTATCGAGGTAGGGGAGGCCGTCGAGGTGCGGGACGAGGTAGTCGTTCGTCTCCGCCATCTCGCGCGCCACCTCGGCGTTCCGCCCCTCGTCGGGGTCGAGCAGGCGGTAGCCGTTCAGGTTCCAACCAAGCGCGACGGCCGCCGCGAGAACGAGCAGCGGGAGGGCGGCGCGCCTCACCGCTCCGGGGGCCCCGATCCGGGCGGCAGCTGCGCCACCGTGACCGGCACCGCGGCCTTCTGCTCGCCGTCGATCGTGATCTCGAAACGGTACGTGCCGCCGCGCGGGAACGGCACGTCGAACACGAGGATCGCCCCCGCCTCGATCTCGGTGACCCCCGCTGGCGGCTCCGCGAAGGTCACGCTGCCGTTGCCGCCCAGGATCTCCGTTCCCTGCTCGTCCACGAGACGAATCTGGACCGAATGCTCGCCGATCTCCGTGCGCTTCCCCTTGAGGCGCAGGACGAGGTGGAGCCGAGGGTGCATCGCGGGGAACTGCTGCACCCAGATGTGCTGAAACACGCCGAGCACGGAGAGCTTTCCGGCCTGGTCGACGAGCGCGTAGTCGGCGACGACGGCGAAGTCGAGGTACAGTGGACTACTTCACCCGGACCGATGTGACCTCGTCGTTCTGCTGGATCGCGTTCACCACGTCCATCCCCTCGGCGACCTGACCGAACACGGTGTGGACGCCGTCCAGGTGGGGCTGGGGCGCGTGGCAGATGAAGAACTGGCTGCCTCCCGTGTCCTTCCCGGCGTGGGCCATGGAGAGCGTGCCCGCGACGTGCTTGTGCACGTTGCGCTGCGTCTCGCACTTGATCGTGTAGCCCGGCCCGCCCGTGCCGACGCGGCCCTTGCCGCTCTTGGAATAGGGGTCGCCGCCCTGGACCATGAAGTTGGGAATCACGCGGTGGAACTTCGTCCCGTCATAGAACCCGGAATTGGCGAGCTTCTCGAAGTTGGCCACGGTGGCGGGGGCTTCGTCGCTGAACAGGTCCAGCACGATCGTGCCCCGCACGGTCTCCATCACACCCCGCTTGTTCGGCATCAGCTCCCCGCGGAAAGGTTTTCCTCGACTTGCGCCACGGTCTTCATCCCTACAATCACGACCGAGACGGCCTCGTTGTCCAGCACGAACTTGAGGGCGAGCTGGGCCGCCGTCACACCCGCCTGCTGCGCCAGCTCGCGCACGCGCTGACCCAGCGCCGCCAGCTGCGCGACGTGCGACGGCGGCATGCGGCCGCGCATGTCCCCCTTCGCCCAGGCCGCGTCGGCGGTGTACTGCCCGGCGAGGAGCCCGTTGGCGAGCGGCTCGCGCGCGATCACGCCGACGTTGGCGGTGCGGGCCGCCGGCAGGAACTCCTCCTCGGCCTCGCGCCGCGCGAGATTGTACACGATCTGCACGGTGTCGGGTAGCGTCGCGCGGATCGCCGCCAGCCCCTCCTCGGGTGGATGCACCGACACGCCGTGGAAGCGGATCTTCCCCTCGCGCTTCAGGTCTTCCAGCGCCTCGTAGGTCTCCAGCCGCGAGATGAGATTGAGCGGGGGATTGTGGAGCTGGAGCAGATCGATGCAGTCGGTGCGCAGGCGCCGGAGGGACTGCTCCAGGGCGAAGCGCACGTAGGCGCCGCTGAAGTTGGAGTCGTGCGTGACGGGGAGCGGCGCGCCCTCGGGGATCCGGTCGAGCGGCGAGCCGATGACCTGCGCCAGGCGGTCGCGCACCAGGGAGTGCACGTCGCGATTGTAGAAGTTGCCGCCCACCTTGGTCGCGAGGATCACGTCGGGCCGCACGTCCGCGAGCGCCTCCCCCAGCAGCTCCTCGCTGTGCCCGTGGCCGTACACGTCGGCGGTATCGAAGAAGTTGCACCCCAGCTCGTAGGCCCGGCGGATCGCGCGCTTCGCCTCGGCGTCGTCGGTGGGGCCGTAGGAGTTGCCGTACTGATTGCCGCCGATGGCCCACGCGCCGAAGCCCAGCTCGCCGACGCGCAGGCCGGTGCGACCCAGGACACGCGCCCTCACCGCAGCAGATCTCGAAGCGCCTCGGGAGTCGCGACGGGCAGCGAGCAGGTGGTGCCGACGCAGACAGTGGCGGTCGGCCGATCGGCCGTCTTGCGCAGCACGACCGTGCGCGGCCGGTATGGCTGCAGGGCGACGAGGTGCATCGCGCACGCCGCTCCCGCTCCGCGCGGGCCCGCCACCTCGATGCGCGTGACGGGGTTGAGCGCCCAGTCGATCGCGCGCAGCAGCGTGGCCCCATGGAGCGAGAGCTCGGCCGCCGCGCCCGCGAAGGATTCCAGCTGCCGGTCGAGCAGCCGCCGCCACTCGGCATCGTCGGTCAGCGCCCACAGCCGGGCGAGCACCAGCGCCGCGGCGCCGTTCCCCGACGGGGTCGGGGAGTCCTGCACGGGCTTGGCCGGCGTGGCGAGGTACGCCGGCCCCCCCTGGTCCCGTGCGATGTCGAAGAAGCCGCCCGCTGCGGCGTCCCAGTGGGCGCGGCCGCAGTGGTGCATGATGGCCACCGCGCGCCGCAGCCACTGGTCGTCGCCGGTCGCTTCGTAGGCATCGAGCAGCGCGGCGGCCGCGTGTACGTTGTCGTCGAGCAGACCGCGCGGCTCCGGGCGTCCCAGGACGTGGCCCATCCCGCGGCTCTCGTTCCAGGATTCGCTCCAGATCCGTTCCAGGACCTTGAGGGCGAGGCCGTTGCACTCCGGCCGGTCGAGCACGGCCCCAGCGTGCAGGAAGGCGGAGGCGAGGAGCGCGTTCCAGGTCACGTAGGCGGTCGTGTCGACCGCGGGCGCGGGGCGCCGAGCCCGCGCCGTCTGCAGCTTCCGCAGCGCGTCGTGCAGGATCGGCCACTCGTCGTCCCCGGCCGGGCTCTCCCTCCACCACAGCACGTTCTTCCTGGGGTTGTGGTGCATTTCCCCTTCCGTCTCGACGTCGTACACGTGACGTACCACTTGATACGCTTTCTCGTCTTGCAACGCGTCTCGTACTTCATCGGGAGTCCACGTCCAGTAGTCGCCGTCGTCGCCGAAGCCCGTGTCGGCGTCCTGCGACGTGTAGAAGGCGCCGCGCTCGCGGTCCGCCAGCACCGCGAGCACCCAGTCCACGATCCCCTGCGCCACCTCCTTGAAGAGCGGCGTGCCCAGCGCCGCGTAGCCGCTCAGGTAGGCGTGCAGCAGCTCGGCGTTGTCGTAAGCCATCTTCTCGAAGTGCGGCACGATCCAGCGCTCGTCCACCGCGTAGCGGTGGAACCCCCCGCCCACGTGGTCGCGGATCCCCCCGCGCGCCATCGCGGTGAGGGTCTTCTCGACGACCTCGCGGATCCAGTCCTCGCGCGTGTCGTGCCAGCGGGCCAGCAGGAACTCGCACGCGGCGGGGTGGGGGAACTTGGGCGCCGTGCCGAAGCCGCCGTACCGGATGTCGAAGAGGCGGGCCATGTGGTTCGCGGCGTCCTCGAGCAGCCGCGGCGCCGGCGTGCCGCGCTTCGCCTCGTTCAGCGCCTCGGTCACGTGCTGACGGATCGCCTGGGCGTTCTGCGCGACTTTGTCGCGTTGCTCGCGGTACAGCCTCGCTACCTGCCGCAGCACCGACGCGAACCCCGGCCGCCCGAAGGGGTTCGACTCGGGGGGAAAGTAGGTGCCGCCGAAAAACACCTCGCCCGACGGATTGAGAAACGCCGTGAGCGGCCAGCCGCCCTGGCCGGTGAGCGCCTGCACCGCGCGCTGGTAGCGTGCGTCCACGTCGGGCCGCTCGTCGCGATCCACCTTGATGCAGACGAACTCGTCGTTGAGGAGCCGTGCGATGTCGGGGTCCTCGTAGGACTCGCCGTCCATCACGTGACACCAGTGGCACCACACCGCGCCGATGTCGAGCAGGATCGGCTTGTCCAGCGTGCGGGCGGTGTCGAACGCCGCATCGCCCCAGGGGTGCCAGTGCACCGGTTGGTGCGCGGCGGACTTGAGGTAGGCGGAGGGTTCGGAGGCGAGCAAGTTCGCCATGACGGGAAATGTAGCTGGGAGGGTCGCTTCAGCCGCTCTGCAGGTATCGCACTGCCGTCCGCGCCAGCAGGTCCGCCCCGATCACGAGCGCTTCCTCGTCGATGTCGAACGTCGGGCTGTGGTGCGGCGAGGCCTTCGCGCCCGGCGGCGCCGAGCCCACGAAGGCGAACGCGCCCGGGACGCGCGCCAGGAAGAGGGACATGTCCTCGCCACCCATCGTCCGCACGCCGTGAACCACGCGCTCCTTGCCTACGATTTCCTCCGCTACGCCTTTCATGACTTCGGTCATCCGTCGATCCCCTGGGCCGTCTGCTCCACGAGCGCGGGCGCGTCCTCGTAGAACTTGCCGCCGAAGCTGCGCACCGTGCCGCGCAGGTCCGCCCGGCCGGGAATGACGTTGAACGCATGCCCCGCCGTCACCTGGGTCACCGAGACGACGCCCTCCTCGAACGGATTGCGCCGCCGGCTGACGAGGCTCTGGAGTCCCGTCACGACGTGCGCCGCGGCGAGCACGGGATCGGTTGTCTGGTGCGGCGCCGCGGCGTGCCCGCCCGTGCCCACGATCGCGATCTCGAACTCGTCCACCGAGGCCATCACCGGTCCGGGCATCAGGCCGATCCGGCCCGTGGGCAGGTCGTTCCAGAGATGGATCCCGAACGCCGCCTCGACGCTCGGCCGATCGAGCACGCCGTCCCGGATCATGGCGTCCGCGCCGAACGAGATCTCCTCGGCCGGTTGAAACGCGAGCTTCACGGCGCCGGGGAGGTCGAGCCCGGCGAGCTGCCGAGCCGCCTCGAGCCCCATCGCGACGTGTCCGTCGTGGCCGCAGGCGTGCATCTTCCCGGCGTGCTGCGAGCGATAGGCGACGTCGTTCGCTTCCTCGATCGGCAGCGCGTCCATATCGGCGCGCAGCATCACGCAGCGGCCAGTCCCTCCCTTGAGCGCGACGACTCCGGTCTTCCCGACGCCCGTCCGCACGTCGTAGCCCAGCGCGCGCAATCGGTCGGCCACGAGCGTGCTGGTGCGCCGCTCCTCGAAGCCGAGCTCGGGGTGCGCGTGCAGGTCGCGGCGCATCGCAACCAATTGGTCCCGGTCGACCGGAGGTAGCCGTGCGATCATGAGACCCTCTCGGGAGCGGGGAGCGGGGAGCGGTACCTTCCGGTGCAAGGAGGGTACCGCTCCCCGCTCCCTGCTCCCCTTCTTATCACACCCGCGAGCTGGGGCACAAGTCGCTCACGACGCACTCCTCGCACTTGGGCCGCCGCGCGATGCACACCTTGCGGCCGTGCAGGATCAGCAGGTGCGAGAACACCGTCCACTTGTCACGCGGCAGCAGCTGCATCAGGTCCCGCTCGATCTTCTCGGGAGTGTCCTGCCGCGTGAGCCGCAGCAACCGGCTGATGCGGTGCACGTGCGTGTCTACGACCACGCCTTCGTTCTTCCCGAACCAGCTGCCCAGGACGACGTTCGCGGTCTTGCGGCCGACGCCGGGGAGCCGGGTGAGCTCTTCCATCGTGTCGGGCACCTGGCCGCTATGCCGCTCCACCAGCGCCTGGGCCATGCCGAGGATGGACTTGGTCTTGTTGCGGAAGAAGCCGGTGCTCTGGATCTCCTGCTCGAACACCTTCGGGTCCGCGGCGGCGTAGGCTGCGGCGCTCTGGTACTTCGCGAACAGGTGGGGCGTCACCATGTTCACCCGCGCGTCGGTGCACTGGGCGGAGAGGATCGTTGCCACGAGCAGCTCGAGCGCGTTGGTGTGGTTGAGGGCGCATCTGGCATCGGGGTAGGCGCGCTCCAGGCGCGCGACGATCTTCCGGGCACGGGCCCGGAGCTCGGCCGGCGATTCCCGTCGCCGGCTCCGCTTCGGCGCGCGGGCCGCTCGCTTGACCGTCTTGTCCATGGGGAGCGGCTGGAACCTAACCCGCTACGCGCGGGGCAGGAACCCGTCGAGCGCCCGCACAAAGTCTTGGGTCGCCTCGACATGCGGCGCGTGCCCGGAGGCGAGCTGCAGGACGCCGGTGCGGAGCAGCGCCGCCAGCTCCCGGGCGCCGTCGAGGGGCATCGGGTCGTAGATCCCGTGCACGACCAGGGAGCGAGGAACCGGGGAGCGGGCGGCCGTCTCCGCGAGGCGCAGCCGGAGGTCGTAATCCCCGAGGCTCGCCCACACCGCGTCCTGGGTCCGCGCCGTGACGCGGAACGGCGTCATCTGCTTGGCGAGGTTCGGGTCCCGGAAGTACGGGGCGACGGCCAGCGCGAACGCGAGCCGGCGATATTTCTCCGGGTCCGTGTGACTGAGGCCCGAGGCCGCCAGATCGACCCGCGCGCGGGCGATCTTGGGGTCGGCCATGCGCGCCGCGAAGCGGCGCTCGAATTCGGCCCGCCACGCCGCGCGGGCGGGCGCCGGGGAGACGAGGGCGAGGCGCTCGACCCGCTGCGGGTGCTCGAGCCAGTACAGCACCGCGAGCAGGCCGCCCCAGGAGTAGCCAAGGAGCGTCAGCCGGTCGATACTCCAGTGGCGGCGCAGCGCCTCGAGGTCAGCGACGTGCTCTCGCCACCCGACCGGGGTGTCGCGCCCGACGGGTGACCGCCCGCCGCCGCGCTGGTCGTAGTAGAGGAGCGTGCGCCCGCGGGCGAGCAGATCGTATTGGGGAAGCAGGTAATCGTGATGCGCCCCGGGGCCGCCGTGCAGCACGACCACCGGTGGCCCGTCGCCCGCGCGGCGGGTGAAGAGGCGCACGCCGTCGAGCTCGACGGTCGCCGCGACCGCCGGCGTCGGTTCGGCCGCACTCATGGGCACTCAAGTTACACGCTTCGCGAGGGGTTGACGGCTCGTGCGTGACGAAGCCGCTGCGCTTCCTGCTAGCGTCCTTTCAGCCCGCGCCGCTGCGGCGGCTCGGCCTGCCGGACGTGGCGATTCTCTGCCTCATGGGCGGCGTGATCGCGACGGTGGTCGCGTTCCTGCGCGAGTTCGAGGCACCGCTGCGTCAGGCAGTCCAGATCGACCTGCGGCCCACGGCGCTGGTGCGCTATACGCTGTATTCGCTCACCCGCGGGGTGCTCGCGCTCCTCGTCTCGTATGGGTTCGCGCTCGTGTTCGGATGGACGGCCGCCCGCTCGCGTGCCGCGGAGCGGCTGCTGCTCCCGCTGCTCGACATCCTGCAGAGCATCCCCGTGCTCGGGTTTCTGCCCGGCTTCGTGCTGGGCCTCATGGCGCTCTTTCCCACGCGCAACGTCGGGCTCGAGCTGGCCGCCATCCTGATGATCTTCACGGCCCAGGCCTGGAACCTCGCCTTGAGCTTCTACAATTCGCTCAAGAGCATCCCCGAGCCGCTGCGCGACGCCTGCCGGATCGCCGGGTGGGGGCCCGCGCGCACGTTCCGGCAGTGCGAGCTCCCGGCCGCCGCCCAGGGCCTGGTGTGGAACGGGATGCTCTCGATGGCGGGTGGCTGGTTCTTCCTGATGGTGAACGAGGCGTTCCGGCTGGGGGACCGCGACTACCGACTCCCGGGGGTGGGGTCGTACATGAGCGTCGCGCTGGACCAGGGGAACGTGTCCGCGATGGTGCTCGCGATCGTCGCGATGACGGTGATGATCGTGTGCGTGGACCAGCTGTTGTGGCGCCCGCTCGTCGTGTGGGTTGAGAAGTTCCGGTTGGACGAGACCGCGGGCGGTGACAGCGCGGCGTCATCGTGGGTGCTCGACTTTCTGCGGCGGGCCCGGCTGCCGCGGCGCGTCGCCGTATTTCGGCGGCGCGCCTATCGCACCGCGCGGCGGGCGACGCGTCCGTTGGAGGGCCCGCTGCGGGCCGCCACGCCGGTGATCCTGCGGGGGCCGCGCGTCGCGTTCGAGCACCCCGTGGCGCGCAAGCTGGCCAGAGCGCTGCTCGTCGCGGCGGTCGCGGCGGGAGCGGCCGCGGGCCTGTGGCAGCTGGGGCGGCTGCTCGGACAGCTGGGCGTGGCCGAGTGGCGCGAGCTCGTGTCCTCCGCCGCGCTCACGTTCTTCCGGGTGATGGGGGCGGTGCTCCTCTCCACGGCCTGGGCCCTGCCGGCGGGAGTCGTGATCGGGCGCTCGCCGCGGCTGGCGCGGGCACTGCAGCCCGTCATCCAGGTCGTCGCGTCGTTCCCCGCGCCGATGCTCTTCCCCGTCGTGGTCCTGCTGTTCGAGCGCAACGGGGTCGGGCTCGGCCTGGGCGCGGTCGCGCTGATGGTCCTCGCAGGCCAGTGGTACGTCCTGTTCAACGTCATCTCGGCGGTGGCCGCGATTCCCGAGCAGCTCAAGGACGCTGCCACGGTGTTCCGGCTGCCGACCGTCGCCCGGTGGCGCACGCTGTATCTGCCGGCCGCGTTCCCGGCGCTCGTGACGGGGTGGGTGACGGCGGCGGGCGGTGCGTGGAACGGCTCGATCGTCGCCGAATACATCGAGGCCGGTGGCGGGCTGCGCGAGACCAAGGGCCTCGGCAGCCTGATCAGCGAAGCCACCGCGCACGCCAACTTCCCGCTGCTCGCGGGCGGGATCGCGCTGATGAGCCTGGTCGTCGTGGGCTGGAACCGCGTCGTGTGGCGGTCGCTGATGGGGTGGGCGCAGACCCGCTTCGGGTACGGCACGTGACGGCCGATACGCTGCTGCTCGAAGCGCGCCACGTGACCCAGCGCTTCCGCCTCCCCAACGGGCAGGTCCTGGAGGCGTTGCGCGACGTGTCCCTCGCGGTGCGCGAGCACGAGGTCGTGGCGCTGGTGGGCCCGTCCGGGTGCGGCAAGAGCACGCTGCTGCGACTGTTCGCCGGGCTCGCGCGGCCGGCGGACGGCACCGTGCTGTACCGCGGACACACGCTCGACGGCGTGCTCGGCGCGGCGGCGATGGTATTCCAGTCGTTCGCGCTGCTGCCCTGGCTCACGGTGGCGCAGAACGTGGCGATGGGCCTCGAGGCGCGTGGGGTGCACGGCCCCGCCCAGCGCGACGCCGTCGCCCGCGCCATCAACCTCGTCGGGCTCGACGGGTTCGAGCAGGCCTACCCCAAGGAGCTGTCGGGCGGCATGAAGCAGCGCGTCGGCTTCGCGCGGGCCCTCGCCGTCGCGCCCGAGATCCTCCTGATGGACGAGCCATTCGGCGCGCTCGACCCCCTCACCGCGGAGAACCTGCGGAGCCAGGTCGTGGACCTGTGGCGCGACCCCGCGACCGGAGTGAATACGCTCGTCGTGGTCACGCACAGCGTGGAGGAGGCCGTGTTCCTCGCCGGACGGATCGTCGTGTTCGGCTCGAACCCGGGGCACGTACGCGAAGAGCTGAAGAACTCCCTCCCTTATCCGCGCCGGGAGCGCAGCCCGGAGTTCGAGACGATGGTGGACCGGCTGCATGCGATTCTCACGGCGACCCTGTTGCCGGAGCCGGAGGCGGTGCCGGCTCCGCAGCGGCTCGTCCCGTTCCCGCGGGTGCACGTGGCCGAGGTGGCCGGCCTCCTCGATCACCTGGCGACGCGACCGGACGGGAGGGGGCCGGTGTTCGAGCTGGCCGAGGACCTGGGCGTGGACTACGACCGGATGACCGCCGTCGTGCGCGGCGCCGAGCAGCTCGGCTGGGTGGCGACGCCCGGCGAGATGGTGCAGCTCACGCCGGCGGGGCGGGACGTACTCGCGGGGGACGACGCGGCGCGCAAGGTGGCCACGCGGGCGCGGCTCCAGCACCACCCGCTGTTCGCGCGCGTGATCACGATGCTGAAGGAGGAGACCGAGGAGATCGAGGAGGGCGCGGGCAGGGCCGAGGTCGCGGACGAGGAGCTGCTCGCCGACCTCACCATCTACTTCCCGTTCATTCCGGCGGACTCGCTGTTCGCGACGCTCATCGAGTGGGGCCGCTACGCCGAGCTGTTGGACCACGACGCGGCGGCCGGGCGACTCAGGCTGCTCGGGGGGTGACGGGCGGGCTACAGCAGCACCGCCAGGGCGTCCGCCACCGCCTTGACCTCGGCGTGATGGACGTCGGTGAACCCGGCGCGCACGTCTGAATCGACGTCGATCTGGCCGAGGATGGTATTGCCGCGCCGGATCAGGACCACGAGCTCCGACTTCGTCTCGAGGTTGCACGCGAGATAGTTCCCGGCGGCGGTGACGTCGGGGACGTTCTGATCCCGGCCGGTCGCGACCGCCGTGCCGCACACGCCCCGCCCGACGGGAATGCGCGTGTGCGGGGTGTCGCGCCCCGCGTACGCCTCCAGCACGAGCTCGGCGCCGTGCAGCATGTAGGCGTAGACGGACGTGTACGGCGCGCCCAGGGCGCGGATCCTGTCGCAGGCCAGCCGCAGCAGCTCCGGTCGGGTCGCGTCATGCAGGTGGGCGGCGCGCAGCGCGCGCCCGATGCCGCTCGCGGTCGTGGCGGTCGTCATAGCCCTATATCTATCTTTGGCGCGACTCTCTCGGAAGCGCGCGCGGTGTCCGTTCGCCTGCTGGTCCTGATCCCCGCGGCCGCGGCGATCAGCCTTGCCCTCTCCGCCGCGGTCGACGCGGTCGCCCTGCCGCTGTTCCTCGACACGACGGGTACCGTTCTCGCCACCGCCCTCGCCGGCCCCGGCGCGGGGATCGCGACCGGCGTCGTGACATCCGCGGTGAACACGCTGCGCAATCCCACCTTCTGGCCCTTCGTCGTCGTGCAGATCATCGTGGCGCTCTACGCCTGGCTCGCGGCCCGCGCCGGGTTGTTCCGGAGCCTCAAGACCGCGGTGCCCGCGGGACTCGGTCTCGGCGTACTCGCTGCAGCGACCTCGACGCCCATCTCGTACCTTGTATTCGGCTGCACCACCACGGGCGGAATCGCGCTGACCACGGCGCTCGGCCGCGCGCTCGGGCTGCCGCCGCTCGGCGCCTGTTTCTTCGGGAGCTTCGTAGCCGACTTCGGGGACAAGGCGGTCACCTTCGCGCTCGTCACCTCGGTGCTGCACGCCCTGCCGCGGCGCACCGCGGCCCGCTTCCCCTGGGCCTTGCGCGCCGTCGGCATCGCCGGGTCCGCCGGCCCCGCGTGAGCCGCCGGCACCCCTTCACGCTGCTCGCGCTCGTGGCGGCCCTGACCGCGCTCGCCTGGATCCTGCCCGCTCCCGGGGGCGGTCTGGGCACGGCCGCCGCGGCGCTCGCCCTCGCGGCGGCGGCCGGCCCGCGCCGCGTGCTCGTCCCCGCGCTCCTCACGGCGGCGCCCTTCTGGCTGTTCCTGCTGCTGCTGCACGATGTTCCCTCGACGATCGCCATCGGGCTGCGCCTCACGACCATGATCGCGAGCGTGGTGTGGGTCGGCGCGCTGCTGCCCCCGGGGCGGCTGGTGGAGGCGATGGTCGCGGCAGGGTGGGGCGTCACCGCAGCCTATCTCTTCGCGGCCGCGCTGTCCGCGGTCCCGCTGCTCAAGGCACGGGCCCAGCGAATCGTCGACGCCCAGCGGTGTCGCGGCCTGTCACCGCGCGGTGGTCTCGGCCGCCGCCTGCGCGCGCTGCGGGCGCTCGCCCTGCCGCTGGTACTCTCGGTGCTGCACGAGGTGGACGAGCGAGCGCTGGCTCTCGAGACGAGGGGGTTCGTCCCGGGCGCCCGGCGCACGCCGCTCGAGCCACCGCGGGACGGCACAGGCGAGCGAGCGGCGCGGTGGCTGTTGCTCGTCGCGTGCGGCGCCGCCCTCGCCTGGAGGATCGCGTGGCGCGGCTGACGCTCGAGCGCGTGAGCTTCTGGTATCCGGCCACCGAGCGGCCCGCGTTGCGAGACGCGTCGCTCGCCGTGGCGCCGGGCGAGGTAGTTGCGCTCGTGGGCAACGTCGGCGCCGGCGCTTCCACGTTGCTGCTCGTGGCCGCCGATCTGGCGCCGCGCGTCGTCGGGGGACGAATCGAAGGCACGGTGAGCTTACTCCCTCACGGTCGGGGGGAAGGGGGAAGGGGTATCGTGCTGCCGACGCCCTGGACGCAGCTCTCGGGGATGGCGTTCACGGTCCGGGATGAAGTGGCGTTCGGTCCCGCGAACCTCGGCTGGCCCAGGGAACGGATCGCCGGGGCGGTCGATCGCGCGCTCGGCGCGCTCGACATCGGCGCCCTCGCGGCGCGCGATCCCGCGACGCTCTCTGGCGGCGAGCTGCAGCGCGTCGTCATCGCGGGGATCGTCGCCATGGAGCCTGCCCTGGTGCTGCTCGACGAGCCCACAGCCGAGCTCGATCCCGAAGGAGCGGGCCTGGTGTGGCGGCTGGTGCGGGCGCTCGCCGGGGACGGGTGCTCAGTCGTCGTGGCGACGAGTGATCTGGACGCGCTGCCGGAAGTGGCCCACCGGATCGTCTGGATGGAGGACGGCGCCGTGCGGCGGATCGGCGATCCGGCGCTCCTGGCGGAGAATGCGCTGTGCGAGGCGGGCCTCGCGACCACGGTCGCGGACGTGTGGCGCACGGCGCGACTGGGCGCGCCCTACCCGTTGACCGTCGCGCAGGCGGAGGAGCGGTGGCGGCAGTGAGCGCCGAGCTCCGCTTCGGGCAGGTCTCCTTTGCCTATGGAACGGTGCCCGCGCTGCGGGACGTGTCGTTCGCGCTCGCGCCGGGCGAGCGCGCGGCGCTGCTCGGTCGCAACGGGGCGGGGAAATCCACGCTGCTGCGCCTGGTGACGGGCCTGCTCCATCCCGCGGCGGGCAAGGTCTCGGTGGGCGACTGGGACACGCGCGGCCGGGCGCCCGAGTCCCTGGCCCGGCGCGTCGGCTCGGTGTTTCAGCACGCCGACCAGCAGCTGTTCGCCCGCTCGCTGCGGGACGACGTCGCGTTCGGGCCGCGCGCGTTGGGGGTCGCGGCGCCGGAGGTCGCGCGGCGGGT
>WNGL01008920.1_pt1 | contig 17677 bp, 12 predicted proteins | sample 5400591 | NCBI WGS metagenome assembly WNGL01 (sample SAMN13153377, study PRJNA577476) | soil metagenome | isolation source: 80 cm soil or saprolite under Garry oak tree replicate 1 | place: USA:California | collected 2016-06-15 | reverse complement strand
ACGGAAAACTCTTGGTGAACGAAAGCGCCAACATCGACGCCGAAAATAACCAGACGCCGCCGAGCGCGATTTTGCGCGGAGTGACAAGATGTCCAAACGTCGCGACTAGCAGGGCACCGACGAACGCCCCGGTTCCGCTCGCCGACATCAGAACCCCGTAACCGTTCGCGCCGCGCCCGAGGACATCGCGTGCAAATGCCGGCATTAGCACCGCATATGACCAGCCGAAGACGCCGACGGCTAGAAATAGCAGCAAGATCGTGCGCACACGCTGATGTCTCATTGAGTAGACGATTCCTTCCCATGCATGCTCGCGCGCAGAAACGATTTCGATTTTCCGCTCGAAGCGCGGAAGACGCATCATCAGCAAACCGGCGATTACCGCGACAAAGCTCAGTCCGTTGAGAAAAAAACACATCGCTACACCCACGGCGCCGATCATCAATCCGGCGACGGACGGGCCGACGACGCGCGCGCCGTTAACGATTGAGCTATTAAGGGAGATCGCATTCAACAAATCTTCGCGGCTGGTCATTTCGACCGTGAACGCCTGGCGCGAGGGCATGTCGAAACCCATCGCAATTCCGTTGAGCGCGGCGATAGCAATGATGAACCCGGTGGAGGCGAACCCGAGCCATACGCCTGCCGCCAGCGAAAATGCGCAGATCATCTGCGCGGCTTGCGTCATTACGAGGATGGATCTTTTCGGATAGAGATCAGCCAGCGTGCCACCCCACACTGACGAGAGCACCATCGGCGCCGAACCAACGGCAGCCACGAGGCCGAGCAAAAGTTTCGAATTCGTTATTTGGTAAACGAACCAGCTCATCGCCGTCTGTTGCATCCACGTGCCGATCAGCGAGACAAGCTGGCCCCAGAAGAAAAGCCGGTAATTGCGATGCCGCAGCGCGCGAAATGTATGCCGCCACGTGATGCCGCCCACCGGCATGCGCCGCTGCCGGCCACTGATGTCCTCCGGCACGCGGGCTGTTTCCGTTGTCCTTGTCGGCATCACTCATCATGGGTGGCAGAGCGACAATTGCAAAAATCGAACACACTGAATGTTGCCATTCCGACTGAATCGAGAAATCCCGGTTCATTTTCTTAGAGTTCATCGCGACGAACTTGGGATTTGGGATTTGATGCTTTAGTATTTCCGCCATGGCTCACGTAAAAATCGAAACAATCAAGAACGGCCCTTACATCGTGACGGGCGAAGTGGAATTGATCGACTCCGACGGCAACAGGTTTCCAGAGGAAAAACGGATGGCGCTTTGTCGCTGCGGCGCATCCACCGAAAAACCATTTTGCGATGGCACACATTCGAAAATCGGCTTCAAAGCCGCAGAGAAAGCGGTTCCCGAATCAAAAGAATAACATTTTGTCAGTCCGAGCTAAGTCGAGGAATTCTGATATGAAATTTAGCCTTTCGGTCGTCGTCGCGTTGCTGTGCGTCGCAACGTTGCGCGCTGAAAAAATTTCACTCGTCGGGGCCACTGTGATTAATCCCGGAGACGGAAAGGTATTGCCCAATGCGACTGTGGTGATCAACGACGACAAGATTGAGAGGGTCTCGATGGGCAAACAGGACGCCGCCACGCTCGGGCGACAGGTCAGTTGCGCGGGCAAATTTATTCTGCCCGGTTACATCGACACGCACGTTCACTTCTTTCAATCGGCTGATTTGTTTACGCGACCAGACGGCGCCGATTTCAACAGTGTGCGCCCGTACAAGGACGAAGTCGCGTGGATCAAATCGCACCTGAATGATGTCTTCGCGCGGTACATTCGCAGCGGCATCACCAGCGTGGTCGATGTCGGTGGACCGATGTGGAATTTTGAGGTCCGCAAAAAAGCGAACGCGACGGCGAAGGCGCCGCGTGTTGCGGTGGCAGGGCCGCTGATTTCGAGCGTTTCGCGCGAGAAACTCGATCTCGGTGATCCGCCGATTGTGAAGATTGACACTCCCGATCAGGCGCGCGAGTTCGTGCGCAAACTGGCGGAGCAAAAACCGGACCTGGTCAAGATCTGGTACATCGTGGACAAAGATCATCCGGTTGATTCTTTCCGGCCGATCGTCCGCGCGACGATTCAAGAGAGTCATGCGCATAAAATTCGCGTCGCCGTGCATGCAACAGAATTGGAAACGGCGCGGGCGGCAGTGGAAGAAGGCGCGGACGTGCTGGTCCACAGCGTAATCGACAAGCCGGTTGATGATGCCTTTGTGAAGCTGTTGAAAGATCGCAGTGTCATTCTGTGTCCGACGCTGGTGGTATTTGAACGCTACGGTCGAACGTTTTCGCACCAGCTGAATCTGACTCCCGAGGAACAAAAGTGGGGCAATCCAGAAGTGATCGCATCACTCGATGTCACCAAAATTCCTCAGGACAAATTGCCGCAGCGGGTGAAAGATGCGCTGGCTGATCCGAAAGCCGCGCTCGACAGAATCAAGAAAACGTACGATGTCGCGCTGCCGAATCTGAAGAAACTCGAGGATTCAGGCGTGACTATCGCCGCCGGCACAGACGCGGGGAACATCGGAACCATTCACGGGCCGGCGCTTTTCCGTGAATTTGAACTGATGAAACAAGCGGGGCTGACACCGATGCAGATTCTGCAATGTGCCACCGCGAACGCTGCGAAACTTTTTGGCGGTGAAACCGGCGCGCATGTCGGCAGGCTTGAAGCCGGTTGTTTCGCCGATCTCGTGATTCTCAATTCAAATCCGCTGGACGACATCAAGAATGCTTCTGATATCGACACGGTCATAAAAAACGGCGTCGTTTATCAAGCTGATTCAATTGTGCGGTGAACGTTGTGTCTGGGTAGCACACGAGTCTTGCGTCCTGGTTTGAAAGCCTGGCCGTCGCTTCGCGTCCGTTGCAGCGGCGTCCCGCCAAAACGAACTTAGTCTACGCATTGTCCCCGAGCGAACGTTCAATGCTTACAGAAAAGTTCGCGATCGCGAGGACGCGCTCGCCAGCACGCGAGACGCGTGCGCTACCAGAGTTTCCGCGATCACAGCTAACAGAGTGAAACCCCTTGCTCGGTGCGAAGGCCAGCGGAAGTTTCCTTATGGCTATGCATCCAACCGAATACGCGCATCCCGAAGCGCTCGTGGAGACCGAATGGCTGGAAAAACATCTGAACGATAAGGGCATCCGGATCGTAGAGTCGAATGAAGATATTTTGCTTTATGACACGGGGCATATTCCTGGCGCGGTGCATATCGATTGGCGCGCCGATCTCCAGGACCCAGTGATTCGCGATTATATTTCGCCGGAAAAATTCGCGCGACTTTGCAGCCGGCACGGCATCACGCCCGATACCACCTGCATTTTTTATGGGGACAAGGCCAATTGGTGGGCGTGCTACGCGCTTTGGGCATTCCGGTTGTTCGGACATGACAAAGTGAAAATCCTCAACGGAGGCCGCGACAAATGGAAAGCGGAAGGCCGGCCGATGACACGCGAGATTCCAAAATATACCGAGACAAATTATCCGGTGCCGAAAAAACGCTTCGACACGGAGATCCGCGCATTCTTCGACGAAGCTCTTACGCAGAGCAAACGCGGTAAACCGTTGATCGACGTGCGTTCACCCGGTGAGTATCGCGGTGAAATTACCCATATGCCGGAGTATCCGCAGGAGGGCGTGCTTCGCGGGGGTCATATTCCCGGGGCGAAGAGCATGCCGTGGAAGACGGCAACCAATGATGACGCCACTTTCAAGCCAGCCTCGGAACTGGCGAAGATCTACTTCGAGCAATGCGGCGTCAGTCCCGACAAAGACACGGTCGTGTATTGCCGAATCGGGGAGCGCTCCAGTCACACGTGGTTTGTGCTCACCTACTTGTTAGGCCTGAACAACGTCCGGAATTACGACGGATCCTGGACCGAGTGGGGCAACAGGGTCGGAGCGCCGATTGAGAAGTCAGCGTAGCGTGGGTTTGCAGCCCCCGGGGAAGCGACCAGGAGCGACGGCTTCTTAGCCGTTCGGGGATGTGACGGCTGGAAGTGCTGACTCCGCGACACGTCCCGTCTTCTTCAGCAGTTCACGAATCAACTGCATTCGTTTTCGTTCTTCGCGACTGGAACGAAGCTTTGCAATCGAGCGCTGAATTCGTCGTGTCCAATTCAGGTTCGCCCTTGTCCCGGGCACGTTGAATCGGTATTTGCGCGCGAGCAGGTCCGTGATCATCACGATGGCGATCCACGAATTGCAGCCGAAGAGCGCTTCCATAATCGCTCGATAGAAACCTTTCTCGTAATCGATCTGCTCGATTTCGGAATCCGCTCCGGCAAAAATCGCGATCTTTTCGAGTGTAGCTTGCGCTTGTTTTCCCGTGTCGGACTCTGGCCGCTCACGTGCTTGCTCCCATAACGCGCGAATTGGTTCGTGATCGTGTGTTGCGTAGGTTGCCACTGACAAGTGGTCGTACGTGTTGCCCGGAATGATCATCCCATCGCGTATTTCCCAATGCGGACGGTTTTCAGGCGTGTCGTCATTGTGCGGAACAAAATGCGGAGCACGCCCTCCCGTCCGTTGCAGCATTTGGTGCGGATCTAATGGGAGGAATTCATTATTCCGCTCCGGCCGCCATGGAAAGGCATAGATCCGATAAAATCCCTGGACGTGATCGACCCGGAACAGGTGAAAGATGCTCCGGATTGCGCGCACCCGTTCGCGCCACCATTGAAGGTTGTTCGCGCGCATCGCGCTCCAGCGATAGAGCGGGATACCCCAGTTCTGCCCCCATTTTTGCGTGAACGCGTCGTCCTTGAAATGCGGCTCGGGCGGCGCGCCGCCGAACCAATCGAGGACGAACTCATCCCGGCGGCAGAAAACGTCGGCGCTGTAATAACTGACGCCGAACGGAATGTCGCCCATCAGCGCCATGCCGCGTTGCTCCGCATACGCTTTAACGCTCCGCCACTGCTGATGTGCGATCCATTGCACGTAACAGAAGAAATCCAGACGGCGCGCAATGGTGTGTTGCTTCTCCTTCGGGAGATCACGCATCCAATTGCGAGCACTTTCGATCGTTTGATGCTGCGGCGGCCACTGGTCCCAAGCGGCGCTGCCCTTGTTTTGTTCGATAAGAACGCGGAACAACGCGTAATCACGCAACCAGGACGATTCCTCTTCGCAGAATCGTTCGAATTCTGATTGTCGCTTTTCGTCAGCGCAAGCGGAGAAATTTGCGAACGCCTTCTCGAGGATGCGTTGCTTTAGTTCTTTGACCTGTCGATATTTTACGCCGCTGCGGCGCAGGCCCGTGAGGTTGATCTCAGAGAGCGAAGCCTCGAAATCATTCCGCTTTAAATCCTCGGGTGAACCTGGCGCGAAGCAGAGAGTCGTTGGCTCGATCGCCATTGAACTAATGGCATTGTATGGGCTGTTATCCGCTCCGGTTTCGTTGATTGGCAAGACCTGAACAAGCGTGAACCCAATTTCTGCAATCCAATCAATAAACTCGCGCAACGCGCCGAGATCGCCGATTCCCAGGTCATTCTCTCCGCGCAAGGCAAACAGCGGCACGAGAACTCCGGCAATCTTCTTTTCCGGTGAGAGATTCATGAAGAGAATGACGAATGACAAATGACGAATGACGAAATAATGACGAAGTCCGAATAACCGATTGTCATCCTGAGCGAAGCGAAGCGAAGTCGAAGGATCCCGCGGAATTGCTCTTCGTTTTCGGCGATTTTTTTCTCCGGCGACAGGTTCATCCGCAGGAAAATGACGAATGAAGAATGACGAATGACGAATGAAGCTCGAATGAACAAATGACGAAATGGTATGGCAGATGTTTCGTCATTCGACATTCGAACTTCGTCATTTTCTAGTCACCTGCCAATCCTCGAGGAGGTCATTTGGAATTTCCTGCAGGAAGCGCGATGGCCGCTGGAACACGTCGCCATAGCCGCCGCTTAGACGCATGTGCGGATAGGTGAGATAGAGCTCGTCGCGCGCGCGCGTGATCGCGACGTAAAACAAACGCCGCTCTTCCTCCAATTCCGTCGGTCAACCAGATCACGAAGACAGTATGAAACTCCAGACCCTTTGCCTGATGCACGCTGGAGAGATTGACGGCTTCTTTCTCGTTTGTCTGAACGGCAGCAGCTTCCGCGTCGACGTTGCTGATCAATGCCAATTGCGAGAGAAACTCGTTTACGTCTCTGAATTGGCGAGCGAACGCTGCGAGCTGGTCAAGATCTTCCCGGCGAAGTTGGTAATTCGCGAAATTCACCTTTGCGTAATCGTCGTAAATCGCTTCCACGATTGATGTGATCATTTCGGAGGGTGGATTCGGTTCGCCTCCAGGTGCGATCTCATTGAGCGTGTGGGCGAGTTGCGTCCACATTTTCTTTGATTTTGCTGGCACATTCATCGCAAGAAGGCGATCGCCGAAACTGTATCCGGGGGCGTTGACCCCGGCCGGCACTGCCGTCATTTCAGAACCGCGGTCAGCGCCCGCGGCTACAACCCCGCTTTCCCAAGCCTGCCACAGATTTTCCGCAGTGCGGTTGCCGATTCCGGGAAGCAATTTCACCATGCGATTAAAAGCAACTTCATCGCGAGGATTCGCTACGAAACGGATGAACGAAATCACATCTTTAATGTGAGCTTGTTCGAAGAACCGGATGCCGCTGGTGATTTGGTACGGGATGCCCCGGCGCGAAAGCTCCAGTTGCAGCTCGAGTGCGTGATAATGCGCGCGGTAAAGGACTGCGATGTCGTTCAGGTCAACATTTTCATCGCGCAGCTCGAGAATGCGTTGCGCAACAAATTGCGCCTGTTCCGCACTGTTGTTCAACGCGACTAACGCGGGCCTCACCGTTTTTGATTCGCGCGTTGCACTAAGATGTTTCCGAAACTGCTGAACATTTGCGGCAATGGCTGCGTTCGCCACTTCCAGAATTTCCGGCACACTCCGGTAGTTCATTTCGATCTTAAACACCTGTGCATCCGGGTAGCGCTTCGGAAATTCCACAATGTTTTGGAAGTTCGCGCCGCGCCAGGAGTAGATCGACTGCGCGTCGTCGCCCACTACCATCAGGTTGCGATGGTCGCGCGCGAGCAAGTCCACAAGGTCAGCCTGGATTTTGTTGGTGTCCTGGTATTCGTCCACCAGAATGAATTGAAACTGGCGTCGGTAGATTTCCGCGATCCGCTCGTGCTGCTGAAACATCAACAACGTTTTTTGAAGCAGGTCGTCAAAATCCATCGAGTTTGTCGCCTTCTTCTTTTTTTCGTACCGGTCCCGAACGTCTTGGATTTTGTCGAGCAACGGCAGGAAGTAAGGAAATTTTTCCGCAAGCAATGCCTCCAGCGGCATCTCTGTGTTCACGACGAAGCTGAAGATTTCCGCAAGCACATCGCCTTTCGGAAACCGAATTTCTTTTGGATCAATTCCTGCGCTCGCTACGACCGTGTTGATCAAATCCTTTTGATCTTCACGATCCATGATGCTGAACCCGCTCGAGTAACCGAGCGCTGTGCCGTGCCTGCGCAGAATCCGGTTTCCAACCGAATGGAACGTTCCGCCCCAAAGCCCACTGGCATCGACCGGGAGGAGATTCGCGACGCGATTCAACATCTCGCGGGCAGCTTTGTTCGTGAACGTGAGTAGCAGAACATTTCGCGGATCAATTCCGTTTTCGAGCAGGTACGCCACGCGATACGTGAGGGTGCGCGTTTTCCCCGAGCCCGCACCTGCGATCACAAGGAGCGGTCCGGGTAGAGCAGTTACGGCGGCGAGCTGCTGTTCATTGAGCTCTGCGGCGTAATCCAGGTGGATCGACGTGGATACGGGGGTGCGTTGCAGCGTGTATTGCCGAGACATGTGCGATTGCGAACTGCTGATTAGCGACTGCGGAAACGAACTGCAGCCAAGCCTATCGCGCAAATCCGTGGCTCGAATCATTAATTCGGCTGTATCGGCAAAATCCGCGCAATTTGCAGTTTAATGATCTCTTCTTTTCCGGCAAAAATGCGTTCCGCTACAAAAAGGAAATTGATTCAAAAGCCACCCCGCAGTTTGGACTCGTGGCTGAGGACGTTGAAAGGGTGAATCCCGACTTAGTGGTTCGCGACGACCAGGCAAGCCCTACACGGTTCGCTACGACGCAGTAAACGCGATGTTGCTAAACGAATTCCTTAAAGAGCATCGCAAGGTTCAGGAATTGGAAGCGAAGCTGGCGCAGCAACAAGAAAACTTCCAAAGGGCCATCGCGCAACAGCAAAAGGATTGTACTGCGCGCCTCAAAGAACAGGACTCGAAAATCCAGAGGGTGAGCGCGCAGCTCGAATTAAGTGCACCTGCGCCGCAAACGGTTAAGAACAACGACTAGAACCGTCGAATTCGTGAAATGCTGGGAAATTATCGCAAACAGGCTTAGCAGAGCCGGTTGGAGTTGGGGCTGTGTCTCGACTATCAATTCCAACGGGCAAACAATCTGGATTGCCGACGCGCATCGTGGCGATGGCAAGCGTTACGTTGTGCGTGGGGATGAAAAGCTGATGGCATTCATCGAAATGGGATTGGCGATTCGCATTTGCAGTGAGTTTCATTGAGAGAATTGTGCAGCCCAGAGATGCAGGGGTGTAGGACGACACCTGACAGACTAAGGTCGTATAGACCAGCAGATGAGATTCATTCAGAGTCTTACTCGCGCTAAGTCCGTTAGGCGTCTCTCCCAGGAGCCCCACCCGACCCTCTTTCCGCAGGGTAATCGCGAGCGAAAGGCTCGTTCGCACAACCAAAAAACTTTTTTCGGAAACTTCGCCCCGGAAATTTCGGAGATGGATAGTGAAAGGAACAAACAGGTGAGAACGACCATGCGATGCTGCCGAGCAACAACTGCACCAGCGTTTCAAAGATATGCGTATCCAAGCGGCAGCGCCATGCCTTCGAAAGCTTTCGTAACAAAGTGACCCCCGTGAACCAAGTTTCTCCCAGAGTTTTCCCATTCCGAGACATTTTTAGTAACCTCGGCCCGCAATTTTCGCAGAAGAATGGTGAGATATGGAAAATACCAAGCGACCCGGTTTATTTCTCACCGCGCCGGGACTCGCGTGTTTCGCGTTTCTGCAGCCAGCCGGCTGGAGCACCGCGGCCTACAGTCGGCCGCCTTTTGTGAGAACGACCCTTTCTAACTCTGTCGCTGCGATCGATTCCGCCGCCAACCACGTCACAACCGCGATTCTCGTCGGCAGATCTCCAATTCGACTCGTGCGGACCACGGACGGGCTGAACGTGTATGTTTCCAATACTGGTAGCAACACGGTCTCGGTGGTCGACACGCTCAATCGGATTGTAACGGCCACAATCCCGACCGGACATTTTGGTCCACAGGAGATCACGGTCACTCCGGATGGCGGATGCGACGCGCGCCTAAAACAGTTCTCGCTGTGAACTCGATTCGCTCAGCACCTCTTCGCATCGCGTTCATCGGGGTTTTGTCACTGGTGTGGCACACCCAGGCATTGGCAGATTGTTCCCTAACGAGCACGGGATTTACGCCGGTGAATGATCTTTGGCCCGGCTCGTATCAGAACTATGCTGGGGGGCTGTATCCTCAAGGCGCAAACAACGCGCCGCCGGAGCATCTTGCCGCCGGGATCGATCGAGCGACGAACCAGATTCGTCCGCTTAATGCGTTCGGCGATTACGATCCGGTGAACGGCCAAATCGTAATGATTTCGGTAGGCATGTCGAACACGACGCAGGAATTTTCCCGCTTTGTGCCAATGGCCAGTGCCGATCCAACCAAGAATCCGCAGCTCGTGATTGTCGATGGAGCGCAAAGCGGAAAGGATGCGTCCGCGTGGGCAGATCCGACAGCGGGAACTTGGACCACGGTTAATTTCCGGTTGTCTTCTGCTGGAGTAACACCGGCTCAGGTGCAAGTAGCATGGGTGAAGGAAGCGGAGAAGCAGCCGACTTTGCCATTTCCACTGGAAGCCCAGGGCCTGCAAACCAATCTCGAGGCCATCGCTCGCAATCTGAAGACGAATTATCCCAACATCAAAATCGCATACTATTCCAGCCGCACCCGTGCTTACACCCAAGTTAAAGGGAGCCAGAGCCCGGAGCCGTACGCGTACGAATCAGCATTCTCGGTGCGCTGGATGATTGAGAACCAGATCAACGGCACCGGGAATTTGAACTTTGATTCGAACAGAGGACCAGTGGTAGCGCCGTGGCTCGCTTGGGGGCCATACTTGTGGGCGGACGGAACGAACCCACGCTCGGATGGATTTGTGTGGCTCTGTTCCGATCTACAGAGCGATTTTACTCATCCCTCCGCGAGCGGCGAAACCAAGGTCGCTCAAGTGTTGCTGGCGTTCTTCAAAACACACGCTACTGCCGCGCCGTGGTTTCTGAGGCCGCCAGCCCAACAAATGAGCTGCTCGGTGAGCGCCGATCCGACCAGCGGGTCGCCGGGTGTGGCCGTCACGTTTTCTGCCACCGCCACTTCGCCCGGGCGCAACGTCACGCAATATGCGTGGACTTTCGATGATGGCGATTTTTCGCTGGCGCAGAACCCGTCGAAAGTCTTTCCCGTGCCCGGCCTATACAATGTTGGCCTGACGGTTTCGGATGATGCCGGTAATACGGTCACGAGGACAATTCCGATTTCGGTGCAGACGGCGCCGCCAACCCCAACTCCGACGCCGCCCCCGACTCCAACTCCCACGCCAACAGCGGCGCCAACACCTACGCCCACACCGACGCCGACTCCCACCCCGACAACGGCACCAGCGGTGACTATCGCCAAGACGGCTGACGCGGTCAGCGTGAGCGCGGGCTCGCAGATCGGGTTCACCGTTACGCTGAGCAATAGCAGTGCCGGCGCGGCCACGGGCCTGTCGGTTACCGACACCCTGCCGGGTGGGACGGAACTGAACTGGACGATCGACGCTGGCAACACCGATCCAGGCTGGTCGGTCAGCGGCTCGCCGCCGAACCAGAGTCTTGTTTACAGCCCCACTACACTGGCCGGCAACACCAGCACGACAGCGCACGTGGTCAGCGACACCACGAGCAATAGTTGCGCTACCTACAACAACACGGCCAGCTTCACTACGGACAACGGTGGCTCCGGTGAGGCTTCCGATTCGGAGACGGTTATCTGCCCGACACCCACCCCAACACCGGAGGAGAGTCCAACACCAACGCCAACCGCGACATTCACCCCAACGCCAACGCCGGAGGAGAGCCCGACACCGACGCCGACTTTTACCCCAGCGCCGAGTCCGACCGCCACTGATACTCCAACGCCAACGCCATCTGCGACCGAGACACCGACGCCTACTCCGACTGATACGTCAACGGCGACTCCTACTCCAACCGATACTCCGACGCCAACGCCAACGCCATCTCAGACTGAGACTCCTACTCCGTTGCCTTCGCCGACTGATACGCCAACGCCGGAGGAGAGTCCAACGGCCACGGCTACGGCTACGCCGACTGCCACGGCCACCGCGACGGCGACATTCACCCCGACGCCAACACCGGAGGAGAGTCCAACGCCGACTGCAACAGCTACGTTTACTCCAACTGCCACAGCTATCGCGACGGCGACATTCACACCGACGCCAACGCCAGAAGAGAGCCCAACGCCAACGGCGACAGCAACGTTTACTCCAACAGCGACTGCGACTGCCACAGCAACAGCAACAGCGACAGCCACGGCGACACCTACAGCTACGGCACCGGCCAGTCCTACACCCACGCCTACGCCTACCCCGACCCCGAGTGCGACGCCAAAACCGCCGAGGATCACAACTCAGCCTGCAAATAAGACAGTCAATGTGGGACAGACAGCCACGTTTAGTGTAACGGCGACGGGCACTGCGCCTTTGCACTATCAATGGCGCAAAAACGGCGTGAACATCTCAGGAGCCACTAACTCTTCCTACACCACTCCAGCCACGGTCGCTGCGGATAACGGCAGCCTCTTCTCCGTAGTCGTGAGTAACAGCGGTGGAAGCGTTACCAGCAATAACGCCACCTTAACGGTAAGGATACCGCCGACAATCACCACACAGCCAGCTAATAAGACAGTCAATGTGGGACAGACAGCCAAATTCAGCGTGACGGCGACAGGCACAACGCCATTGCAATATCAGTGGATGAAGAATGGCGTCAACATTACTGGAGCGACTAAGGCGTCATATACGACTCCACCAACAACAGCGGCGGACAACGGTTCGCTTTTCGCCGTGATTGTCAGTAATGCCGCCGGAAGCGTGACCAGTAACAACGCGATCTTGACCGTTCGGTGATGCTACGAAGTTATCCCCTACAGGTGCCGCGCACGAACACAAATTAACAACGCTGTAGGTTCAATAGCTGGCTTCGCGGGAGATAACGAGGAGTGGATCCCGGAGGAGCAGTCACCGCGGCGAGCTGCTGTTCATTGAGCTCAGCGGCGTATTCAATGTGGACCGACGTGGATACCGGCGCGCGTTGCAGCGTGTATTGACGGGACATGTGCGGTTACAGATAGCTGATTGGCGACTTGCGAAAACGAACCGCAGCCAAACGTATCCCGCAAACTTGCGGCTGGAAAATCCTCAGTGATCAGCTGAACTAGGCAGCCATCACCATGGCGCGCTTTCGGGCGGTCGCGTCGAGAATCCGCTTTCGCAACCGCAGTGATTTCGGTGTCGCTTCCACATATTCATCGATGTCGATGTATTCAATCGCCCGTTCGAGACTCATGCACAGCGGCGCCTCGAGCTGAATCCCTTTGCCTTCACCCTGGCTTCGCATGTTGGTGAGATGTTTTGCTTTGCAGGGGTTGACGGGCAAATCTTCGGGTCGCGAGTTTTCGCCGACGATCATCCCTGCGTAAACGTTTTCCTGTGGACCGATGAAGAGGCGGCCGCGTTCCTGAATGTTGTTGAGCGCGTATGCCGTGCTAACTCCCGATTCCATCGACACCATCACGCCTCGACCGCGTCCTCCGATTTCACCTTTGAACGGCGCGTATTCACGAAAGAGATGACTCATGAATCCTTCGCCGCGGGTCAGATTGAGAAGATCGGTCTCAAAACCAATCAGGCCTCGAGTGGGAATAATCGCCTCGATGGATACCCGCGCCGCGTGATGAGACATGCTGACCACCTCACCTCTGCGATTGGCAGTCGATTGCAAAATGTCACCGAGATTTTCGTTTGGTAGATCGACATAAAGATTTTCCAGCGGCTCGAGCACCTTACCATCCTCTGCCCGATGAAAAATCACTTCGGGACGCGAGATCATGAGTTCGTAGCCTTCGCGCCGCATTTGCTCGACCAGAATTGCGATTTGCATCTCGCCGCGCGCATTGATCTCAAATGCGCTGGCTGTTTCCGTGTCATTAACCTGAAGTGAGACGTTGCCGCGCGTTTCGCGGAAAAGGCGCTCGCGAATATTACGTGCTGTCACAAATTTTCCCTCGCGCCCGGCAAACGGCGAATCGTTTACCAGAATTTGCATGCGGATCGTAGGCGGATCGATATCCACAAATTGAAGCGGCACCCGTTCTTCGCTGTCTGTGAGGGTTTCGCCGATATACACTTCTTCGAAGCCAGCCAAGCCGATGATGTCACCAGCGATCGCCTGCTTAATTTCCACCTGCTCCAATCCCGAATAGGTGAAAAGCGCCGTGACCGTTGCCCGCTCCCGGCGGCCGTCGCGATGGATGCAGACGATTGAGTCGCCGACTGCGACTCGACCGCTGACGATACGCCCAAGCACAATTCTTCCGAGGTAATCGCTGTAATCCAGATTCGAGACGAGCATTTGAAAGAATGGGTCGCTCGAGATTGTTGGCGGCGGCACATGTTGCACGATCGCTTGAAATAGCGGCGTCATGTCCTTGTTGTGGTCGTTCAGTTCGCGCATGGCAAAACCGTTCTTTGCGCTCGTATAAACAATCGGAAAGTCGAGTTGCTCGTCGGTCGCCTTCAGTTCGACGAAGAGATCGAAAATCTCATCGAGGACTTTGTGCGGACGCGCGTTTGCTCTGTCTATCTTGTTGATGACAACAACCGGCTTCACTTTGTTTTCCAACGCTTTCCGCAAAACAAAGCGAGTTTGTGCCTGTGGCCCATCGTGCGCATCGACAACAAGCAGGACGCCGTCCACCATTTTCATGATCCGTTCGACTTCGCCGCCAAAGTCGGCGTGACCCGGTGTATCGACGATGTTGATCCGATACCCGTTCCACTGAAAAGCTGCGTTCTTCGCGCGAATGGTGATTCCTTTTTCGCGCTCGAGATCCATGGAATCCATCATGCGCTCTTCAATCTTTTGATTGGAGCGAAAGGTACCTGATTGGCGCAACAGTTGATCGACTAGCGTCGTCTTGCCGTGGTCGACGTGCGCAATGATGGCGATATTACGGATCTTATCCATTGAAGGAAGGCTCTCCCGCGATGGGAGCCGCCAACACTACAAGAGACGACAATCGAGTCAACCCGAAGCGACGACGACGCGAAGGTTTGCTAACTCAGCAGTTACCAAGCCACGCAACGCTATAAAGCGGGCTCGAGGGCGACTGTCTGCTGTGCGGGTTCCATCCATTTTCCATGCTCGCGAATCAAGTCTTTCAGGCGATCAACTGCTTCGCCTTCGGGGATGTTGAATTTCACCGCCGTTTTGCCCACGTAGAGATTCACTTTGCCGGGCGCGCCGCCGACGTAGCCAAAATCGGCATCTGCCATTTCACCCGGACCGTTCACGATGCAGCCCATGATGGCAATCTTTACGCCCTTGAGGTGCAACGTTGCTGCTTTAATTTTCGCCGTTGTGGTTTGCAGGTTAAACAAGGTTCGTCCACACGACGGGCACGCGACATAATCAGTTTTGAAAATGCGTGAGCCGGCTGCCTGCAAAATATTGTAGGACAATCGAAGGGCTTGTCCCGGCGCTTCTTCGCCCTGCATCAAAATTGCGTCACCAATTCCGTCGCATAGCAGCGAGCCGATTGTTGTGGATGCAGTAAGAAGCGTGTCGAGAAAACCTGTACGGCGTTTCTGTGAAACGCCATTGTTTTGCTTGGCGTCCGACACAGACCCCCTACAACTAAAAGCGTCCTTCAGCAAAATTGGATGCCGCGCCTGCAACTTCGCTGCCAGCAACCGAAACGCGGCGATCACTGAAAGTTGAACACCGTCACGCACACTTACGAATTTCGGAGTTGAGCTTTGATTTATTCGGGCAAGCGCGATGTCGTCGCGTGGATCGACTTCTTGAATCTCGGCATCTTCATAAACAATCTCCGGTTTATAGTCGCCCATCCGGTCCACTTTATGCGCGATCTTGTCGAAGTTCGCCCGCCGCATGACGACGCGAATCAACTCGTCTCCGCCGAGCTTCACTCCATCGCGTTGGATCTTCTCTGTTGCGCGCCGCTGGTACGAGAACGGATCAAAGGAAAGTTGGACATTCGGCGTTGGACGCTCAGCATTCGACGTTCTGCTTATGTTCTGAATGAGTGCGTTGGCGACGGGAATTTCGTGAGGACTATCTTCCGTGAGCGAAACACGGATGGTATCGCCGATTCCGTCGCCCAGCAGCGAACCGATTCCGATTGCGCTCTTGATCCGCGCGTCTTCGCCTTCGCCCGCCTCAGTGACGCCGAGGTGCAATGGGTACTCCCAGCCCGGCCCCAGTTCGTTTAATCGCGCCACCAGCAGACGATAGGCAGCGATCATGACTTTCGGATTGCTCGCCTTCATCGAGAAAACGAACTCATGATAATCGAGGTCGCGCGCGATCCGCGCGAACTCCAGCGCGCTCTCGACCATGCCGAGGGGGGTATCGCCATAGCGGTTCAGGATGCGATCTGAAAGCGACCCGTGATTTGTCCCGATCCGCATGGCGGTGCCGCGCCTCTTGCACAGTTCAACCAGTGGTGAAAACCGCTCGCGGATGCGAGTCAACTCATCCGCGTATTGCTCATCAGTGTATTCGCGGATGGCGAACTTCTTCGAGTCTGTGTAGTTGCCCGGGTTGATTCGGACCTTCTCTACCCATTTGGCTGCTTCCATCGCTGCCTCGGGCTTAAAATGGATATCGGCGACTATGGGCACGTCGCAGCCGCGCTCGCGCAAGCCTTTGACGATATGCTCCAGATTGCGTGCATCCTTCACTGTCGGCGCGGTGATCCGGACAATCTCACAGCCGGCCTCCGCCAGCTCGACCGTCTGTTGGATGGACGCCTCGGTGTCCATCGTATCGCAGGTGATCATCGACTGGACACGGATCGGATTGTTATTGCCAATGCCAACGTTTCCAACGTTCACCTCGCGCGTAGCGCGCCGATGGTACTGAAGAGGATTACTGCAATAGTTCACCGCTTGCGCTTGCGTGTGCGCGCGCCGTTCGCCATCTCGTTCAATACGACGATCATTTTTACGTCCAGCCGCTTCGTGCCGCCATTTAGCTCATGCACATGAGCCGTGCGGTAATCGCGCGAGAACGACATGAATTCTGGGTGATCAACAAGAAGTCGTGCGCCATTTGTGAGGACTAGCTCAAATGGTTCAAACGGAACAGCGGAATAGAGTTCGCGAATTTCGTTGACGTTCACTGGTGGAACGATAAGCGAGCGCGCCCAGAGGTGCAACGCTGGCACTATGGGGTCTGGCTATTTTTCCTGGGCGACTGTGCTTCGAGCTGGTCGAGCTTTTTGCGGACAAACGGCAAATCCTGCACGTCGAAAAACGTGATGTAGAGCATGTAACCGATAATCATCACGGCACAGCTGGTCTGAACGACTTCCAAGACACGCATGTTCACCGGTTTGCGCCGGATCGACTCAATCAGCGCCAGCACAATGTGACCGCCATCGAGCACCGGGATTGGCAGCAAATTCAGGATGGCCAGGTTTACGTTTAGAATCACACTAAACCACAGCGCCAGTTGCCAGCCGCGTTCGCTTCGGAAAAGCAGATAGTAAATGCGACCGATTCCGACAGGCCCGCTTAGATGTTGCAGCTTCACGTCCGACTTGGGCGAGGCAACCGCACCGATCGTTTTCAACGTGCTGGTGACGCTGTTGTAAACTTGTTCGATTGGATTGGGATGTTGGATGGACACAATCCCTGTCGTGTCCCATTGAATCCCGATCCGTGGTTTCATTTCACCGGCCGTGGGCAGGAGCGTCGGTTTTACTGGAATATCCAGCTTCGAGCCATTGCGCTCGACGTGCAGAACAAGCTCTTCATTTGGATGTTTGCTGATGTATTCCAATAACGCGATCGGATTGTAGATAGGCCTTTGGTTAAAGCCCCGGATGATGTCCCCGGGACGCAGTTCGGCTGCCGCTGCAGGGCTTTTGGGTTCTACTTTCTCGATGATCGGTGTTTCTGCCGGATAAATGAGCAGCTGCCGCACGCTTTTTCTGCGCCACCCGCGCGTCTCCGCTTTATAAGGTTCGACCCATACCGTTTGTATCTTGCCGTCTCGCTGGAATTTCACCGCAACCTTGTCGCCCTCGCTCCGCACGACGTCCCAGCTGATGCTGTCGTTCATACCCATGAAACGCCTGACTGGTTTGCCATATACCGACAGAATTTTATCGCCTGGCTGCAAGCCGGCCTTCTGTGCCGGGGAATCCGGCATGACGTAACCAATCACAGTCGTTGAATCGCCTTCGCTCACCGGATGACC
>WNGL01006248.1_pt1 | contig 17677 bp, 14 predicted proteins | sample 5400591 | NCBI WGS metagenome assembly WNGL01 (sample SAMN13153377, study PRJNA577476) | soil metagenome | isolation source: 80 cm soil or saprolite under Garry oak tree replicate 1 | place: USA:California | collected 2016-06-15 | reverse complement strand
GTGTCCCACCCCAACCCGCCGGTTGAAATGGATGCCAGTTGGTGGCCATCTTCGAAGGTGAAACAAAATAGAGCAGTGCGCCAATGAAGAAAAGCAGCACTACGATCTTCACTCCGACCATCACCGCATTGAATTCCGCCGACTCCTTGATGCCCCAGACCAGTACGATCGTGATCAGCGCGACGATCGCAAACGCCAGCAGATTGAAAACTATTGGGATGCCAAAGATGTGCGGGGCGCTCTGAATAAGTCCCGGTATCTTTCTCGCCGTGCGAAAGTCAGTTGAGAGCCACTGCGGAATATCGACCCCGAAGGCGTCGTGCATGAATGATCGAAAATAATTAGCCCAGCTAATCGCGACGGCGACGTTTCCAATTGCGTATTCGAGGATCAGATCCCAGCCGATAATCCACGCTACCAACTCTCCCAGAGTTGCGTAGGAGTAGGTGTAGGCCGAACCTGAGATCGGCACCATTGCCGCCATTTCAGCGTAACAGAGCGCGGTGAAAGCGCAGACTATTGCTGTTATGCCGAACGAAATCATCAACGATGGACCGGCCCCGGGACGTGAAGCATCGCCGGCCGCCGCGGTGCCCACGGTCGCAAAAATCCCAGCTCCGATGATCGCGCCGATGCCGAGGAGCGTCACGTTGATCGGGCCGAGCGTCCGCTTCAGCTTGTGGCCTTCTTCTTGCGCCGCCGCCAGAATGTCGTCCAGGTTCTTTGTGCGAAAGATTCCTTTAAGCAAGTGACTTGGCCTCCGCAAAGGTTCTAGAAGATCTCGCCTGCTCGACTGCGTCCGTGGAAGAGTTGATGCGTCGGGAGTTTGGCATGGAACGCGGACTCCATTCCGAAACATTCTTTTTCCTACAGACTTTACGACTCACGCACGCGCGGCTTTGAAATATGCGGCGGCATTTGCCCGCAGCGGTGGCGGACGCGTGGTGCTTTTCAGCGTCCAGAGTGCAACAGTGCCGGCGAATCTGTTGACGCTGCCTGAGCGCATCTTTGAAGAGCAGGAGAATCGCTGGCTGCTGCAGTTGCGCGCCGAAGTCAGAGACCTGCTTGCCGATCCTCTGTTCGACGGGCTCGAGGTCGAGCCGGTAATCGTTGAAGGCGAACCGGCACCGCAGATCGCGCGCGCTGTTCGTGACTACGACATCGACCTCGTGACGGTTGTGACGCACGGGCGCAAAGGACTTTCGCGCGCGCTCTGGGGATCGACGGCGGAAGAGATCATCGCAGAGGCGCCCTGTCCGGTGTTAACGATTCGCCCGCCGCAGCATGACTTTGTCGAGCACCGGGGCAGCCAGACAGAAATCCGCTTGAATCGAATTCTGCTGGCAACGAACTTCCGTCCTTCGTCTGCCGCCGCTACGCAAGTGGCCACGCAACTTGCCAATCAGACTGGCGCTGAGCTGCATGCTGCTTATGTGATCGGTGACTACATCGAACAGATCTCGGTGATGTTTCCCGAAGGTGGCCTGACTGCCCTGTCTCGCTTGCGCAGTTACGTACAGGAAAGTATGACCGCGCTGAAGCGCGATGACAGCGCGCGCGCAATCACGCACATTGCGGAAGGGCGTCCTTACGAAGAGATTGTCAGGCTAGCAGCGGAAAAGGAAGCGGATTTGATTGTCATCGGCACCAGCATCCATGCATCTTTGTTTGGCGGGGCTCCCGGGCTTGGTTCCGAGATTGAACGAGTCGTTCGCAATGCGCCCTGTCCGGTGCTTTGTGTGTCGGCGGGTAAGGTAATGACGCCGCTGCCGGCGCGCATCAGAGTGCCGGTGCCGCAGACGTAAAAGCAGGAGGCAGGAAGCAGCAGGCAGACGGCAGGACAGGAGCCGGCTTCCTGCCGTCTGCTACTGACCAGATCCGTTCGGCTCCGAGCCTTTCACTACTTCAAACCCGGCGCTCTTCAACGCTTCAAAGCCACCCAGCACCGCAGCCGCGTTATTGATACCTTTTGTCTTGAGATTAGTCACCGCACCGGCGCTAGTATGTTCGGCCGGTCAAGAACAGTAAGTCACTATCGTCTTGTCACGCGGTAGTTCATCAACATGCGCCAGAATGTCCGCATAGGGAATGAGGCGTGCACCTTTGATATGGCCTTCTTTGTAGGCCGGTTCGGCGCGCACATCGACGAGTATGGCACTGTTGCTCGCGAGTGCGGCTTTCAATTCAGCCGGTGTAATGCGGCGCGCGTTGTCGCCTGGCGCCGGTGGCGAAGCCGGCGCTGAAGCCGAACCCCTGACTCTGGTTAGTTCATTCGAGTTGCAGGCTGCCAACGCCACAACCGCCAGCAACGCTAGCCCGGCTATTGAAATATAAAGACGCATTTACCCCTCCAACGATGATTGATCAGTTACGAAGGAAGTAGCTTGTTACTTGATCGCTCGCGAGTTTGTCAATGCTTCAATTGCTTGTCTCCGTGGGGAAGCCGGCTTTGACCAGCGCGTCATAACCACCAAGCACCGCGGCCGCATTGTCAATTCCTTTTTCTTTGAGTGTCCGCACCGCACCGGCGCTGGTATGTTCCGCCGGTCAAGAACAGTAAGCGACAATCATTCTATCGCGAGGCAGTTCCTTTGACCGCTCTCCAATTTCGCTGAAGGGAATCGACAGCGCGCCTTTGATATGGCTGGCCTTGTAAGCTTCTGCGCTGCGCACATCAACCAACACCGCTTTATTCCTTTTCAATAAATCGCGCACTTCGTCGGGCGTAATGCGGCGCGCATCATCACTTGCCTGTGCCAACGAGGTAGCCGCAGAAGCGCTCGGAGAAATTGCTTTATTGGTAACAATAGAAAAGAGCGCGGCTAACGCCGCAAGCGCGATTAACACTCGAGTCGTTGATAGGTTCATTAAACTCTCCTGCCAATAGAGGCGACTTCGGCCTCAAGTTACTTCTACCACTTTTCGTTGCTGGTCGCAAAATGCCGGAGCTTCCCGGGAGCGCGGACTTCCTTTCCGCCTCTTGCCGGTGACAACAAGCTGCAGGCAAGATGCCCTCGCTCCCGGAGAAAGGAAGTGTCCTGATGTTGTGTTGCTGGTGGTGCATTAGCCCGACCGTCAGGGAGGGCTCAGAGTCGAGTCGCATGAAATGAGCCCTCCCTTACGGTCGGGCTAGTGCCCCGCGAGGTGTAGCATCACAACATTAGGACACGACCCGGGGAACCACTTTCGTATTTCATCGGCGCCCTTGCATGATATAGTTGGCCTTCTTCAAAACTAAACCGGAAGCTTGTATGCCTGAGGCGACTCACCAGATTAAGTGGGCGAAGGTTATCGACCACACGCGCTGTATCGGTTGTCATGCGTGCACGACCGCCTGTAAGTCTGAAAACATGGTGCCGCTTTCGGTCACGCGCACGTACGTAAAGCACGTGGACATTGGTGAGTTTCCGCAGACCCGCCGCGCGCATCAGGTGACTCGCTGCAATCAATGCGCCTATGCGCCGTGCGTCACCGCCTGTCCGACCACCGCGATGTTCAAGCGCGCGGACGGCATCGTCGATTTCGACAAATCGATCTGCATCGGCTGCAAAGCATGCATGGCGGCCTGCCCTTACGATGCCATCTTCATCAATCCTGAAGATCACTCGGCAGAGAAATGCAACTTCTGCGCGCACCGGATCGATGTGGGCCTCGAGCCAGCTTGCGTTGTTGTCTGTCCGACGGAAGCGATTCTGGTCGGCGATATGAATGATCACAATTCAAAAGTTGCCCAGATTGTGAATCGGGAACCGGTGTCTGTTCGCCGGCCTGAAAAAGAGACGCTGCCGAAACTTTTCTACAAAGGCGCGCATCAGGCGACGCTCGATCCGCTCGCGGCTCGTCGTCCCGACGGTGGCCTCTTCATGTGGAGCGAGCAGAGAGAGAGTTCGGAACACGTCGTCTCAGGAAATCCAAACTACAGCAACACTTCGGCAGCCGCACTTCTTTCTTACGACGTCCCGCACACGATTCCCTGGGACTGGCGGGTCAGTCTTTACACCTGGACCAAAGGCATTGCCGCGGGCGCTTATCTCGTTTCCCTGCTGCTGGTGCTTTTTGGTTTCATGAGAGGGGACAGCCCAATCTGGTTGTGGGTCGCGCCGGTTGTCTCGGGAGCGTTCTTGGGAATCACCGGCGGCTTGTTGATTTGGGATCTGGAACATCCCAAACGTTTCTATCTGATCTTCGCCCGACCACAATGGAAGAGTTGGTTGGTCAAAGGTGCATTCATCATCGCCGGCTATTCAATTGTGTTAGCGGTGCACTTTGTTGCCAGCCTGCTGCATTCAACTTCGGCGCAACGCTGGTTGATGATTCCCGGTCTGCCACTATCCGTGCTGAGCGCTGTCTACACGGCCTATCTGTTCGCGCAGGCGAAAGCGCGCGACATGTGGCAGAACCCTTTGCTGCCGCCGCATCTGCTGGTGCAGTGTCTGCTCCTGGGATCGGCGGCGCTGCTGCCGCTGGCCGCCTGGCTCGAACCGGGGACGCGATATGAACCCGGCATTGTTTCTCCACTGCTGTGGATATTGGCGGTCGCCAGCCTGCTGCATGTTTTGATGATCTGGGGCGAGGTGTCGCTCACTCATGCAACCGCTCACGCGCGGGTCGCGATTTGGGAAATGGTGCGGGGGCGTTATCGAGGCGACTTCTGGATCGGAACGGCGTTGTCCATCGTGGGTGGTTTGCTGCCGTGGCTCGCGGTGTTGGGAGTAATAACGCTTTCATTTGGCGTCGGCGCCGCGCCGATGGCTTTGATCGGATTGATGCTTTACGAAAACGCTTACGTGCAGGCAGGGCAGTCCGTGCCGCTGGCTTGAAGCGTAACCCACGTTGTCAAACGGGGATTAAAAGGTCCTCAAAATGCGCCGGATTCGCGAGAGTTCGTCGCAAGCTTAACTTTCGGCACTCGCATTGAGCGGCTAGAAGGAGGTTTCCAATGTCGGAGAGTTTGAAGCAGTGGGCCCCGTTGCCTTTGCGATTAATCATCGGCTTCGGTTTTATCTATCACGGGTTTCCCAAGATCTCCGCGGAGGGTCATCAGACCTTTGTCGCAACGCTATCGCGGATACACGTGCCTGCACCCGGGCTGATGGCCTGGGTCGCCGGGGTGGTTGAATTCGTCGGGGGGATCGCTTTGATTCTTGGAATATTTGTCACTATCGCCTGCGTCTTGCTCTCCCTCGACATGCTGGTGGCTCTCTTTAAGGTGCATTGGGTTGCTGGGTTCAGTTTTATGAACTTCACCGGCATGGGCCCAAACGGACCGACCTTCGGTCTGCCCGGCTACGAAGTGAATTTGCTGTATATCGCGGGATTGGTGGCGCTGATCTTCGGCGGGGCCGGAGCGCTGTCGTTTGATGGCTTGCGGGCGAAGAAGTAAAGGACTCAGATGCTCTACGAGGTTCACCTAGGACGGCGCAGTGAAAACCACTCAATACTTTGAGGCAATGCGTCTGCGGCCTGATCGCGCTATGATTCAGGATCAGTGGATTCAGCGCGTTATCGATCATCCGGTAAAGGAGATCATCCAGAAGGACGGCCGCATTCGCCGTTGGGCGCCAATCGCTGAGATGGGCAGCAGGTACTTGCGGGTAATCCTTCTTCCCGACGGACGGACTGTTCACAACGCTTTCTTTGACCGATCATTTACACTATGAACATCAAATACTTTCAGGACACTGACACGCTCTACATCGAGTTCAAGGTAGCCGAGGTAGCCGAATCGAAGGATTTGGATGAGAACACCGTGTTGGATCTCGATCAGAGCGGCAATATTCTTGGCATCACGGTCGAGCACGCCAGTCAGCGTGCAGACATTCCGCGCTTTTCTTATGAACAAGTCGCAGCCTAACGTCCGCTCCTGTCAGTCTCGCGCTGCCTGCTACGATTTCTGGTTGAAGGCCAGCGAACCATCGCGTCGCCTTTAACGAAGTTGACATGAGGAAAGCACGCAAGATAGATCACCTTAGCGGTTTGTCCCCTGACGAGTTCTTCGGTGAGGTTGCCGCCGGCATTCCCCTCTTGATCGAGAATGCGTACGCGTACCTCAATTCGGCCAACGCTTTAGCTCGGCACGCGCCGGGAAGAAGCGTCGGTCATCTTCGTTCATGGCATAATCTAACGACCTCTTACTATAACCGAAAAGAGTGGGACAGTTTGATCGATCTCTGTAAAGAAGCCCTCGACTGTACACCTCTCCAAGCACATATTTGGAATGACCTGGGTTATGCGCACCTGCAACTCGGTCGGTTTGAAGATGCGAAAGAAGCATACAAACAAGCCAGTCTGCTTCGCCCACCCGCCTTTCGACGACTAACGGCATTTGTGCGACGTGGTCTATCGGCGGTAACGGCGAGACATGATGAATGAAGAATCTGACGAGCAAAGAAGGCGACCAAACGTCCTACCCGGGCCCTTGGCGAATCCATCTCGCGGCGCTTCCGCGCAAGGAGCGATGGGATGATTGGACTGAACTGGATCGCAAGTCTGAGTGAATTGATTATGGAAGCCAAAACGAAATGCAGACAAGTGAACCGCCTCAACGCGTGAACGCCGCACGCGAAGAGACAGAATCGCGCGGCGAAACATTCTACCCCGGGCCGAGCTGTAATCATCTCGCGGCGTATCCGCCGAAGGAGCGCTGGGATGATTGGGTCGAACTGGATTCGCGCGCGTGGCCGCGGCGCAAGGAGCGACGCTACTCGCTGGTGCCGACGACATGTTTCAATTGCGAATCGGCGTGCGGGCTGCTCGCGTACATCGACAAAGAGACCAAACAGATCCAGAAGTTCGAGGGCAATCCGGAGCACCCCGGATCGCGCGGGCGCAACTGCGCGAAAGGTCCGGCGACGCTGAATCAGATTAAGGATCCGGATCGCATCCTTCATCCACTCAAACGCGCGGGAAAACGCGGCGAAGGAAAGTGGGAGCAGGTGAGTTGGAATGAAGTGCTCGACGAACTCGCATCACGCATTCGCAAAGCGATCGTTGAAGATCGCCGCCAGGAGATCATGTATCACGTGGGCCGCCCGGGTGAGGATGGTTTCACCGAACGCATCCTGGCCGCCTGGGGCATCGACGGCCACAATTCGCACACGAATATCTGCTCGTCTTCCAGTCGCGAAGGTTATCAGTTATGGATGGGCCTCGATCGTCCCAGTCCAGATCATGCGAATGCTAAAGTCATTCTGCTAATCAGCGCGCATCTCGAATCGGGCCACTATTTCAATCCGCACGCGCAGCGCGTCATCGACGGAAAAGCCAATGGCGCGAAGCTTATCGTCTTTGACACCCGGCTCTCAAACACCGCAACGCACGCAGATCATTTCATCTCGCCGTTTCCCGGATCAGAAGCCGCGATTCTGCTATCGATCGCGAATTACCTGATTCAAAACAACCTCTACAACCGCGAGTTCGTGCGGCGTTGGTGGAACTGGGAAGAGTACTTAGAAGAAAGTTTCGAGTTTCGAGTTTCGAGTTCCGAGTCAGAGCAGCAGCCGCGTAGCGGCGAAATGTCTATAGACCCCGAGTCGCCCAGTAACAGTATTCGCTCTCAACAAAATGCCGGGCATTTTGTTGAGAGCGAAAAAGAATCTAATAGAATCGCAGAAGCTATAGACATGTCGCGCCGACGGCGCGAAGAACAGGATCGAGCATTCGACACCTTCGAAGGAATCCTCAAACAACTCTACGCGTCGTACACATTCGAATTCGCCGCCGATGAATCCGGGGTTGACGCGAAAGCTCTCGAAATGATCGCGAAGGTCGTTTCGATTGCGGGCACGCAATTGAGCACGCATAACTGGCGCAGCGCATCTTCGGGCAACAGCGGCGGCTGGCAAGTGGCGCGCTGCCTTTTTATGTTGAATGCATTGATGGGCGCTGTGGCCACTGAGGGCGGCGTGTTCCCCAACGCTTGGAACAAGTTTGTCCCGAAACCGATCTATACGCCGCCACACCCGAAGATGTGGAACGAAGTTACGTGGCCCAAAGAGTATCCGCTCTCGATGCACGAGATGTCGTTTCTGCTGCCGCACCTTTTGAAAGACGGACGCGGACGCCTGGACGTTTACTTCACGCGCGTTTACAACCCGGTCTGGACCAATCCGGATGGCTTTTCCTGGATTGAAGTGCTCACGAATCCTGATTTGATAGGCTGCCACGTTGCGCTGACACCGGTATGGAACGAAACGTCGTACTTCGCCGACTATATCCTGCCAATGGGCCTGGGCTCGGAGCGCCACGATATTCATTCTTACGAGACGCACGATTCGCAGTGGGTCGGTTTTCGCCAGCCGGTGCTGCGCGCTGCGCGCGAGCGAATGGGCGAAAGCGTCGGCGACACGCGCGAAGTAAATCCGGGCGAGGTTTGGGAAGAGAACGAGTTTTGGCTCGAGCTAACCTGGCGGATCGATTCGGACGGCAGTCTCGGCATTCGTCAATTCGTCGAGTCGAAGAAGAATCCGGGAACCCGTTTGGGTGTGGACGAATACTACGAATGGATCTTCGACAATTCCCTTCCCGGTTTGCCGGAGAAAGCTGCAACGGAGAATCTGACTCCGCTCGAGTTCATGCGACGTTACGGCACGTTCGAAGTGACAAAGAGAACAGGCGCGCTTTACGAACAGTCTGTCCCGCCCGCAGAGCTGGAAGACATCCGTGAAGACGCCCGCGGTCGGGTGCTCACTCGCGCGACTAAACCCGCGTCGCCGAATGTTGTGCCCATTCCCATCCCTGACGGAGATGAAGATGGCCGCCGCTTTGTTGGAGTCAAGGTTGATGGGGAAATCAAACGCGGCTTTCCGACGCCAAGCGGGCGACTCGAGTTTTATTCACGCACGCTTGCTGATTGGGGCTGGCACGAATACGCGCTGCCTACGTACATCAAGAGCCACGTGCATCGCGATAACCTCGCGGCCGATCAGACTATTCTGATTTCTACTTTCCGTCTGGCGATGCAGATTCACACGCGCAGCGCAAACGCGAAATGGTTGAACGAAATCGCGCACACCAATCCGCTGTGGATTCATCCTTCGTTCGCTGTGAGACTTGATCTGCGCACCGGTGATTTGGTCCGCGTGGAAACGGAGATTGGATACTTCGTGGTCCACGCCTGGGTTACTGAAGGGATTCGCCCCGATGTCGTTGCCTGCAGTCATCACATGGGCCGCTGGAAGCTAACTGAGGAAGGGCAAAAACAATTGATGGCTACGGTGAAATTGGATCATCGGGGCGCTGAATGGGGCTTGAAGCGCGAGCGCGGTGTTCAGCCTTACCAGTCTATTGATGCGGACACGCTGCGCATCTGGTGGACCAACGTCGGCGTGCACCAGAATCTGACTTTTCCGGTGCATCCCGATCCGATCTCGGGAATGCACTGTTGGCACCAGGCTGTGCGCGTGAAAAAAGCGGAGCCGGAAGACCAGCCTGGAGACATTTTTGTCGATACGCAAAAGTCGCGCGAGGTCTACAAGAAGTGGCTGGCGCAGACGCGGCCCGCGGACAAACATTCTCCCGACGGCACGCGCCGGCCTTACTGGATGCTGCGGCCACTGAAACCGGCGCGCGAATTTTATCGACTGCCACAGATGTCAACTCCCGTGAATGGGGAATGATTACTTTGCGTCCTTTGCGCCTTTGCGCGAAAATGTTTCTCGCCAAGGCGCAAAGTCGCAGAGGTCAGAAAGAAGTTCCATCATGTACTTCAAACAGTTCTATCTCGGATGTCTCGCGCACGCGTCGTACCTGATCGGTTCGGAGGGTGAAGCTGCCGTCGTCGATCCGCAGCGAGATGTGGACCAGTATATTCAGGAAGCCGAAGCGCGCGGCTTAAAGATCAAGTACGTCATCGAAACACATCTGCACGCGGATTTCGTCAGCGGTCATCGCGAACTCGGCACGCGCACCGGCGCAGAGATCGTCTTTGGCGAAAAGGCCGGCGCCGGTTTTCAGCATCGAGCCGTGCGCGACGGCGACGAGATCGATATCGGTCGCGTGAAGTTGCGCGTCATGGAAACGCCGGGCCACACGCCGGAGAGCATCTGCGTATTAGTCATCGACAACGAAATCTCCGATCAGCCGCAAAAGGTCTTAACCGGGGACACGCTCTTCATTGGCGATGTAGGCCGTCCCGATCTCGCGGGCGGCAAGGGCTACACGTCCCAGGCAATGGCCGGAATGATGTACGACAGTCTGCACGCGAAGCTGTTGCTACTCGCCGACAACGTCGAAGTCTATCCGGCGCACGGCGCCGGCTCGATGTGTGGACGCAACATGTCGAAGGAGACGTCGTCGACCATCGGCGATCAGCGGAAATTTAACTACGCGCTCAAACCGATGTCGAAAGAGGAATTCGTGGCGATGATGACCACGGACCTCCCTGAAGCACCTCCATACTTTTCGCAAGACGCCGAGATCAACCGCACCGGTGCAGCGCCGTTGGGGGCATTAACCAGACCGGCGGCATTATCTCCACAGGACGTTCGCAAACTCGCCGCGCTGGGCCATGTGGTTCTCGATGTGCGCCCGGCAGGAGATTTTGGCGCTGGCCATGTTCCCGGCTCGATCAACATCGGGCTGGGCGGACAATTTGCGATTTGGGCGGGCACACTGATTCCCATGACTACGCCGCTGGTGATTGTGGCTGAGTCGGAAGAACAGGTTGACGAAACGGTGATGCGCCTGGCGCGGGTTGGTATTGAAACCGTGAAGGGTTACCTTGCCGGTGGGATTTACTCGTGGGATCAAGCCGGCCTGGAAGTCGCCGCCGTTCCGCAGATCACAGTGGCTGAATTGAGCCAACTGATCGACAGCGCGAGCGACTTGCAGATCATTGACGTGCGTCGGCCGCCGGAATACGAGAGCGGACACGTGCCGCGCGCGACACCCGTGCCCTTGTCCGGCTTGAAAGAACGCGCGCCCGCACTTGGATTCGACCGAGCGAAACCGACCGCGGTTATTTGCGCCGGCGGTTATCGTTCGAGCGCCGCCACCAGCATCCTCGAGCCACTGGGATTCACCCAGCTGCTCAACGTTACCGGCGGCACCAGCGCGTGGATCAATGCCGGCTACGCCGTTGAGCCAGCAGCTCGGAACAGTTGATAAGAATCACAGACTTAAAGTCCGCGTTACTGGCGCGCTCCGCTAGTGTGGCGATTCGGAAAGTGTCACAGTCCTAAAACACTCACGGCAAAACCAGAATTAGTCTTCTTCCCTTAGTTCAGGTACGGGAGGATGACATTCCATGTGCCGAAGGAGTTCCATTGATTCTGTTTCGCTGGTTCTGATCCTTGCCGCTTCCGCGGTTTCTTCGCTGGCCCAGTCTGGACGAGGCCGGCAACTGCGCATCCAACAGACGCTGCGCGGCGAAGTGGTCGTGCCCGCGGCGGCTGAGAGCAAGCCAGATCTCGGAAGCGCACGAGGCGTCACCGCAATGTCCACCGGGGAAACTCAGAAAACGAGCGCTGCCATTTACCAGAACAGATCGCATAACAAAGCGAACAAGAGTGGCGATTATCATCTGACTGATAAAGGTGCCGGTTGGATTCTGCTGGGGTTACTCGTGTTCGGGAGTGCTGTGTATGTCTTAGGTAACGCTGGGCCTTGATCCAAGACTCAATCTGGTTTGAGTTCTTGCCCCGCGGCTTGTCGTCGCACTTGATCGATGATTGAGCGAATGGCGGGAGCAAGGCTGCCATTGGGCGCCAGCTGCAAATATTTCTCGTAAGCGGCGAGCGCTTCTTTGTACTTCTCCAATTTCTCATAAACCGCGCCGAGCAATTGATAGATCACCGGCTCGCTGTCTGCCAGCTGTTTGATGGCGATCTCATACTCGGCCGCGGCTCCTTCATACTGGCCTCGGTCTTCGAATAGGCGCGCGAGACCCACGTGCGACTCGGGTTGAGAGCCGCGAGCTTCGCGAATCGCGCGTTGAAAAGACCTGATTGCCTCGTCGGCAAAAGCCATTTCGCGATAGATGCGCCCTTCAACGGCCGAAGCTTCCGGGTAGATGGGACGATAGCGCCGGGCCGGTTCTATTTCGGCGAGCGCGTTTTCATGCTGGTTGAGATCCATCAGCACGCGCGCCAAGCCAACGTGCGCCGCGGGAAACGCCGGACGAAGTTTCAAAGCGCGGCGATAGAGTTCCACGGCTTGCTCGCGCGACTCGTCATCCTTCGCCTTTTCGCGCGCCTCTTCTGCCTGCTGAAAACTCAACTCCGCTTCGTCATTTGTCCGGGCGAGCCGCACGATGACTGTGCGCCGCCCGGGAAGTAGTGGCAACGAAACCTCCTTAAATCCGTTGGCGCGCACACGCAACACGTGACGGCCAGCAGAAACTCTTGTCAGCGCAATTTTGCCCGCGGCATCCGTCACGCCGCGACGAACTTCATCGAGCCAGATGATGGCGTTGGGTTCGCTGGTAATAACGAGGGATGGCGAGGTAGAAGTGGCGGCAGACCGATGGCGTGTTTGTGAGTTCGCTCTAATCGAACAGGAAAAGAGAACAACGACGACTGCCATCACGAAACGGGTGTGGCCGAGAGGTCGACGTTGCAAGGCATGAATGCCCTCCCGGGTTTTACTCTTCCGGTTCATTGCCGATCACGCGCCGCTTGCGAACGGTTGAATTCGCGGGTTCCGCCGCGGGCGCTGAAACCGGGTGCGTGCCCACTTCCGCGCGAAACTTGCCGCTCGCGTCGTACAGGCGCTGGTACTGCAAACGATTTCGCACCACTCCCTGAATGTAACCACGCGTCTCTTTGATAGGCACCGCTTCGGCCCACTCATCGATCTCCGCCGGCAGCGTGGCGCGCCATCGCGGCACTCGCAGCGGACCAGCGTTGTAGGCCGCTGCTACATATTCAATGCGGCCAAACTTGTCGATCTGATCGCGCAGATACGCGGTACCGAGTTGAATATTCAGACGCGGCTCGTAAAGCGAGTCGGCGGTGACGGTCCGGTCGACGCCATACTTCTTCGCGGTCAACCTTCCCGTCGGTACGAGCACCTGCATCAAGCCATAAGCATTGGCGGACGAGCGCGCTTTCGGATTAAACACGGTCTCCTGACGAATCAGGCCGGCGACTTGGAACGGCTCCAGACTACGTGCGCGCGATTCCTGCACGATGATGTCCCAATAAGCTAGTGGATAGAAAACATCCCATTCTTCTCGCGTCAACTCTTCGGGTTTCATCTGCGAATAGTCGGGATAACTTTTCTTCAGCGTGTTCAAAGCGCGCACGTTGTCTTCCTGCCAACGATAAATGCGCGCCGTCGCCAGATTGATTCGTGGACTGGAGGGCGCGGCCTCGGAGGCTTTTCCTAATTCTTCAAGCGCCCAATCATCGTTGCCGATGTTTGAAAGCTGATCTGCCTTTGTGATGCGCGTGTCAGCCTCGGGTCCGGCAGTTTCTTCGGCAACCGTAACGGTTTGCAGATTCGCAACCGCGCGACTGACGACGGAATCAGCCGGAAAACTTTTCTCCGTTGCAGCGCCACTGCGCGTCATCGTGTCCAACCGCTGCTTCGCAAGATAACCGTACCAGTTGGCCTCATAGCGTCCCTGCATCGCCTGATAAAGCGCGCGCGCTTCGGCCAGCTTTCCGGCGCGTTCCGAATCGCGCGCTGCCCAGTAGCCCGCGCGCCCGCGATTGTCGGTGTTCTTGTCTGCATAATTGGCAAGATGTTCCGTCAGCAGTCGCGAAGACTCCTGATAGCTCTTCGCGTCATGCGCCATCCAGGCAAGATTGAACTGCGCTTGAGCAACTTCAGCGGCGCCAGGAAAGCTATCGACCGCAACGCGGTAGAAATAAGCAGCGTCGGTAGAGTTTTTTGCATCATCGGCAATCTGTCCGGCGCCGACAATCGCGCGCGGCGTCCAGGAGCTATGCGGAAATGCTCGGCGCATATTTTCCAGAGTCGAACGCGCCTGCGGCCACTGCCGCGCGTGCGCGTATGTTTGCGTCAAATAGTAGAGCGCCTCCGCGCGAGTCTCGCCGGCCGAAGCGGGAACATTGGCGAGCGCCGTAATTGCATCGGGATTCTTTCGCGCCGTGGACGCGGCAATGCCACGGCGCAGTTGGGTCTGGGCGTTAGCCGTATTCGGGAAGCGGGCGAACGCTGTCCCGTAAGCTTCGTTGGCATCCGCATACTTCCTTGCTTCGTAGAGTCTATCGGCGCGAGCGATCGCTTCTTCAGCGGTAACCGGCATGAGCGTCGAATATGGTTGGGAAATCATGATTGTGGCCTGAGTACTTTCCGCTGAAGCCGGAGCAAAGAAATAGATGCGACGGTACGCAGTCAACGCTTTAGGGTGATCGGATGCCTGGTCATATGCCTTGCCAATCAACCACAATGCGGCCGGATCGTCCTTTGCCGCGAGAGTCTTTAGCAGCAATGGCACGCCTGAAGTGTCGTCGGCGTGGAGCAGAAGATTGGCGTCGCGCAGCATGGCTTCGCGCGCGCGCGTTGATGACGCATAGTCGTTGAACAGTTTCTCAAAAACGATTCGAGCTTCGGCGCGTCGTCCCGCCTGCTCGAGCGCGTCAGCGCGCATGAAGAGCGCGTAATCACCCAGTGAGGTGTAGTCGCGAATAACACTGGCATCGAGTAACGCCGCCGCACCGGCGAAATCCTTCGCGTTGATTTTGATTCGCGCGCGCACCATGCGCGCCAGGCCGGCTGTCTTTGTCCGCGGATAATCGGATTCGATCCGAGCGACCGCGTCCTCAGCGGGAAGCACGCCGCCGCGCGTCATCGCGCGCAGGTTCTCGAGCGCTCGTAATTCAGCCGGAGTTTGCTGGCGAGTCAGGCAACTGGCGGTCATGAACGGCGGGAGAGAGGCGCCCGCGACGACGGCAAGACTGAGCAACTCCTAAGATCGGGTGCCGGGTATCAGGTATCAGGTAACAGGTATCAGGTGTCGGTTAGTGAATCTCAATCTCAAGTTATTAGCTGACAGCCGGCACCTGATACCTGACACCCGCCTCACGCTGATACCGTAGTTCCCGGATACGCGTCCCCCAGTTTTGATGCATCGCCTTCGGCAAGCGTGCGGACCAGCTCGTGATGAAAGTAGTCGTACTTTGCCGATACCAATGTCTTGACGCGTTTGTCGTACATCTCGCGCGAGCGATCGATGTATTCGCGCAGTCGCTCGTAGAGGTCGCCGTTCGATCGGCCCTCAGCAACTCTTTGCTCGTTGTAGAGTTTGATTTCGGAGACCAGCAACCGAGCGAACCGGCGCGCATCGTTATGCTGGCGACGCTCCTCATCGTCGTGCACTTCAACCGGCAGCTCGGCCTCGTGGCTCGCGTAGCGACGTCGCGGGACCGGCGGCGCCGCTGGTTCAGGAGTTGGCTCTGAAGCCGGAACGACCGCGATAGATTCAGAGTCTGAGGTTAAAGAAACAGGTTCCGGTGATATTTGTTCCTCTTCAACCGCAGCGCTCGGCGCGGGCTCTGCAGGTGGGGTCTCTTCGTATTCGCGTTCGGGCGTGTAGGTTGGCGCCGCTTCGATTGTCTCGGCGAGTGGCTCTGCTGGCGCGGCGGGCTCAGCTTGTGACCGAGCGGCGGCGGCCAGCGACACGGAAAGAAGTTCGACGGCCATTCCGGCCACGCGCGCCAACGTCTCAAGCGCCTCAAGATTGATGGCTTCAGAGTCAAGCCCCGCTGAGTCCGCATAGAGCACTGCGACGGTGCGACCGCGAACCACCAGCGGCACGGCCACGATCCTCTGTGGCGCTTGTTCGCCGAGCCGATTCAAAAGCAGATGATCTTCTGCGTGTGAATCTGGTGTGCCACTCCAGGTGCTGCGCGACTTCGCGACCTCGCCAACGACTGTATCGGCGAGCAGCGGGAGAGTGATCTGTTGCACGGCCTCGTCGCCTACGGTGCCCTGAAATCCGCGCGCGCGCCAGCCCAGCGCCTGTTCTCCTTTGATAACAAAGAAGGCGACGCGCGGCGCAAACGACGAGGCGCGATTCACGAGTGTCTTCAAGATCTCTGACTGCGATTGCTGGCCGACAATCTCGTCAATCGCGGCTTTTACAATCGCCATGTCGCTTGATGCCTGGGCCCGCGTTGACTCCGAGGCAGCCAGCTCGATCCCTCGTTCGTGCGCGGCGCGCAGGTGCTCGGCGACGGCGGCAGCAAGCGATCCATCCCATTGAGTCTCGCCTTCGCGCTCCAGAATCTGTTTGAGCGACTCGTTAAGTTGATTCTGAAGCTGGGCGATCTCTTGCTTGAATTCGCTCAGGCGGCGCTCGACGTAACTCCCGATTTCATGGCGCAAGCTCTCTTCCAATTGTTCGCTGACCAATTTTCCTATCCTCCGCTCGTACGTTTTGGACCAACCTCAGATTTCCGGGCCATGGTCAAAATCCAGGGCGTCTCTCGCATCTTTAAGCGACTCGCAGGGCAAAACGCCTCTCCGGACGATTATGGACGTGCAGGACGAAGCGAGTCAAGAAAATGCTTTTCCGCCGACGCGCGTCGTTTGACACGTTCAAGACCTTACGTTATAAGTCCCTTGAAACGCCGCTCAGCTCCCAATGCCGGCTAACATTCTCATTGCTGACGACTACGAAGATAACCGCGAGCTTTTGCGTCTGATCCTGGCGAGCGCTGACTACGAGGTTCGTGAGGCACGCGACGGCCAGGAGTGCCTGCGGATGGCGAAAGAGCAGCCGCCTGACCTGATCATGATTGATCTGTCGATGCCGGTGCTGGATGGCTGGCGAGTGTTCCAGGAATTGAAGGCGGACCAGCGCACCTGCAGCATACCCTGCGTCGCCGTGACAGCCCACGCCGAGCCTGATCGCGAACGCGCTCTAAAGGCCGGCTTCACCGACTATCTGTCAAAACCCTTCCGCAGTGGCGAGCTGTTGGAAACCGTAAGGCGTCTGCTTCTTGCGAGCGCCGTCAAGGTAGAGGCGGCAAAGGCCAGTGAACCGTAAGCAGTTGTTCCTGCCGATTTGTTAGCTAGCCTGCGTGATTGCGAAATTCTTTGAACCGCGTCGACTAGTACTGCCTTCTTGGCTGCTCCAACTGCATATGCCCATACACGCGGAACCCTGGCGTCAGGTACCCTTCCGGGACAGCAGGAACTCCACCGTCAAAAGTGAAGCGCAGCACACGCGGGTCGCTTCGCGCACCCGGCGCGAGCACGCCACCCGGCGCCGCGAATGTCCATGTCGCGCCGACGCCCGGCCCGCCGCTGTCTGCATTCGCGACCGCAAGGTTCCTGAGTCCTAATCCATTATTGTTGGGATCGAGAAACTGAAGCATCACCGCACGCAGCGGACCGTATAGTGGACGTCCGCTCTGGTTCTCGATCTCCAGTGTGATGCTGTAAGTACGCGCCGCGAAGTCCAGCTTCGTGTTCGTGACTTTGAAAACTACATCGTGAGTAACGTCTTCCATTCCCGCCGGTGTCGGTTCGCTGACTGTGGCGTTGGGCGTTGCAGGCACTCCTCGGGAACGCAGCTGGGAGACGAGGGCGGGCTCGATCTGAAAGCTGGTGTGCCAGAGTTGCATCACGCCGGTCTCGCCAGAGATCCAAGCGGCGTGGAACACGCCCGTCCCGTCCGCTATCAAACCCTGAGTGTCACCACCATTTGGAAATCGCGCCGGGACCGTCGCGCCTGTCTGAATGTGTGCGAGATATTGACCCCTTT
>WNGL01011568.1_pt1 | contig 17679 bp, 24 predicted proteins | sample 5400591 | NCBI WGS metagenome assembly WNGL01 (sample SAMN13153377, study PRJNA577476) | soil metagenome | isolation source: 80 cm soil or saprolite under Garry oak tree replicate 1 | place: USA:California | collected 2016-06-15 | reverse complement strand
CGATAAAACTTCGAATCGCGTTAATAGTTTTACAAATCGTTTGGAACAAAGACGAGTTCGAGCTTTAACCGATCGGGATCCTCGAAGTAGACTGCGTAGTAGCCCGGATCATAATCTTTCCACTCCTTAGGCCCGCCGTAGAGAACTGGAATCTTCTTGGGAAGAAGATAGTTGCGGTAAAGCTCGTCGACTGCTGCGCGGCTTGGTGCTCGGAAGGCTATGTGGTTGAGACCGACACGTTTACGATGATAGCCATCGGAGATGAGCCTCTTGGGACACTGGGCAACGATTATTCTGGTCCCCTCCTTTTGCCATTCTACCATTCCCTCCGTTTCGAAGACTTTGGCAAAGCCGAGGCGGCCTAGCAACTCGCCATAGAACATTGCAGACTTCTGAATGTTCGAGACCTGGATTTGGAAGTGATGAACCGGATGCTTGAACTTATTCTCCAATGCAGGACCAAAAGATTTCTTCTTCGGATAAAAGCTCTGGCCGAATCATGAGAGGGAAGATCTACTTCTGGGACATGGGGTTGAAGTTGATATAGGCTGTCGATTTTCTCTATGATTCGGACGGATTCTATCCGCCCGCTGGTCACAAGTGAAGTTTAGCATTGAACTGCCGGTCCAGTTCCGGGACATTGACGTAATGGGCCATGTCAACAACGCGACCTATCTCCAGTACATGGAGACTGCGCGCGTCGAGCTTGCCAGAAGCCTCGGACAGGTAAGAGAAGGGTTCCGTCCCGGCTTCATCGTCGCTTCGGCGCGCTGCGAGTTCAAGAAACCAATCAGAGACGAACGCCGGATAACCGTCTCGGTATGGGTGAGCAGGATAGGAGATCGATCATGGGACCTCGACTACTCCATCCGCGGACCCAGAGGGGTCCAGTACGCAGTCGGCAGGACTACTCAGGTAGCTTACGACTACAAGACCAGAGCTGCGGTCCAGATCTCCGGAAAGCTCAAGAGAGAACTGGCGAAGTATGTCGGACCGCCCCTCAAGTTCAGAGAAACCGACTAAGGCTGATAGTGATGCTGGGCATCGTGGTTCCCTCCCAGTTTATCCTATCTTTTGTGTTGCGCCTCGGTTTGGCTCTGCCATGTCTTCATCCTCTCTGGTCTGCCTCACTGCTTCATCTATCTCAGACTTTAGTCTGTTCCAGATGTGTTCACACATTGGGTCGGTGTGAGGGCCAAGTACTATGATTTTGTTATCGTCATCAAAGTAGATATGAACTGACCCATGCCTACCCTTCCATGGGCAACCGTTAGTCTGGCATTCGACCATGACACAATCTCTGGATCCAGACGTGTAACCCATCTCTGGTTCTCGAGAGGAGACCGCAGCGTGTCCTTCCCACTTCAAAGTCCCCTTATCATAGAACTCCAGTCTCACAACTTCCGCCTTCTCCTTGGAGTGGCGAAGTATGTCGGACCGCCCCTCAAGTTCAGAGAAACCGGTTAAGCGCTGACAGTGAAGCTGGGCATCATCGCCCTCCAGGATCACGCTCTTGCTTGAACTGGAGTTTCGAGTCGTTTTCTTACCACCAGATACCAGTCAGCATCCCGATGTGTCGTGAAACCATTCTTGAGATACATCGAGAGTGGACCCGGAAAATTGTAAGCAACTGACGGAGGCTTCTTAACCGGTCGGTTTCAGCATATTCTAACCGTTTTCGCGAAGACTTCGACGCCCCCAACAATCCCGGATTACGACCATTGCCAGAAAGCAGTGTCCGGCTCCGATAGCCCTAGCAGTATCCGAATCTATTCACGAACAGAGCGGTTCATACCGGAATGAAGGACAACCCGGACAGCAAGCGGGGCGAACACGACGAACACGACAAGCTCCACAGACAGGCTCGTGTCTCAGTGCCCCGAGAGTCTCCCGAAAGACCCTTAAGTTTGAGGCTCAACGATTTCCTAGGGAATAGCTCGCGTTGAGGTTCCTTCTCGCGACAGTCCTCCTATTGGTCATTATTGGAGGCCCCGTTTTGGCGAGAACCGTCAATACGAACAGAGATTCAACAACTTTTCCGTCTGAGAGCCATTCAAGTCATATTACAAAACAACGGGCTCTCCACGGGCTTGTCCCTTTTCACACCATCCTCCGGACCGAATTCGGACACGCCCAGATCGGTGTGACAGAGATAAACGACCCCGAAACATGGTCAGCGTTCTGGGATCAGAACTGCAATCTGGCGGTAGGAATGCGGCCACTGGGCTACTGCTCACCTTTGCCACAGATCAACTGCACTACTCAAACGATCCTCGTCGCCAGCCCGGGACTGGAGGGAAGTCCCGGCTATCAATTCAATATCACGAAGGTTATAGTGGTACATGATCATCTTCTGGTTGAAGCGACCCTAACAACACCGGGGCTCCTCTGTATCTGGATTCAAGTCGTCACATTCCCTATTCACGTCATCGAGGTTCCCAAGACTGACCTAGCGCCCACTCTCAACATGACCCGGACCCAAGCTCCAGAATGTCCATACTGAAGAACACGCACACCGGACAATCACTTTCATTCACGCTCTCACGCAGGATGAAGGCTTGCCATGCCAGAAAGAATCCAATAGCTCTACTACATCGCCACTCAGGGGAAGCAGTCGTTCCATATTGCGGGAGAGCGATCCCTACCGCAACGTTCGATTCATCTGATCGACTGATGGCGCTTGGCACTAGGCTCAACGGTTCCCAAGCTTCAATTTGAAGGCCGTTTCCGATGCCCGGTTCTCGACTGTTTCAACAACGGCCAAAGGACATTGCGTTTAGGCTGGTATTTCTTGCTGATTGGCCCCCGAATCTTCTCTATGGAAGAAGAGTGGTGGCTTGGAGGAAGAACCGAATTGTGGTGAAGCACGACATGCATAAGAGTCCTTAGGCGAAGCAGAATGAAATGAGCTCTTCGGCTAAGAACCAGTTATTGTTCATGATAGATACTGGCCCATTCCACTAGCACTGCCCCGACCCCGAGGTGTAGAGGCTGGGAATAGGCTAGAGCGATCTTAGCCTTTTCTCATCGTTTGCCGGATCGAATCCCGTCAGGCCCTGGTTCGTTGCGGCTTTAACGAGTCGCCGATCGGCGCTCAGAAAGAATTCGCATTCAGCCTCTTTGCAAGAGGCGATTTGTAAAGCGTCAGCCGCGTAGATGTGCTCTTTGACGAGAATCTGCCAAGAAGCTGTCAATACGCGTCCGGCAACCGGGAGTATGCTCGTTGAGCCTCGACGTGTCATGCGGAGGGTTTCGTCGGAGAAGTTGAAGAGCGTCGAGGAGTACTCATCGTCTGTCATGAGCTTCCTTCTATGTCTCTCGTCTAACGCGCCTAGTATTTCGCCTATGTTCCAGGCTGAAAATACCAGGCGTAGCTGGTTCGACTCTTCTGCACGGAGAAAGAGATGGTCCATGGATCCGGAGCCTTTCTACTTCACATACCTTTTGAAGAGAGCGCTACTGTCAAGATATGTTTTCGAAGCGTCTGCGCCTCATTCTCCGGATCTGGGCTTCGGCCGGGGATCCGCGCTGCTCTGGCCTGGTACATGTCTTGGGGCTGACTGATGCTTTGAGCCTCGCCAGGTATGGGAGAACGTCCTCTTCTACCAGCGTTGACTTGAGGCTTTCTTCGACTTCCTTGCTGAGAACCTTGAGGCTTCCATGGCGCTGAAATACTGAGGAGCGGAATCTCGACCAGACCTGGTCGTCTACGTACACGGTTACTTTGGCCATGACGGGTCTACTGGTAAACTGGTATGATCGGGAATATAAGCATCTACGTCGCGAAAGCCTCTCGCCACGGGCTTAGGTCGAAAGTAGCTTTGCCGGTCACAAAGAGAACCGAGCAAGTCCTCTACTTCTAGGAAACAACTGAAAAATGGGAGAAGGTACAAACATCATTGCACAGAGAAAGTCCAGGAGCAACCTGCTCGATTATGTGAGATCGTTTGCGCCTGACAAAAAGCTGGCTGATCGACCTTGAAGAGGTCTTGGAAGAGAGACAGAAGATTCGACTCGGACGCCGAGGGACGCAGTCCTCCTGCCGCCTCGACACGCGCTTCCTCACCCACCTCCTCAGGGGGAGCACAGCTGCGGAAGAGAAGCTACGATACATACACGGACCGCTAAGAGCCCCGGTACCGCTCCCATGGTCGAACCGTCAGTGAAAAATGGGTAGATGGTTCCGATGAAAGATTTGTCTACGCGGTGGGGTTGACTATGCCGAGAAGCAACGCCCCTGTGTCAACGAGCACGATAAGCCCGGAGTTTGCGGGGGACTCTATGGGGTCGGCCGATGTAAGCATCTGCCCGTTTACTGTCTTAGCAAAGGGTATGATTCCTTGGGGCGATGAGGTGAACGTAGGAACGCAACCGCCGCTGGAGATGCCCTGAGCACTGCACAGGACTAAGAAGCCGTGCAGGATAACGTTGTAGTCGCCATGGTTCTGTTGTGGCTCGTCGCCGACGACGTGGTCGTGGAAGAAGGGCACCGGGCCTCCTTGTGGGGTGTCGGTTTGTGGCGCGATTACATAGAAGGGGTCAATTTTGGCGTTGGGGGTCGCGAGGAATGGGGCTTGTGCAAACGTCATCGTGACTTGGACCCCATTCGCCCAGACCATCTCGAAGCAGGGCGACGACCCGGACTCATTGCAATTCGGGAGGCCTGTGGCCCGGGCAAGGGGAGCGGACGCCAAGAATAGTGTCAAGGCGGCGACGGTTATTAGGGCTATGCGGACGCGGGTAGTTTTTTGGGAATGCGTCATTTTCCTACCTATCGATGCTGGGAACTTGTAAGCGATATAACAATTTTGACGGGATCGATATCGGATTTCATGGTACGTAGGTTCCTAGCAGCGTTGACAGAAGACTCTGTAGTCGAGGATTTGCATAGGAATGGCAGTGGGCCTTGGTGTAGATATGTGAGAGAGTCCCATAGGACTCTGAAACTGATCGAAGATTTGGAGTAAAATTATAGGGAGATTTTCGAGACCCAAGCCGGATGTTTATACTTGGTGTAGGGAGTCTGTTATGTTGAGCTGGGCGGTCCGCGCTGCTGGATTTAGTTCGACGTTTTCACTACGACCCTAACTGCACGCCGAGAATGTCAGTTACTCAACGAATAAGTCTACTCTAAGAACCATGTGGATTGGCTGAGACGTCTAGTCTTGCCCCGGTTGGGTGTGCTGGGATGACTCTAAAGCAGGGAGGATCATTATTCCGCCCGCCTCAGGGTCTGCAACCAAGCGAGGAGGTTCTATGGGTTCAACAGAGCGAGACGAGGAACCGCGGCAAATCCGGGGTAGTCTCGATGATGCTGATTGGCAGTCTCTTCCTCGCCAGCGGACTCTACTACAACATACTCCCCATCTTGGGAATCGGCATACTCATCATCATCGGTGGCATCTTCGTCGGGTATCAGTCCAAGACCCAGGGCGGGGTAAGATACTATCTGACCAACTTCCGATTCGTCAAATCAAACCACGGACGAATCGTGACAGAGCTACCACGCAGAATGTTCCGCGGAAAGAGCTTCCAGCAATTCCTCAGCGTGTTCAAGGCCCCCCTCCAGAGAGGAACCGTCGAAATGTACGCCGTCCAAGTCCTCAACCCGGACACGGGAAACATGGCCATGAACCTCGGCCTACTACCCGGCGAGATCGTCAAGCGGCTCGAATCCATCAACGAGGAAGTCTACTGCAAATACTGCGGCCGAAAGAACGACTCCAACGCCAACGTCTGCTCCAACTGCGGAGCAAACCTCTAGAACGAACCCGTTTCAAGAAAACGAGAGAAACCAGGGAAAGGCGGGTCATAGGCGCTGTTATCGTCGCCGTGAATGTTCCCGTGTTGCAGGAGGTGCCGCGGACTTCGCGCTGAGCGAGGCGGTATCCGTCAGGCGAAGGTGGGCGGCATAATTCAGGTGGTAAGGTTCGAATTCGGCAGAATCGACACCATCACTCTCCACCACCTTAATAGTTCAAACCATCGACCCCCGGGGTAGTAATTGAAGCGGCCCGAGACGAAGTACGCGCGGAGTGGAAATGTTCGGATCGCATACCAGGTTACGGGGGAGGGACCAATTGACATGGTCTGGGCCCCAGGCACCGTCTCTCACCTCGACATGGCCTGGGAGAGGCCTGCATCAGCCCAGAGCATTGAACGTTTCAGCTCGTTCTGCCGCCTGATCCGGTTCGACAAACGCGGCACTGGGCTGTCGGACCGTCCGCCTGGAGTCTCCACGTTGGAAAAGATGATCGACGACATAAGAGCGGTCATGGACGATGCAGACAGCAAGCAAGCCGCAATATTCGGATTCTCCGAGGGAGGATCCATGGCTTGTCTCTTCGCAGCCACCTATCCTCAACGGACTAGGGCCCTGATCCTATGGGGGGTGCAAGCCCGCTGGATCAAGACAGACGACTACCCTTGGGGCATGACGAGGGAAGAAAGCGACCGGGAGATCAGCGAACTTGCCGAGAAGGGTGTTACAATCGACTACCTGACCGGCTCCGGCGCGGGAATCCCAAAGAATACTGACCCCGAGCTAATCGACTTTCTCTTACGACTCTTCCGCGCAGGAGCCAGCCCCACATCTCTCGTCGAACTCGAACGGATGGGTGCCGAAATCGACACTCGCGGAATCCTACCCACGATAAGAGTACCCACTCTCGTGATGCACAGAACCGGAGACCCTATCGCCGATATTGCCGCCGCCAGAGATCTAGCAAACAGGATTCCAAACGCAAAATTTGTCGAGTTCCCCGGAGATACTCATCTGATGACAGGAATCGCAGAGAAAGTCGCAGCCGAGATACAAGAGTTCGTCACAGGAATCCGGCCACAGCCGCCGTCGAACCGCGTATTGGCCACGATCCTCTTCTTGGACATCGTTAATTCTACCGGACAACTCTCAAAGCTCGGAGACGAACGCTGGAAGGAACTCTTGGAGAGACACAACGAACTGGTGCGCAAAGAGCTTGACAGTTTCCAGGGCAGAGAGGTCAAGACGATTGGAGACGGGTTCTTGGCCACATTTGATGGACCTTCGCGCGCCATTCAATGCGCACGGTCGATTCGTGACTCGGTTCGCCAGATCGGGATAGAAATCCGAGTCGGCATCCACACAGGTGAATGTGAACTAATGGACAATGATGTCGGAGGCATAGCCGTTCACACTGCTTCAAGGGTGGCCGCCAACGCCAAAACGGGCGAGGTCTTGGTCTCCAGCACGGTGAAGGACCTCGTCGCAGGCGCAGGTTTGAGATTCGAGGACACGGGGACACATGCGCTCAAAGGAGTCCACGGAAAATGGCGGCTCTACAGAGCCCTGTGAGTTTGGCGCCGGCGAGAGGGTTCGAGACCTAGATTGAGGTACGCATTCGGCAGAATCGACTCAATGAAAGATGACAGCGTAACAGTGTACTATGCACACAGGTAATCGACGGACGAGTCCAGGTTACTGATCTGTTTTCGGCTTATTCCACACTGCCAGTGCAATGACCGTATTACAGATTGCAATGCCGAACGTGATGAACAAGACGTTCAACTCTCCCAGAGGCAAGATTATGTTGAAACTGGCGAGAATCGACGCCAATATCAAGTAGACGAAGAACATGTCGAAGAGTCCGACGACAAATACGAGCTTCCTAGGAATCGTTATTCTCATAGACCCCTCGACAAGGTATTATTCGTTGAGACAAAAACGAGTTTCGCACGTATCTTAGGCTGGTTCCGATGACGTCCGTGCTTGAACCCGAGCACTACTGCCACTAAGTGAGTTGACGAGGCAGGTTTGAGAACCTCGCCAAAGAGCTTAAGGCTTGAGATGCGAGAAGTCTAGCCGTACATGAACGCTGCAGTCAGAACATCCAAGATAGTCGGACAGTTACGGGCAGCAAACTCTATTTTTCCTGACTGGTATAACGATTTACTCACGATCCTTACTACAATCGGATTGGCCATTGCTACAATCAAATGGGCTCGCAAGAACCGAAGCATCATCCGGAAATCTGTCTTTCCACTCTTCGCAGGTACTATACTTGCAATAACTCTAGTCCTTCAGTTGATGGGTGGCAATGAAGGCTATCTGTACATAATCGGGAGGGTTACCGCGGTTTGGGGGCCTGCAGGCCCGCCCCCGCCAACGAGTTCAAGCCTAAACCCAATATTCCCGATTCTCGTCACAGTCGCTTGCGTAAGCGCGATTACGCTCTACGATCTGCGCCGCCTCGTGTCCGTCAGGGAATTACCAACGCGATTTCGACGGCGAATTCGCCAAGAATGATTTGTTGGTGGGCTTAGAAGACCGATTCTGAGGATTCAGCATCGCTTTCGACAGGTTTAGGAACTTCGTCTCCGAAAAATCATTGTCGCAGGAGAGTCACTTAGACGTGGTAACGGTTGTTTGAACCAACCGCAGCCTCTTTCGAGGCGTCTATGAGGCTCTCCTTTTGCGAGAATCCTCAAACATTGTACCTGTGCCGGAGTGTCTAAAGCGACTAATGGTTAGTCACAAGATTGTAACCAGTTCCGAGAGGTTGCCAAAGTATGACGACTTGGAAAAGAAGATGTTCTACAGCGATATGTTTCTGCCAGTGTCTTGAGCTCTGATACCGTTATGCGAACTTGCCGAGACTCAGGGAGCTGATTTTCACCCGGGCATTTTCCTTACGATCCTGAGACGGAACATGAAAGGTCAGCCTTCATGGAAGGTTCATCACATGAGACAGTCAATTATCAGAGCATTCGAACAAAACGTAAAGGATGGAGTTTGGGAAAGCTGGCTCTTCGTGAGGAAACGAGGACGAAAGAGGAAACTCTACAGACTTACGGAGAAGGGAAGAACTCGACTAAAGAATTACGCCGATCATCTGAGGCATTTCAATCGTTTAGCTGAAGAGGCTCTCGGCGTCGAGTTAGAATCGGTCAGAGCAAACCTAGATCAGGTAACAAAGCGACATTCTCCCAATTTGGTCCGAAAACTAGACTTGGACAACACGTTAGAAACCAATAACATCACGGACTAGTTCAAGCCTTCAGAGATTGCTTGGGCGGGCCTTTCCGGTGGGTCCTTAGGGCTTTCGGCCGAATCCTATCATCATGGAAATCCTGAGCGGTCAGCTGTTTTTTCGAATAGTATTGTCGTGTACCGTGTAAGCATGTATGTCAGGCCTCCGGTCCCGCTTTCTGTTCTGTGAAACTCGGAGAGACTCTTGATCTTGCAACCATTACTTGCCCAACGCTGAATGAGAGCATTCATGGCGTCGACTTCTTCCCGATCATCTGTTCTGAGTAGGGCCAACTCTACCGTATGCGGATGTCATGACTGTTAGAACGGATAAGGGGATCTCGGATACTGTGAGTGTGTCCTGGTTTTGAGTCTGATAGATTCTGCCACAGACCTCCTTGATCGGGCCCTTTTGGTTCAGAAGCAGTTCCTCTACCGAAGGTTCGTAACTGAAGTCTCCCCCACACATCTTCCTCAGCCTCTGCCTTGCTCCTCTCTTGAATCGCACCCATTCTGGATAGAAGAGGATGTGTGTGGCTTCCAGAGGGTTCCTTTCGGGTCTCAGCACGTAGACTCTGTCATTCTCCCTGCCACCATTATCTCCCATATCCATGATGATGAGCTTGTATCCTTCTATGTTGCATCGAAGGGTTCGCTTCAAGGGATGTTCCTCAAGCCTCACTGCCACTCTCAACCCCACAACCTCTTGAGGAGAAGCATCTTGACTTGACCACTTGATCACGGAAAAAATGCGAGGACCCTTCGGCAGCTTTGGCCAATCTAACAACAATGTGGCAAGCATCCATACCACACCAAACAATGTCGAACCCACCACGTAAGGAAGCCATGGAAGCACCTGGGCCCTTATCACAAACAGGTCATATGAGCCCAAGGAGAAGAGAAGACCCAGAGAGAATAGGGCAGGTAGGAAGGGTACTTTGTTTCTTAACCATGCATATTTTGGTTTGGAATCTCTCTGGCACTGGGGACACTGTCTTGGAACCTCCGCCAGCGTGTGGTAGGTTCTGTTAACGCCACAGTTTGAGCAACGGAGCTTGACTAGAGCAATGCTCATGGATACCTACCATTTCGATATGGAGTACAATCTGCCCACCTATTTGTACGTCGAGAACAGGACGGCTACAAGTCTACTAGAGTCCGGACACGCGGACTCCTGATATGTGCTATTGAATCCTGCTAGTCTCCTGCAAGGTGCCTTGGAACTGGCCTGGAATTGGGAACTTGTTCATGGTCATGTTAGCCTCCAAGGTCGTCAAGTGGTAAGCCAGGCGTCTCGTCATGTTAGACGAGAATCTCTGACGACTCGATTGAGACACTACGTCGGATGACAAGTATCATGGTCTCTTTCCACAGCCTCTCTGCCGCGTCAACCAGCTCCTGCCGGCTCGAGTTTACGAATCCCGCAACAATCTCGACGAGTCGTTTGAGGTCTCGTGGTTGTTCCGAGCACTCGAACAGCTGCTTCCAGTACCAGCTCGTAGTAAGTACGTATTTCCTGTTGAGGAGATAGACTACTCTCGCAGCGTCCCGCGCCATGTAGAACGCTCGAGTCCTAAGGTCTAACAGGTCATCTTTGAAATCCGCATTGCGAACACCTGCCAGGGACTCGGTCATGCGCAGCGCTGCAAAGCGCACAGCGTCTAAGAAATCCGCTGCATCGTTCTCCTTGACAGCCTCGTCGAGCATCCTCGTCCAACCATCTCGTTCAAACAATACAATCCTATTCCGGCACTCATCAGCTCCCACCGGCCAGTCTCGGCCCGGTTCACGCGCAGATTTGAGAAACTCTGATTCTTGCCGGTAGTCAATCTGGATAAGCAGCCCATCGTACACGTAGAATTTTGTCGGAAGCTCGACAGAATCTTTCACAATGGTCGTCATCTCAAGGTCGGAAAAGGGCCGGTCAAGTGACTTTGCCGTAGAACCAGTAATGAAAACCGCGAGAACACTTTCCTTGAAAGTCTCCAAGATCCGCGCACAGATTCTTCGGCCAATTTCTACGCGTTGCTCGTGAGTGACCATGCGGAGGGGCGGGTCTTCCAACCGAATAACCTCGAAACATAGCTGGTTCTCTTCAGGAATTTATCTTAGCACAGGCTGTACAATGCCAGCCACCAGAAGGCCCTTCGTCACTCGTTCCACCGCTAAGCTATCCACCAGGCCCGTTTCGACTCGGGAAATCGTAGAGTGTCGACTGTAGTTGATGCTCATGAGACGAGAGCAGTCGTTTGTACGAGGGAACGGCGTGCTACGGGTCAACGAGTGCCCGGACCCGGGCTCACTAATCGCATGCGAGATTGAAAGCCTGACGGTCCCCTAGAAAGTGCCTTGGGGCTGGCTTGGAATTGGGAACTGACCAAGTGATTACTACGCTTCGTCGTGTTCTGATGAGGATTCGGCGGTACTCCATTCATACCCTAACACTTTATCGGACAGAGCCTGAATCTCTGTTTCTTGGATACAGAAATGAGCGTCTCTACTGTTTCGGTGGTCGCGGTGCATCTGCTAGTATCATTGTTGGCCAGGAACTCTCTGTGCATTTGCAGACCTATCACCCGGACTATTTGTTGTGGAATCGGCCTTACCACCTAGCGTGGGGCGTGTTGTTCCTAGCTGGATTCTCCCTTTCTCTTTGTGGTGCCTTTCTCGAGAGTTTCTCATTTTTCCCCTTGGCAATCCTCGTGACACTTACGCCGGGGATCCCTCTATTGATCATCTACCGCAGGAAGTTCGCTGAGTTCAAGAGTCACTGGGCTGAAGAACATCCGTTGGCTTCGATTCAGCTCACGCCCGCGGCGGTCCCTTCGGTAAATCGATGTCGGATTTGTGGAGAAGTCATTCCTATCAAGAAGGGTCTAGGCTGGGACCTCAAGGACCACTACCAGAGTGCCCATCCAGCGTACTACCGTTGGGAGTATCGACGAGCACCGCTCGTAGCAGTCACTTTATTCTTCACAGGCGTGACGATCCTCGTTCTGGGTTTGTCGCTAGAACAAAGTCTCCCTACCATATTCGGAGTTGCAGGTTTCCTGCTTTTGGTGGCTGTGGCAATGGTGTATGCTTTCAGGGGCGAGAGACGATTCAAACAACGCGTGCTGTCATAAGTTACCATCAGTTCCTCTCTTAAGCGCGCGAAAGATCCGGGGCGTGCTACTGGTCTATTAGGGTCCACGCAAATGCTCACTCATGGCTTGCTAATTGAAACCTGAAAGTCTCCTGGAAATTGCCTTGGAATCGCCTTAGAATTGGAATCTTGCTCGTGATCATGTTAATCCTCCCAGGTCGTCAGATGATGAGCCAGCCGTCTAGGGCCTCATTTCCATGCTAAATCCTGCGGATCCGAAAAATCTAGAAGAATAGGTATGCGTGCTAGTCTCGCGGCACAGATCCGGCTTTTCCTATTTCCGGTTCTAGGCTAACGTGGCTGGCTCGATTACGTCTTTGGCTTGGGCTCGGCTTTCGCGGCTGGTTTGGGTTCTTTTCCAGCCGCTGGTTTCTCTTCCTTGCCAGCCGGAGGCTTGGCCTCTTTTCCGGGAGCAGGTTTTGCTTCTTTTGCGGGTGCTGGTTTGGCTTCTTCCTTCTTCTCAGCAGGCTTTGCTTCGGCCTTCTTCTCAGCGGCCGGTTTCGGTTTCGGTGCTGGCGCTGCTGGCCTGGGCTCCACTTCTTTCTTCTGTTTCGAGACCCGCTGGTCCTTCGGTAGATTCCGGTTCTTTATGTAAGCTGGAACAATATCAGCACTCTTCTTATCCTCGTAGACCTCCACAACACAGAGCGCGCTGGATCCTCCCGTCCGGGTCGCGATACTCCGGACATAGACCTGGTCCAAGCCCGCCTTGAAATGGTCCGAGGCCAACTTCCGCACCGTAATCCGGTCCGGCGTCCCCTGCCCCTGATGATGAACAACCAGCTTCGCCTCCCGACGATGCAGGAGACTATTCACATGCTCCTCGACAACCTCCATACTCAACTCTTCGCCGCCTCCTTCGGAGCCTCCGGAACCACAGCAGCACCACTAACAATCACACTATTGATCTGAAGAGTATCATCAGAAATCGTCCGACCCCGCACCAGCCTCCTCTGCCTCTCACCATCCGACAACGGATGGTAGCCAACCCCCCCAGACAATATCGCCCGTTTCCGAGCAGCACCCTGAATATCAAACCGCATCGGCACACCATCCTTATCCGTCCCACCAGTAATCTTCAACTTCACATTCCCAAGCCCGAGAAGCTTCCCATCAATCTCCTCGCCGATACTCTTCCCAACCAGCGCCTGAGCCTTCGTCCCCTCCAGCGACGCTGCCTTGGAAGTCTTAGATTTCGGGTCCGAGACTATCAGCTGAAACTTGGCCAAACAGTACGATCCTCAGACGGGACCATCGGTTTCCGCTTAATAAACGTCCTTTGGCCGGCTAGGCCGACTTGACTGGTCGAAAGCGCAAACAACTCCATGCGCGGGTCACTCACCGATGCGACTAATCAGCTACGTGAAAAGTCCAGTTGACCACCGCCTATCCAACGGCAGAGAGAACTTCACAGTTTCTGGTATAGGTAGCTTGAGAGGCGTGTTAGAGGGGCGAGGAATCCTCTATTCATGGATAGAGGGAGTCGGCGAGGCCGCTGTCCCTAGCTGTCAGTTCGTCTTGTCGCAAACGACCCCAGCTCAGTACACAGCTATCGAATCAGGGGAGATATCTATCGAACTCGAAGCTCAATCCAGATTTCCCTGTTCAGGAATTATTACTTCGACAGGAGAGGGCTACATTATCAGCCCGGCTTTCAAGCTCGACCCAGTAAGAGGGCAAGGCATCGTATTGATGCTTCTCGCTCCAAGAACTTCGCCATACAATGTAGCTGTTCAGAAGAACGTTCTCGCGATTACAAAAGACGAGTCAGAAGTGATCGTGACGTCTGACAGTGGAGAGGTTCGCTGCTCGGGGACGATCTCGAGCCACTCAAAAAAGGCCCGTATTATCTTGAACCGAAACCCGAGACTCCCAGTATATAGAGCCGGATTCAATGAGATCCTTTCTTCTATCAGAGACGGAGGCAAGATTAACGCCAGCTGGAAACCAGTCGCTCGGAGCTTTGAGGAACTTGTCATGGCATTATATCCATCAAGAATGGGACCCTATGACCCCAACTCTGTAGGTTTGGACAAAGTGGCAAACTATCTCGGCGTCCCTGCATTTGGGGACACCAGAAAATTCGGCGATTATGTAGTAGGAGACGGTGCTGGTGTAAATTACACGCTTCGTTTGATGATAGATCATGGTCTGAGGAGACACGCGTCCGATGAGACGAGACTCACAGTAATGTAGAAAATTCTCGCTGATCAGCCACCACTCGAGGTGGTTGCGGCACCTGCAGTTAGAGTTGGCAGCTCGCTTAGGATCGCAAGCTCGCCCGGAGTTAGATGCTCCTTGAACTTGGAAGAGAGCACCCTAGCGTGCTGCACTGGAACATCAACGTAGAGAATATCCCCTTCCATGATCTGTCTTCCCACCATTGGCTTGTCAATCGACACCGCGACCTGTTTCCCGGCCCCAGCCTCTCCCACATCTTTTCCCTGGTCCTGGATCCGGACGACCTGTCCGATTCGCCGTCCACTACTGTTGATGAGCGGATACTTCGGCTTGATGATCCCATCGAGCACTTCGACCCCGACGATAGCAGGATCGCTACGTCTAAAGACGAAACCCTTCAACAGCTTGATTTTTCCAGGTCGTATGAGAAGGTCCATCTCCGCCTTTGCGCCCGCCAGCCTCTGAGCATCAACCCAGCGAGAATACTCCTCCAAGACATGATAGAGAACATCCCCTTTGAAGACTGGAATCTTCGATAATGCGATCTCTTCCTCCGCATCGGGCAGCAGCTTCACACCAAAAGCTAGGACAACCCCCAGATACTGGTCCTTGACATGCACGGCCTTCGCTTCAACAACATCCCTCCTCGAAACATCCCCGACATCAGCCAGTCGGACCGGGATTTTCGACGCCTCCAGCGAGGTGGTTAGAGCCTCAAGCGAGCCTAGAGCGTCCGACTTCACAACGACCCCGCTAAGGTCTGTCTTAACTCGCACCTCCTCAACTTCACTGAGAATCCTCTCTTTGATCCTCTTCCTACTCGACGCGTCCTTGACCCCGTAAAGCGATGACCCGGCAATCGCATCGTCTAACCCCGCAGCAGCGATCTTTATGCCCGCCGCCGCGTCCACGAATTTCGCGTTTGAGAACTTGTCCCTTGGGTCACGGATTTCGTCTAAGGGTTTCGGAAGAAGCAACGCCCGGACCCGCGCACTGATAATCCCGTTCCGTCCGGCAAGCATGATCTCGTCATCCACCTCCAACCGCCCATTGTAGATCATCGTGTCAACAGTCACGCCCAGCCCCGGCTCCTCCTTGACCTCGAGAACCGTTCCCTCGGCAGGACCGCTCGTAACATTCAGCTCTCCCTTCATGTAGACCTGAGTAAGTCCCACCAGTACGGCCATGAGCTCAGGCATCCCCTCGCCCGTCTTCGCGCTCGCCGGCACGAGAGCAACCGTCTTGGCAAACTCTTGAATCCGGTCGAACCTGTCCGCCCTGATACTGTGCCGTGAGAGCGTCCCCATCATCGTGTAGAGGCGATTGTCAAGATCAGTCAACACTTCCGGACGCTGGTTCGCAATGTTTGCCAGGAACGATCCACCGCTGAGTGTCTTCCATCCTGGGATCGCGTCGATCTTGTTGCAGCAGATCAAGAACGGAGTCTTCCGAGCCTTGAGAATAGTCAACGACTCCACAGTCTGAGGCTCAATACCCTTCGTAACGTCGATCACCAGTATCGCAACGTCGGCGGCCGAGCCTCCCCTCTTGCGAAGGTTGCTGAACGTCTCGTGACCGGGAGTGTCAATGAAGAGGATGCCTGGGATCTCGATCTTGAGATTGAACCTTCCAAGAAGCGGACCACAAATCTCAGCCAACGTCTGAGCAGGAATAAGACTAGCGCCAATCCACTGGGTTATCTGGCCCGGCTCACGGGCCGCGACAGAAGTTCCCCTAAGCCGATCTAGAAGTGTGGTTTTGCCATGGTCGACATGGCCCAGAACCACTGCAATAGGCTGACGGATCGGCATATCTGGGAGACTCCATCTCAACCCCTCTAGTGAGCTTCGGGAATATTAAACTCTAAACCGGGTCACGAAGCTTCGAGCGAGAAGATAGAGGATTCCCTCTTCGCATTCTCAGCACTGTCGGAAGCATGGATCACGTTCGCGGTTATAGAGACCGACAGATCGCCACGAATTGTCCCCGGCTCGGCAGTCAGAGGATTTGTTGCTCCAATGACCTTCCGAAGAGTCTCAACAGCGTTGGGAGCTTGGAGAACCATAAGGACTACAGGACCCGATGTCACATGGTCGACCAGTTCCTGGAAGAACGGCTTCCCCTTATGCACGCTGTAGAGAAACTCCGCCTCCTTATGCGTAATCTCGTGCAATCTCAACTGTTTGAACGTGAACCCTTTCCGTTCCAGCCTGGACAGGACCTCGCCCACGAGGCGGTTCTTGACTGTGTCCGGTTTGAGAAACGCGAAGGTTCGCTGGCTAGGTCGCTCGGTCAGCGTCCCTTCTCTCTCTTGCCATAGTACGCTGTCCACTTTAGCTTTCTAGAATCTCGATCGAAAGAAAGGTTGCTGACTCGGCATCGTCTGGAGCAGAAGTAGAGTATCGTTCCGTCGTTCTTAACGTGCATTAGTCCGGTTGAGTTTGAGAAGTTCTTTCCGCAGAAGGAGCACTTGAATGTCTTGGGCGTGTCAGTCGACTCCCTACCTTATCTTCTTGGCTTCTCTCTCGGTCTCGCGGAGCATCAATACATCGTTAAGGCGGATCGGCCCTTTGATGTTCCGTGTGATTATTCTTCCTTTGTCTCTTCCTTCCAGTACTCGGACTCTGACTTGGATCACTTCGCCTGTTACGCCAGTCCTTCCGATAACCTGAGTTACTTCAGCGGGTATCAGCGAGTCGTCAGTATTGTCCCGGCGGCTCACTTCGTTGCACCGGTCTTTCTCATGGTCTCAATTATTTTTGAGACTTCCTTCAGCGACTGTGCACCGTCTCCCGGCTCCACTACAGAGATGGCTGCAGAACCCACGTCTAGGCCTGCTGATTTGCCGAGCTCCAGTTTGCTCGGGACATACAGGTAGGGGATTTTTCGCTCTTCGCAGAGAATCGGCAGGTGAGCGACCACTTGGGGGGGCTCAACGTCTTCCGCTATGACGACTAGCTTGGCGATACCGCGTTCAATCGCCTTTGTAGACTCGTTCGTGCCTTTCCTTAGTTTGCCAGTGTCCTTCGCGACTTGGAGCAGCTGGTAGGTCTTGTCAACTGCTTCCTTAGGAACTTGGAACTTTACATAAACAGACTTTGTAGCCATCGATTCTCACTCTCATCGGCCTAAGGAGCCGAGGGCGGGTACCGCTTTTAATAAAGTTTCGATGAGACACGGGAGCAACACTAAATACGCGGACTCGCAGAGCGCACTTCCTCCATGTCTCAGGCCGCACCTCAACAGCAGAAGCAGAAGCCGAAGAAACTTCAGATGAGAAGCGAACTCTACGACCTATCGGGTCCAGCTGCCAAGTTGAAGAACCGGAAATGTCCCCGGTGTGGCT
>WNGL01014050.1_pt1 | contig 17682 bp, 16 predicted proteins | sample 5400591 | NCBI WGS metagenome assembly WNGL01 (sample SAMN13153377, study PRJNA577476) | soil metagenome | isolation source: 80 cm soil or saprolite under Garry oak tree replicate 1 | place: USA:California | collected 2016-06-15 | reverse complement strand
CTCGCACATTGAGCGCTTAATCTTGGAGCGGGAGTTGTAGCCGAGGGCGTTGGCCTCGGCAATCTGAGCCGTAGCCACGCGCATGGCCGCTGCGGTCTTTGGATCCCCTCGCCGATCATTTCTTTTGGTAGGGCGCGACCGCCCGGGCGCGCCATGGTTCTCACACAAACGTTGCGGATGGCCCTGTGGTCCGTCCCTACCATTTGTTCGCGACCGCTCATCCCATTTTGCCCTCCCTGCCGTGACTACGCGAAAATCTTCCCCCGGTTGGCGCGCCGGGTGGTGGTTGCTCGGGATGTAAATTTGGCGGTTGCCCGGATTGCGGCGCGTAGCGCTCGATCCAGTCGAGAAATGCTGCGCCACGCGGCAAACGTCCCGGGATGATGTTGCAGACAAGCGCTTTGCTTTCCATGATCGTGACGTTCGGCTCACCCGAAATGGCGACGAGATTATTGGCGGCATTGCCACGCAACGGACCGGCCGCTCCGAAGTGAAATGGAATTGCAACCTGATGCACGGTTTTTCCATTCAAGTTCATCGGCCGAATGCGGCGACTAACGAGCGCGCGCGCCTCAATCGCGCCGCGCAAGCTGACGATGCAAACGTAATCGCTATTGCTGATCTTGAGTTCGCTCGCCAGCTCCGGCGAGATTTCAATAAACATTTCCGGCTGCAATTCGGAAAGATGGCTCAGGAAACGGGACATCCCCCCGCCGGTATGATGCTCGGTCAGTCGGTATGTTGTGAGAACGTACGGAAAGCGCGGATCGCCTGGTGGCGCGAAACGGTTTTCGTTTCGTGTGAACCAGTTCACCACCGGGTTGGTGTCGCGCGAATAGAGCGGATTTCTCACGGGCGATTCCAGCGGTTCGTAGTGCGTCGGAAGCGGACCATCCTGCAAACCTTTCGGCACATACATCCAGCCGAGGCCGTCCTCGTGTAAAATGAACGGTGCATCGCCGCGCTGGCCGTCAAGCCCAGCCTCGTTGCCTTGCGGCAGGTAATTCGGAGGTTTGTTTGGTTTAAAGTCAGGAACGTCGATGCCGGTCCACTTTTCCGATTCCCACCAGACAAGTTTCTTGCGTTCGCTCCACGGTTCGCCGTTCGGCTTCGCGCTTGCGCGATTGTAAATGATGCGGCGATCGCTCGGCCAACTGAAGCCCCAGCCGTGTCCGAGATAGTCTTTCGACTGGCGCGTGTTCGCTTTGTTCACACCGTCACGATTGAAAACTCCTGAGTAAATCCAGGCACCGCACGCGGTCGATCCGTCAGCTCTTAGTTCATTGTAATCGGCGACCTGCGGACCATGATGGTGACGCCCTTCTCGATCTTTCCCAAAAAGAATTCCTTCTGCGTTTGATTGCAGCTCTGTTTTCCAGCCGTTGATCTCCGCCAGCACGGCTTCCATTTTCGGCTCGCCGTGCTCGTCCTCCGGATACCACCAATCGAGCGCGCGCAACGGCTTGTCCATCGCATCGTCGGACGCCCTAGCTTTGCCAATCAATCTCAAAGCCAGTTGATGAATAAACCACGCGTCGGATCGACAATCCCCCGGTGGCTCGACCGCTTTTTCGCGCCATTGCAAAAGCCGCTGTGTATTCGTGAACGCGCCTTCTTTCTCCGCATGGCCGGCCGCGGGAAAGAAAAAGACTTCCGTCTCGATTTCTTCCGTCTTTAATTCGCCGCGCTCGATTTCAGCCGAGTCGCGCCAAAATCTCGCCGGCTCGGTTTCGACCATGTCGCGCACGACAAACCATTTTAGTTTCGCCATCGACTTCCGCTGGAAACGCGAGTTTGGCGCGCCGACGGCCGAATTCTGTCCGATCAAGAACATGCCTTCCATTTTCCCGTCGGCCATGTCGTAGAGATATTCGAAGAAGGAATGATCGGCGGTGAGTTTCGGAAGCCAGTTGTAACCGAAATCGTTTTCTGCGATCGAGCGTTTGCCGTAGTAGGCCTTTAACAAGCTGATGAAATACGCGGGCGTGTTCGACCAGAGCCCGGTCTTCGGGGTGCGCGCATCGAGATATTTTTGCAGCGTCTCGTCACTTCCGCCGAGCGGCATCGCCAGATAACCGGGCAAAATGTCATAGAGCGTGGGGATATCGGTCGAGCCCTGGATCGAAGCATGGCCGCGCAAGGCGAGAATGCCACCGCCGGGCCGGCCGATGTTGCCTAACAACAATTGCAAGATCGAGGCGGTGCGAATAATTTGCACCCCTTTGGAGTGTTGTGTCCAACCAACGGCATAACAAATCGCCGCCGTTTTGTCCGGGCCCGATGCCCTAACGAGTGTGTCGGCAACTTTGTGAAAAAGCGCCGGCGGGATGCCGCAGACTTTCTCGACCATTTCCGGTGTGTAGCGGGCGAAATGGCGTTTCAATTTTTGAAAAACACATTGTCGATCTTGCAATGTGAGATCGCGCTCAGGAAAGCTGAGGCCTTCGCCCTTGTATTGCCAGCTCTGCATCGAGTAATTGCGCGTGTCTGCGTTCCAGCCGGAGAAGAAACCATCGGCGTTATCTTCCGGATCCCGATAGTCGTCGCGCAAAATGCAGGATGCATTGGTGTAATGAACCACGTACTCGCGGAAGAAGAGTTTGTTCTCGATGACGTGGTGGATGATTCCGCCGAGAAACGTGATGTCGCTGCCGGCGCGGATCGGCACCCAGATATCGGCTAGCGCGCTCGTGCGCGAAAATCTCGGATCGACATGAATGATGGTCGCGCCGCGCTCCTTTGCTTTCATGACCCAGCGAAAACCAACCGGGTGAGCTTCGGCCATGGACGAGCCTTCGATTAAAATACAATCGGCATTAGCGAGATCCTGTTGCGCAGTCGTAGCTCCGCCCCGGCCGAAGGAGGTGCCCAGACCGGGCACCGTGCTGCTATGTCATATCCGGGCCTGGTTGGACACACAGACCATCCCAAGGCCTCCGGTGAAGAGCTTTTTGATCAGATAATTTTCTTCGTTGTCGAGCGTGGCGCCGCCGAGATGGCAAAGCGCGGTGGTGTGATTGATTGTCGAACCGTTTTCTTGCCCAACGAATGTGCGTTTGCGCGATTCCCAAACACGATCGGCCACCATGTCCATCGCGCGATCGAGAGAAATCTCCGTCCATTGTTTCGCGCGCGGCGCGCGATATTTTACTTTCGTCTCGCGTCGGGAATGGGTGAGCAATTGATACGATGCCGCGCCCTTCGGACAAAGATTACCCTGGCTGATCGGGCTTTCCGGATCACCTTCGATGGAGATCAGTTTGCCGCGCTTGTGATAAACGAGCTGACCGCAACCAACGCCGCAGTACGGACAAATCGATCGCGCCACGTGTGCATCGTCGGTCCGCGCGTGCATCGCACGCGTCTTGTCCGACATCGCTTCCAACCCGGTGCCGTCGGTGCGCTCACGAATTTGACGAATGAGCGGCCATTTTAGGAGTAAGCCAGTGAGCGATGGCATGGCGTTTATTCTTCGCTTAAGCAGCAGTCTTTATTGCTACCTTTTCTATGTGCAAGGTAAAGCGCGAAAAAATTTTGGGATACGACGATCGTTCAAAGATTTAGTTTTCTGCCATTGGCGGTTGATCTTGCGGTCGAATTGGGCGCTTACGCGATTCCAAGAAAGCGGTGATTTGTGCGAGTTCCTCCGGCGTGACTACCTTGCCTAAGGCGGGCATGTTCACGCCTCCGTTAACGATGCGGATCACGATGTCGCTCTCGGAAAGCTTATCGCCAACATAAGTGAGATCGGGACCTCGACGACCACCGTACCCATCAATCAGGTGACAATTGAGACAGCCTCTGTCGCGAAAAGCTTTTGCGCCGGTGAACACTGGCCCGCTGGTTGCGCCAACTACTTTTTCCGGTAGCGGAGGCGGGTCGAAGTTCGGCGACCACGGCGAGTTTGCTCCGGCAATCCAGAGCGAGCCGATCATAATTACGCTGAGCAGCACCACCGCGATCGACCATGGCCGCCGCGATGGCGCGCGCTCACCTCTGTTGTTCAGTATCGGCGCCGCCAGCAAAACAATGCCGATGATCACCGGTGCGAGAATCATCACGTAGCCTTCGACCTCCGGCGGGATCAACGCGAGCAGCGCGAAGGCCCAAAGCAAATACCAGTCAGGCCGCGGGTCGGCATTGAGGACGCTGGGGTCCGGCGGGGCGTCGAGCTTTGGCGGCCCGACAAAGTACGAAAGCAACGCGATCACCACGAGCACCCCGGTACCGAAAACGAAATCCCGCCAGGCGCCTTCGGGCCAGAATGGACGCCCGGTCTTGTGCATCCGTTCTTCATATTCGGCTCGATAGGTTGCCGGATCGACTACCATACCCGCAACCGGCGGCTCGGCGATGCCGTGGCGCAACACCAGCATGAGATGTATGCCGATGAAAAGGAATATGAGCGCGGGCATGATGAAAACATGGATGGCGAAAAAGCGGCTCAACGTTGCGCCACCGATCGCCGTTCCACCGAGGATAAATTGCGCCAGAAAATCGCCGATGAACGGCACCCGACCCGCCTGTTCAGCAGCTACGACGACAGACCACGCGGCGGTTTGGTCCCAGCGCAACAGTTGGCCGGTGAATCCCATCACGATCGTGAATGCGAGGAGCAGCACGCCGGTGGTCCAATTCATCTCGCGCGGATACTTGTAGGAGCCAAACAAAAATGTCTGCGCCATGTGCGCCCCTACCATCAGCACCATGGCCGACGCGCCAAAGTAATGCATCCCTCGAAGGAACCTGCCGAAAGGCGCCTGATTGGTGATGAATTGCAGCGTCTCGTAAGCTTGCGACGAGGATGAGGCGTAGGAAAAAGCTAGGGCCACTCCGGTTACCACTTGAACGATGAACGCGACCAGCGTGGCGCTGCCAAAGACATACCACCAGCGTGCGTCATGCGGGACGAGATGTTTCAGGCTCGGGCCGATCAACGCCGAAATCCCGAGCCGGTCATCCAGCCAGCGCCACGATCCGATAATGAGCCGTTTCATAGCGTCTGTAGCCGCGACCGTTGGTCGCGGCTTTCCTTAAGTGGCCAGGTGCCGACGAGCGGCTTCATAAGGTCGTGGTGATCGGAGTGGCCATCGTTTTGATCTGCACCTGGCCGTTTGCAGTCCGCACATCGTAGCGAATCAACGGCTTTGGCGGCGGGCCGGCAGCGACGGTTCCATCAGAGTAGTAAACGCCGCCGTGACAGGGGCACATGAACAGATCTGCGTCAGGGAGCCAGCGCACCGGACAGCCGAGATGCGTGCAGTTGACTGAGAAGCCGATGAACTCTGCGTCATTGATACGACGCAGCCACAGTGCGCTCTTTGCGGTAATGCCAGCCCACGGAAGCGGCGACGGATCGGTAATAGCAACCTTGACCGTTTTGCCAATTTCAAAATCGGTGATCTTGCCGACGGAAATCCATTTGCCTGTTGTCTTCCGAAAAATCGGCGCGACTACAAAACCGACGAGCGGAATCCCAAGAATGGCCGCGCATACACCGCTAAGAAAAAAGACCGATGCCCACTGCGAGGATAACCCATGAGGTGATCAGGCCCCACAAAAGGAACGTTATTCCCATCGCCAGGCCAGCGGGGAAAAAGTTCGGACGCGGCAGCGTTTCGTGTGGCAACGGCTCCCAGCCTGGAGGAGTGGTCGTTTGGGTTTCGTCTGTCATAAGGCTTTGTCCGTTACTGGTGCGCTCGCGACGGGATGGGCGAACCAGCGTGCAAGTTGCGCGATGATCGCGCTCAGATAAATCAGACACATCGGCACCCACATGAGAAGGCCGCCGACCTGCTGATCTTTCTCCGGAGTGATACCCCAGTTGGATTGAATCAAATTTGCGATGCCGAGGCGATCAGCGGGCGGTTGCGCGTAGATCGGACACACGCTGACCGGCGAGAAGGTGATGAGAATTCCGAGAATGCTGCACGCGACGCATGCGCTAAAAAGATAAAGTACGGCGCCGGGCGGCGAGAGGCGTTCCTCGTCGCGCGGCGCAAGGATTTGTCGCCAGAAAATCGCGCCTAACAAGAGCAGCGAACAAATTTGCAGTGCGTTGACGAGCTGTGACGAGACGGCGGCATTGCAAAGCGGCCGTGCATGCCACAACCACATCGCGCCCACGCCTGCGATCCATCCGACAAATGGATTGGCAATCAGCCATGATCGCGGCCAAAGCGAGACCGAGCGCGGCAGACTCATTAACAGCAGCGCGGGCACGATGAGCAACAGCAAGATGTGTTGCAGCATGTGCGCGCTAAAAAGATAGCCCGCTGCCAGCGCGTTTAGAGGAGACACCAATGTCAGGACAAACACCGCGAGTCCCGCCAGCAGATACAGAATGCGACGATTGATGTTGAAGGCCCAGAGATACGCTGTAAGCGCAACACCACTAAAGACCAAAGCTGCAATGTTCCATGTCCACGCGGAAGTGAGAAATTGCTGTGTCGTCATCGGAAGTACTTTTGCTCAATTGTGAGTTGGGGCGATGAGGTAAATGGAAGATGCTGGACGTGAATGGGTCGCCTCGCCCTTCGTAAGGGAGAGGGGGAGGGTGAGGGTTTGTTTGAAAAACTGGCACGTGCGGGCGGCGAACCCCTCACCTTAGTCCTCTCCCCTTCTCCAAGGGGAGAGGCGAGAGAAATCGGACCAGGTCTGCTGTGTATTGCTGTTGTCATCGGAGTAACGGCCAGAGGTAAACGATCGAGAACACGAACACCCACACGACATCGACGAAGTGCCAGTAGTAACCTACTGCGCCAAGCGCGGGGAAACGACCGTTTTTGAGATTACTGACAAGAGCTACACCGAGCACGACCAGCAAGGCAAGCAAACCGAAGCTGACGTGCAATCCGTGGAACCCAGTAAGCGTGAAAAATGTGGTGGCAAAAAGATCCAAGCCGACGGTCACACCGCTCTGAAACAGGCTCCAGTATTCCAACCCCTGTCCGACGATGAAAATGCCTCCGAGCACAATCGTCGCCATGAGCCAAGCCTTCATTTTCCCGAGCTTGTTTGCACGTAGGCCCGCTTCGGACCGCCAGATTGTAAAGCTGCTCGCAAACAAGCAGATGCTGAAGATGGTCGTCTTAAGCACGTCTAGCTGCTGCGCCCCGGGCCCGCTCTGCGAAGTCGCGTTATAAAACAGATAGGCGAGGATCAGCACGCCGAAGAAGCCTGCTTCGGAAATGATGAAAGTGAGGACGCCGGCTTTGATTTTGTCCGGTCGAAAGGTGTCGATCGCTCCTCCTACGGGAACGACCGGATCTGGACGATCGGGGTTCGCATAATCCCAGAGCGGACGTCGGCTGTGAATCGGCGGGAGCGCATGGAAATTCTCATGTGGCGGCGGTGAAGTGGTCGCCCATTCCAGCGTCCATGCATTCCAGGGATTATCGCCTGCCGGTGGTCCGCGGAAGAGACTGATCACCAAATTCCACACGAACAAAATGGACCCCGCCGCCATGAAAAATGCGCCGATCGTCGAGATCATGTTCATCGTGCCCCAGCCTGGCAAGTCCGGATAGGTAAAGGTCCGCCGCGGCATGCCTGCCAATCCAAGCACGTGTTGAATCATGAACGTCAGGTTGAAGCCGATGGTCATCAGCCAGAACTCCCATTTGCCGATCCGCTCCGACATCATTCGACCGCTCATTTTCGGAAACCAATAATGAAGCCCACCCATAATCGCGAAGACGATCAGCCCGACAAAAATGTTATGAAAATGTGCGACCAGGTAGTAACTGTTCTTCGTTTGCCAGTCGAGCGGCGCGACCGCGTGACTCACGCCCGTGAGTCCGCCGATCAGAAATTGCAGCAGAGCTGCGACGCAGAAAAGCATCGGCGTGGTAAATCGCACGCGGCCGCCGACCATCGTCGCGCTCCAGTTGAACAGCTTCACACCGGTTGGAACAGCGATGAGCACGCTGGCCGCGACAAAGAAAAGATCGACAACGTGCCCGAGCCCGGTCGTAAACATGTGATGTGCCCAGACCAGCAGACTCAAAAACACGATGACCACAGTCGAAGCGGCGACAAACTCGTGGCCAAAGATCGGTTTGCGCGAAAAAACAGGGATCACTTCCGACAGGATGCCGAATGCCGGGATTGCGACGATATAAACTTCCGGGTGTCCGAACGCCCAGAAAATGTGCTGCCACATGATGGCTGAGCCGCCGCCGAACGGCAGAAAGAATCGGCCGCCGAGCAGTCGATCAATCAGCAGCATCACCAGCCCGGCATTAAGAACAGGCAGCGCCACAATCACCAGGAACGAATTGCAGAAAATCATCCACGTGAACAATGGAAGCTGGCGCAGCGTCATGGCCGGCGCACGCTGAGTTAGGACGGTGACGATGAAATTAATCCCCGCGCTCACCGAGCCTATCCCGAGCACCAACAGCGATATCGCCCAGTAATCCACGCCGAGCTGCGAGGAATAGGGCGCCTCACTCAGCGGCGTGTACGCGAACCAGCCGACCGCCGGCGCGCCGCCCGCGAGAAAACTGAAATGCAGCAGGATGCCTCCGAACGGGACCAGCCACACACCCAGCGCGTTCAGGCGCGGGAACGCCATGTCGCGCGCGCCTATTTGCAGCGGCAAAATATAATTGGTAGAGAATGCCGATGCGTTTGTGATCGACAGTCGAAAGCCACGCCAGCTTCCAGTGCTGTCGCTCCGCGGGCGTCAGAAGATGCGCGACTGTCGCGGTAATCGTCGTGTTGCCGTTCATTTTAGCGTTTCGATGTAATCCGCGAGCTGGGTGACCTGTTCTTCCGTAAATTTGAAGTTGGGCATTTTGACGCCGACCTTCACCTGCTGCGGATCGTGCAGCCAACGGCGCAAGTTTTCCGGCGTGTTGGCCACGATTCCCGCACCGAGTTGTTTGCGGCTCGCGAAATGGGTCAGGTCCGGGCCGACTTGTGCCGAAGCAATTGTGCCCTTGATGGCGTGGCAGTTTATACAACTCATTTGCTCGAACAGCGCGAGACCTTTCCTTGCATTTTCGCTCACTGGCGGAGAGGCGGCGACAAGCTGCGCCTGTTCCCATCTCTGAAATTCCTCCTGTGGCTCGGCGACTATCAGAAAGTGCATCCAGGCATGCTCTGTCCCGCAAAATTCTGAGCAAAAACCAAGATACGTCCCGCGTTTGTCCGCCTGAATCCAGATATGATTCGGGTGACCCGGCACAGTCGCTATTTTTCGCGCCAACTCCGGCACCCAGAACTCATGGAGCACATCCGCGGAATCCAATCGTAGTGCCAGTGATTTCCCGAGCGGAATATGAATCTCATTCGCGGTAACAACGCCCGAATTCGTGTAACGCGCTTCCCACCACCATTGATGGCCAATCACCACGATGTCGGGCTTCGGCGGTGGCGGCGGGTCCGAGATGCCCATGGTTCTCGCCGAGAGCACGAACAGCATGGTGACGATGGCAAGCGGTATCGCCGTCCACACAATCTCGATCGTATTGTTCCCTTTGACCTGCTCCGGGTCGCGTTCACCTTCGCGCCATCGGGGGAAACCCAGCAGCGCATACATGACGATGCCGACGACCACCGCGAAAATGACCACCATCACGACAATAACGACGATGGCCAGATCGAAAATCGCGCGTGCCTGCGGCGACTGCGGATTGAACACCTTGACAACATCCGCGACTAAGAACGCTGCGTTCAACAAGGCAAGATTCATCACCTTTCCTCAACTTGCGTTAACGCCGCTGCCAAAGCCGAGGAGCAACAGCGTCATACCGCCAAGATCAAAGCAAAAAAATCGTGCTAAATCAATCGCCAAATCGTAAATCGCGCGTGCCTGTGGCGACTGCGGATCCAACGCATTTGAGGTGTGCATCGCAGAAAATCTACATTTTTCGTTGTCCTATCTTCTCAAGCCCCGTGCCGGCGGCGCGCTCCCTGGATCTGACCAACGAGCGGACAATTGCAGAGCAACGCAGTGAGCGATGTCATGTCGTTCAATCCTCGCTTAAGCGGCTATTTTTCCTTGGTACTTCATTTATTGGCGGCGGTAAAGCACAAAAGATTTGCAGCCGGTGAAAGAGGTTGCGCACAACGTCTACGAGCGCGATTCATCAAGTTGGAAAAGGGCCGCATTTGGTGGGCTACGAACTGCCGATAAGCACGCCAGTGATAAAAACCAGGGCGCCTCCCAAGCCTACCTGCAATGCTGCCGACACAGTAGGAGTGTCCATGTAGCGATGCCGAATCCAGGTAATTGTCGCAAGCTCGACCAGCACCACGCCGAAGGCGACAATCATCGCCACGCGAAAAGCGGGGATCAGAAATGGCAATGTATGACCAAGTCCGCCGAGCGCCGTCATCGCACCACAGATCGAGCCGCGAAGCCAGGGATGTCCTCGCCCAGTCAACGTGCCGTCATCAGAGAGTGCCTCCGCAAATCCCATGCTGATTCCTGCGCCGATTGACGCGGCCATCCCGACGAGAAAAGCAGCCCAGGTGCTGCGAGTCGCAACAGCTGCGGCAAACACCGGCGCCAGGGTTGATACAGATCCATCCATCAGGCCTGCCAAGCCTGGTTGCACGACCTGAAGCACGAACAGCCGCCGCCGGGCTCGATCTTCATCTTCTTTGACTTCTGGGCTCAGCTTTTGCTCGGTCAATTCTTGCGCTCTGCTTTCATGCGTGCGCTCTTCTTGCGCGAGATCATCGAGCAACTGCCGTACATGGGCGTCTTCCGTTCGGCTCGCCGCCTTCTCATAGAACCGGCGCGTTTCTACTTCGATCGCGCTAGCCTGCTTCCGCACGACATCCAATCCCAGGGGACGTACGAGCCAGACCGGCCGGCGTTGCACGAATCCCTTTACGTCCTGCCGCCGAATGAGCGGAATGTGTTCTCCGAATTTCTCGCGATACAATTCAATGAGCCGTCGCCGATGACTGGATTCCTCGCTCCGCATTCCATCAAATAACGAACCCGATGCCGGATAGCTATCCTTTAATCCCTCCGCGAAATCGGCGTAAACTCGTTCGTCTTCTTCTTCGAGAGAAATGGCCAGCGCCAGAACCTCGCGCTCCGATAGATCATTAAAATTCTTCATGAATGTAATGCCAGCTTCTGCAGGGTGTCGGTGTCAAGACGCCATTGGCCCCTGGACTTAAATAGCTGACGGGTTTGCTTGTGTTGCGGCTCCCTCTTTTGAGAGAATGGTAACCCGACGAACGGTCAATGTGCCTTCACTTCGGCGCCCGCTTCTTTTTCGAGCGCCTTGATTTCGGCGCAGGCGCTCTCTTTCTCGAAGCCAAGAGCAACGGCCGATTCGAGATTTTTTTCGACAACCCGCAGAGCGGGAATGGGTGACTCCAGACTTTCCGCAAATTTTTCAATGAGGCCTGCGTCCTTGAGCATGAGCTTAAAGGCGAAGCTGGTAGAAAAATCGCGTTTCAAAATAGTCTGACCACTGCTCACGAGCAGCGGTCAGCGGAAGCCGGCCACTTCCCGGATCGCAATATCTAACAGAAAGTTTACGAGACGATTCTCGAAGCAGTTTCGTGAGCGTGTCAAAACGCACGAGCAACAAGGCGAATCCTAAACGCCGTCGCGCGCGCTTGTCACCGCCTCCGCAAACTCCGAAAATGCCTTGATCGGCTGCCATAGCGGTATCCATAACCGGGGTCGCCTTAGTAACCGTACCCACCGTACCCATAGTAATCGTACGGGTAATAGCCGGGACCGTAATATCCGTACGGATAGCCCCAGCCCCACCATCCCGGAAAGCCGAAGTCGTCGAAGAAGATGACATCATTATTGAATCGGTGATGGCGAAAATTGCCACCGAAGTTGCGGCCACCAAAACGCCCACCACGAAAGCCACCCCCGTGGAAACCGCCGCGGCCGAACATGCGTCCGCCTCGCATTGAACTGAATTGGCCACCACGAAAGCCACCGCCGTGGAAACCGCCACCACGAAAGCCTCCCCCGCGGAAACCGCCACCAGCGAAACCTCCCCCGTGGAAACCACCACCACCGTGGAAACCACCACCGCCGAAGCCACCACCACCGTGGCCGCCTCCGCCCCCGCCGTGGCCAGCTGCCCATCCTGCGTGAGCCAGGGCGAACGATGTGATGCCGACTAGACTAAGTAATCTTAATTTTTTCATACTTTAAAGATCGTTACTCTTCGGTTTCGTTGCCATTGTGCGTCGGTGGGATTTTGCGGTGCTACCTAAGAGTTGATCCTCGCTCCCTCCTTCGAGATAGGAGAGTGAACGATCGCTATGAATGGCCTAAAACGCTGCATGCGCGGCCAGATTTTCTTCGATCCCATTGATCAACTCAGGAATATTGATCGGCTTGGCGAGAAATGGGTGCCCTTGGATCCGGAGGCCGGCCTTTGTCTCATTTTCCGTGACTAGCGCGGTGAGAAAGATGACCGGCGTTCTCTGCAATTCGGGATCAGCGTGAATTTGTGCGGCTACTTCGCCTCCATCTTTTTCCGGCATCACTATGTCGAGCAAGATCAGATCCGGCCTAAAATTCTGGGCACTTTGATGAGCCTTGGTAGCGTCGTTCTCTTCCAGCACGGAATAGCGGCCTGTCTTTTCGAGAAGGATTTTGACCAGGTGGGTAGTGTCGCGGTCGTTATCAACAATCAGGATGCGTCGCTTTCTATCGACGCCGAAAGCATTCGGGGTTGAACCCGGCCAGGAGAAATCAAGCTCGGACTCCCGAGGAAAAAAGTCTGCTTCGATTACCTTGTTCATACTTTTTTTCGGTGACATATTTTTGCGTGCTTAACTTGTCAGCCAGGTGACAAGCCACGCTCCCAGAAGCCCGAGGATTATGCCGATTAACGGGCTCGAAATTGCGAACCAGAGCGGAAGCGCCTCGCGTAATGGGAGCACATCGCGTCTTTGTGCGCGTGCGCTTGCGACGGGAAAAAATGTTGCGGGCCCAGCCGCGAAAGGTTTCGGGGTTCCGGTGGCAACCTCCAGAGAGTTGATTGTTTTCATGCTCTCAAGTTATCGGTAGCGACCAAGGCGCGGCTATTGCGCGTGTGTGGGATTTTGTAATGCCACGTTAGAGTCGGTCCACGCTGCCTCTTTCGGGTGAGAACCGCTCGGAAACCTGGACGGGATTGTTTTACAAATTTCGCGGCGAAAGATGAGTGAAAGGATGGAATCAGCGCTCGGTCCGCATTTAGCCCTGAGACGGCCCTGTCATATGCCCATCGTGAGGACAACGCGGAAGCGCACCTTGCCGCTGTGCATCTGTTCGTAGGCTTCCGCCACGTGGCTCAGCGGATATTTCTCGATCATCGGGTGCACGCCGGTCAACGCACTGAATTCCAATGTGTCCTGCGAATCTTTCGCTGTGCCGGAGTACCAACCCAGCACCGATCGCCTTCCCGCGATCAACGACATCATGCTCACGGCCAGGGGTTCGTTAGGCGCGGCGGGTACAACCAGCTTGCCGTTCGCCGACAATCCATCCACCAGTGCAGAAATCGCTTTTGCGTTCGGCGCCGTCGCCAGAATCACGCGCGCGCCGCCAAGCTTTTGCAATTCCGCCACCGCATCGCCAGCGTCCGAATCAATGTAATGATGCGCGCCCAGTTTTTTCGCCAATGGTTCTTTGTCCTTCCCTCGGCCGAGCGCAACGGTCTTAAATCCCATCTGCCGCGCATACTGAATTCCGAGATGTCCTAGTCCACCGATGCCGTGCACGGCCACGACGTCGCCCCCGCGCGCACCCGAATTGCGCAGCGCGTTGTAGACGGTGACGCCCGCGCACATGAACGGTCCCGCTTCCTCCGCCGGCAATTCATCGGGGATCGCGGCCAGCGTTGCGGCCGGTGCGATCATGTACTCGGCATATCCGCCGTCGAAATCGAAGCCGGTGACTTTGCGATTGACGCACATTGCGAAGTCGCCGCGCCGGCACTGTGCGCACACGAAACAATGTCCGCCGTGCCATCCCACGCCGACGCGCTGACCTTTCTTCCATTCAATCACGTTGTCGCCGACGGCATCGACGCGTCCCCCGATTTCATGCCCCGGCACACGAGGATATTGGAGCCCGGGCCACAGACCCTCTTTGACGAACATATCGCTGTGGCAAATGCCGCACGCCTCCACTTTCACGCGAACCTGCCCAGCGCCCGGCTCCGGGATGGCGCGTTCCACCAATTCCCAATCTCCACCGGGTTTGCTGATCTGCGCCGCCTTCATCTTCGTGCTCATAAAATACCTCTGTTTTTCATTCGCGCCGTCCTGGCTTTCGCATTTTCATCGTAATCTTTTTTCTTCCCCAAAAACTTCATCTGCCGTTGCTCAAAGCTTTGCCATTTCAGCCTACGCAGCTTCGTCGAGTTGAAACCGTTTGCGAAAGATACTGTCGAACATTCGCGGCGGAACGAAGCGGTTCAGTCGACTCAACATCACGCCTTCGCCTACCGGGTAATGCAAACGCGGTGACTTGGCGGTCGCGGCTTCATAAACGACTTCGGCGACAGCGTGAGGATCGTCCCCATTTGCGATTTCTTTCTCAATGATTTCCGTCACCCGCTGTTTTTGATCCGTGTAGGCTGGAATGGCTGTTTGCACGCTCCTTTCGTTCGCGGTGATTTTGGTCTTTGTATAGACGGGCTCAACCAGCGCTGCGCGGATGCCGAACGTTCTAACTTCGTGATCCAACGTTTTGGTGTAACCCTCCAGCGCATGTTTGCTCGCGACATACATCCCGCGGAAGGGCCCGGGAAGAACACCGAGCATCGAGCTGATGTTAACAATGCGGCCGTAACCATTCCGGCGCATCGATGGCAGAACAGCCTGAATGACACGCAGCGCGCCGAAGAAATTCGTCTCGAACAACTGACGCGCTTCCTCAATGCTCGTCTCTTCCAATCCGCCCGCGATCGAATAGCCGGCGTTGTTGATCAGGATGTCGATCTTGCCAGCGTTTTCCAATACCGACTCCGTCCCATCCTTTACGCTCTTGTCGTCGGTTACATCCATGAGAACTAACTCGACCTTGGCGATGGGATCGGCGCGACCAAGATCCCTCACCGTTCCAAACACGCGTGCTCCGCGTTCGGCCAACAGTTGAGCTGTCTCGCGGCCGATGCCGGAAGAAACTCCGGAGATCAACACGACTTTGTTTTCAATCATGGGCTTTCGATCTTGACCGTCTCCATCAGCGGAGACCGCCCGCGACACGCAGCGTTTCGCCTGTGATCCACGCGGCGTCCGAAGAAGCAAGGAAGACCGCGGCCGGTGCGATGTCGCGCGGCTGACCCATGCGGCCTAGCGGCGTTTGCGCGACCATTTGCTTCTCAAAATCGGTTCCTGAAAAACCACCGGTATAAAAGCCTTCGGTCTCGACCCCTCCCGGATTGATCGAATTCACCCGGATATTTTTTGGTCCAAGCTCCTTCGCCAGCACACGCGTGATCGCGTCCACGGCACCCTTGGTGGCTCCGTAGATTACGGCCGTCGGCGGCGTCAAGTCACTCGCGACAGAGCCGATATTGATCACACTGCCGCCTTCTGTGCCAAAATGTTTCACCGCCTCCTGCGTGGCCAGAATCAGACCGAGGACATTGGTATTGAACTGCCGATGAAACTCATTCTCCGTCACCGCTTCGAGAGGTTCGAACTTATATACGCCGGCGTTATTAACCAGAATGTCGAGCTGGCCGAATGCTTTCTTCGTCTCGGTAAACAGGCGCTCGATATCTTTGTTCTTCGCAACATCGGCTTGGACCGCGATTGCCTTTCCGCCGCGCTTTGTAATTTCGTCTACGACGCGGTCTGCGCCTTCCTTCGACGAGGCGTAGTTCACCACGACGGCCGCACCTTCGGCAGCGAATTGTTTGGCGATCGTGGCGCCGATTCCCTTCGACGCGCCCGTCACGATCGCCACTTTACCGCTAAGCTTTTTAGTATTCGTATTCATAAGTTTTGTGCCGTTCAGTTAGTACGTTGGCTAGACAGCCGACCTGTCTGAGGCGGGTTCGTCCTGTGAAGAAAGGCCGAGCAATTCTGCGAGGCGTGATTCGTAAGACTCGCAAGTGGGACAATCGCCATTAGGCTTAATCCATTCTGGATGCTGCACGCGCAAGTCATCGTGGATGTGCTGCAGAAGCTCGATGTAAGAGCGGGTTTCGTTAGAAGTAGTTGCGGACGTATTCATTCTCGCCTCCAAAAAATCGGCGACTACGAGACTGTCGCTATTGCGCGTACGCAGGGTTTTCCAGTACCACTTGCGAGGTGAACCGTAATCCCTCTTTCGAGATAGAATACAGAACAGAAGCGTTGACCGTTCGAGGACGTCTTCGCTGTTATAGCGTTTCGGTCGCCTGGCTACCGTTCCAACTCATCCATGATGGAATCGTCAAGCTTGAGAAGCGCCGCAACGATGTTCTCCTCAAGGTGCTTAACCTTGGATGTTCCGGGAATCGGGAGCATTACGGGAGATTTCCTGAGCAGCCACGCGAGCGCTAACTGTGCCGGATGCGCATTAAGCCTTGCCGCCGCACGCCTCAACGGGCCGCCTGACTTGGCCAGGTCTCCGGTCGCGAGTGGAAAAAAAGGGATAAAACCGATGTTTTCCCGGGTACAATAATCCAGCACGTCTTCGGAGCTCCTATACACCAGGTTATATTGGTTTTGCACGGTGGCGATCGGGACGATTCGAAGCGCGGCCTCGATTTCGGCGACGTTTACTTCAGAAAGACCGACGTGGCGGACCTTACCTTCGCTCTGAAGATCTCTGAGTAGTCCAAATTGGTCGTCGGCCGAAACTTTAGGATCAATGCGGTGTAGTTGAAACAAATCGATGCGCTCGACGCCTAACCGCCGCAGGCTCATCTCGCATTCCTGCCGCAAATACTCCGGCCGCCCTAACGGAATCCAGTTACCAGGACCGGTTCGAGCGAGACCCGCCTTTGTGGCGATGACGAGTCCGACGGGGTAGGGGTGAAGTGCTTCCCGAATCAATTCCTCGCTTACATAGGGTCCATAAGAATCCGCTGTGTCGATGAGATTGATTCCCAGTTCAATTGCGCGGCGGAGCACGGCGATTGCCTCAGTGCGGTCGGCTGGCTCGCCCCAAACACCGGGACCAGTGAGTCGCATCGCACCGAAGCCGAGTCGACGGACGGGAAGATCGCCGCCAATTGCGAATGTGCCACTTTTGGTGGCGGGTTGCGGATCACTCCGGTGGGAACGTTGCGGTGTGGTCATTGCTTGAATATGAGTGCTCATCTATACGTGTCTCTTAAGAGTGCAATTTTTCATCTGCCGCTATCGCGCGTCCGAGAGATTTTGAAATATCCCAAAAGGGATAATTTCCAAGCGCGAGCGATTCGCATACTCGACGACGTTGGCTAACGTGCGGCCAGGTATGATTAAAGGAAGCGAAATCCGCAAGGCGGACTTTCCCATTGAGCCGTTGCTGCTCGACCGCTGGTCGCCGCGCGCAATGTCCGGTGAAGAAATTGCACATGAGGAACTGATGCGACTCTTTGAGGCTGCTCGATGGGCTCCGTCCTCATTTAATGCTCAACAGTGGCGCGCGTTGTACGCGCGTCGTGGCACCGAACATTGGCCGGTGTTTTTCGGTTTACTTGTCGAGGCAAACAAATCCTGGGCGAAGAATGCGGCTGCGCTCGTCGTCTTCATTTCGCGGAAGATTTT
>WNGL01004029.1_pt1 | contig 17684 bp, 20 predicted proteins | sample 5400591 | NCBI WGS metagenome assembly WNGL01 (sample SAMN13153377, study PRJNA577476) | soil metagenome | isolation source: 80 cm soil or saprolite under Garry oak tree replicate 1 | place: USA:California | collected 2016-06-15 | reverse complement strand
CTTGTCGAGCCGGTTCCAGTCTATCCCAAGTCTATCACGGTCCCGATCCATAATTGTCGTAACCGAGGCACCGGTATCGACTAGGAAAGCAACTGTTCCTCTTCCCTGTAGAACTCCTGATTCTATCTGGCGTAGATGGATGGTGCGGGTGGGACGAAGCTCGGGTCGAGATAGCCTGGGAGCTTCACAGTATTAGTTCTCGCTTCTTACGAGTAACGTACTCGACCACGACCCTGTCCCTCGGGTAGCTCCTTCCAACCCTATTCAGAAGCTTGGACAAGCTACTATCATGATCGACCACCTTCTTCCCATGCACGGCAACGTTCTGGTGATCGAACCGGCGTGCAAGGCGGGCATAGTTCGTCCTAAACCAAGCATGGTTATCCGTCCAGTCATCGAACGAGGACCCGTTCTTATCCATCCAGAATCCTCTCCACCCTTCTAGGCCAGCCGACTTACAAGAAAAACATTCTCTTCTCCCAACCCATTCAGCCCGGAGTCGATTATCTATCAGACCCGGATATCCTATCCCAAGTTGTCGAGTATTTCTTGGTATGGTTGGTCTCTTTCTTGCCGCTATAGTTGTCGTATTGTTGTTCTAGGATGCTGTATCCTCTCTTTCGTAGGAGAGTTCGTACTTCTTCGTCTTTGGTCATCTGGCTTGTTTTGAGGTGGACCGGGCCGTCTATGAACACGATCAATGGTCTAGTTTCCAGCGGGAAGTAGAAGTCGGCCGTGGTTACCGATATTTCGACTTGTGTTTGGTACGTTATTTGGTTGTCTTGTAGCTTGATTGCTAGTTCTTGTTCCATTCGTGAGGGGTTGGCGTGTAGTCGTTCGCGCCAGTCGCTCCGCTGACTCGACATCTGTACTGTTGAGCTACGTTTCGGCTATTTCTCAGACACGAGAGCGAAACTGTCGTCTACCACTAGATGTCTTCGAACTTTCGTTCCATTTTGCGAAAAGAATTCTCGAACCGATCGAACTGTTTCCGCACTTGGTCTAACTGGACCGAGAGGCTATCCAAAGGCTCGAAACTCCGCTCAAGATGGTCTGCTCGTTCGGCCAACCTTCTAACCTTCGCCATATAGAGAGCTGATTGGGGATTGTTGGAGTTCATCGAGTCAGGATTAGTCTCTCTAGCTCGGCTATGGGATATGAGAATTCTATTATTCTATCCGATTCCTTTACGGTTACCGAGAGACTGTCCTCGAATCGACGTGCGAAGAAGTAGCAGTACGGCTTGTCTTTTGTGACGGAGACTGAGTCGATCTCTCCTCGGGCAAGATCTCCCAGATACTTCAGCAGAGTAATACGGTACTTTGCACTGATGGCGGCTATTGACTCGTTGATCGCCTGACTATCCGCGTATTCGATATCCTTCTTGACAGCCTGGATTGAAATCTTGGAGAGCAGCCTAGCCTTAGGCGTCATTAGACCACGCGTTCCTTGATCGCTTTGATCGACTTCTCAATCTCTTTCAGTTGATCGCTGATCTTAGTTACTCTCGCGCTAATGTCGGTAAGCTGCTGATCAAGTCTGTCGGCCTTCGCTTTCAGCTCCTTGAAATGCGTGTCCACGTTCGTTATTACTCGATTCGCAGCCCTCTCGGCCGCTGCAAAACTCATTCTTGAATCAATACGCGGATTGGGCACAATTTAACGTTTTGAGGCGAAGATCAAGATGAAAGTGAACGTAACCATCGCAAGATCAACGAGAGACCGTCAGGATCTAGGACCGGCCACAGAACCCGTCACGGCTTCTCCTGCTCTTAAATGTCTGATATCATGTCCGGTCGTTTTTCCGTGTTAATCGCCAGTTCCAATTTCATGTCTGAGGGTCCGCGTGCAGCTGAGAAAGTTAACGATAGTCCCTGTTCCATTCATGAGGAGTTGGCGCGCAACCGTTCGCGCCAGCTGCTCCACTGATCCGACACCCCTAATGTTGAGCAATCTATCGGGTGTTGCTCAGACACGAGAAGGAAGCTATTGATTTGTGCCCCGCAGGCTAGGAGAGGACTGGCGTTATTCGGCGACCTAGGCCCGTATGATCCTAAGCTCGCCGCATCACATTCCTAAACAAGCCTACTCTTGAACGAGTCTGAGCAGAACCTTGGCGTAAGGACCGTGAAAATCAGCAATGCTAAACTATCTCGGGCGTCTTAACAAAGCCAGGGTGGCGTGTCGAGATCATGTGGGATGAACGGCGCTACTCTCTCCGTCTCTCCTCTCTGCTAGTCATTCTGATCACGGGACTAGCCCTCCTGGGCTGTGCTGTTCCCCAAGTCAAGGCTGCGGGCGTAGTGTACATCGGTCCTTCCAGCCAGCCGGTTCAGCAGACGGGCACCAACGTCACCTTCGCCATAATGGTGACCGGCATGGATCACTTCAAGAGCTGGGACATTTACGTCAGAGTCGACCCTAACATCCTAGAACCAGAAAGCATCAACAACACCAGCGCGATACTCACCGTCCTCACCACAACACTCGCAGACTGCGTCAACGGCGTTGGGCTTGGCTGCACCTCCTCCGACGGTCCCGGAATCGCACACTCCGCTCTGGTGTCAAGTTGGCCTCCACCGATCGACTCCCCATGGCAGGGTCAACTGTTCACCGTGACCTTCAAGGTCAAGAACGCTCCAGGCGCGTTCATTCAACCGTTCAACGATACGATAATCGACAGCGCCACAAACCTCCCAGTAACTCACACCACCGTTCCGGGAGTGTACGGGCAGCCGGGACAGTTCGAGTTCTCTCAGGCACCATTCCTCATCGTCCCGCTCTCGGGAACCAACCAGACACTCGTCACCGTGAACAGCCTGAACGGATTCTCAGGAATGGTAAGTCTGACCGCAACGGTTCCATCTCTCGCCTCCTACTTTCTCAACGTCTCCCTACAGCCTGCTCAAGTCAGGTTAGACCCGGCCACTCCGGCGACCTTCTCGGTTGTCGTCTCCAGCGCGATATCGCGGGGATCCTATCCAGGATCCTACACAGTGAATATCGTAGGCACGAGCGGGGCTGCCTACAACTCTACATCGATTTCCGTAGTCGTCCCTGAAGTGTACCTCCTATACGAGATGCAATACCCGCTCCAAGCCGGCCAAGGTGAAAAGATTAGCCTCCAGAACACGTTCCAGAACGAGGGGGAGCTCCCCATCAGAATAGTAAGTGTTACTCTGACGTCAGACTTTGGAACCTTCACACTCTTCTCGGCACACGCGGGCGGTCCCACTCTCTGTGGGCTGGGGTATACTGGAACGATTGATGTCATAAACGGCCAGAACTCTCGCTCACTAAACCTGACGATCCCCCAGAACGCTCACCCGGGAAATCACACATTCACAGTCACAGTCGGCTGGCAATACCAAGGGACGATCGTAATCTACAACAATCCAGTAAATCTTTGGTGTGACACACAACCCCTGGTCCTGCAACGCTCCATGATCGTTATGGAGAGCTCGCCATCAAATCCAGGTCCGACGCCAAACCCGTCTGGCCTGGCAGGATCCACGTCGAGTGCTATCTCGGCTCTGATTGGACTGATCATGCGAAACTGGCCATACGTCCTAGGTGCCTACTTCGCTGTTGCTACGCTCGCCGTGATGATAGTTGTGGTAAAGAGGCCTCGAAAAGTTCTCTAACTAACTGATGTGGGGTCGCAATCCCTCTGGACGGTGTAAGACCCGCAGTGCGGAACTCGTATGGTCGAAGAGGTCGTCAGCCTCCTCTTTCACATCGAGTTGTTCGATTACACTCAGGGCTTATCAAGGTCTTCCCTCAACTCTTTGAGGGTTGGTCCCGAGCCGACTCCCACCTCTGCCATCCTTTCAAGCATCTCGCCGCATGTGAGCCCAGCAAAGCTAGCCGCCCGACGGATGGTCCACCGCCCTTCTCGAATCATCGCCAGCGCCTTAGCTGTTCTGCCTTCTGGTCGCTTCAACGCTCGCTCTCCTTCAAGGGACAGCACTTTCATTTGACTCTTTTTCGGAAGCTGGGTACAGTTATGCCGATGATTCTATCGCCTTTGTAGTGCAGTATTATGTCATTGTTGAGTACGGTACTATCAGAGGCAGCCTTCGGCGGGCCGAAACTGATGTAGAGCACATCAGTCTCCTTATCATAGTCGACGTCCAGCTCTTCTACCTTGGACACGGTCAACGCTTTGGCCACACAGCACCCCTCCTCCTGAGATTCCTAAGATCAGAATTAAGGACTGTTCAAATCTCCCGGTCGAGTATTTGCGTTGGTTCTTCCAGATCGATATCTTAACGGCGCAGACGACTGATCTTCAGCTTCTCCGCCCAGTCTATCAGCCCGTGTAGATCGTTCCGAACCTCAAACCTGTAGGTCTGGGTGTTTCCAATTCTTCTCGACTGCTTCACCAGGCCCAACTTGTTCAGTTTCAGAACGGCTTTCTGAGCAGTCTTAAATGACAAGCCGGTCGACTCGGCCAGCATAGGAATCGTCTGTTCCATGACGCCCACATACACGGACTGGTCGAGAACCTTCGCTACCGGCCCCCCGAAGACCTGTGTCAAAACACCCTCTTTTACGCCTCTCAATCCTGATCAGGATAGATTTGCTGCCAAGTCCATAATAAGGGTTATGGAAGAAACTCCAAGACGATTGGAATAATCTCCAATGGCGACTAAGCTCGGCACGCTCAGCCACGCGAAGGGTTTCGTGATAAACAAGCTCTACGAGCAGAAGCGGTTTGGCGGCAGCCACGTGCCCGTCGCCTTCCTGTCGCAAGGCTACCCTCCAAAATGGAGACATTTAATCAGCGAAGGAAATGAAGAGTTGAAGAGCGAAGGCATCATTCGCATCGAGATCAAGAGAACCGGAAGAGGCACAGCCCCACACGCTACACTCACAAAGGAAGCTCTTTCAAGATCGAGAGGTCTTCTGAACGCCTACCGTAAGAGCGAGGGTCTCCCAACGCTAGGTCGAGACCTCAAGACACTCCTGCCCATCTGACAGCGCCTCGATAGGATCCTCGTCCCATCCCATCTCAATGGTTACAAATAGGAAGTCGACTTTGATCAGCGGAATCGCGTGTTGGCATCAAGACAGCGCCCGCCTAGGGGACCTGTGACTGCGGGCAGCAGAGAGTTTCGGTTCTACGTGTCCAAAAGCTCCCGAGATCAACAAGCGCTACGCCGGCAAACATGTCGCCATAATCAGGGACCGGATCGTCGCCTCTGGCAAGAGCCCTCTCGAAGTCTACAAGCGAGCCAAGAAGTCTCACCCACAGAACAGACCCCTCCTAGCATACGTTCCCAAAGAAGAAACTCTAGCGCCGCACTCGTCCACTTGTCCGGCCTAACAATAACTCAGGAATCTATAAGAGCCAAGCCATGGTAGAATCGAATCGGTCCCAAGGCCGCGCCATCCTCGTGAACCTGCTCGTGTCGGCATTGGCTGGAGGTTTAGCGCTTCACAGAAGCGCGTCTTTCCGTTCTCTGAACATAGAGCCTAGGAACCTTCGCTTCAAGTGTCCTGGCCGCCTTCTGGATCCTATTGACCGCATCCTCCTCAAAATACGTCTCACCGCACTGCTTGCAGAGCGATCCGGGGACGGAGTCGACGATGAGATGGTATCCGTTCCTGTGAACCGTATAGGGGACAGTCGTCCGGCCTAGCGGTCCCCGGCAAAAATGGCACTTTAAACTGCTCGACCTCCTCGTAGTTACTGGAAACTCTTTACGTGTCGTGCTACCCGTGGAAACTTTTCCAGCAGCTCACGATCCACGGTGTAGAAGGTAGCATGGAGAAGCATGGACAATGCGACATAAGATGCATCATAGACGGAAACATCATGCCCCACGCTCACGTGAGCGGTCTCGCTGTAGACCTGTCCCCTTGGGCTCCATACGTCGAAGCCATACTTGGACAAGGACTCGGCCGCTAGTCCTAGCTCTCTCGCGTCGTAGAGCCTGCTGTATCTGAGCGCGTTCAGCGTCTCGTAGAAGAGGAGGGAGGGGACGGATATACCGAGTCTTCCGGTTACAAACGAGTCTCGGAGAAGTCTAGCATTCTCGGAGTAGTCTTCGTCCAGGAACCACTTCGCGCAGACCGAAGCGTCCACTACCGCCTTCTGCCTCTCCACTCCCGGATCACCCTCCCACTCTCCCAGCCGCTCGGAGCCTTTCTCCGGAGCTTCTCGTTCAAGAGAACAGCCTCGGCCACATTCCTCTCCCCTTCCTGCTTGATCCGCTGGGAAATGACTTCTCTCAGGTAGGCACTCCAGTTCACTCCCGCAGCATCCATCTGCCGCTTCAGCGCACCTGGCAGGCTAATACTCGTACGGGTCATCTTCCCCGAACCTGAGCCCCTGCGAGCCATTCCATCAACCGCCAATATTACTGATAATACACGTATTATTTAAGACCGCCGCGAGCGCTTCTTCCTCGCAACTCGCCGGCGTCTTCAAAGTCAACCCTCCTAGCTTGGTTCCCAAGGGCGAAACTCTAGTGTCGACTACTACTCGCGGGTTCAACGGGCCCGCCTGGCTCCCTCCTTCCTCACCCCCCGAATCTCCCTAGAAACGACCTCACGCGTGACATTCAGCTCCCGGATCTTCTTTCTGACAGCCGCCAGAGTCTCTCTAGCCTCTTGCGACGCACGCCAGGTCTTCCTCAAGATGGTCTCTTCTAGAGCCTAGATTTTTGCAAGCTTTTCCAGGAGTTCGCGATCTTTACGGAGATTCTTCTCCGCGATTCTCCTGAACTCCTGATCTATACTGACCTTTTCGACGCCCTTCTTCTTCTTAGGCCGTTGGGTCATGACTCTGTCTTAGACCCCTGTCTTCTCCTGGCTAAATTCGTTGCTATCCAGTCCTCGGCCTGCGCTTGGGATGCTATGCCAGCCCCCAAATCGGACAATAGACTGTATGTCTCATCCGTCTTGGCTCGAAGAACGTACCCATTCAGTTCTAGAAACGCTTCTACAACTTCGAATGCCGTCCTCTTATTCCCGTTTATGAAAGGATGGTGAATCACGAGGCTGTAGAGTAGAAAGGCCGCTTTCTTCACGATAGGCTTGTCGCGATCCAGCCTTTCTCCAACGTTCTTTACCCTTTCCAGAACGAACTCAAGATTGGCCTTCGCCAGATCGCCGCGCTCACCTCCCGTCAATTCAAGGATTCGATCATGGAACCACTCTACCTCCTCGCTGGAAAGATACCTGATTTTCTTCAAGTGTTATCGGACGACTGTTACAGATCCTCCGGCAGTACTTCCAAAATGATCTTGTGAACGTTCGACCTAGTTATACGCGCCTAAAGGCTCATTGGTCATGCACGAGAGCGAAACTGCGGGCCCATAGGTGAAAAAGTACATACAAGTGAGTTGAGTCTTCCTGCTTCGCTGGCTCTACAGATTTTGCAGCCCGGACGAGATTCGTTAAAGAATCCGAAATCTGATCGTGTCAAGATACGGAACGCAACCGCGGCCGACAAGGCTCCGATTCTAGAGATTTGCAAGAACATCTGGAACGGCCACGACTATCTGCCCGGGGTCTGGGACGAATGGCTCGCCGACAAGGACGGCAGACTCGTCGTCGCGATTGTCAAGGGAAGAACGGTAGGCGTCGCCCATGCCAGCCTCCAGACCCCCGACGTCGCTTGGCTCGAAGGCGTGAGAGTCCACGAGCAATATCGGGGCCTCGGAATCGCTGGAAAGCTGAACAGGGCACTCGTACGATGGGCTAGACGGAGACGAGCGCGTGTTGCACGCCTCTGCACAGGCAGCTCAAACCTAGCCTCCAAGAAACACTTGGAGAAGATACGGTTCCCTCTCCTCCAGACCTTCCAACGGCTCGACTCGACAAGAGGACTCCACGCCAAACCTGCAAGTGTCACGAAACCAAAACGTTCGACAAAGGCTCTCTGGAACTGGCTGAGCTTGGGTCCCGAGTTTGCCGAGAATCGTGCAATGTATTCTGACGGGTGGACCTGGCATCCTCTGACAGCTCAAGCTTTCAGAAAACATGCGGCCCACGGCCGCGTCCTTCTCACATCAAGAAGCAAACAGCCGAGAGCCTGCTGCATCCTCCTAGCCGAGGACGAAGTCTTGACGGTGGGATTTGTTGCGGGAGAGCCGAGTGAGGTTGGAAGGCTGATGCGAATGTCACGGTTCTTGATGCTTCAGAAGAGGCGCAGAAAGCTCCGGGTCCTCCTCCCCGCGAAATCGCCCTTGATTCGAGCCCTGCAACGTTCGAGCTTTGAGAAGACCGGAAAGATCCTGGTCTACGAGAAATTCCTAGGATAGGAGCGAAAGAGACCGTTAGCCCCGGGAGGGCTGCAAAAATCTAATACCTGCTCTGTAGTAGTCTGGGCTTGCCTTGACAGAGCCTCTGCTTGTCTCGCCTCGGGTGTCCTATGTTGAACGCGTTATCGGGATTCCAGACATTGAGCTGTTCGACCTTTCAAAGGATGGTAAGACGGCGCTCGGACTGTCTAACAGGACCGGCTCATACCAGCTAGCTGCGGTCGATACGAGAGGAGGCCCACTACGCCCCGTCTCCCACGGAAAAGAGCGAGTGGCATGGGCCCGCATCTCCAACGATTCGGAGACCGTCTGCTTCTCGAGAGACTTTGGCGGAAGAGAAGAACACCAGCTCTTCACGATAGCCCTAGAAGATGGCGAAGAAGAGGAACAGCTTACACAACTGACCTCGACCAGGGTATTCGACTTCAACTGGTCCAACGGCGACGACCGGCTAACCTTCGCAGGCGCGACGAAGGAAGCGAACGGGCTCTGGATCGTCGACTCGAGCAACGGTATTCACACGCAAGTCTACCAGAACCGGCATTGGGTCTTCAGCCCCGAATGGTCACGGGACGACTCACGCATATGCGTCTCCGCCAAGACGACGGAACACCCCACAGCCGCGGAACTCGTCTTCCTCTTCCCTGAAGGAGGACAAGAGCCACTGGTCTACACTCCAAAGCCTGGCTCGGAGAATACGAACGGCGGATGGCACCCCTCACAGCCCACTGTCCTGTTCAAGACAGACGCTAGAGGCCGGTACGAACTCGCACTCTACAAGACAGAGACGCAAGAGCTAAGCTATCTTAAGGGTGGCGATCTCGGCCTCGACTTTCCAGTCTTCTCCTGGATGCCGGACGGAGGATCAGTCTACTACCTCGCCGCGAACAAGGGACGGACCCGGCTCTACATCGAACCCGTCGACACGTCAGAACAACCGAGAGAGGTTCCGCTCCCCGACGGCTACCATGCCGGCTTCTTCGGCAGCTCGGTAAAGGCCGCCCGGTCTGGCGACTATTTCGTCTTCTCCTGGTCCTCACTCTCCACGCCGCCCACCCTGTCCAGATTGAACACAGCTACCGGGAGAGTCGAGACGCTCCACGAGCACTACACAGACCTCCCACTCGGACGCGCCGAGCCTGTAGTCTACGGCTCATTCGACGGCCGTCCCATACACGGATGGTTCCTCCGACCCGCACAAATGGAAGGCCGCCGCCCCTGCGTCCTCTGGATACACGGAGGACCCGCATGGGAGGTGGCCGACGCTTGGAACCCGGCCATCCAATCCTTCCTAGTCGCAGGCTACACGCTCTTCGCTCCGAACATACGCGGCAGCACCGGCTACGGCGTCGAGTTCCAGAACCTCAACATACACGACTGCGGAGGCGCAGACCTCAAAGACGTCGAAGAAGCCGCCAAGTATCTCAAGACACGACCCGACGTGGACCCGTCGAAGATCGCCATCGTCGGCGCAAGCTATGGAGGATTCATGACATTCCTCGCGACCACAAAACTCCCCGACTACTGGGCCGCAGCCGCGGCAATCGTCGGAATCACCGACTGGAGAGAAATGTACGATCTATCAGACGCGGCCTTCCGCAGCTTCATCGAACGATACTTCGGCAAGCCCGAAGACAACCCCCAGCTCTACGCAGACCGCTCACCCATCAACTTCGCCGACAACATCAAAGCCCCACTACTGATCTGGCACCGGGGAAACGACAGCCGCTGCCCACTACAGCCAGTCCAGAAGTTCGCCGACCGGCTCAACGTGCTCGGCAAGGACTACGAGATGAACGTGGTCTGGGACGAGGGCCATGGATTCCAGAAGACAGAGAATCTGGCGCGCCAGTACAAGGCAGTCGTCGAGTTCCTAGACAAGAAACTAAGCCCGCCCAACTAAGGAAACAGGGCGAACGGCCTGACGAAGGTTGTGGCCGACGACCTCCACGACGACGAAGTCTCCTCCTTAGTGGAATACATGACAGCCATGTCAGGCGGCCAAATAGCTCGGCACAAGAAGATCGTCGAAGTCACCGGCCTCACCAACAAGAAGATCAAGTTTCTACTCCACAAATTCCTCTACACAAGACATCTGCTCAACTACGGCGTACTCGACACTGCAGGAAACTTCGAGATAGTCCACATCAAACCAGAAGAAAAGCGGCCCGAGCAGCACGAGACCCTGAGCCCCAACAATGCCGTACCTGTACGGCACCCCACACTGGGTCAAACCGTCAGACATGATCGAATGGCAAGGACAGGCCCCCACGAAGAAAATACGCTACAAGAAAAAGTGACTTCACGCCGAAACTTAGAGGGTTCCCTGTCAAATTCAGCTTTTTCAGAGACTTGCTCCGCAGCTGGGACACTTCATCGTCCCTCCGGGGATGCTGTTGCCGCAGTTCGGACAGTATTTCCTCAGCACGGGAGCCGCTGTCAATGTTGGCTGCGACCCTATCGAATAGGAGGATCTCGCTGTCAGTCCCGACTTCTCCAGTTGAGAGATTGCTCCGTCAACGGTTACCTTCACGATGCTCGCGTAGAGGCCAATGGTCGCGATTAGGACGCTGAGAAAGATCCCGATGAAAAACGCGGCGAGAAAAGCCACGGGATTCGACGCTACAGCGGCCGGATTAGAAATAACCCCTGCAAGAGTGCCACCAGTGATTAATACTGCGACTATTCCCGCGACCATCGCCCAGACAATGCTCCAGAGAAATATGACGATGCCTCTACCGAACGCAAAACCCCAGCCGACCATGAAGAATGTCCGACTCCCGTCGATACTTAAGACACCCGGAAAAAGTTCTCGACCATAATTGGTCCCGTTGACCCTGGATATTCATCATTATCGGGATTTCTTTCTCTATGTGTTGACGGTCAGTTTTTATTCTCACCAACATAATCATAACAAGTCCGGGAAGGTTGAGAATGTCCCAGCGCAAGCGGAAGGTAGAGACTGTCAATTCGGCGGGTCGGACGGTTCGAACGTTGAGTGGTGAAGCCCGCGTCAAACTTGCCGCCGAGATGAGCTCGGCCGTATCAGCCATCATGATTGACTCCATTCTAGACCGCAACCCTGGAATATCAAAGGCGAGACTGGTGAAGCTGGCTCACAAGAGACTCGAGCAGGGACGTAGGGCCCGCTGAAGACGCGGTCTTTCACTGAGTTCTTCAAAGCCCTCGTCTCCCTCCTCAACAAAGCCGGCTACGAATACGCGATAACGGGTGCCATGGCAGCCAGCTACTACGGTCTGCCCCGAACAACGGTGGATGTGGCCTTCATCGTCCAACTCTCCGACGAGCAACTCGACCCTTTCCTGGACAGGCTCGCTAGGTTCGGGCTCGAAGTGGACAGGACCAGGATCAAGAGACAATTGAGAGAAGGATACAACATCGTCACTTTCAGAGACAAGGCCTCCCAGAACAGAGCTGACTTCATCATCCAGGCAACAGGGGAGATCGAGCGACGCCCCGGAAGCGCGCCCGGACTAAAGTCCTTCTATCAATCTCCAGAAGCGCTCATTCTCGCAAAGCTGCTGATGATCAAGGCAACCCGCCCGGCGGAGAGAAGCTTCAAGGATCGAGAAGACATTAGACAGATACTCGCAAACATCAAGATCAGCAGACGCAAACTCCTCCGGCTCGCCCAAGAACAGAGCACAGAAGCGATTCTCAAGGAAACACTTGAACTATCCTAGCCGATCTCGAGACGGACACCCAACTCCAACCCCAATATATGAATCCACAACATGGGAAGCCCCTACTCATGGCAGCTGTGACTCTCCGAGGTGCACGCATTCCGACACGACGAAGAGGAAATCTACGAATTAGAATCCGAGGATTCTCGGCCGAGCGTGTATACCCGTTTGGGCAAGCCTCGACAGTCCAGGGAAAGACTGGGATATACCCCGACCAGCAATCGTGGGATAGCCGGCATGAGGGGATCTCTTCAATTGAGGTAGAATGCAACAGGCATGTTTAAACATCAACCGAGAGATGGGCTCTCGGTCATTATTTCATGAGAAGTCACATGCGGCCGATCATATTGTTCGCTCTGACCCTTGCCAGCCTCTTGCTGGCCCCCGCCATGCAGGGGGCGCACGCGGCCCCTACCTATACTCCCGGAGTCAAACCTGGGGATATGGCCGTCTATGCCCGCGCCTCTGGGTCGTGGGGCCTTGGAGGTCCGCCGCAACCACCCTTCTCCCAGTTCATCGACCTCAACTATACAACACTTCAGGTCACCAGTGTAACCGGAGAGAATGTGACGGCCGCCCAGACGTTCGTCTATGCCAACAAGACGAGCGTATCCGACACGATTCTCGGCAGCGTGGCCACCGACTCGGGCAACATCACGTTCTGGTTCATAGCCGCGAACTTGACGGCAGGTGATCCGATCTACACAACGCCAAACACACCTGTCATCAATCAGACCTTTACACAAACCTTCGCGGGCGCACCAAGAACCGTCGACGCGCTTAATATAACACAAATTCCCACGCCCGGCGTGGTACTGTTTGTCAACGTCTGGTGGGACCAGGCTACAGGCATCCTACTCCTCATCGACTATCGAGTAACAACGCCCACAGGATCCGCATCGCTCTTCGCGAGTCTGGTCGAGACGAACATTTGGAGCCCAGTCCCGCAACCTGGATTTGGGATCGACGCGGACCCCAACTTCCTGATAATCCAGGAAGGCGGCTCAAACAGCAGCACCATTGGACTGGTCAGCGAACTTGGTTTCTCCGGAAACATAACGATTCGCCCAGTCGCGTTCCTCTGCACCCCGACCAGTTTCTGCCCAATAGTCACATTCACACCATCCACAGTCTTCCTAGCGCTCGGCGGCGAAGCCTTCGAAACTATGAATATTACCATCCCAAGAGGCACCGTGAATGGCACCCATACCATACCGGTCGTAGCCTTCAGCGGGTCTCTGGAGAACGCAACCAGCGTAACAGTGAATGTAGTTGGCCCTGGACCCTCAGATATTCCCCCCATAGCAGACTTTCTCATACGAGTACCTAACGCAACTCGCACTGTACAAGTGGGACAGCAGATCCTCTTCGACGCCAGCCCCAGCTTCGATCCTGATGGCTTCATCACGAACTATTCATGGAGCTTTGGCGATGGAGCTGGAGGCTTCGGCGAGTTTGCAAACCACGCCTATGGCAGCCCGGGAAACTTCACAGCCACCCTGACGGTTGAGGACAATGCTGGACTCACTGGCACGGCAAGCCACCAGATCATAGTCATCCAAGCACCGCAGCATGATGTTGGCATAGTCAACCTCTACGCATCTCCCACCATCGCAATATCGGGCCAGACTATCGTCTTTACCACCCTGCTCGTCAACCTAGGACAGCAACCTGAGACCGTTAGCCTAACAGTCTACTACGATTCTCACGTAGCCGCAACGGTCAACGGAATCAGCATACCAGTCACACAGTATCCCTACTATGTCAACGCCTTCTGGGACACGTCTGGAATCGCTCCCGGCAACTATACAATATCTGCGACGGTCTCTCTCACCACCGACCAGAACCCTGCCAACAACCAGCTAACCGACGGGCAGGTCACCATCCTCCCACCTCCAGTCCTAGTTGCTACCCCAACCAGCGGGCCCGTCGGCACTAAGGTATCGGTCCACGGGTCCGGATTCCCATCCCCCGGTGTACCAATCGGATACCCGGTCACGGTCGACGTGACCTTCGACGACCAGTTCGTCGGCTTCACCACAATGACCAACGGCACCTTCACCTTCATCTTCAACATCCCGGTCGCCCAGCCGGGACCCCACCAGATACACGCCTACGCCCAGTTCTACCCCTCCCAGGCCGAAGCAAGTGCCAACTTCACAGTCACCGCAATACCCTCAGCCGGCGGCCTAACGCTCACGATCAGCATCGGCACAATCTACTTCCCCGGCGACACAGCCACGATCTACCTCCTCTCCTCCCTCAACGGCAGCCCGACCCAGCCACAGACTGTTCACCTGACACTGCTTCTCCCGAACGGAACCGCTAGAACTCTCACCCTCAAAAAGATGAGCACCGGAGTCTTCCAAGCAACCTACAAGGTCCCCGCAACAGGCTCGATCGGAACCTACGCCCTAGTCGCGACCTCGCAGATGAACAACCTCAACGCCACAGCCCTCGGAAGCTTCGAAGTGAAGCCGACCTGGATCCAATCCAATAGCCGAAACATCGCAACAGCCACGGCAGTCGTGGGAGCGGTTGGAACAGTCTCCGTTCTAGGAATAGGATGGAGAAGAGGCTACTTCACAAAGCGCAAAGATGAATTCCCAACCCCATAGGCCTTGGGTCAGAACCGAGAATCGAGCCCGTCCGCTCATTTCTGAAGAATCCCTATTAGAACCGGTCCAGTATTACACCATCAATGTCCGTAAACTGGGCCCTGCCGTTTGACGAGAGGATACTCCCCGAGGACAAGCGGAATCTTCTCCCCATAGACGATTATCACAAGGTCCACAGGACCAGCGTCGCCAACTACCAGCAGTTCTGGGCCGGCATCGCCCAGGAGCTTGAATGGTACAAGCCCTGGAACAAGATTCTCGACGACTCCAACCCGCCCTTCTACAAATGGTTCACGGGCGGACAGCTTAACGCGTCCCAGCTCTGCCTGGACAGACACTACAGCACTTGGCGCAGGAACAAGGTGGCCATAATCTGGGAGGGCGAGCCCGTCGACAAGGACGGACCCAGACAGATCCGCAAGCTCACCTACGGCGACCTGTACCATGAAGTGAACAGGATCGCACACGTTCTCCGCGAGACCTACGGGATCAAGAAGGGCGACACTATCGGACTCTACCTCCCGATGATCCCGGAGTTTCCGATCATGATGCTGGCAGCAGCCAGACTAGGCGCATGTTTCACCGTGATCTTCTCCGGCTTCAGCGCTGATTCTCTGGCAGAACGGCTCGTCGACGCGGACGCCAAACTGCTCATCACGGCCGACGCTGGGCTCCGGAGAGGCAACATGATCAAGCTGAAGGAGATAGCTGACAAGGCCGTTGAGAATGCTCCTTGCGTAGAGAAGGTCATCGTCGTGAAACACGTTGGCAACGAAGTAGCGATGAGCCACGACTGCGACGCATTCCTCCACGACATCCTCCGCAACGTTCCGCACAACGTCTATGTTGAGCCCGAGAAGGTAGCGTCCGAGGATCCTCTCTACATACTCCACACATCAGGAACAACCGGCCGGCCCAAAGGCCAGGTACACGATGTCGGCGGATATCTCACACTACTACACGCGACGATGCGCTGGATCTTCGACGTAAAGGACAGCGATGTCTACTGGTGCACCGCGGACATCGGATGGGTCACCGGCCACTCCTACATCGTCTTCGGACCCCTAATGGAAGGCGTCACAGGCGTCATGTACGAAGGCGCGCTGGACTATCCCGAGCCGGACCGGTGGGTCTCGATCATCGAACGACACCGCGTCAACATACTCTACGCATCGCCCACCGCCATCCGCAGCTTCATGCGCAACGGCGAAGACTGGGTCAAGAAACACGATACTAGCACGATCCGGCTGATGCACTCGGTAGGCGAGCCGATCAACCCCGAGGCCTTCCGCTGGATGCTCCGACATGTCGGCCACGACAAAGTCCCGTTCGGCAGCACATGGTGGATGACCGAGACCGGAGGAATACTCGTCAGCCACACACCGGGACTCTACATGGTCCCCATGAAGCCCGGAACCAACGGACCCGCTATTCCAGGGATAGACGCGGACGTCGTCGACGAGCATGGCCAAACCTCGAAACCCTTGGAGCGAGGCTACCTCGTCATCAAGAACCCCTGGCCGGGTATGCCTTTGACGATCCACAAGGACCCGGACCGTTACAGAGACGTCTACTGGATCCGTTTCCCAGGCAGCTTCTACGCCGGCGACTATGCCGTCAGAGACAACGACGGATACTTCTGGATGCTCGGCCGGGCAGACGAGGTCATCAAGGTCGCAGGCCACCGCCTAGGCACCTACGAGCTCGAATCAGCACTCATCCAGCACCCGGCCGTGGCGGAGGCGGCGGCTGTCGCAGTCCCGGACGAGGTTAAGGGCGAGGTCCCGGTCGCCTTCGTCATACTCCGAGCAGGCCACACGTCAACACCTGAACTGGAAAAAGAGCTGCACGAGTGGGTCCGCGAACGCGTCGGGCCAATCGCCAGTCTGAAACAGATCTTCATCGTCTCCAAGCTTCCCAAGACGAGAAGCGCCAAGATAATGCGCAGAGTAGTCCACGCTGTCGTCTTAGGTCAGCCAATCGGAGACGTGACAACACTCGAGGATGAAGCCTCCGTGGAGGAAGTACGCCGAGCCTATGTGGAACTGAGACAGGAGATCGGCATACAGAGCCAGGGCTCAGCCTAAGAATCGGGCCAATCCATCAGAGTAGGGCTGACAGTTACAGCGGCTAAATATCGATCTCTCCATCACAATCCACGCTGTCATCTGGGATGTCGGTTCCTAAACGGCTCATGGAGCTCGAGCAGTCGATAAACGAGGATCTGTCCAAGCTGAACCTGCCACAGATCAAGATCGACGGCTTCAAACTCCCAGAGCAAGCCCTAGCGTTATCCTTCGAGCGAGAGACAGTGACCGGCGTGAACCGGGACAAGATGTGGGAGATAATCAACTCACACTACAAGAGAATAATGAACGAGCTAGAACTCATCGAATGAAAAATTCTCCTGCCCTGATCGATCCTGCATTGACAGAGAAATGATCATTTACGGAAGAAGGCTAGTTTTTAATATAGAAACGGAAACATTTCAGCTAGTCCAAGTTCGATAAAATGAGAACAGTAAGAAATAACAACTCTCACGCGAAGGAATATTCTCCACAATCATCCTCTAGCATCCGCTTCTCTCCTAGAGGAGACGCGTTCAAGCATCCCGTGCAACACTATGATGTTGCAAAGGTCCGGACCGTCAGCGAGGCCCTCGAAGCGTTCAACGCGACCTCGTTCCAGAGCCGCAAACTCGGCCAGTCGTACAAGATCTGGCTCAAGATGCTCAACGATCCTGAAAGGCCAATGATCTTCTTCGGCCTCTCAGGCGCCATGATCCCTGGTGGAATGCGGAGGATCATCCGCGACCTCATCGCCTTCCACGCCATCGACGTACTCGTCTCGACAGGCGCCAACCTCAGCCACGACCTCTACGAGTCCCTCGGAGGACGCCACTACATGGCCCACCACCATATCGATGATCCGACGCTGCGCGAGATGCGCATCGACCGGGTCTACGACACCTACGCGGATGATGTGAAGTTCACAGAGGCCGACCAGTTCGTCGAAAAGTTCGCCGAGACCCTCGAGCCCCGCTCATACTCGAGCAGGGAAATATTTCAGCTCATGGGCGAGAGGCTACGC
>WNGL01004027.1_pt1 | contig 17688 bp, 13 predicted proteins | sample 5400591 | NCBI WGS metagenome assembly WNGL01 (sample SAMN13153377, study PRJNA577476) | soil metagenome | isolation source: 80 cm soil or saprolite under Garry oak tree replicate 1 | place: USA:California | collected 2016-06-15 | reverse complement strand
CCCGGCCACACAGTCGCCACCGAATGGTCCGCCCGAACGAGCATCAAGGCTCCGCCCTCATCTAGGAGCGGTTCGCCCGAGACATCGAAGCCCAAAATCCAGGCGGTCGCCGGCACGGTGGCCAAAGTGGTCTCATAGCCAGTGTCAATGTCGAAGCGGCCGACGGCTATCGAGCTTACGTCCCTTTATGGAGCAGCGCCAGACCGTAGCCGCTGGCGATTTCGTCATATCCCGCCGCCTCGACCGCGGCGACCTGTGCATTGAACGCCGCCAGGTTGTAGTTCGCCGCTTCAAAGTCGAGGACGACCCACTCCGCGTCCTGAACGCCCTCGAATGCAAAGTCGTAGACGTACCGGCGCTCCGCAAGATGGGCTGGGAAGCTGCTCTCCGCGGACACCCTGGCGTCGCGTGGGATCCGAACCAGCTCCCGCACGAAAAGTGGATAACGCGATGGAGTGGAGAAGAGGCTGGCATCGAACTTGCGCGAGAAGGGCAGGTCGCCGAATGCCCAGCTGAAGACGAGCGAGCTCGCGACCACAGCCGCTAACACGGGACGTCGCGCGGATTCAGGCAGACGCGCGAGGGCCAGGATCGATGTGCCGATGACTAGAGGGATCAGCGGTGCCGAGTACTGGGTTGTGAACGAGAACTGCGGTTCGTAGTTGGACAGCAACAGATAGCCCAGGGTCGGCAGCAGCACCACCGAAGCCCATCCCGCCACCGCGCTGAGTCCCCAGACGGGGCCGAAGATGGCGATCGCGAAATAGATCTTCTTGGGCTCGAGGATGGCGCGCGCGATGCGCAGCGGATCGCTGAGGAGCGTCGCGACGATCCCACCCGGACTGCCGCCCACCTCGGCGTATCGCAGCTTGATATATGGATATGTGCGACCCTCGGCGAAGAAAGGGATCGCGACCTGGATCACAGCGGCGAATGCAAGCAGGCTTCCAATCAGCACGCCCAGTCCGAGCTTCCAGTCTCGCTTGCCCAGCAGCGCATAAAGCCCAAACCCGACGCCGACGAGCGCCATCTCCTCCTTGACGAGGAAGGTGACCAGCAGGCTGAACAAGAACCAGCCGCGGCGGCCGCGCTCGATGAAATAGAGGGTGAAGCCCAGTGGGGCTACCGAGAGCACGATCTCGTGGAAGTCGTAGAGGTTGATGTAGGCGAGCGGAACGAACAGGAAGTAGACCCCGACCCACGCGAGCGCGTAACCCGGTGGCAGCTTGAGCCTGGCCAGCAGGTAGACGGGCCAGGCGCCGAGCGCCAAGGCGAAGGTCTGGAGGACGAGCAGCGTTTCGGGGTGGGGGAAGGCGATGTAGAAAGGCACGAGGACCAAGAGCAGGGGCGAGAAATGGTCTCCCAACAGGGAGTGGGGGACCGCTAGCGCCTGGCTCATGGTCGATTCGAACGGCCGGCCTTGCGTGGTGTTCCAGAAGACCTGGTCGAACAGCCCCAGGTCGAACCTGAAGGAGTGGTACGACTCGTGGCGGAGCACCGCCAGCGTTGAATAAAGGATGAAGTAGGCGGCCGCCAGCCCGAGGACGAGGCGGCCCTCACGCCGCAGCGCTACTTCCTTTGCAACCGAACTCCACCTGCGCGCATCCAATAGACAGCGACATGATGACCGCAGTTATGGAAGAGCGGCCTTCGGCGATGGCCCGTGCAGCGGCGGGTGACGCCGACGCGTTTGCTCTCCTGATCGAGCCGCTGCTCGAGCCGGCCTACCGGCTGGCTGCGGTGATGCTCTCCGACCGGACCGCGGCCGAGGACGCAGTCCAGGAGAGCTCGATCAAGGCCTGGCGGAAGCTGCGTCAGCTGCGAGGCGATGCCGACTCATTGCGGCCGTGGTTTCTCTCCATCGTCGCCAACGAGTGCCGCATGACCCGGCGCCGCCATTGGTGGTCGGTGGTGAAGATGGCCGAGGTTGAATCACCGGCCGGAGCCGACCCGACCACCGAGGTCGAATCCGACCTGCACCGAGCCCTGCGTCGCTTGAGTCCAGAGGAGCGGCTGCCGCTGGTGCTCCACTTTTATCTGGATCTGCCGCTCGACGAGGTGGCGCGAACGATGGGCATCTCACCCGCTGCCGCCAAGTCACGAATCTATCGCGCCGCCCGGCGGCTGCGATCTGACCTCACGCCGGAGGAGGTGTTCTGAGATGAGCCGCGAGAGTTTCCGCCGCGATCTGAACCGTGCGTTCGAGGCGATGTCGGGACCGCCGAGCCCGGCGCTGTCTGCGCGAGTGCGTTCGGCCCTGAGCCAACCGGCACCGGCGCGACCCGGACCGTTCTGGATTGCCGGCCTGGCGGCGGCACTGATCGCCGCGATCGTGATCGGAGTGTTCGTGGTTGCGAACTTCAACCGCCACCTGACGAGCGGTGTGCCCGGCACCGTGCCGAGCGCCAGCCCGACCGCGAGTGCCAGTGCGAGTCCCAGCGTCACGCCGACGCCGGTTCAGACGCCGCCAGATTCGAGCCTGCCACCGTTCGTTTGCGCTTCCACCTCAATCACCCCGCAAAACCCTCCGCTATCCGCGTACATCGACGCCGTCCGCACCGGCACCCACACCGGCTACGACCGGATCACGATCGAATTCCAGAATGGACAGCCGGGCAGCGTCGAGCTGCGCCCGCAAAACAACTCGACATTCACCAACTCGCCCCGAGGCGATAGTGTGACGCTCGCCGGTAGCGCTGGCCTGCTGGTCATCATCCAGGGAGCCGACGAGCACACGGCCTACACCGGAGCAACTGATTTCAAGACCAACTACCCCGTGTTGCTCGAGGCCCGACAGATGGAAGACTTCGAGGGCGTCGTTCAGTGGGGCTTGGGCCTTTCGAAGTCCGCGTGCTATCGCGCGTTCTTCCTAACGAACCCAACGCGGCTGGTAATCGACATCCAGACTTAGACTCTCGCGTCAATTTTTGTCGCCGCGCTTGTGAAAAACCAAGACCCTTGGCATGGTGTAGCCAAAGGCTCTTGACATGGGGTGCGGGGGGCATGTTAGGGTCCAGTTGCGAGGGGACAGGGAATCTCCGTCTGGGAGGAACCTGTGATTTCGATTACCGGCGCAAAGTTGCGCAGACTGGTTCCGGCAGGTGCAGTTGCTGGTGTTCTGGCGTTTTCGTATTTGGCGGCCGGGCCAACTGGCGTGATAGGTGGTCTGGCGGGATACGGCAACAACGGAAACAACTGCGGCGTGAAGGGCTATGGTTACCACGACCATGGCAAAGTGTGCCCGAACCGGCCATTCCCAGGTAAGGGCGAGGGGCTTGAGAAGTTCTTGGGTGGTGCCGCCACTACAGGTGGGAGCAATGCCAAAAGCGAAACCGAAGGCGTTGCCAACACGACGACCGACAACGACACGGTGGCGACGGGTGGCGGAGTCACGCTTTCGCTGGGCAACGGCCACGGCCACGGCAAGGGCCACGGTCAGGGCAAGGGCCATCAGTAGCTTCCGGCTCAGGGACTAGTCTCTGATCGTTTGTTCGTCGTGGATTAAGCTATCTATCGGCGGGTAGGATTGCGGTCCAATTGCGGCCGAGCAAATAACTCTATATAGCCGAAATCGAGTTTCGGACCAACATTCTGCGGACACTAATCTGTTCCAACGACAGTAGCGACGCGACTAGGCAGGGAAGCGAGTTCGCTTCTTCGACGGGTCGTTGGTTTGGGTGGTACTTCCGTGTACGCCCAAACGCAAGAGGGGCGGAACCTGAATCCCATCGACTGGCGTCCATCTGCGCGTGCTACGTTAGCCACGAGGTGGCATGCTGGCTGATGAGCCGTGGGTTGGGGTCCATCAGTAGTCTTCTGCACCATCAGGTCATTGCTTGAGCGAGCTCGGACTGGGTACCGACCCTTACGTTCCCCCTCCTCTTCCGATTCGAGTGCTGGCCAGCCTGTATCTGGGAATTTTTGGCCGCAAGTTCTTTTACCGGTGGAATCGATTCCTGCTACTCGTCGCAGCTCGGGGCATCTGCGTGAGCGATCCAATGTTGAAGACTCTCGGTCCCGGTGAGGAGAGCTTCTTGCGGCGTTTCGCGAGGCTTGCGAGCCCTACGGTATTTGACGTCGGGGCAAATGTCGGACAGTACTCCGCTCGCCTGATGGAATTGTGTCCGACTGCACGAATCTGGGCTTTCGAACCGCATCCAGGTACTTTTAAGCGACTCGCCGAAGTTGCCCAACGCAGCAAAGGCGTTACAGCGGTAAATGCCGGTCTAGGTGACCTAGCCGGGACGGCGGATCTGTTCGACTACGCAAGCTTGGTTGACGGCGCCGGGTCGGCCCACGCGAGTCTGAATCGCCGTGTGATCGAAGACCTCCATCAATCAACTGCCACCAGCGTTGTTGTAGACATACGGACAATTGACGAAGTGATCAGCACTGAGAAGGTCGAGCAAGTCAACTTGCTCAAGATCGATGCGGAGGGCCACGAGCTGTCTGTCCTAAAAGGCGCCGCGAGTGCAATAAGCTCTCGGATGATCGATGTTGTCCAGTTTGAATTCAACGAAATGAACGTTATTTCCCACGTCTTTCTGAAGGACTTCTATGACGCCCTGCCCGGATACGCGTTCTATCGAATGGTTGTTGACGGTTTGGCTCCCCTAGGCCGGTATCAGGCGCGGACTCATGAACTCTTCTTTCTGCACAATGTGGTCGCAATTCGCGGCGGTTTCAACAATAGCGCCATGATCGTATGAAGCAAACTTACGCGCCATTAGCGATTTACGAGATCCGTGGCAACCTGCGAATTTTGGCGCGACAACGACTTTGAATCGTCTGGGCCCCGTCGCCCTCTAAGGGTCCAGTTCATTGTCCACCCCGTGGCTACGACGACGAACAACGCGTAGGCGGCGCCGAGTGCAATCAGAAATCGATTGGTCTTCCATGGCTCGGGTGTATTCGGCCACCGCAACACTGCGCCACTCACAGCGAGTGGTGCGGGATCGGTGACTTGAACTAGATACGATTGGGCTATCGGAAACCCTAAAGCATAGCCACGACCCAAGACGTCTAGCGAGTAGTGAGCATTAAAGTCACGTCCATCAGCCGTTGCGTGGATCACGCCCTCTCGAGCGTATGGTTCAATCAGAGAAACTTCTAGGCCAGCCTCGGGCTTGATAGTGCTTTGGTGCGCCGCTGTGATGAGTGCCTCTGGGTAACGCACGCGATATAGGTTGGGGCCGATGACAGTTACCGTCCCCTCGCGATTGGTCGCGACATAGTCAAAGTCGGGCAGGTTGGCAGCAGGCGCTGCGTTTAAGGCAGCCTGCCATACGGCTGGTTGCAACGTCCAAACCACGAGGCCCGCGGAGAGGGTGGCGCCGACTATCGCGGCAGCTCCCCAGTTCCGCCTGGATGGCCGGGTACGCGCTAATGCCGCGTAAATCAAAGTCGCAGCGAGACCGAGCGAGAAAAGGTGGCCGAAGAAAATCGCGGCCGATGCGCTCACGGGTACCGGCCACAGCTTCGGGCTAGTTCCGACCCACACATCAAAGAAGTAGGCGTTCGCCGTACTTGCACCATTGTCCAAAAAGACGAACGCTGTTGCTGATCCGGCGACTGGAACAAGAGTCATGACAAGCGGTTGCACCGGGACGGTCATGGCGAGCAGCCACAGTGCCGCCGCGGCAATCATCGCGAACTGAGCAAGTGCGTTTACATCCAACAGCACAGCCAAGACAAGAACGATCGCAAGGTATAGAGGGCCGACAAATCGGCCCCGCGCCGCATAGCGCCACGCAAGCGCCGAACACATGACCGTCGCCGCGCCGAATAGAAACGGCCAAGCCTGGGTTCCCCTGTAATCGATCCATGCCCATGCAGCTAGCCAAGTTCGGGTCGGCGCAAGACTAAAACCTCCGCTTGTTGCCAGACCCCCGAGGAGGCTGGGGCGGCCTACGGGATCCAGCCACAAGGGCAGAAAACACACGATTAGAGAGAGCCCCACGCCGGCGCCGTAAGCGATTAGCTGCCGTCGTGAGCTCACGTAACCACCTCGCCACCACACGATCACGGCGCCGGCAGCTGCGATCGGGAAGTACTCTATGCCCGCCCCTAAGCCTGTGACCAGTCCGGCGACGAACAGGCGCCCATCGAGGGCTAAATCCAACGTGGCGAAGAGGCATAGGACTGCAATTGACTCGACCTGTCCATGTCCTGCCGACACCCAGAGGACGACGGGGTTGACGAGCCACAACGATGCGAGTGGTGCTGCTCGGTTGGGGTTCAGCTTGCCAGCCAATCGATAGATAAAACCGGCGCTCAAGAGGTCGGCTGCGACGAGCGGCAGCTTCCACGCGATGTGGAGCGCAACGATTCCCGGTGTGCCGAAGGCACTAAGGAATGCGCGCAGGGCCTGTGCCAGTAAGGCCAATGCAGCGTAGTCAATGCCAAACTTCCAGTTGTAATACGGCGAGAATCCCCACCTCAACCATGCCTCGGCGTTGCTGGTCAAGACAGCGAGGTCATACGGATGCGAGGTAACCGGGACCAAAACAACAGCGCAACAGAGGTGAAAGGCCATGCTCACGTAGAGCCATCGCTTCGTGATGTAGAGCCACCGCCGAGGCCTTAGACGCTCGGTGGGCGAAGAGCGGTCTGGAGATCTAGTCGCTGCTGTGGACACTTGATCCTGCTCGTACGAACGGCATTGTCCCGCGGATGTGCCAGCCGTCTGCCAAGCCGGAAAAAAGTCCCCGAATGTAGCCACGGAAAATACCAATCCGCATGTCACTCGACATGCTCAACGTGGCTCCAAGGTACAAGAGAGTGAACAACCATTGTCCCACTACGACGTAGGTAGCCCACTGCAGCCTGTCGCCGTAAATGGCCGTAAAGACTGCTCGGCCTCGAGCACAGAAATATGCGCGCTCTGGATCGCGCATGTGGAGCCGACTTGCTAACTGTTTGTCGATGTAGTGCCAGACACGCGCCGAGGCGACTGTATATACGCGCCCACCTGCCGCTCCCATCAAGCGACGTGCGAGATCAGCCTCTTCCATGTGCTGCGGGAAATGCTCCGCATCAAAGCCGCCGATGGCATTGAAATCTGTGCGGCGGACCATGAAACAATTTGGAAAATCGTCGGACGGTAGGCGATCCGGTAACACTGGAGGGAGTTGTTGTCGGAAGGTCGTCTTCATCAGAAGACGGGTCCGACTGACTCCGGCGCACCAAATCCGCTCCCGGTCGCTTCCGTAGTACATGGCGGGGCCGACTTCAGCGGCGTCGGGCCAAGAACTAAGCGAATGCCACAATCTCCAAATGGCATCCTGCGCAACCGTGTTGTCATCATCGAGGAAGAGTAAGTAGTCCCCGATCGATGACTCGGCACCCAGGTTGCGCGACATGCTGGTCGAAACTGGTAGACCGACATCAATCACGCGACATCCAAGGCCGTCAAGTTCTTCGAGTTCGGCTTTGTTGTAGCCCGACGTAACGACCACCATGTCAATTCCCCCGGGTACGGGATTGGAAGCGACGACAGATTCAACACATGCCCGCAGCCGGTCAAACCGACCGTGGCTGGGAGTTACGACAGTTACCGTCGACATCGGCGCTCCAGAGCTTCTAAGGCGATCACGAATAAGCGAACCGCAAGTTGTTCATTACTTGGTGACCAAGAGGTTATAGATGAGTCCACTGTGTGGCAGCGGTTCAAAGAGCGATATGTCCTTTCGACCCTGCTCGATAATCAAGGCACGGCGAAAACCCAGTTGTCTCAATAACGAGCTGATGTGTGCAGGCGATGATCGAGCTCGGTGCATCGCGACAACGTTGAATTCCATGATTACTTGGAGTTTCGGGTTTCGGGTGCTCAGTTCGCTCATGCCGGCCAGAACGGAACCCTCGGCGCCTTCAACGTCCAGTTTTATTAGGTCGATCGCAGGCCAGCCCGCATCACTAAAGAATTGATCGAGGCGCACGGTGTCAACAGAACCAGTCATTGCTAATGAGGCCGACGAGAAGGAGAGGAATCCTCCCTCGAGTGCGCTTGAGATGAATGGCATTGAGCCAGTCGTATCTGCCAAAGCCTTGCAAATCAGGGTTAACTGTGGAATCGCATTTCGACGGGCATTCAGCTCTAGGTACTTGAAAACTTGGCGTTCTGGTTCGAAGGCGTAGACATGCCCGGCCGCGCCAACTGCTTGCGCGCCGATTAGCGAGTAATAGCCCACGTTTGCGCCAACGTCGACGAATCTCATCCCGGGCGCCAGCAGCGCGCGCACAGTGGCGGTGACCTCGGGTTCATACGTCCCTGTCAGCAGACGCCGCGCGCTGGGTAATCCCGGCGGGAGCACCAGGCGATAACCTCCCTCAACCACAACTTCTGTCTCATGACGAGGAGCGGGGATAAACCGGCGAGCTAGATAGTCCAGACCAGTTCCAAGTGCCGTCGCAATTGGATCGAGAGGGGTCATCAAAGTGCGACGCTTGACCGCAAGCCGCAGCTGGCTGAGTTGGCCGTAGATGCCCAAGGTGGTCGCTCTCTAGCTCCCAGCCGTTAGCGCGCCGCGCGTTCCTGGGAGCTGCTGACCAAGTATCTGGGCAATAACTGCGTTAAAGGCTTCAGCTGTGCGGTCGAACGAAAAAGTAGAGCTCCACACCATTCCCGCTGACGCTAAACGCTGGTGCAAGTCAGGTTCCCGCCACAATCTGACCATCGCTGCTGCGAGTGCGTCTGGGGATGGATGAACCAATAATCCGGTGTCGCCGTTGCGTATTGAGTCGCGCAATCCAGGAACGTCGTACGCGACGGCTGGCGCTCCGAACGAATTCGCTTCTGTAACCACAAGTCCCCATCCCTCACGGACAGACGCGACCAGCAGCATGTAAGCGCTCGCCATTTCTTGGTGCTTCTGTGGAGCGGCGACTCGGCCAAGAAAGTGCACGCGGTCTGCTACGCCACGGTCGACTGCGAGCTTTCTCAACTTCGCAACGTACGATGACGGCCCGTCTCCGATCAGTCGCAGACGGGCAGATGGAACGCTTTCGCAGAACTTCGCGAACGCCAGAATTATGTCTGCGACTCGCTTAGATGGAGTTAACCGTCCGACATAGAGAGCGGTAGGCTCGGACGTCCCCTTTACCGTTACATGCGAGGCAGGTTCAAGCCCCTCGGGAATAACGGTGATGGGTCCACGCAGGCCGAAGCGCTTGAGGTCGTCACGTGTCGAGGCTGAAACGGTGACCACCGGAACGCTCCGGTAGCAGCGCAGGTAGATCGGCTCTGCGAGAAAACCGACTGCGTTTAGCGGAAAGGCTGACTCGTACCACCAGACTTCCCTCGCCAGCTGGTGCATGAACATCACAACAGGGATGCCCGCCCAGAGCGGGGTAAAGAACGGAATGGTGTTCACCTCGTCGACGACGATGTCAAAGTGCCCCGAAAGGGCGCCGCGATAGCGGCGAAAAGCTTCCCAGTGAACTGTCCATTGACGCCCGGCGCGAACGACCCGTACGCCATCAAGTTGCTCGCTGGCTGGAGCTCCTGGAAAGGCGGCGGAAAACCATTCGACGTCGTGACCTAGTTTGACTAGCCTCCGCGCGACCTCGAACGTGACAGCCTCAGCTCCCCCTGCCAGAGGATTCGATGGACATCGCCAGTTAAGGATGAGGACTCGCAGAGTTAGCCGCTGGCTTTGATCCCAGCCTGCTCCTCAACATTGTTCGCGGCTTCGATGAGTTGAAGCCTACGGCGCTCGTAGTACCGCAAGATGCGCAAGCGGTAGAAGATTGCTGCAGTATCCCAAAGAACTCGCCATGCTGACGCGAGATTAACCGTGCTTTCAAATTGGTAGGCGAGACTTATTGGCGCTTCGACGATCTTCCGATATCCGAGTTGATGCGCGACTACAAGTAACTCGAGGTCGAACGCAAACTTCTTAATGGCCAAAAGAGGAAGAGCGTCTCGCAAAACCTGTCTGCGGAACAGCTTCAATCCGGTTTGCGTATCCCGCACGTCAAGATTGAATAGCACTCGGACCAGAATTTGGTAGATGGCGCTCTGAAAACGACGGAGCCTGGGGTACGCCACCCTCGATAGCGGATGACGTTTGGATCCAATAACCGCGTCACACCCATTCGACTGCATCATCTCGATGAATCCGCCAATGTTTGCGGGGTCGAGTTCCATATCGGCATCGATGAACGTAACCAACTCCCCGCTCGACTGGTCGACCCCACAGCTCAGTGCAAAACCCTTGCCGATGTTCATTGGATAGTGAAACACCCTGACCGCCGCGGACTGGACGCGCTGAGCCTCGCGGACGGTCGTGTCGGTGTTTCCGTCCGAGACGACCACGACTTCGTAAGGCACTCTCAGTTTGTCTAGTTCGCCGATCAGTCGGGTCAGATTTCCGTGAATTCGAGGACCCTCTCGATAAGCAGGAACCACGACCGACAGTTGAATTGGAGAATGTGCTTGCGCCGGCGGCTTCGCCCCAGCCTCGTCAGTCTTCGGTGCCGTGACGTCTATGCCCACTAATTCACCTAGCCTGCACCAAGTCGGCAACTGTCGCGTGATCCGCAGGCATCGGGGCGGTCGCAAGGTGCTCGGCACGCTGCTGCACTAGATACAATGCGCCCAGCGATCCAGCGAGCAGAGCCATCGAAAAGTCGACCACCTCGACCACCTGCGTGAGGCTCTGATGGAGTATCAGAAGCAACGTCGGCTCTAGCAGCGTGAGCGGCAGGAGCACAGCCAGAAAACCAGGCTTGCCGCGCGATTGGTGGATCGCGATCAGCACGGCTGTCGCGCCCAGGAGGATCATTCCTAGACCGTACCAGGGCAAGTAGCTTGCGACACCGACGTAGGATGCACCCGCAAACGAGGTCAAGAGCCACTGAGAGCCGACCGACAGCACTCCGAGACTGCCTAAGCCGCCAATTACCACCAAGACCATTGATACGAACACCAGTTGTTTGCCGCTCTGCCCGCGAGTACCCCGAAACACAATCTTCGGAAAGAGCACTGCGGCGACTCCACTTGCACCCCAGAAGATCGAGCGGCCCAGCGCGGCGAGAGCAGCGTACTCGCCAGCGATGCGACCGGCAAAGAAGTGTTTCACGAGAAGAACGTCGGTGCTGAGAAGGACGCCAAGCGCCAACGTGCTTGGTAAGACGATAACCAGATAGGCCGCGGCAGGCCGCATCCATGGAAGCCTTGGCTTGATCGACAGTCTCCGCCGTAGCAAACCTAGTGCCACAAAGTAAATGGCGACTGTGGCCAGGGATATGCCCGCAATGATCCCGAAGGTTCCCCAGATAGCGCCCAAGCCGAGGGCGCCAATCAGTTTCAAGGCTGCCTGACCCGCCGAGAGCGTCGAGAAGGCCATAAACCTTTGCTCGCCCTGAAATTCACCAAGCAGAAGCGGCAAAGCAAGGCTAAACGGAATGCCGGCGGAAGCCGCGAGTAAGAGCTCAAGCGGGACTCGAAGAAACTGCGTTAGGAGCTGCGACAGAATCAACAGGAGAACTGCAAGCCCTGAGCCGGCGATGATCAGTGATCGGTTGCCTCCGCGTAGCAGCGCAGTGCTATGTGCAAAGTGGCCCGACGCGCGAGCGCGGCTCGTCTCTCTAGCCATGAGCAGCGTGAACGCCGTGGCAGGAAGTCCGATGAGGGTGATCAAACTCACCACCGCGAACACAGCGCCATAATCGGCCGGCTGCAACCGATGAGAGATGACTGCCTGAAAAACAACACCCAGTCCGCCGGCGGCGATCGTGCCGAAGCCCACAATGATGTTGTGGGTCAATATGCGCTCGTGGCCCAGCAGTTCACCCCAACGTCCCCAATGCGCTCGATTCGGTGTCACTGAATCGTCCTTTTGCCCCCGGAATTGAGCTCCCGCCCGCTGTCAGGGTGACGGTTCGCGCGAGCACCGGCTCGCGATAGTCGAGCGAATACTATATGTCGTCGGAATCGGCTGTGCGTATGCGGATTCCGCGACGCATAAGAGCCCTCTACGACGTCAGTTCAACTTCCGCACAGTCGGTGATTTGTACTGGCTTCCTCGTCTTATTGATTGGCGGCCCCTGGCTTCTTCCCGGTTATCTGTTTGGAACGGATTGGCCTGGTCCGCGACGCCTTCCATTTCCTGCCGAACTGTCCAGCTCAGCACCCCTCCAGTTAGTCCTAGCGAGCGCGTCATGGATCATTGGAGGCCAAGCCGCTGGCAAGCTCCTCTTCCTCGGCTCATTGTTCGTCGCTGGGATCTCCGCCTACCGGGCCTTGCCAGATGGAGGATTCGTCGCGCGGTCGGCCGCTGCCACTATTTACATTGTCAATCCCTTCGTCTATGGGCGATTGCACTACGGCCAGCTGTATCTCCTTGTCGGCTATGCCATCTTGCCGTGGGTTGCGATTCGATTACGTAGGTTGCTGTCTGAGCCACGTCCAATAAATGCGATTGGGCTGGCAGCAAGCCTGCTGTTGGTTAGCACCGCAAGCGCTCATCTGCTCCTAGCGGCTGCGGTGCTGGCAACGACGCTTGTGACAGTTTGGGTTGCACTGGCGCGTCCAAGGCTTGCCTATCTGAGGAGTCTGGTGCCCCAATTGTTTGTGGCAGGAGGGCTCGTACTTGGAGCGAGCGCCTACTGGATATTTCCTTTGCTGACAGGCCGCGGTTCAGAAGGCGAGCGACTCACCGGGATCGGAAGTGGCGACCTCAGCGCGTTCGCCGCAGTGCCGGATCAGCACTTGGGGCTCATTCCAAACTTGCTTGGTCTTTACGGCTTTTGGGCTGAGAACACTGGTCGTTTTACTTCGATGAAAGCGTTCGTGCCGGCCTGGCCCGCGATTTTGGCCCTCCTGCTTCTGCTGTCCGCGGTGGGTCTTCTTTCGTCAGTCAGGAAAGGCGACCGGACTACGACGGCGTGGGTGGCGGGCTTACTCCTGGCTGCATCTGTGGCGTTGTTTCTTGAAATGGGGATTTCCCATCCGGTTAGTGCGGGCGTAGTTGGCTGGTTGGATGCCAATGTTCCAGCCTATCGGGGCATGCGAGACGCGGGTAAGTGGGCTGCGCTTCTGGCGTTCGCGTATTCGCAGATGGCCGGTTTGGGAGCCGCAGCAGTCTTGGGAGGAATGAAGGGGTGGCCTCGACTTAGGGTCCGGTCGGAATGGCTAGCCAGTTTCGCGACCGCTCTAATCCTGGCCGTGCCCCTCTATTACGGCAATGGCCTCCTCTATGGGGCTCACAGTGAGATTCGACCCTCGGAATATCCAGCCGGCTGGTACTCAGCGGATCGAGTTCTGCGTTCCGACGCACACTCAGGCCGCACGCTATTCATACCGTGGCACGAGTACATGTCCTATTCGTTCATTCACAACCAGAATCGCGTTGTAGCGCCTCCAGCACCCAACTTCTTTTCGGTCCCAATCGTTGTTAGTAACGACCCCGAGGTAACGGGCATAGCCACGCCCCACACCGCAGACCAGGACGCGATTTCGAGCTTGGTTAGGGCGGGCAGCAGTGGGCAATGGGCCGAGGTTCTCAATGAAAGACACATCAAGTACGTCCTACTGGCCAGGGAACTTGACTGGTCGTACTTTGCGTTCCTTGACGCCCAACCAGGGCTATCCAAAGTAGCTGATTTCGGTTCGATCGTCCTTTATCGCAATGTTTTGGCGCCGTAGGACAGGGTGAGCGCGCTTCTCTTGGCTCCAAAGAGCAAAGGGTAAAGGCTGGTAAATGCTTCGCGTTAATTCGATGCTTGACAGGAGCGTCGGGGGGATGCTCCAATAGCGCAGCTTCCCTATTACGGGGGAGTAACATCTGGCTGGCCCCAAGAAGGGATCGCTGGCCGGGGCCAACGTTGTGTTGGGGGCAATTACATAGCGGCCACTGGATGACAGGCGGAACCAGAGGCTGGGTCTACCGCCGTAACTAGCGATAGCCACGACAAAGGGAGGACCTAGATGCTCAAAAGATCTCTGGTAGCGAAGGTGCTGCCTGGGTTAGCCGTATCCGGCGTTCTTATTGCTTCAATCGTCGCTTCCCCAATTGGGCTGCTCGGATCGCTCAGTGGCTACGGCTACGGCGTTTGCGGTTATGGGTACAACGCCTTCAGCGGAACCGCCACGGTTACTGGACTCTCCCCGACCTCAGGTACGACGGCAGGCGGGACGAGCGTGTTCATCACTGGTTCCGGCTACTGCAACACCGTATCCGCTGTGCACTTCGGAGCATCGCCGGCTCAGAGCATCAACGTTCTCGCGGACACCTTGATTCAGGCAGTTACCCCGGCGCACGCCGCGGGAGTTGTTGACGTGACGGTAACCAATGCCGCGGGCACCAGCGCCACTTCGTCAGCGGACCTCTACACCTTTATCACCCCAACGCCGAGCGTCTACACGGCCCTATCTCCGCAGCGCATTCTCGACACCAGGACGAACAGCGGAACGCTTGGCCCAGGCGGCAGCGTAAACCTGTCTGTTGGCGGCATCTACGTGCCGGCGAACGCGACGTCAGTAGTGCTGAACGTCACTTCAGCTGACGGGTCAACGGCAGGCTTCTTCACGCTTTACCCGACGGGAGGCACCACGCCCACAGCGTCTAACCTCAACTGGACCGCCGGCGAAACCGTGCCGAACCTCGTCTCGGTTGGCCTCAGCGCCAACGGGGATGTGACGATCTTCAACGGCCTCGGTTCGGCCGATGCAATCGTCGACCTGGAGGGCTACTTCGCTCCTGCGAGCGGCGGCAGCACCTCCGGTCAATTCGTGCCGCTCGCGCCAACTCGCGTTACCGACACACGGGCAGGTAGCGGCCAGGCCAACGCCGGTTCGACGCTCGCTGCGGGTACAACGTTGAACGTGCAGGTAGCCGGTTTCGGTGGCGTACCGACTACTGGCGTCACCGCGGTCGTCCTCAACGTAACCGCGGTTGACCAAACGGCCAACGGCTTCTTCACAGTGTTCCCGAAGGGCAGCACTCGGCCCACCGCGTCCAACCTCAACTGGATTCCGGGGCAAACTGTCCCGAACCGGGTAATCGTGCCGTTGGTGGCGGGAGTGGGCGCGGAGTCCATTTACAACGGCCTCGGATCGGCGGATGCGATCGTCGATGTCAACGGCTACTTCACTGACAGCACGGCTTCAGGTGCAGGGTTCTTCACGCTGTTCCCATCCCGCATCGTTGACACTCGCAACAACACCGGCGGCTTCGGCACCGCCCCATTGGGCGCGGCGGCGACCATGACAGTCACCGTCGAAGGTCATGGCGGCGTCCCAGCCACTCTCGTGAAGGCTGTGATCCTTAACGTCACAGTCACGAACCCAACGACCGCCAGCGACCTCGTCATCTGGCCGCATGGCGCGACAATGCCGACAGCTTCTGATCTCAACTTCGCTGCCGGGCAGACAGTGCCAAACCTGGTTGTCGTGAAGCTGTCCGCGGCAGGCGCAATCGACATCTTCAATGCCTTCGGCACAACTCACGTCATCGTGGACGTCGTCGGCTACTACACCTAAGCGCTAGTTAGTTCGTAAGTAACTGGTCTGGGTCCGCGCTGAGCGGGCCCAGACTCTTTTCTGGGGAGCGCACGACTCACATGAAATGCCCCACCCGGACGCCGCGAGCGGCGTCCGACCTCCCCCCGAGGTGGGGAGGCGAGTAGGGCAAGAAAACCAGGGCCCGTTCGTTGTGGGCAAAGGTGCAACCCAGGATTCGGCGCGTCCTTGCGACGGTGCTCGGCCTTCTGCTCATCGGGCTCCAGCCCGCACTGCCAGTCTGGGCAACTTCCCAGCCTCATCTCGTGATCACAACCCCGGTCGGTGGCACGTATCACCCGCTCACACCCGCAAGAATCCTCGACACGCGCCTAGCGACGAAGCTCGGTCCAGGCGGGACTATCAACGTGCAGATCGCCGGAAGCGGCGGCGTACCTGCTGCGGGGGTCAGCGCGGTCGTCCTTAACGTAACGGCCACTGATGGCACATCGCCGGGGTTCCTGACAGTGTTTCCCGCGGGAGTGACGATGCCCCTGGCGTCCAACCTGAACTTCGCAGCCGGCCAGACGGTGCCCAACCTGGTCACAGTGGGGCTCGGGACAAGCGGCCAGGTCACGATCTACAACGGTCCCGGCTCAGTCGACAGCCTCGCAGACGTAGAGGGCTACTACACCGCTCCGGCGTCCTCGCCGGGCCCTGATGGGCTCCTCAATCCCCTGGTTCCGTCTCGGTTGCTCGACACTCGCACCGGAAACGGCGTCATCGCTGCGGGCATCCTCATCCCTAGCCAGAAGATCGATCTCCAGGTCACCGGCCGCGGTGGTGTCCCAGCCACAGGGGTGTCGGCTGTGGTCTTGAACGTCACGGACGTGAACGCAACCGCGGCAGGCTACCTGACCGTCTGGCCGGCCGGCGCGACCATGCCGCTGGCCTCAAACCTCAACTTCGTGGCCGGCGAGACCGTTCCCAACCGCGTGATGGTCGGTGTTGGCACCGGTGGCAAGGTGAGCATCTACAACGGGCTGGCCTCGAGCCACGTCATCGCCGACGTCAATGGTTGGTTTACAGACGGCACGGCGGGTGGAACCGGAAGTCGCTTTACGCCCGTAGCGCCCAGTCGCGTCCTCGACAGCCGGCTGGGCACGGGAGGCTACTTCACGCCTTGGGGACCGAACAGCGGCCGCGCGATCACAGTGGCGGGTCAGGCAGGCGTTCCCCTCATGACGGATCCCAACCCTCCAACCGCAGTCGTGGCGAACGTCACCGTCACGGACACCAGCCAGGCCAGTGCTCTCATCGCGTGGCCGGACGGCGCCGCTCAGCCGCTTGCATCGGACCTCAACTGGAATCCGGGCGTGACCGTACCGAACCTCGTCATTGCTCAGGTCGGGCCGACAGGCAAGGTCGACCTCGAAAACATCTTTGGCTGTACCGACGTGGTCATGGACGTGGTCGGGTGGTTCACCGGCCCCATCCCCGTCATCACGCCGGCGCCACCGCCGGCCGCCACTCCGTGCCCATCACCGGCGGGTGGAGGGTGGTTGTCTCGATTCAATTTCTACCGAGCGGCCGCCAACCTGCCGCCCGTGACTGGGAACGCTGTGTGGAGCGATGGCGACTACAAGCACGGGCTGTACATGGTCCAGACCGGCCAGGTCACGCACTCCGAGTCGACGAGCTACCCGCAGTACACGCCTGAGGGCGACGCTGCGGCACAAAACGGCAACATCGAGGTCAATTCCAGCACGAGTTTCACAGACGACCAGGCCATCGACTTCTGGATGGAGGCGCCCTTTCACGCCTTGGGGATGATGGACCCGCGCCTCACTTCGTCGGGGTACGGCGCATATCGAAGCACTGGCTTCAGCCCATGGGCGGCCGGGTTCGCGCTCGACGTGCTTCGCGGCAACAGCTTCACGGGCGGAACGTATCCGGTCTTCTTCCCCGGGAATGGCAACACCGTGCCGCTGCGCAGCTACAGCGGCGGTGAGTTTCCAAATCCGCTCGCGGCATGCCCCGGATACAGCGTGCCGACTGGGCTTCCGATCTTCGTCCAGGTCGGCGGCAACGTGGCGACCACCGCGGGCCCGGTGCACTCATTCACGGGTAATGGGACCGCGCTCGCGCACTGCGTGATCGATTCGACCAATCCGTCAGTCGGCAGCAATCTCACGTCTCGAGGCGGGGTCATCGTGATCCCGCAGCAGCCCCTGCAGCCGGGCGTC
>WNGL01009034.1_pt1 | contig 17696 bp, 14 predicted proteins | sample 5400591 | NCBI WGS metagenome assembly WNGL01 (sample SAMN13153377, study PRJNA577476) | soil metagenome | isolation source: 80 cm soil or saprolite under Garry oak tree replicate 1 | place: USA:California | collected 2016-06-15 | reverse complement strand
CAGCGCGATTTCGCGAGCGACGGCGACGGGCTGCCAGGAACCAGCCGTGACGGCGAGATCGACCGACACCGTCGAGGGCGACGCGGTAGCGCCCAGCGTGACGCCCAGTCCAGTCAGGGCGCGCGGGCCGCCGAGGTCCACGACGACGCTGCCGGTCCATTGCGTGGCACACCATGCGGTGGTGGCGCTGCCATCGACGGCGTTCGACGCGGGCGAGTCGGCCGCAGACGAACTGGCACTGGCGCTCGCGCCGATGGCGATGTCGACGGCACGTGCCGGGTGTGGCACGGCGTCAGCCGCCCCCACCTGCACGGATCCGGTCAACGCCACGGCGGTCATCGCCACGCTCGCGAGCAGCCACCGGACGCGCCGGGGCCGGCGGAAGGAAAGCCTGGACCTGAGGATCTCGGACATGGCGCCTCACACCACACTGGAGCGGTACCACTCGACCGGTCAGGTCACCACGATGAGCGCTAGCCACGAATTCGTCAATATCGAACGTGATCTGTGTTTGATGTTGTTGATGCGTGTTCGACCGGCCGAACATGCCGACTCCAGGGTGATTCGGTGACCACTGTGCAGGCAGGTTCACACAGCCGCGGTGCCGATCAGGCCCTCCCGCGTCACCAACTGGGCCAGTTCATCCTCGGTCAGCGCCGCGGTGTCGGCCGGCCGTAGCGGCAGGACGAAGTACCGGCTCTCCGCACTGGAATCCCACACGGTGATCTCGACGTCCTCGGGCAGTCCCAGCCCGAACTCACCGAGCACGGCACGCGGTTCACGGACCACCCGGGACCGGTAGGCCTCGCTCTTGTACCAGGACGGAGACGGTCCCAGCAGGCCGACGGGATAGCACGAGCACAGCGTGCAGACCACGACGTTGTGCCGCTCGGCGGTGTTGGCCACGACCTTGAGCCGCTGCACCTGGAGACCACCCCGCATGGACAGCCCCAACTCCGGGATCGCGGTGTTCGCGTCCCGCAGCAACCGGGCCCGGAAACCGTCGTCGGTCCACGCGTGGGCCACGATCCGTGCCCCGTTCAGTGGCGAGGCACCAGCCAGGTACCGAGCCAGGATGTCATCGAGTTCCGCGTCGCTCACGAGGCCGGCCTCGATCAGGCGCTCCTCCAGCCTGCGCACCCGAGCCGCGACCGGAGTGCTCGCGTGATCGCCACTCATACTCCGACCTCCGTCACCGGTTCCAGATAGGACTGCCACAGGTCGACAGCCACCCGGTGCGCGCCGTCACCCCACAGATCACGGGCGGCGAACAGCACGGTGTAGACCGGCTCGACGCGCGGATCGAACACTTCCCGGGCGCGGTCGTCAGCCAGCGGCCACTCCCCCGGCGATTCGATCACCAGACCCTCATGCCCCCGCACATAACGCGGCGCCCGCGTGTGGTGGTCGGGATCCATGGTGCGAACGCGCACCCGGTCACCGACAGCGAAGCGGGACTGCGCTGTGTCACTCATGATGGCGGGCTGAGTGCGTGCCGGTCAGCGTCTCGATCGCGGCCAGCCACCGTTCGTAGTAGGAAGCGGCCAGGTATTCCGCTGGCGGCATCCGCTCCAGGGCGTCACGAAACTGGTCGAGGTTGTAGACCCCGCGTCGAAGCAGCGCGGTGTTGAGCGCGTAGACCCGCGCCTCCCAGTCCGCATGGAAGGCGGCCTCGTCGTCCTCGGTGGTGATCGCACCGAAACCGGTCTGCCCACCGACATCGTTGACCCTGCTCATTGGTGGACCATAACGACCGCGTCCGACGATGTCACCTGGAGCGGTTGACCATCACGTCAGCTCAAGCGCCACATATGCCTTGTCGGACATCGGCGCAGCCTGTCGCTCACCCGGTCGTGAGCAGTTCGGTGATGCGTGCGGCGGGCACCGGCCGGCCGAGGTGATAGCCCTGGCCCCAGTCGCAGCCGAGGTATCGCAGGTGCTCGGCCTGGTATTCGGTTTCGACGCCCTCGGCGGTGGCGGTGAGGCCGAGGTCGTGGCTCAGGTTGATCAACGCGGGCAGGATGGTTCGGTTGGATCGGCGGGCCGGGATTGGCGTGGCGATGCCACACAGGAAACTCGCTGCCAGCTTCAGGTTGTGGACCGGCAGTTCGGCCAGATAGGCCAGGCTGGAGTAACCCGTTCCGAAGTCGTCGATGGCCAGCCGGATACCGAGGCCGGCCAGCGTGTGCAGGGCGTCCAGGGCATCGTCGCCGCTGCCGATGATCGCGCTCTCGGTGATCTCCAGTTGCAGCAGCTCGGCCGGCCAGCCGGTGTCGCGCAGCACGGCGGCCACGGCTGCCGTGGTGCTCGGATCGTGTAGTTGCACCACCGAGAGGTTGACGCTGATCACCGGCGTGGCGCCGACGGCGTGCCGCCATGCCACGGCCTGGGTGCACGCTTGCCGCAGCAGTGCCATGCCCAGCGGCACGATCAGGCCGGTGTCCTCGGCGGCCGGGATGAACTGTGCCGGGCTGATCTGGCCGAACTCGGCGTGTCTCCAGCGGGCCAATGCCTCCACTCCGGCCAGTGCGCCGTTGGACAGTTGGATCAGCGGCTGGTAGTCCAGGGTGAACTCGCCGCCGGCCAGCGCGCCGGGCATGCCCGCGGTGATGGCGTGCCGGCGTACCTCGGCGGCGTGGCGGTCGGCCTCGAACACCGCCCACCGGCCACACTGACGATGCGTGTCCGGCTGGGCTCTTGCCCAGCCCAGGCTGATGTCCGCAGCCCGCAGCAACTCCTCAGCCCGACTCCATGGCCCCTGCTGCGCCACGATCCCGGCGCTGCCGCGCAGCGTGATCTGGTGGCCGTCGAGCCGGAACGGGTCGCCCAGCGCGCGCAGTGCCCGGTCAGCCACCTTCACCATGTGATCGTGGCTCGTGGTCCGGGGCACGGCGATGGCGAAGATGTCCTCGCCGAGGTGGGCGAGGAAGTGACCGTGTTTCTCGGCCAGCACACGCAGCCGGTGTGCCACCCGAACCAGCAGTGCTTCGGCGCGCTGTGTGCCCAGGCTCTCCGTGATCACCGTGAACCGATCCAGCGCCAGCAGGCACAGACCAAGACGACCATCGTCTGGAGCACCTGCGATCGTGTCGGTCAGCCAGCGGGTCAGGTGGGCGCGGTTGGGCAGGTCGGTGCGCTGGTCGTACAGCAGGGCGTACTGCAGGCGTTGCTGCAGCACGCACTGCTGCTCGCGCCATGCGGCCCGCTCGGCCCGGTTGATGCTCTCAGCCGCGGTGAGTGCGCATTCCCGCAACGCCTCGGTGAATCCGATGGCCAGTTGGCCGAGCAACTCGGCGAGCCGGCTCGCCGCCCGCGGGTCGGTGCTGCCCAGTTCGGCCGGCAGCCGTTCGCCCAGCAGGCTCAGCGTGCGTCCGAGCGCTCGGGGTGCGGCGATCTGGCCGGCCACCAGATCCGCACCCAACCGATGCCCGGCACGGGCGTCGAAGGGGTCGGCGCGCAGCGCTGCCATCAGCCGCCGCAGCGTGGCGTCCAGCACCGTGCGGGCGTGTGCCCTGCCCTCCGGTACGAAGTTGACCTCGGCGATCCGGCGTTCCCACACCTTGACGAGTGCGGTCAGCCGCGCATCGAGGTCGGGGACGTCAGCCGGGCCACCGGCTGACGCGGTGTGCTGCTCGGTCATCGGATCACGGACTGCTCTCGGTGGGCGTTTCAGGTGGTTTCAGTTCGGTGGCGTCCGGGCGTTGTCATTGTTGTCGCAAGGCGAGCGGAAATCCAGGGTGAATTTGTGATCAGGGAACCCTTGCGATGGCCGCCAGGATGGCTGGTTGTGGTGGATCGTCGGCATCTTCCGAATCGGGATGCCACTCGGTGACCGGCACCAGGCCCGGCTCGACCAATTCCCAGTCGGCCAGCAATTGCCGGATCCGTTCCCGAGTACGCAGATGCACCGAGGTGGGCGTGCTCTGGTACAACCGGCGCACGCTCTCCTGCTCAGATGCCCGCTGGGGCAGCGGCACGGCATGCGTAATGGTGAGATGGCTGCCCGCCACCAGCACGTCGCGCACCTGCGCCAGGATGCCGGCCGGGTCGTCGTCGTCGGAGACGAAGGGCAACACAGCGTTGAGCAACACGGCGACCGGCTGGGAGAAGTCCAGAAATCCCAGCACGTCGGCGTGGTACAGGATCTCCGCCGGACGACGCAGATCCCCCCATACCACCCTGGCCCGGGGGTTGTCGGCCAGGATCGCCCCGCTGTGGGCGACCGCGACCGGATCGATATCGGTGTAGATCACCCGCGACTCGGGCGCCATCCGCTGTGCCACCTCGTGCACGTTGCCCAGCGTCGGAATGCCCGAACCGATGTCCAGGAACTGTCGTAGCCCGTTGTCGACCAACCACCGTACGGCTCGTCGCACAAACGCGCGGTTCGCGTGCGCGCTGGAGATCGCGCCGGGCATGAGTTCCTCGGCCCGCTCGATGAACTCCCGGTCGACAGCGAAATTGTGATAGCCACCGAGCGCGTAGTCGTACATCCGTGCCGCGTTCGGCACGGTCACCTCGACACCCTCGGGCACCCAGCCCGGTAACTCCATCCCGCCACCCTACTGCGTCGGCACCGCCGCCGACCTGGTCACTCTCACTGACGGGTCAGCGCGGCAACGGCATTGACCTCGACCAGGTGCTCCGGCAGCACCAAGCCGGCCACCACGACGAGGGTGCTCGACGGATAGGGCTCGGTGTGGAAGATCTGGTTGCGCACCTCGTTGAACCCTTCGAAATCGGCGCGCGCGGTCAGAAAAACCGTCATACTGACCACATCGGAAAGTTCGCCACCCGCAGCGCTCAATACCGAGGCAAGATTGGCGAGTGCCGCGCGGGCCTGCGCCCGTATATCGCCCGTCCCGACGACCTGACCTTGCGAATCGGTCGCCAACTGGCCGCTGACGAACAGCAGACGGTGCGCGCTCGGATCGATCTCCACGCCGGCCGAAAAGTGCGCGGCGGTCGGGGCAAGCGAACTCGGACTGATCGCGGTGGATTGCGCCACGGTCATTCTCCTCCCGAAACGGCTCCATTATCTGCGAGGATGAGCATAGGGTGGAGTCGTGATCAGCAGCAAGAGCAGGTTGAGTGATCGGCCGCGAGCAGATCGGCCGGGCCGGGCTTAATCCTAAAGGGACGAAGGTTTATCCGCGCCCAGTGATCTGCCGCCCAGGAAGGAGTCGACGAACTGCTGGCTGGTGGCCAGCGTGTCGGGACTTCCCGCCATCCGCAGCCGGCCGCCGGCGAGCACGTAGGTGTGGTCGGAGATCTCCAGCACGGCTCTGGCCCGCTGTTCCACGATGAGCACCGAGGCACCGTCGGCCGACAACTGCCGAATATGGTCGGCCAGCAGTCGCTTCGCGGTCGCGGGTGCGAGGTTCGCCGTCGGTTCGTCCAGGATGAACAGCGCCGGCTGGAGCATCAGCACCCGGCCCATCGCCAGCATCTTGCGCTCGCCGCCGGACAGTTTGCCGGCCCTGCGTCCCAGCAACGGCCCCAGCATGGGAAAGTAGCCGACCACCCGGTCGATCCGGCCCTGGATCTGCCGCCTTGGCAACAGGTAGCCGCCCATTTCCAGGTTCTCCCGTACCGACAGCGGGCCGAACACGTCGTCGACCTGCGGGACATAGCCGACCCCGGCGGCCGCGATGAACTCCGGCGGCCGGTTGGTCACGTCGTGACCGTCGAGCAACACGGTGCCCGACAACACCCTGATCGCCCCCACGATGCTCTTGAGCAGAGTCGACTTGCCGGAGCCGTTCGGGCCGACGATGGACACCACCTGACCGGGGGCGACGTCGATGGACACGTCGGAAAGGACCGCGCGGCCACCGTAACCGGCGGACACGTCGACGGTCCGCAATTTCACTCCGTCAGCCGACAAGATAGGCCTCCACGACTTCGGAGCGGCTACGCAGCGCCGCCATCGTGCCCTCAGCCAGCACCCGACCCTCGGCCATGACCACGACCGGATCACAGAACTCGTCCATGATGGCGAGTTCGTGCTCGACCATGAGAATGGTCATCCCATCGGCGCACAATCCGAGCAGTCGCGCACCGATTTCGCGTGCCAGGTGCGGATGCACGCCCGCGACCGGTTCGTCCAGCAGCAGCACCGTCGGTTCGGCCATCAGCGCTCGCATGATCTCCACCAGTCGCCGCTGTCCGCCGCTGAGGTCGCCGGCGTACGTGTTGGCGTACCCGGTCAGGTCGAACTGGTCGAGCATCGCCTCGGCGCGGGCGATCGCCTGCTCCTCGCCCGCCCGCCAGTACTGACGGCCGAGCGTCGCGCCACGGAACGAGTCACCCGGCTGGCGCGGCACCGCGCACAGCAGGTTCTCCAGCACCGTGAGCCGCTTGAACTCGCTGGCCAACTGGAATGTCCTCAGTAGACCGGAGCGCGCCCGCCGGAACGCCGGCAGGCGGGTGACGTCGTGGCCGGCGAGTTCGACGCTGCCGGCCGTCGCCGGCAACGTACCGGCCAGCATGGCCAGTGTGGTGGACTTGCCGGCCCCGTTCGGCCCGATCAGCCCGGTGAGCCGTCCGCGCCGCAACGCGAAGGAGACGTCGGACACCACGGGAACCCCGTTGAACTCCTTCGTCAGGCCGACCGCCCGCAACGCGATCTCGGTGGCCGCGACGGGCGGCTTCCGCTGTGGCTCGGATACTGTCGCGCCGCTCGGACGAGTGGTGATCCGCCGTCGCTCGGGTAGCACGCCCTGCGGCCGGAACCACAGGAACACGACGATCAGCAGGCCGATGGCGACCCACTGCAGGGCGGGAATCAGGCCCGGCGGCCCGAACGGCGGGATGAACCGGGTGGCCTCCTCGAACGCCAGCGGCACCAGCAGCGCACCCAGGACGGCCCCGCGGTGATTGCCGGCACCGCCGATGATGACCGCGGCGAAGATCACGATCGTCTCCGCGTAGGTCCAGCCCGACGGTGCCCAGAGATTGATGAATCCCACGAGAATGCCACCGGACAGCCCGGCGATCGCACCGCCGAGTACGAGCATCGCCAGGCGCAGCGCGGTCAGGTTCTTGCCGAGCGAGTCGGCCACCAGGTCGTTGTCCCGCATGGCGCGCAGCGACCTGCCGTAGGGCGATTCGGTGATCCGCCGCACGAACAGGTACGTGAGCGCCGCCAGTCCGATCGCCGCGACCGCGTAGGCCCACTGGTAACCCACGGTCTGCGGGTCGAACCGGCCCTGCAACGGCGATGGCACCAGGGACAGGCCGGCGGAACCGTTGAACAGCGGCCGGTAGTTGGTCACCAGCAGATTGGCCATCACGGCGGTCACCAGCAGGCCGATCGCGGCGAAGTCACCGCGCAGGCGCCGGCCGACCAGGAACGTGAACGGCACCGCGAACAGCCCGCCGATCAGCGCGGCACCGAGCCACGGCAGCGGAAACGGCAGGTTCCAGCCGCCCAGATAGCTCTGGAAGCCGCCGTTCGCGCTGTCGGCGGGCAGCGACAGCACCGATGCGGCGTAGGCCCCTGCGGCCTGGAAGATGATGAACCCGAAGTTGGTCACCCCGGCAACGCCGAACTGCTGGCTCAAACCCAGGCAGGCCAGGATGTCCACGCCGGCGTAGACGAACAGCGTGGTGAGGTAGAAGACCAGTCCATTGCCCACGGCGTCCGCCTCACTGTCGGTCAGCTTCGGGAGCCGAGTAGGCCCGTTGGACGCACCGCCAGCATCACCAGCAGCAGGACGAACGCGACGACGTCCTTGTACGCGGGTGTCAGGTAGGCGGCGCTGATCTCGGTGCCGACGCCGATGACCAGCGCGCCGAGCATCGCCCCGTACGCCTGGCCGGGTCCGCCCAGGAACACCGCCGCGAGAATGAGTACCAGGAACAGATCCGTACTCGTGGCGCCGAAACTGCCGGCGTCCATGGCGAACACGGCGCCGCCCACGCCGCACAGCGCGCCGGAGATCAGCCAGGTGGTGGTGACGACCCGGTCGGTGCGGATACCGCAGGCGCGGGCGAGCGGACGGTCCGCGGCCGTCGCGCGCATTGCCTTGCCCAGCTTGGTGAATCGCAACAGCGTGTGCACGGACAGCATCGTCACGATGCTCAGCCCGATGATCACCAACTGCACCACCGTGAGCTGTAGGCCGCCCAGCCGCACCGTCGCGCCCGCGTCGATGCGGTACGACATGGTGTTGCCACCCACGTAGGACTGCAGCCCGAATTCGAGCACCAGCGTCATGCCCAGCGACACGATGACCATCGCGATGGGCGACGCGCCCCTGCGCTGGAACGGTGTGTAGACACCCCGGTTGAGCCCCAGCGAGAGCAGCGCCCCGACGACCGTGGCGGCCACGACGCCGAGCCACACCGAGATGCCGTGCTGATTGATCACGTAACCCACATAGGCACCGATGATCATGACGGCGCCGTAGGCCAGGTTGAGCACGTCGGTGACCGCGAACTGCATGGTGAACCCGACCGCGGCGATGGCCAGCACCGCCGCGGTGACCAACCCGAATCCGAGGGAGGCCAGCAACAGGTTCACGACGGATCACCCACCCGCCAACGCCCGCAACTGCTGCGGCGCCAACTGCCCGATGACCTTGACCTGTCCCGTCGAGTCGTAGGAGTCCACTTCGAACAGTCCGGTGGAGTCGTGGAAGCTGTCGAAGTTCGTCGGACCGCCCGGCCCCTCGTAACGGATGGACTTCCCGGCCTTGAGCGCGGCGGCGCCGTCCGCGAACGACGTCACCAGGGTCGCACCGGGAGTGCCGTTGCCGATCTGCTGGATGAATGTCCGGTACACCTTCGGGTCGGTGCTCTTGGCGGCGATCATGGCGAGCGCAGCGAGGTTGATGCCGTCGTAGAGGTGCACGGCACCCGGGGCGGTGAGATAGGTGTTGAAGTTACCGGTGTCGCCGACTTTTCCCTTCTCCGCCAACAGGTTCTGTGAATAGACCCGATAGGCTGCTCCACTGGTCTCCACAACGAGGTTGTCCGCGACGAAGTCGCTCGCCAGCGTCGGGCCACCGATCGCGCCGGCCACCGAGCTGTACCAGGCCGGATCGATGCTGGCCGAGGTGCCGATGATCGGGATCATCGTGCCGCCGTTGAGTTGTTTGACCTCACTGAGGAAACTCGCCGCGGTCGCCCCGAGCGCCTCGGTGAGGATGACGTCCGGGTGTGCCGCCATGATCTTCGACGCCTCGGTGCGGAACGTGGTCGCCGACAGGTCCAGCGTTTCGTTGTCCACAAGCGACATGCCTGCCTTGTGGATCGCGCCGATCGCCGGCTGTACGAAGGTCTGCGAACCGATGTCGTTGCCGAAGGCCAGTGCGATCTTCGAGTAGTGCTTCTGCTGGGCGATGGCCACCATCGCGTACGACTCGTCGAGATCCGGCGCGACCAGGCGGTAGAAGTAGTCGAAGTGGGTGTTGCTGAACTCGGACTGGCCGGTCATGCCGAACACGACGGTCCGGTTGGCGTTGATGATCGGCACGACCGAGGATGCCTCGTCCGAGGTCACCCCGATGACCATGGCGAGGTTGGGCGTGCTGGCGAACATCTGCCGGGTGGCCGGCACCGCGTCCGCCGGGTCACCCCGGGTGTCCACCGACTTGCAGGTCATTGTATGCCCCAGCACGCCACCGGCATTGTTGATGGCTCGGGTCGCGCCGAAGCAGGACGCCAGGTACGTCGGGCCGAGCGCGGCGTCCGGCCCGGTGAACGGAGCGAGATCGGCGACCGTGAGTGCGCCACCACCACCGCCGCTCGCGGTGGTGCCACCGCAGGCAGCGAGGAACAACGCGGCGACCGCGCAGGCGGCGGCGATCACCTTTCGGCTGGAGAAGTCGGCCATCGCGTTGTGGTTCATGGCAGGAAACTCCCTCCACTAGCCGATGTTGCGCACCAGCCTCACAAGGCCCCGGTCTTCGCGGAGATCGGCGACCAGCGCCAGTTCTCGGGCGCTCCCTGTTCGGCGACGACGGTGTTGCGAATGGTGCCGATGCCCTCGATCGCGACCTCGACCACGTCACCGGGGGTCAACCAGACCGGTGGCGTACGGGCGAAGCCGACGCCGCCCGGCGTTCCGGTGGCGATTACGTCGCCCGGCATCAGTGTGGTGAAGGAGGAGAAGAACTCGATGGCGCTGGGCACGTCCACGATCATCTGGGACGTGCGCGCCGACTGCATGACCGTGCCGTTGAGCCGCGTGGTGATGGCGAGATCGCTGACGTCGAGTTCGTCTGTGGTCACGACTTCCGGACCGATCGGCATGGAACCGTCGAAGTTCTTGCCCGGCGTCCACTGGCTGCCGGCACGCTGCCATTCCCGGGCCGACGCGTCGTTGAGCACGGTGAACCCGGCGACGGCCGCGAGCGCGTTGTCCGCGGACAGGTAGCGGCCGCCCTGACCGATGACGACACCGAGTTCGCCCTCGTAGTCGAAACCCTCGCAGAACGCCGGTTTGACCAGATCGCCGAACGGCGCCAGCACGCTGCCGCGCCCACGTACGAACGATTCCGGCCACGACGGCACCGCACGGCCGCCTTCCAGCGCGTGCTCCCGGTAGTTCAGGCCCAGGCACAGGATGCGGTTCGGCTCCGGAACCGCCGCCGCCAGGTCGGCCTCGGCGTACTCCCGGCCATCGGCGCCGGCCAGTCGGCCGGCCGTTGCCAACGCTGTTGGGCCGCCCGCCAGCAGTCCCGCCAGGGAGCTCAGGCTCGGGTCACCCGATTGAGCGGCGACGTCGACGTAGCCCGAGCGTCCGCGCACGTGCAGCCGAAGGCCGTCCTTGGTTCGGATCGTGGCGAGTCGCACCGATGAGTCCCTCCAGCCGCGGCACCCAATTGGTTGCCATTGGTCGGGGTTGGCGATTGGTTTCGACCATATGTCGCTGCACAATCCCCGTCAAGGCCAACCTGGGGGCCACATTGGTACGATTGGTTGCATGAAGACCGACCACGGCGACGGACTCGCCCACCGCATCCTGCGGGAGGCGGCGAGCGCTGGCCTGCGGGTCGGCCAGCGCCTGCCGACCGAGCGGCAGTTCGCCACCGACCTCGGCATCAGCCGGACGGTCGTCCGACACGCGCTGGCCAGGCTCGAAGCGCTCGGGGCGATCTCCCGCGAGGTGGGTCGGGGTACGTTCATCCGCAGCTTCGATCCGTCCATGGCGCTGCCGGAGGCGGACGACGTCACCGACGTCGGTCCCGCCGACGTGATGGCCGTCCGCCTGCTGCTCGAACCACAGGCGATGCCGATCGTGGTGGCCAGGGCGACAGAACGCGACCTGCGGGAAATGCGCCGCTGCCTGGCCGGTGGCGACACGGCGCAGACCTATGCCGAGTTCGAGGTGTGGGATCTCGCCCTGCACCGATGCCTGATGGAGGCCAGCCACAATCCACTGCTGCTACGGCTGTACACGTCCGTCGAGCTGGCCAGGCGCGGCCAGCTCTGGGGCGATCTCAAGCGGCGCAGCGATTCGGCCGATCGACGGGAGCAGTACCGGTGCCAGCATCGCAGCAACGCATGACACCCGTCACGGCGTGATTTCGGCGATTCGGGTGAAGCCGTCCTGTGTCGCGGTGACGATGATTCGCACCTGCGTCGTCGTGACCGGTGCCGCGAACGGGATCCAGCGGTCGAGTCGCGCGTTCCCGGACAGGTCGGCCTGCGTCACCCACTGCGTGCCGTCCCACGTCTGGACCGTGAACGCGGTCGGCACGCCGTCCGGGAAGGACGCGAAGCCGATCCCGTTCAGCGTTCGGGCCGCCGGTGTCGTGATCGTGAGCGTGTCGGGGTAGACGTTCTGGTCGTCGTCGTTCCAGAACGTGGTGAGGTTCCCGTCGATCGCGTTCGCCGCGACGTAGGTCCGCGTGGCGCCGTTGACGACGTTGGGGGCGTGCTCACTGGACGCCGACGCGGTGGTATCGGCGGCCCACCTGCCGAACACGAGCACGTCGACGGTCGCGGACGCCGTGGTGCCGTCGGGTGCCCGCGTCGTCACCGTGACCGGATACGGGCCGCTGCCGGCGTCGGCGGGTACCGTGACCCGTACCGTCGAGCTGGTCGCCGTCGTGGCCGGGGTCAGCGGGATCTGTGCTGGTGACGCCGTGGCTGTCCAGCCGGCCGGCACCGTTGCGGTCACGGTGACCGCGCCGGTTGCGGTGGACCGGCCCTCGACCAGCGCGGTCACGTCGCCGGTGCTGCCGACGGTGACGGGCGCCGCGGCACCGGTCGTGACGGCCAGCTTCGTGAACGGCATTGCCGGCGGGGTGATGGTGAAGGTGTAGTCGCCGGAACCGGCCGTCAACGTGAGGGTGTCGTCGGTCGCCTTGCCGACCGTGAGGCCGTTGTCGGGCTCACCGGCGTGTCCGCCGGTGAAGATCGTGTGGCCGCTCTCGCGAACCGTCGACGCCTGGCCGCCGAGCAGCGGCAGTTGGATCGTCGCCGTGCTGCCGACCGGCACGGTCGCGTGGTAGGTGACGGTGGATCCGTTGCGCTGCCACGAGCTCACGATCGTGCCGCGCACAGTGCGCTGCTGGGCCGAGACGTTCGTCAGGTCGCCGACGACGCCGGGTGCCAGGGTCACCGTGCGGTAGCCGGCGCTGCCGGGCTGGATGCCGGCGAGTTGCTGGTAGAACCACTGCCCGATCGAGCCACCGAGACCGATGTGGTCCTTGGACGACGTGCCGTCCGGCGCGGACGAGTTCACCCACTTCTCCCAGATCGTGCCGGGGCCGTTGTCGAGCATGAAGCCGAAGCTCGGGAAGTCGGTGCGTTCGGCGATGGCCAGCGCGATGTCGTTGCGGCCATACCGGCCCAGCGCCTGGAACACGAACGTCGTGCCGACGAACCCGGTGGTGACGTGGTCGTCGTGCGCGGCGATGTCCTGCACCAGTTTGTCCACGGTCGCCTGCTCGTGACCGGCCGGCACGATCCCCAGCACCAGTGGCATCGCGTAGGACAACTGCGTGCCGGTGCCGAAAACGCCGGTGGTCGCGTCGAAGTAGCGCTTCAGGAAGCCGGTCTCGATCCGGCCGGCCAGTGCCGAGTAGTGCGCGGCGTCGGCCGTGTTGCCCACCACGGTGGCCATCTTCGACAGCAGGGTCGCGTCGAGGTAGTAGAAGCCGGTCTGGAAGTAGTCGTGCGGTGTGCTCACGGTCGACAACCAGTCGTCGCCCCAGGAGATCGGCGCGTTGACGACGATGTCGTCGGCATCGCTGATGGTGCCGAGATAGTCGACCCACGCCTTGACGTGCGCGTAGTTGGCGACGATCGGCGCCGCGCTGCCGTACTGGGTGTAGGAGTCCCAGATGATCTGCGGATACGCCGTGCCCCACGCGGGATCGGTCGGCCACGAACCGTTCTGGCCGTTGGTCGGCGCGACGGACGGGATGCTGCCGTCGGCGTTGGTACTGCTCGTGATGTCGCCGAACCACTTGGCGTAGAACGACTGCATGTCGAAGTTGCTCATCGCCTCCTGGTCGGTGTCACCGGCATCGCCGAGCCAGCCGTGCTTCTCCCGCGTCGGGCAGTCCATCGGGATGGTTTCCAGGTCGTTGAGCTGCGTCTGCGCCACGGCGCCCTGGATCGTGTTCAGCAGCGGATTGGACGTGCTGAACTGGCCCGTCGTGGCGACGTCGGTGTGCACGGCCTGGGCGGTCACGGTGACGAGCGCGTCATCGGGCAGGCCGGTCAGCTCGGCGTAGCGGAAGCCGTCGTAGTTGAAGTGCGGCGTGTAGGTTTCCGTGCCGGTGCCGGCGAACGTGTAGTGGTCGGTCTGCCGGGGCGGATCACCGGGCCCGAAGCTGATGTTCGACGTCGTGACCTGCCCGCTGCCGTCGAGCAGTTCACCTTTCTGGATGTTGACGGTCGTGCCAGCCGGCGCGGTCGCGGAGATCGTCACCCAGCCGGTGTGGTTCTGCCCGAAGTCGTACACCCGCTCGCCCGCGGCGGGCCGGGTTTCGTTGGTGGGGTTGAGGGTCGTGCCGACGCGGGTCGGCGGGCTCTGGTCGGCGCGCAGTTGGGTGATCGCGCTGCTGACGATCGCCGGGTTCGGCCCGTAGACGCCGAGTTCGGCCAGGCGGAAGTTGCAGTCGGTGCCGAAGCAGTACAACTTCGTTGCGGTGACACGGATGTAGCGCCCGGTTACGTCGGTGTCCAGGTCCACCGGCGCGGTGCCGGGATTGGGCTGGTCGGCGCCGGTCCGGTCGACGACGGTGGTCGCGGTGGCGAACGTGGGATCGTCGCCGGCCTGGACCTCGTACCGGACCGGGAATCCGGCGCCGACGAGGTCACCGTTCGTGTCGTTCGTCGGCCGTGCCGGGAACAGCCGGATGTCGCGGATGTTCTGATCGGTACCGAGGTCGACCTGCACCCACTTGGTCGCGTCCGATGTGGACACGATCGCCGAGTGGTAGCCCTCGGACGCGTCGGTCGAACCGTCGACGCCGTCGGTCAGTTCGGCGGGCGCCCAGCCACAGCAGGTCGTCGTGTCCAGCTCGGTGACGGGCTTGCCCTGCGCCAGGCTCTGCTGGTGCGACGCGGGAGCCACGGCGTGCGCGGCGGCCCAGGCGCTGTCGTCGAAACCGGCCGTGTCCCAGCCGGTGACGGCCCTGCGCGCGTCGTAGGTCTCGCCGAGGTAGAAGTCGTCACCGGTCACCGGGCCCGCGCTGGTCTTCCACGTCGGATCGGTGCCGAACCGGGCGGCGGTGCCGTCGGTGTAGGTGATGTCGAGCTGCGCGACAAACGTTGGGCGGCCCGGGTTCTGGCCCTTGCCGGCCATGAACGCCAGCGTGTTGCGGCCGACCGTGAGCTGGTTCGTGACGTCGAGGTCGCGATAGAGCACCCGCGACGCGTAGTCGGTGACCGACGAGTCGAGCGCCTCGGTCGGGTTGACCCGTGCGCCGTCCAGATGTGGCTCGACGATGCCCTGCGCGCCGAAGTACAGCCGTGCCCGCGCAACCGGTTTGGCCACGGTGAAGTCGCCGCGCAGCAGCGCGCCGTCGTCCACCTGGAGCCACCATGCCGACCAGTCAGCCGGGCTGAGCGGACCGATGTCGAACGCGGCGGGCGCCGACCACGGCGACGCCTGGCCCTGGCTGTTCCAGGTCCGAACCGACCATCGGTAGGTGTGGTCGCTGGCCAGAGCCGGGCCGGCGTAGGGAACGCCGGTCGACTCGGCGGAGGGCACCCGGCCGGAATCCCAGCCCGGCGCGCGCCGGGACGAGTCTGTCGATACTGGGTCGACGCGGACCTCGTACGCGGTCTGGGCTTCGGCGCGTCCCGAGTCGTTGACGGTCCACGCGAGCAACGGGATCGCTGCGCCGACGAGTGCGTCGGACGCCTGGCCGTCGACGCGCAAGGCGGTCGGGGCGTGTGCGGTGTTGCCGTGGTCGGCGGCGGCCGGCGGCGACGTGATGCCGATCGCGGCGATGAGGCTTACCGCGCCGATGATCCCGGTACGCGTGATGTGCGGTGCTTTTCCCCAACCATCCCACCCAGGTGCTCCGTTGCGCCACATCATGGTGTCTCCAATCGGTGGATATCCCGGTCGTCAGGACGGGGAGGAGCCGATCCGCACCGGCATGAGGAAACAGCAAGGAAAATCACTCGAACGTGTGTTCGATCTTTGTTGGTGAACACAGTAGAGTGTGAGGTGTGTCGAAGACGTTGGCGAAGCGGGCATTCCGATATCGCTTCTATCCCACCGAGGGTCAGGCCGCCGAACTGTCGCGGACCTTCGGTTGCGTGCGTCTGGTCTACAACAAGGCGTTGGAAGCCCGGACCACCGCGTGGCGCGAGCAGCAGCGCCGCATCGGCTATGCGGAGTCCTCCACGCTGTTGACCGGATGGAAACGGGCCGAGGACCTGGCGTTTCTCAACGAGGTGTCCTGTGTGCCGTTGCAGCAGAGTCTGCGGCACTTGCAGACGGCGTTCGTGAACTTCTTCGACAAGCGGGCGAAGTACCCGAGATTCAAGTCCCGGAAGCGGTCGTGGTTCTCGGCCGAGTACACGCGTTCGGGTTTCCGGTGGCGGGGCGGGCAGTTGACCTTGGCGAAGATGGCTGAGCCGTTGGCGATCGTGTGGTCGCGTCCGTTGCCCGAGGGAACCCAGCCCTCCACGGTGACAGTCAGCCGGGACGCGGCGGGCCGGTGGCATTGCTCGATCCTGGTCGAGACCATCGTCCAACACCTGCCGCCGAGCGCGGCCGTGGTCGGCATCGACGCCGGGATCACCAGCCTGCTGACACTGGATCATCCGATCCCGGGCTTGACCGATCATCAGGGGAAGATCAACAACCCTCGGCATGAGCGCCGTGACCGTGATCGTCTGATCAGTGCACAACGCGCCCTGGCTCGCAAAGTCAAGGGCTCCAACAACCGGGCCAAAGCACGCGTCAAGGTCGCCCGCGTGCATGCCCGCATCGCTGACCGCCGCCGGGACCTGCTGCACACACTGTCGACTCGGCTCGTTCGTGACAACCAAACGATCGTGATCGAGGACTTGAACGTCGCTGGCATGGTCGGCAACCACAGCCTGGCCCGCGCGATCCACGATGCGTCGTGGTCGGCATTCCGGGCGATGCTGGAGTACAAGGCAGCCAGCTACGGGCGCACCGTGATCGCCGTGAGTCGGTGGCTGCCCAGCAGCAAAACATGCTCGGGTTGCGGGCAGGTGAAGGCCACGATGTCTTTGCGCGAACGCGTCTTCCACTGTGACACGTGCGGATTGGTCCTGGATCGGGATGTCAACGCCGCACGCAACATTGTGGCCGCCGGGCGGGCGGTGACAGCCTGCGGAGCTGGAGTGAGACCAATCCGATGCTAGTCGGTGACGCATCTGGTGCAACCTCCCCTCGGGGAACAGAAACAGGAACTATCCGCTGTGAGGCGGATGGCAATCCCTGCCCTTCAGGGCAGGGAGGATGTCAAGGTGTCTCCGTTTCGCCCGTTGTGAACGCTAGGGCGGCCGAGACGGCGATTGCAACGTTTCAGAGTGGCCAGGATCGGACACTTGCCGGCCGGGGTCGGTAGGTCGTGGTTTCCGTGTCACGCAGGAGACTCCGAAGGTCGTGGAGTCCGCCGGCGAGGACGCCCGCCGCGCGCGCCTGGACGAGCACGTTGCCCCATGCCGTGGCTTCCACCGGTCCCGCGATGACGGGGATCTCGCACTGGTCGGCCGTGAGTTGGCACAGCAGCGCGTTTCGCGCGCCGCCGCCGACGATGTGGACCGCGTCCACCGCCCTGCCGGACAGTTCGGCGGCGGCGTGGATCGCCCGGCGGTGGGCGGCCGCGAGGCTGTCATGGACGCACCTGGCGATCTCGGCCGGCGTTTCCGGTACCGGCTGCCCGGTGCGTCGGCATTCGGCCCGCAGTCGCGCGGGCATATCGCCGGGGGGCAGGAATTCGGGCCGGTCGGGGTCGACGACGGATCGGCCGGCGGGCACGCGCTCGGCCTCGGCGAGCAGGCGTGCCTGATCGATCGGGTGGCCGGCCGCCTCCCACGTTCTGATCGACTCCTGGAGTAGCCACAGGCCCATCACGTTGCGCAGGAACCGAACCGTGTCGTCCAGGCCGAGCTCGTTGCCGAAGTTCGCGGCGCGCGCGGCGTCGGTGGTGATCGGGCCGTCGAGCTCGACGCCGACCAGGGACCAGGTGCCGCACGAGAGGTAGGCGAATCGCTCGTCACGGGCGGGCACGCCGACG
>WNGL01004569.1_pt1 | contig 17696 bp, 11 predicted proteins | sample 5400591 | NCBI WGS metagenome assembly WNGL01 (sample SAMN13153377, study PRJNA577476) | soil metagenome | isolation source: 80 cm soil or saprolite under Garry oak tree replicate 1 | place: USA:California | collected 2016-06-15 | reverse complement strand
ATCATCGTGGCCGGCGAATCCGCCGAGGGCCACGGCAACATCTTCGCCGAGTCCTGGATTCGTGCATGCGCCGCGCGGTGAACGCCTGGCACGAGCACCAGGCCGACGTCCTGATCGGCGAGACCAACTTCGGCGGCGAGATGATCGATGGCCTGGCCCGCAACGTCGACCCGTGCGTCCCGTTCCGCAAGGTCGTGGCGTCGCGGGGCAAGGCGATACGCGCCGAGCCAGTATCGGCCCTGTTCGAGCAGGGCCGTGTGCATCTCGGCGGCGTTTCCCCGAGCTCAAGGACGAGCTGTGCGCCTGGGCGGCCGCCGACCCGCGCTCGCCGAACCGGCATGATGCCCTCGTCTGGGCGGTGACCGAGCTCTGCGGCATCTCCGGAGGATCCTGGGCTGCCAGGTACTGACCTCCTGCGAGGGCTGTGGCAAGGCGTACAACCGGCAGCGCCCCCAGTGCCGGCCTGCGGGCACAAGCGCGAACTGCCGCCAGCCGTCCCGGCTCCAGCTGGCGACTACGGCGACATCTACGGGTCGTGCGCTGCGGGAAGTGCGGCGAGGGCTTCAGCGGGGAGGTCGGGGGCAAGCCTCGCCAGTACTGCCCGCCCTGTCGTGCGCCAGTGCCGGCAAGCAGCGGAAACCAGGCTTAGGAGGGCAGGCGCCTAGGCCGACCCGCGCGGCGACGGGATGGTGCTTGACCGGTGCTCGCCCGCCGAGACCCGCGCAGGAAGGGGTGCCCCGAACGTTCATTCCGACATGAAGGCATCGAGAAGTCCTTGAATCTCTTCTGGTGGTGCCGACATCGCTCGCGCGATGGCGACGCCGTCAACACGCTTGTTGTAACCCCGGCGAGCGAATCGCTGGAACACGGCTGTGAGGATCTCGTCGCCTGGCGCGATCTCTAGCAGATCTCTCCCAGTGTGGTTCGCGACGTCGGCCTCTGCGGCTGCCCATGCAGCCGTCACCTGGGCACGCAACTCCGCTGCGGTCATGAGCCGCTCGAGCACGGATGCGACAACGCCGGCCTCGTCAGCGTTGTCCTTGGCAAGTTGCTGCCTCAGCTTGTGTTCCATCAGCGGCCGCGCAGGCTGCACTTGGTTGCAGACGCGGTTGACGACGATCTTCCTGCGCAATCCTTCCGCTGTGTCGCCCATGAACCGCGCTACATCCTCGGCTGATGGCGGTTCCTGGCCTTCTGGGACCAACGGCGCGAGCACCTGGGCGACGGCTTCAGGGTCCAGCAGGTAGTTCTCCAGTTCACGGCGCTCCAGCACGCCGACTGTCTCTGATGCCTGCAGGGCATTCAGTGCCTTCGGTGAGAGTTCGTCCCGGTCGCGCAGGTAGAGGACCTTTCTCAGGCCGATCTTGTCGACTCCTTCGAGCCATTCGGCCAGCCTGTCGGCGTGCCGCGCGTTGTCGCCTCCGCCACCATGCAGAACGGCGACGGCTGGATTGCGCAGGATGTCAGGAAACCATGCTCCGAGAACATCCTCGTCAGAGGATCCTTCAAGGACTAGCACACGTGTGGCGGAGAGGACATCGGAGAGCCGGACTCCGAGCGCTTCCAGCAGCCCTGCCGGGTCGGCGTCGACTGGCTTGACAACTGAATGGTCCGGCTCTTTGATCACATGCCAGAGGCGCTCGCCGCCAGGGGACCAGTCGAGCATGACCGGGCTATGTGTCGCGGCGATAATCTGACGGTCCGCGGACCAATCTTTGAGCAGGCCAAGCAAAGCCCGCTGTGCCGCGTGATGCAGGTTAGTTTCAGGCTCCTCGATGACTAGAGTCAGCGGCGGAGCCTCTGTCAGCCCGACGATCAGCGTCATCAGAAGCTGCTCGACGCCCGTGCCAAGGTCTTTCAGGTTCAGCTCAATGTCTCGCGTGGCGAATACGGCCTGCATCTGGTTACCGCCTGTGCGGACCTCAAGCTGGCCGACGTGAGGAACGATCGTTGTGATGAGGCTGCGAAGATGGGCGAACAGATCCGGGCGGTTGGTCAGCAGGTCCAGCAACACCTCGGTCAGGTTCTCGCCGGTCGGCGCCATCCTCGGGGTCGCGGCCAGGTTCGCTGATCTCCGGCTGCCGGGCCGGAGGGCCCTGAAGTGGTAATACCGCTGCTGCCACTCGCCGAGCATCTGCGTCAGAGGACGAAGCGCTGACACGGCGCCAACAACATGCTCAGTAACGCCCGGAGCGGAGGACGCTCCCCCATACGGGATCAGCAGAAACGAATCCTCCCTCTCATCTCCGCCGAGCAAGCCTCGGATCACCCTGGTCTGATACGTGCCCTCGCCTTCGATCAGGCTGGTAGTCATGAGCGGTTCCAGACCGTGGCCTGGCCGGTCGCCGAGCAGTTGGGCCAGTGCTGGCGCCGCGCCCAGCTGCCACTGATCGAACACATACTGAACTCGCTCCATCGCGCCGCTGGCTAGGAACGCCTCGCCTCGCGGACTCGGCCTGAGCCACTTGGCGCGCTCATCCGGCTCCAGCGTGAAGGTCGCCGCCACCCTGGCCGGACCCGCTGATCCAGCGCGTCGCAGCGCCTGAAAATCTGAGCCAACGCCTGCCACGACATCCAGCGCTGACAAGAGCGCCGACTTCCCGGCGTTGTTCGCGCCAGCAATCAGGACGAGGCCAGTAGCAGGCAGCCTGATCACAGCCGACTCAAACGGCCTGAAGTTCTCGACCTGCACCTCCCGCAGTTGCATTCCCCGAGTCTTGCAGGCCAGCCACGTGACACATGCGAATTTGCAGGCGGGAAATCCTGCCATCGCCCCGCGGCGATTGGCGGCCAGCTGGCACGCTTCACGCTCGTGGAGGGGGCCTCGGTCTCGGCCTCGGAGCGCCTCGCGCGCGTGGAGCGGCGAGCTCAGCGCGCCGCCGAGGTCAAGACCGAGGCGGTCAGCCTGCGCCACGAGCTGGCCGAACGTGCGCGTCGCGCTCGAGGACGCGGACGCGGAGATCGAGCGGCTGTCGGGCATGGTCTGCAAGCACCCTTCGGCGGCGGTGTCAGACGGCTGGTGCCAGGCGTGCGGCGCTGACGTCTGGTGAGCGCGGCGGTTCAGCGCACGCGCCGGGCCGGGTCGGTCGCGGCCTGGTGCCGTTTGAGCGCCTCGGCTGAAACGCGCGCGTACTTGGCCAGCGACCGCACTGAGGTGTGCCCCGGAGCGCGCCATGAGCATCGGCGCGCTGGTGCCATCCTCCGCGGCGTAGGTGAGCGCGGACTGGCGCAGCTGGTGCAACGTCGCGCCGCCGCTCGCCATCGTGAACAAGTCGGCGACCTGCCGGTAGCTGAGCCGCGCCCTGCCGTTGACAGGGTCCATGTCGCCCGGCGGCAGCTCAACGCGAGCCCGCCGCTGGCTGGCCGCGCTGTACCCGCCAGCATCCGCGGACTTCGGTTTGGGAGCTGTGCAGCCAGACCGGCTCGCCGAACTTCTTTCCGGCCGATTCTCGCCCAGCAAGCCGACGCGCTGAACCAAATCTCCGTCCTGGTCGATACGATCGAAGACGCATCGCCGCCTTGATCATGCTGCTGCGTGCGGTTGCTCCCCCTGACCGTGGCCAGGTGAGCGGGCAGATAAGCAACTGGTAGCCGCCCGAAACCTTTTACCATTGCCGCACGATCCTGGCAGCAACCCTCACACAGGCAATCCCGCTGGACAACGGCGGCCTGCTTCGCCTTGGCGAGCGAGACCCACGGAAATTCAAGAAATCGGCATACCGGGCCATAGGGCAGTTATCGCAGTCTTCCTTCAGCGGAGCATATTTCAGGACCGCCCAAATCTATTTCACTGAAATCAGCCAACTAGCTAGGCCAAATTCACGCTATAGCCGTCCCGGAAGCCAAAGAATTGTAGGCCCAATGTGCTCGGGGGTTAATTTCTTCTTCAAAACTCATTCAATGGCTGTAACATACTGCGACACTGGTGCCGGACTACTGGTGTCCCGTCACAGCCAGGCGAGAGTTCCTGGCCTCAGCCTTGGGGAAAAGCCCGGAAAGCGAGTCACGGTGCGGCGTATCGGACGGGCGACAGGACTGGCGGCAACCGCCGTGCTCGTATGTAGTGCCGTTCTCTCCGCGCCGCCCGCGGAAGCGGCTCCTGTTCAGGATGAGTCGAAGCCAATCAAGGCAGCCATACTGGCCAATACGGGTAGGTATCCATGGGCATCAGCCACCTGTCAGACCACACCCCTGACGTACAATGGAGTCCAGTATTGCCGCAATGACGACTGGCTCTACAAAGGCGGCCTATACGACACCTGGGGCTACAGTTACCGCAACTGCACCAGCTGGGTTGCATGGCGCTTGTCCATCAACAACAAGTACACGATGCCTCATGCCATCGGGGACGCCAGCGCTTGGGGAAACTATTTCGCCGGGCATGGCCACACACCAAACCACAAGCCAGCGCTAGGGGCAATCGCTTGGAAATCGGGGGGCGACCATGTCGCCTACGTGGAAGGCGTCTCTGCGGACAAGAGTCATGTCACTATCTCTGAATACAACGAGGCGTACTACCCCAACCAGCCCACGACAGGCGACGGACTCTACGACACCCGGACCGTCCCGACCGGCAACTTCGAGTACATCCACGTCAAAGATCTCATCAAGCCAACCTTCACGGCGAATTCGCCACCCGGCGGCAAACAAGGCGTGGCATACAGCTACACCTTCGCCGCGTCCGGGTACCCGGCACCGACGTTCAGCCGCGCCAGCGGGACGCTGCCTCCTGGACTGAGCCTGTCGGGTGCAGGGAAGCTGTCGGGTACACCCTCAAAGGGTGGGGCCTACTCGTTCGCAGTGAAGGCCAGTAACTCTGCCGGCAGCGTCGTCAGCCCGACCCGGACCGTCACGATCACCGCCAAGCCGGTCTTCACCGCTGATGCGCCACCTGACGGCGCGCAAGGGCAGACCTACAGCTACACGTTCGCCGCGTCGGGATATCCGGCGCCAACGTTCAGCTTGGCCAGCGGCACGCTGCCGGACGGCCTGACCTTGTCAAGCGGCGGAATACTGTCCGGCACGCCGACGCAGGCGGCGACGTACTCCTTCGCGGTCAACGCTGCCAACTCGGCCGGCACCGCCACCGGTGCCACGCTCTCGATATCCATCGCCGTTCCCCCAACTGCGCCTGTCTTCACGGCGGACACCCCGCCGGATGGCACCGAGGGCCAGCCGTATAGTTACGCGTTCGCGGCGTCTGGGCACCCGGCGCCGACATTCAGCCTGGCGAGCGGGGCGTTGCCGCCAGGTGTGGACCTCGCCAGTGACGGCACCTTGTCGGGGACGCCGACCCAGGCCGGGAGCTACACCTTCGCGGTGAGCGCGACCAACAGCTCCGACACGGCGACCACCCCGGACCTCACCATCACCATCGCGGCGGCAGCGGCGGCGCCGGTGGTCACGGTTACCAGCCCCGGCGCCGGGGCGACGGTGACCGCGCCGTTCTCGGTCTCGGGGTCAGCGACAGACGGGACCGGAGTGTCCCAGGTGACCGTGGAGCTGTTCGATCTCGACACTGCCTCCTACCTGCAGCCCGATGGCAGCCTCGGCGCCGAATATGACTTCCCGGCCAGCCTGGGCACTCCGAGCGGGACCAGCACGACGTGGACTGTGGCCGTTACGAGCGCACCGAGCGGCAACTACCGCGTCGATGTCTACGCCGCCGACACGCTTGGGAACGCGGCCCTGTACACGAACACGGTCCAGTTCAAGGCCATCACCGTCCCCGGCGCGCCTGGCATACCTTCGGCGACGAGCGGCCAGAACGGGCAGTCTCAGGTTAGCTGGGCGGCTCCCACCAATAACGGCGGCGACCCGATCACTCAGTACCTGGTCCAGCGGGTGGACACTGGGACGCAGCGGTCGGCGGGGAGTTCGCCGTTCACCTGGACTGGCTTGACCAACGGGACGGGTTACAGGTTCCGGGTAAGCGCCTGCAACAGCGCCGGCTGCGGCGCCTGGAGCGCCCAATCCAACCTGGCGACGCCCTACACGACGCCAAGCCAAGTCGGCAAGCCAGCAGTCACCAGCCTCAACAACGCCGTCACGGTGTCATGGAGCGCGCCCGCGTCCGGCGGATCGGCGATCACCAAATACAACATCCAAGGCGGCGCATCGGGCTCGACCACCGGCAATTCGATCACGTTCTCGTTCGGCCAGGACGGCTCCACGAAGACCTTCCAGGTCAGGGCCTGCAACGCCGCGGGCTGCGGATCATGGAGCGCATCCTCCAATTCTGTGCGTGCGAAGACCATCAAGCTCGCGAAGGGCGCCGCCGCTCCCCATGGTTACTGGTACGACACGCAGGTCACCGGTGCGCCAGGGGCGTCGATGACCCTGACCTGCGACGACGGCACCAGCACCAACTGGTACAGCCAGAACATAACCCTCGACAGCACCGGCTACTACCACGACTCGACCCTCTGCTACTCCGGCGACGCCAACCCCCACTGGGTCACAGCCGGGTCGCTCACATCGAACAAGGTGAACTTCTGACTCACAGGTGGCCAAGGGCCGCCCTGGATCAGACCATCGTTCCGACTCTTATCACGATGCCGGGACGTGCAGCGAACAGCTCTGCGAGAGAGCCCAGCGAACGTTGTTTCCGGCCCCCTCCCGCGGCTCACTGGCTGCGGGCGTGGTCGCGGCAGATCCAGAGGATTTGTACCTCGAACATCACGGAGCCGAACACATCTACGCGCTGGAAGAAGCCGTCACGTGGGCCTGGGCCTTCGGGCCGGGCGCCGCCCTGGTCCAGGCTGATCTCAACGCTGCTGGATAGCCCGCCTTCACCGTCTGCAGATGCGGGGGCACAGGCCAGGTCCAGACCCCGGTTCAGTGCGCCGGGCCGATCGCCGCATGCCGAGAAGCCGCAGAGTCCATGATCGTGAGCCAAGTCGGGTCGCAAGCGGTGGCCAGTTCCGCTGCTGACCTGTAGCGCCCGCGGCCACTCCTCCCGCTAGCCCCGGCGTCGGTCTCTGGGACAGGGAGGCCTCGGAGGCCGAGCTTCGTGCTCTCGCCCCACAGAACGGGATGATCGGTGCGCTCGTCCAATCGATCCCTGCCAGATCCGCTGCCGCACCGAGTCGGCGATATGGACTCAACGGGTGCCGCTTCGCGATAACTATCCGTTAACAGGCGCCCGGATATAGATCATCAAGTGACAGTAGGGCTCTGGTGGCCCTTGTCGATGGCGGATATCGAGAACCGGGCTAAAAGGTGCCTGATCTGCTGTGGTGTCGCGTAAAACGAAGGGCCTGGTCGCGTATCGGAGCGCATCCTTCTGGGTGGATTGCGGCGATTAGTCGCGCGAATCCTCGCAGGCGCCACGCACATCAGCGGCTTAGCTCATAGGGCCATCACAGAGCTTGTCGAGTATGTCGCTGATCATGGTCTTTGAGTCTGCGGGCGACAGGGCGGCCTGGGCGAGTGTCTTGAACGTGTCCGCCATTGCGACAGCCTCGTTGTCGCGGGTGCTGATAATGACCTGCTCGCCGGGCCCGTAACTGACCGCTACATCAGCGTCGCCGAGGTCAGCGAAGCTGATCATGGTGAACGGCGGGCTAAGCGCGGGTAGCTGTCTGGACAGGGCGGCGATCTGCAGAGTTACCGTGGAGCGGGCCGCGACCGCGCGCAAGTGTCCAAGCTGCGCGACCATCACGTCGGCCGGCGCGATCGTCCGGAGCAAAACGGACTCGTCAAGGACCACGTGCACGTGGGTGCTGTTGCGCTGCATGATCTCCTGGCGGCGCATGGTGATTTTGACTAGCGCACGGATCTGGTCGGCGGTCAGGCGCGGCCAGGTGGCCTGGCAGACGGCTCTGGCGTAGCGGGTGGTCTGGAGCAAGGCCGGCACGGTGCGGGTGGCGTAGGAGCGCACAAGGGACGCGGCGGATTCCATGCCCAGGTAGCGACCTGCGCCGTCGGGCAGCAGGTCAGCCCAGGGAGTCCACCAGGCTTTCCGTTGTCCCTCGCGGGCCAGGTCGGCCAGTGGCTTGCGCAGTCCGGGGTCGCTGACACCGTACACGTTGAGCATGGTAGTCAGGTAGCAGAGCCTGGTCGGCGCCTTGCCGGTCTCGATCCGTGACAGGGTGCTCGCAGCGACGCCCAGGCGGGCCGCAACGTCTTCAAGCCGCGCCGATCGTGCTTCGCGTAGTTCCCTGAGTTTGATGCCCAGGCGCCGACGGGCAATCGTCGGGTTGGCTGACATGGTGGCTCCTGGCGTCGGTTCGAGGTCTGGCCGGGGTTGAGGATGTCGCGCGCGTGAGCGGGCGGGTCATGTGCTGCCTGCGTCGCCCGAGCCAGCGGCCACGGGCGGGGTGTCTCGATTGGCCGGTGCTGCGGTGGCGAGCACCGCGCATGCGTAGCCGAGCAGGAAACACAGCTGATCGCGTTTGGCTGGGCCGGCTAGCTCGCCTAATGCGCCTTGCATCTGGTCGCGGAGGAACGCGGGCTGCGGTGCCGGCTGATCTGGTGTGCCAGACAGGGATTGCCAGCACAAGCGGGTCATGATCGCTTCGGGTTGTTCCCCGCCGGCGTGACCGGTCTTGCGGCGGCCAGAGTCATCAGCGTGCGGCGCAGTGAGGGCGGCCGGGTCGCCGAAGCGGGCGGCCGGGATCTGGAATGCCTTGCAGTAGTGCAGGCGGTAGCGCTCGCTGATGCCGCTGCGGTTGTCTTCCCAGCGGTGGATCATGACGGTCAGGCAGCTCTTGCCCGGCAGCGTGTCATTGGCTGACGTGGCGGCCTCGCGGAGCCTGCGGGCCATTTGCGGGACGTTCCAGCCGCGGTCCTGGCATTGCTGGCGCAGCCACTGGCCGTGAACTTGTGCCACAGCTCTTGCTCTCCTGATACCGGACGTCGGCAGGGCGTTGAGTTCGGCCCGATGGTTCCCCGTCACCGGGATGCGGCCTTGCCGGAAAGCCGCCGGGCGGGCCGGTCGCGGCGAGTGATCAGCCCTGCGATGAACAGGCCACGTTCGACCGCAGCGAACCGGCGCGGCCCGATTCCGGGCAGGCTCGCCAGTTCGCCACTGCGATACTGACTGAGCACGTCGGCCACGGTGACAGGCCGGGGCTATGCGGATTCCTGGCTGAGCGCGAGCACCACGCGGTCGAGCACCCGGGCGGGGATCACGGTGTCCAGGCACCGGATCGGGCACCCGGGACCGGTCTCATGTTCATCGGCCGCGCCGCAGCCGCACCAGGACCAGGCCCGAGGCACGACGTGGTAACTCACCGGGGAGACGCGCATCAGCCTCGCTCCGTCCCGGCCTGCGGCCGGTAGTGCCAGGTCGCCTGCGCCGGTGGCCACTCGCACTGGCGGTATCCGAGCCGGGCCCCGGCATGCTGCAGGCGGCTGGTGCTATCTGACGTCATCGGCGTGTCCCGGGGTGTCCCAGCGGAGTTCGAAGTACACGCAGCGGCCGTACTCGTCACCGCGCTGTCCCCAGCGGTGCGCGAAGCAGCCGACGATCTCCAAGCCACGGCCGTCCTCGGCGCAGGCGTCGAACGACTGCCGGACCGGAGTGCCGGCCGAGCCGTCATCGCGGACCTCGATCCGCAGCGAGCAAGGCCCCCGATACACGGTGACCTCGAACGTGCCGCCCTTTCCCGAATCCGAGTGCTGCAAGGCGTTGGTGCACAGCTCCGAGGTGAGCAGGACCGCCTCATCGAGCTGCGGACAGCCGATGAGGATGTCGGCAACGAACGCGCGAGCACAGGAAACCTGGTCGGGCCGACCGGGAAACCTGCGCCGGACTGGCTGGGTCACTGGCCATTCCCGCCCCGTTCGATCAGCGCGAGGTACACGAAGTTCGCGGTGATCACGTCCCGGCACGCTGCCTGGAGCAGCGCCTGGGCCAGTTCCTCGCCGCTGCCCTCGGCCAGCCACCGGGCAGCTGCGTCGATGACCGCGATTCCCTGGACGGGCGTGATGGCCGACTCTCGTTCCCGCAGCACAGCCACGGCGGCCAGCCGTTGCGCCGCTGATGGGGCTTCGGGCTGGCTGCGCGGGCAGCGCCTGGCCTCGGCATCGCCGAGCGCGGCGGCGCCCTGTTCCAGCGTCCAGGCCAGGGCACGTTCGGTGACCTCGGATGACCGCAGCGTCGCGTACACGAGGGCGACACGGCACCAGTCGTCCAGGACGTGAGCGAGGATGTGTGCTCGGGCGGGTGTCATCCGCAGCAGCACGGCCGGGACCTGACTGTCGGTGGCCGGGTCCGCGACCGTGCTGCCGTCGGCTTCGACGATCTGCCCGTCTTCGAGTTCCGCCCGGAAAAGGGGGTCCGGGCGCGGCTGGGTAGGGTTCGCCATGGGTCTTCGCCCTTCGGTGTAAGGGAGAGGATCAAGGCTCGGGTTGGTGTTGGCGCACCGGCCCGGGCCGCCTGACTGTCAATCCTGGCAACGGGGCTGACCGGCCGGAAGGTCCGCGAGGCAGTCCGGTCTTGCCTCGGATTCCTAGTCCGCTGGCTAGTCCCGCCACTGATTAACGTGCTGTTCGCGCTCCTTTCGGCGTGTTTTCTGATGCAGAACGGAATGCTTCAGGGCCACCCATGTTCACTGGCCGATTTCTGGGCTGTGGTGCTCAGCGGACCGCTGTATCCCCACGTCGAGGGAACGGACAGGTTTAGGCATCCATCCGTCCATGCCAGAGCGGATTACCTGGTCTCGCCAGTCCGGGCGGACTGTTGTCGCGGGCCGGTCCACTGCGACGTCCGGCGCCGACCGTTGGTCAGGATCGGCGTCGTCGTGCCGTTGGTCGGTGACCATCTGGTCGAGTTGCTCATCGATGCGCCGGGCCCGGTCGCGGGCTTCGGTGAGCTGGGCGGCCTGCGGGAATGGCTGGCCGAGGCTGGCGCGGGCGTGGGTGATCTCGGAGCGGGCTCGTTCGATGCCGTCGAGCGCTTCCTGCTTGCTGGTTTCGAGGCGGTGTAGACGGTTTTCGAGCCGGGTGATCAGCCCGGCCGGGTCGGCCGCGCGCAGGTCTGCGGCCGATAGCTGGAGAGTGCCGCCCGGGACGCCGTCGAGGTTGATGGTCACTTTCGTGGTGCCCAGGGATTGCTCGGCGGCGGCCATGAGCCCGAAGCCGCCCAGGGAACCAGGGTCTACAGCCCGTGCGCGCAGGCCGACCAGGTCGCCGATCTCTCGCGCCACCAGATCCTTGAGGTGCTGGCCGGCGTCGGCCCGCTTGCGATGCTCCGTGCTTTCGACGGTCATCACGAAAGCGTCGCCGCGGGTGTCGGCCCGGCGGCTGATCGCGTTGTCGATGTCAGCGGCCAGCCTGGTCAGCGTCTTGGTGCGGTGTTCATTGTCGGTGATGGCGTGCTTGAGCGTGTCCTGGTTGCGGAGCCAGGCGCGCTCGGCGCGCTGCAACCGGGTGAGGCTGGCGTCGGCTTGGGCTTTGTCCATGAGCAGCGGGTTGCCGGTCGCCAGCGCCTTGACCTCGCTGAACGAGAGCGCTGTATCGCCGATGTCGCTGATCTCGCGGGAGTCGAGGCGGCCGTGCATGACTTGCCCGATGAAGGTGGCTTTGCGTTCCAGCGTCTGCCACGAGTACCCGTCGAACGACCTGGCGGTGCAGTACCGCATGATCTGGATCTCGGGGTTGAGGTTGCCCTGGCGCAGCACGCGGCCTTCGCGCTGGGCGACGTCGGCGGGCCGCCACGGCGCGTCCAGGTGGTGAAGGGCGATCGCGCGGTCCTGGACGTTGGTGCCGACGCCCATCTTCTCGGTGGACCCGACCAGGACGGCGACTCGTCCGGCACGGCAGGCGGCGAAGAGCTGGGCCTTGTCCCGGTCGGATTTCGCCTCGTGGATGAACCGGACGGACTCACGGGGAAGACCCCGGGCCACGAGCTGCTGGCGCAGGTCCTCGTACACGTTCCAGCCGGGGCCAGGTGTGCCGAGGTCGCAGAACACGAGCTGCAGCGACCCGCGTACCGGATAAGCAGAGCCGTCCGGCGCCCGGTACTCGCGGTCGCTGTGATCACGCCAGATCGCGGCTATCCGCTCGGCCGCGACCGCTGCCTTGCCCGGTGTCTGCTGTTCAAGGCCGACCAGGCGCAGGTCGAGCGCCGCCCGGCGGCCGTCGCCGCTGATTTTCAGCATGTTGTCCTCGTCCGGGCCGACCGCGCGGCTGCGCACCTTCTCGGCGCGGTCGCCGAGGTGGGCCACATAGTCCAACAGCGCTTCGGAGGGCTCGACGGTCACCACCTCCGGCACCCGCCGGCCGTCCTCGCGGGCGGTGATCGCCGGGACCGGCAGGTTCAGGTCCTCGGCGGTCTTGATGTCAGCAGCCACGTGGAGCATGCGGAGCATCTCGGGAGTATTGGCGAACCGCGCGAACCTGGACTTGATCCGGAAGTTGTCGCCGCCCTCCGGGGCCAGCTCCACCTGGGTGACGACCTGCCCGAACGTCGCGGCCCAGGAGTCGAACACCGCGATGCCCGCGTTCTGGAGCAGGTCCGGGCGAAGATACCGCTGCATTACGTAGGCCTCGGTGACCGAGTTCGCGATCGGGGTGGCAGTGGCGAACGTGACGACCCGCTTGCCGTTGCGGCGCCGCAGGTAACTGATTTTCATATCCAGATCAGAAGCCCGCTGCGAACCGTCGATCGCGGCATCTGATATGTTTGATGCCGTTCTGAGGTTTTTATACCCATGTGCCTCGTCGATTGTCAGGTAGTCAATCCCCGTGGCCTCAAACGTGACGCCCGGGTCCTTCGCTGAATCAAGCTTGGCCTTCAGGCGCTCCTCGGCCCGCAGCAGCGCGCCTTCCAGCCGCTTGACGGTGAACCCGCCACTGCCCTTCTTGGCAACGGCGAGCCATTCGCGCAGGTCCGCTAGCTCGCGGTCCAGGTAGGCGCGCTGCTCGGCGGCCGACAGCGGGATGCGCTCGAACGCGGAGCGGGACATCACGACGCCGTCCCAGTTGCCGGTCGCGCAGCGGGCGACGAACCGGCGCCTGCCGGCGCCAGTCAGGTCGTCCCGCCCGGCGACCAGGATGCGGACCGTGGGATAGGTCTGCAGCCATTCGCGGGCGAACTGCTCCAGCATGTGGTTCGGGATGACGATCGCGGGCTTGCGGACCAGGCCAAGCCGCCGCAGCTCGGTCACCCCGATGATCATCTCCGCGGTCTTGCCCGCACCGACCTCATGCGCGAGCAGAACCGCTGGCTCGCCGATCATCCGGGCGACCGCGGCGACCTGGTGCGGGCGCGGCTTGAACGTGACCGCCAGACCCGGCAGCGACATCTGCGCGTGGTCGTAGCTGCGCAAGACCAGGTTGTTGAACCGGTCGTTGTAGGTGCGGGCCAGCTCGCGGGCGCGGGCGGGGTCTTCCCACGCCCACTCGGAGAACCGCTCGGCCAGCTCGGCGGCCTTTTCCTGGGCGGCGACGGTCGCGTCGAGGTTCAGGACCCGGCGCTCGCCGTCCAGGGTCTTGACCAGGTCGCGGACCTCGATCTTGCGCTGCTCCAAGATGGCCTGCGCGAGCGCGGGCGCCGGGTAGCGGGTGGTCCCCCAGGTCGACGTGGCGAGTACCGAATGTTCCTTGCCGCGAACCGCCCACACTTGCCCGCCGGGGTGCTCGACCCGCAGGCCGCGGTCGGCCAGCGTCTCGCGCAGGAACTGCTCGACGTACCCCTCGGCGATCCAGGACGCGCCGAGCCGTGCGTCGATCTCGCCGGGTGTCAGGTCACGGGGGATGACCTTGCGCAGCCCGGCCGCGTTGACGGTGAACCGGGAGTCGTCGTGGCTGGCTTGCTCAGCCGTGTGCAGCTTGTCGCGGACGTTGCCCGACAGGTACTCCGCCGCCGGGACAAGCCGACTGGTCTGCGGGTCATCGAAGACCAGGGTGCCAAGCTGGGAACGGGCCTCGTCCTCGCTGGTGCCGAGCAGCCGGGCGACCTCGGGAAGGCGGACCTCGCCGCAGACGTCCAGGCAGATCGCCAGCGCGTCGGCGGCGGTATCCGCGCCGAGACGGGCCGCCCGGGGCGCGACAACCCGCTCCCGGAAGATCGCGGCCTTGGCCGCGCGCTGCCCGACCGGGTCGAATTCCTCCAAAGCGCAGACAAGCGGCGCGAACGGATCATCGCGGAACCCGCCCCGGACCGGCTGGATGCGGGCCATCACCGGCTCCCCCGTGACCGGATCGACACGGCCGGTGCGGCGCAGCGTGTACCGGTTCAGCGGCCCGTAGGTGCGCAGATAGCCGTCGTAGACCTGGTTCAGCGTGGTCCGCAGCTGCTCGATACGAGGGCTGTCGTCGCGCGATGCGGCCTCGGCATCGAGCAAGGCCCGGACAACTTCGCGCAGGCCGATCAAGTGACGCAGCTCGGCAGCCTGGGAGCGAGGCACCTCGTGCCGCACCTCAGTGCCCTGCTCGACTCGGGTGAAGACGCCGTCCGCGCGAGCGCGCAAGAACCCGTCCGGCTCCGCTGACCGGCGGACAGGACCAGGTTCCTGAGCCGGGCGCGACAGAATCGTGGTTGCCGGGGTCCAGGTCAGCCCAGCGGCACGGGCCCCGGCGGCGATGCCATCGAGTGCCCGGCCGAGCGCGGCCACCAGGCCGTCCGCGGTGTCCATGCCGGCGGCCGGGCGGACCACCAGGTCATTGGCTCGGTACACACCGTGCGCGGTCGCCAGCTCGCCGAGCACATGCTCGCGGTGGTCCAGGAAGTACTGGCTGACCGGTACGTCGACGCCGTCCAGCTCGACCATCCGTGCCTGTTCCCCGGCCGCCCCGCCGGGGTCGCGGCCTGGCTCGCGGCGGCGCAGGATCAGCAAGTCCGTCACCACGCCCGTGCCAGCCGCCCGCTGGTGCGCGCCACTGGGCAGCCGCACCGCCGCCACCAGGTCAGCGAGCCCGACGATCTCGCGGCGCGCGGCCGGATTGCGGGCATCCATCGTGTACCGCGAGGTCAGCAAGACGACCAGGCCGCCCGGCCGGACCAGGTGCAGCGACTTCAGAATGAAGTGGTTATGAATCGCGTGCCCGCCGGAGTTGTAACTCTTATCGCGGAGCACCGCCTTGCCGAACGGCACGTTGCCGATCGCCAGGTCGTAAGTCGCCTCGGCGTCACGGGTATCGGCGAACGACTCGGCCCGGATATCGGCGTCCGGATGCAGGGCCTTGGCGACACCCGCCGTCACCGGGTCAAGCTCGATCCCCGTCACGCTCGCGCCAGGCGGGGCGAACGCGATGAAGTTACCCGACCCGCAGCCCGGCTCAAGCACCCGCCCGCGCGTAAAGCCAAGGGAACGGGCGCCTTGCCAGATCGCTTGCACCAGGGCGGCATCGGTGTAATGAGCGTTCAGCGTCGTCCGCCTGGCCGCCGCCAGCTCAGCGTCCGACATCAGTCCGGCAAGCTGTTCACGAACCCAGGCGTATTCGCCGCGCGCCTCGTCGAACACCTCCGGAACGGCGCCCCACCCCGACCACCGGCCAAGAACGGTCTGCTCATCCGGCGTCGCCGCGCGACTGCGGCGCTGAAGGTCGCGCAGCAGCGCCAGCGCCGCCAGATTGGCGCGAATCCGGCTCACCGGGCCAGATGGCGCCAGGTCAGCCTGCCCGGCCGGGCGGAACGAGGCTAGCTGTCCTGGTCCTGGTCCTCGGCTCCCGGTTCCGGTTCGAGCAGGATCATCTCGTGCAGGACGATCTCCTCGGCCTGCCGCCGCGCCTGGCCCAGTCTGCCCACCCGGTCCAGGTACCCCTCCCCCGGCGGCTGATCGCCCGCGAACCGGTCGGCCAGCTCGGCGATCCGATCCGACGCCTGGTCCCCAAGGTCCGAGAAGAAGCTGCCCGGGTTCTCGATCATCGAGTACCGGCCGGGCAGCCACCTCGCCCAATGCCGCTGGGCCATCGACCCGTAGTGATTCATCTGCCACTCCCGGCTGTTCCTCGAACCACGGCAACATCTCCTGCACATACTCGGAATCCGCCGCACTGCCCTGCCCCGGCAGGCTAGCGGGCTTCCGCGGGCGGCGGGCCCGGCGCGGACCACGACCGGCCTGACGGGTAACCGAGTCAGCGAACAGCCGCTGGTCTTCCTGCCACCAGTCCTCGCCGAACAGAGGGTCGCCAACCGCGTCCCACTTCCTCCGCCGCGCCATCAACCACCCCAGCCCAACGACCGACTCCGACCGTCGCGCGCTTCCGTGCCCTGCACGGTCAGGCCAGACTGATTATCCTTGACGGTGATCTGCATCACCGTTATATAGTAACCATCGTGGGACCGAGGAAACAACGTCATGGCACACGAGCCAACGGCCGCTCCAGCGTCGGACCCGTTCGCGGGGCTCCCGCTACTGATTTCCGTCCCGCAAGCGGCCAGGTTGCTGGGCATCAGCCGCGCGGCTGCAGTGAGGACGAGGCGGCATGAAAGGTCATGTGGCACGGCGCGGGAAGGCGTGGGCGTACTGGTTCGACATCGACCCTGACCCGCTGACTGGCAGTCGCCGTCAACAGACCAAGAGCGGCTTCAGAACAGACAAAGAGGCATGGAAAGAGTGCCGCAAAGCGATCGCCGACTACGAACGCGGTCAGGTCATCGATACGACCAAGCGCAAGGTCGAGGTCGCTCTGGACGACTGGCTGACAAGGATCGAGCATTCGATCAAGCCGTCGATGGCGCAGAACTGGCGCGACTATGCCAAGCACTATGTCGTGCCGTACATCGGCCAGCGAGGCGTGCACGAGATCACCGGAGAAGTCTGCGATGCGCTGTACGCGAAGCTGCTCGCCGAGGGGCGCGTGAAGGCGAGAGGCACGAAGAGGCAGAGCGTGCCTCCGGTCCACGTGCGACGGCTGACGTCGGATGGACGAGTGCTCGCCTGCCGTCCGCACCGGTACGAGAACACCAGGTGCCACCGTAAGCACGAGGAGACCGATCCCCTGCTCGGCCAGCCGATCGAGCCGAAGAGGCCGAGCCGCCGTCAAGCCGAGAAGTCCAAAGAGGCAGCCGAAAGGAAGTTGCCGCCCGGCCTCGACCCCAAGACGGTGGTCAACACGCACCGCATGCTTCATCGCGCCTGGGAAGACTTCACGACCTGGGGCTGGGCGAAGCGAAACGTGGTCAGCGACACCCATCCTCCACGCGTTCCGCGCAAGAAGCGGAAGACCTGGAACGCCGGGCAACTCAGGATCTTCCTGCAGCGTGCACGGCAAGACCGGTTCTACGCACTGTGGGTGCTGGAAGTCACCTCGGGCATGCGGCGCTGCGAACTGGCAGGCGCACGCCGGGACCTGCTCGACCTCGACGCCGGAACCTTGGACATCGGCCCGACGCGCGTCGTCGTCAACGGCCAGGTGATCGAGTCGGACGGCAAGACCGAGAACGCGCAGCACCTCCTCGCGCTCGACCCGTTCACCCTCGCCGTGCTCGGCGTGCACGTCGAGATGCTCGACCAGGAGCGCAAAGAGTTCGGCCCGGACTACCACGATGACGGCTGGCTGTTCTGCTGGGAGAAGGGCAAGCCGCCCCACCCCGACACCATCACCCGCCGATTCAAACGGCTCGCCAAATCCGCTGGCCTGCCGGAAATCGACCTGCACGACGTCCGCCACATTCTCTCTGCTTAGTTACCGTGTTGCGATTAGTTCCGGAGCCCCGAGAGAGCTGTGATTTCCGGCTGCGGCGGGCCGTGTCGTGTTTCTATCGTTCCGGTTCGTGATCATGAGCTTCTTTTCGTCCCAGG
>WNGL01005302.1_pt1 | contig 17702 bp, 14 predicted proteins | sample 5400591 | NCBI WGS metagenome assembly WNGL01 (sample SAMN13153377, study PRJNA577476) | soil metagenome | isolation source: 80 cm soil or saprolite under Garry oak tree replicate 1 | place: USA:California | collected 2016-06-15 | reverse complement strand
GCCCGGATCTTTTCCGCGGCATCGATCGGCAGCGCGTAACAAGCGGAATTATTTTCGAGGCTGCTGACCAGGATGCCGACCACCTCGCCCTGCAAGTTCAAAAGCGGAGAGCCGGCTTCTCCGCGCTGGGTCGGCAGATTGACGCGCAAGTGCGTCGTCGAAAAATACCGCCCCAGATATTTTCGATCGAAGCCGGCGATCATGCCGAAACTGGGCGTCTCGGGCAGATCGAGCGGGTAACCGATGGTGACAACCGGTGTCGCGACTTCGAGTTGTTCGGATTTTCCGATCGGCAACGCAGGCGTCGCAACATCTACTTTTAGCATCGCCATGCCGCTGCGGATATCGGCCAGAATCTGCCGCGCCGGATATTTTTTGCCCTCAAACTCAATCGTGAAATTTCCTGCTTCCCCGCCCACCGTATAGGATGTGTAAAGCGTTCCGGTTGGGTCGACAAAAAATCCAGTGCCAGAAATTTCGCAGTGCTCGTCGACCCCGTGAATCTTCACAACCGCCTTCTCAACGCGCTCAAAGACGTCCTTGACCTGGCGGCTGATGGTCGCAGCGGATTGTTCTTGAGCCCGAAGCAGAGCGGGCGCCGCAAAGAAAATCAGCGCGAAGATGAGTCCGGAGATTGACGCCAACTGAAACCGGAAAAGAAATTCCGGTACGCGACTAAAATTTGAAAGTCGCCTCATAACTCACGGGAACGCTGTCGAGCACGTAGCGCGGCGGCGTCCCGCGACCGCGGGAGTGAGTCTGTGCGCTTTCACTTAAATTGCGAAGCGGCTGCGTGCTGAAGACGCGCGTGGCTACCGGGGACGACAACGTCCATTGTCCTTCTCCATTCGCAGTCGCCGACAATGCCGGCTGACTTTGGACCGCGACGGTCGTCTCCGGCCCCTGATAAATCCTAAGCGATATGACCGCCGCGCAGATCAGGACCGCCGCAACCGCAGCCGGATAAGAGGTCAGGGAAGAGACATTTAGTCGGAAAAAGAAATCGTGCGTTCGCTCCATGCAGATGCGCCAGAGCGGCTGACGGAGCAGCTCGTCACGCTGGCGGCGATGAAATTCGTGCAGGAAATTCTCGAAATAACCTGGCGGCGGCTGTTCGTGCCGTTTCAGCCGAAGCAGCGTTGCAATCTCGTTGTCGTCAAATTCGTTCATCGCTGCGCCATTTTAAGCAACGGGGTTCCTCCGAAATTCGTCCAAATAATTTTGCAACTGCCGATTCGCGTAAAAGAGTCTCGAACGTACCGTTCCCTCCGAGACACGCAAGATTTTACTGATCTCTGCGTGCGGCATTCCTTGAATGTGGAACATGGTGACCACGGCTCTGTGTTCATCAGACAATTTCATCATGGCCTCGTTCAATCTTCGTTGCAGTTCGGAGAGGTCGGCCTCACGCACCGGACTACTCGTGGCCGTCAGTTCGAGAAATTCCTTGTCGTTCTGAATGCTGGCATCGACATCATCCAGACTCAGTTGAAAACGGCGGCCGCGTTTTTTTAAGAAATTGAGCGTCATGTTCACCGCGATCGAGTGGACCCACGTGTAAAACGACGACTTGCCGCGAAAACCTCGAATTGCCTTGTAGGCCTTGGAAAAAACGTCCTGCAAAAGGTCGTTCGTGTCCTCGTGGTTCGAGGTCATGTTGTAAACCAAACCGTAGAGACGCGGCGTGTATTTCACGACCAACTGGTCGAAGGCGCCGGGATCACCCGATTGCGTGCGCGCGACCAATTGTTGATCTTCATCGGTTCGTGGCTTGTCCATGCGCTGCCTTTTAGCTTTAACACGAGCCTCCACACCGGACGACAACAAATCCGAAATGCGGCGAGCGGGCAATGCGACCGAAGGATTCATCTTTTTCAACGGCGCGCGGCTCAGTCCCGACGATCTCGCATTGAAAGGAGCCAGAGCAAGTTCCCGAGTGCCGCAATGAAAGCCGCCACATAAGTGAGCGCGGCCGCGTTCAAAACCTTGTTTACACCGGCCACTTCATTGCCCGGCTGCACAATCCCCATTTGCTGCAAAATGATTTTCGCCCGGCGCGAGGCATCAAATTCCACCGGCAGCGTAACCAATTGGAATGCCAGCAGGATGGCATAGCAATAAATGCCGAGCGTGATCAGGCCGGTGATATGAAAAAATAAACCGCCGAAAATGACGAACGGCAGCATCTGCGAAGCGACCATCGTGACCGGGACAATAGCCATGCGCGCCTTCAGCGGCGCGTAGGCTTTGGCATGCTGGATGGCATGACCGGTCTCATGAGCAGCGATGCCGAGAGCGGCGACTGAAGGCGTGTTGTAAACATTGCTCGAAAGACAAAGTTTTTTGCGCGTCGGATCGTAATGATCACCGAGAAAATCATTCGTCTCCGCACTCCGCGCCCGTGATGTTGGAACTCGCGCGCACTTTTCCCCATTTGCTGAACGCGCTGCTGACGCGAACCTGCGCCCAAAGACCGATGATCAGGGGCACGCCGATGTAGAGAAGCCAATGATGTCCAAAACCGTATGGATAGAACATTTCTGTCTTAAGTGTGTCTGCTCCAATTAGACGTTCAAGTGCGCGCTTCGTTCATTTCAGCATCCGCGTTGTCAGCCTGAGCCGAGCGAAGCGAAATACAGCTGCTACTCAGATTTCCAATTTTTTCGGAAATCGCGAAAGGATCTTGCAACCAATTTTTGTCACAACCACCACATCTTCATGGCGCGCCCCACCAAGGCCCGGGTAATAAAGTCCCGGCTCGACCGTCAATACTTGTCGATCTTTCAAAGTCACTTTTTGTAAACGCGGATATTCGTGAATCTCAAGCCCGAGTCCGTGCCCGGTGCCGTGAAAAAATCCGACGTTCTTTCCGTTCCGCACTTCGGTGGGAAATCCGCGCTCGCGAAACAAATTCTGGATCGCTTTGTGAATCGTCATTCCATCGACGCTGGCCTTGATTTTTTTTAGCGCGAGCGCCTGACCGGCTTTCACTGTCTCCCAAAGTTTTCGCTGTGCTTCGCTGGCACGTCCGCGCAAAACCGTGCGCGTCATATCGCCGAAGTATCCGGTTTTGGCGTCGCGCGGGAAAACATCGAGAATGATCAATGAGTTCGCGTAAAGCGGGCCGCAGCCGCGCTCGTGCGGATCGCAAGCCTGGTCGCCACCGGCGACAATCGTGCCGGTGGGCGTTCCGCCAGCGCGCAAAATTGCGGAATCAATCTCTGCGCGCAACATTTCCGAGGTCAGAGTTTTGCCCGACCAGCGTAATTTTTTTCCGCGAGTGATTGTCGATCTTGCGAGCACTTCGACGGCGCGCTTCAGTCCAATTTCGGTAATTCGCAAGGCGCGACCGATCATCTCAATTTCCTGGTCGGACTTGGCCTCACGCTTGGGCCAAAAGAGTCCCTTCGTCGCCCGTAATCGAATTTTATTGGCGGCGAGTTCCTGCGCATAGCCGAGCGGAAAATTTGCCGGAACGATTGTCGATCTTACAACGCGCTTCCGGAGAAAATGGCTGAGAACTTTTTCATAAGGCGGAGCGTTTTTCGATTTTCCCTGCACTTCGCGTTCGAGCTGGTTGAAGGAAATAAATTCATCGGCCTTGGCTTGCCGGCGGCCGCGACCGATCTCCAGATCGCTCAACACCAGCGTGTGTTTGCCGTTGCGTTGCAGAAAAATGAACGGATCGGGCGCGAAGAAACGCGTCGCGTAAAGCATGTCCGGATCAGTTTCGCTCGCCGCAACGATCAGGCGCGTTCCTTTCTTGTTTCGTTTCATCTCAACTCCTTCGCACCTCAAGTTGCCTGCGTAAAATCCAATTCAATAAGACGAGTAAGCCGAGCATCGATCCAATCAAAACGATCGTATTGAAAACGAAAACGCTCACGTTGATGCCAAGGTAGCGCTTTTGCGCGCCGAAGAAAACATTTGGCTGGCTGCCGCGGCGATAATCGCTTTGTTCCATCTCGGCGTTCGAGATCAGGTCGGAGACCTTTTGGTTCGTATAAACCTGCTCGGCTGTGACCGGGCCGGCCGCATCTTTGAAAAGAGCGCGGTCGAACGGCCGTTGAATGTCCAAAATCTGATCGAGCAAGCCGAGATAATGATCAAGCTCACTGGCGGATTTCGCTTCCAGACCGGAGAGAACGGCCAGTGTTTCTTTCAGATCGTCGAGCCGCTTTCGTTGCTCCGGCGTGCTGACTTTCGGTGCGAGGCGTTGAATTTCGTCATTAGCGCGGTCTTGCCGCCGCGTTAAAGGATTGAGCTTGGCTTGTGCGACGACGAGCTCTTCGTACGACCAGCGCATGGCGATAAATTGACAGACGAAGGGTACCTGCAGCTTGCTTTCCATTTTTTTGCTTTGCTCTTTGGTCGGGTGCTCGGAGAACCAGTGGGTGAGCGAATAAAGCAGCGCGAGATTTCGGTTCATGTCCTCGTATTTAATGAGTGCGCCGCCCATGATGATCTGCGGAATGAGGACAAGCGGGACGATGTTAGCCGCCGTTTTCGGATCGGCGACGAGCGACGAAATGAGGAGGCCGAGCGATACGCCGCCCATCGCGGTCATAAGCATAATGCCCAGATCGATCCAAAACATCCCCCGTATTTCCAGGACGTAATTGCCGATCAAAACAAAGAGCACAGACTGAACGAGGGCGAAGACACCGAGCGTGAGCGTTTTCGAGACGACGTAGTAGGGCAGTCGAACGTCGAGGTTGCGCTCGCGTTGCAGCACCGCCCGGTCGCGAATGATATCGTCGGCGCTATTGGTTAGGCCAAGGAACATCGCGACGATCAGGCTGAGAAACAGAAATGTCGGGATGTGATAGGCTGAGGCGAAATCGTATTTCCCGCTGTCCGAGTAGCGCAGAATGGTTGCGATAAGGAGCGCCAGAACGGGCGCCACGCCAATGGTGATCACGAGATTGGCGCGATTGCGAAGTTTACTAACGAAGGAGCGGCGCAAGAGAGTGCGAAATTGCGTCCACTCGTCGTGCCAGCGAAATGGCAGTCGCTTTTTCTGCGCCGGCGCGGCAGGCAACGGGACGATCGGTTCTCTCCGCAGCGAAACTTGTTTGACGTCCTGGATCAATCGAAAAGCTTCATATTTGTCGCGCCAGAAATCCGGCGAGTAACGGCGGGTGGCGACAAGCTGACCGCGGTTATTTTCTTCGTAAATAATGTCGCCGCTTAAATCGCGCAGCGGAGTTTCGAGAACGTCGAAAATAAATTCCGGCCGGGTAGTTCCGCAAGAGGGACATGCTCCCAGCTCAGCGCCGAACTGATGTTGATGTTCCGCTTCGGCAAAATAGCGAAGCATGTCCGTCGGCGTGCCGAAAAAGACAAGCCGCCCGCCCTTATCGAGCAGGATCGCTTTGTGAAACATCTGGAAAAGTTTGGAGCTCGGCTGGTGGATCGTGACGATGATGATCTTATTGTGCGCCATGCCGCGAATGATCTCGATGACGTGCTCGGAATCCTTCGAGGAAAGGCCAGAGGTCGGTTCGTCGAAAAGGTAAACATCCGACAGGCCAATCATATCCAGGCCGATGTTAAGACGTTTGCGTTCGCCGCCGCTCAGCGTTTTTTTCGTCGCGCTGCCCACCACGGCGTCGCGACGCTCGCCCAGGCCAAGCTCCACCAGTTTTCCTTCCAGGCGGCGCATGCGATCGCGTCGTGAGAGATGCGGCGAACGCATCGCGGCCGCGAATTGTAAATTTTCCCCGATCGTCAAATGTTCGTCGAAGGCATCTTCCTGCGGGATATGGCTGATATAACGCTTGAGTGTGTCGAGATTCGGGTAAAGCGATTGTCCGTTCAGAAAGACTTGTCCGCTGCTTGGCTGGAGCTGTCCCGCCAGTACTGAGAGGAGCGTGCTTTTTCCCGAACCGCTGGCGCCCATTACGCAAACCAGCTCGCCACGAGTGATACCGAAGGAAATTCCCTCCAGACCGATCTCGCCATTGCTGAAACGATGCGTGACTTCGCGCACCTCGAGGCTGCGAATAATGTTGCGCTCTTCTTCAATGATGCGTTCGGAAAAATTGCAGCGGAGAAATTGCCCGATGTCGATCCGGATGGTGTCGCCGTCCCGAAGCGGCGCAGACACTCGCACCGGCGTCTCGCCCACCAGAATGGGTCGGTCGGCTTCCATCACTTCCAGCTGACCGACGCGTTTGTCGTAATCGCAAAAGATCTTCAGGAGAACGTCACCGCTTGTGCCCGGCGAAAGCAAGATATCGTCGGCTTCGAGTAAGCTTGGGTTATTAGAGACGAGATACTCCGACTTGGACGCCTTCAACTGAAATCGGCCCCCCATTGCGCGAGCGCGCCGGCGCAGATCGAGCAAGTCCATCTCGCTGTCGTTGTGAAATAGGATTTTATCTTCCAGAGTCGCTTCCACCTGTGCGCCTGATTTCAATTTCACTCCGTTGAGCACAGCATCCACATCGCGCAAAGCCTTGACCCGCACCTTCAAGCCGAATGTGACTTCAAGCGCGCTTTCACGCGTGCGGGCACGCTCCAGTTCTACTTCGTCGGCGTCCTTGTTCACCCGAATGAAGATCTGCGGCAGCGAGACGTTCTTCTTCGCGTTAAAATATTGCGCCAACTCTTGATAACTGAGCACCTGATCGCCAACGAGGATGCGCTGGCCCGGGTAAATGCGGCAAAACCCGCCGCGCACAAGCGGGCGGCCGCGGACCGAAACGTTTTGCGCGCTGTAATTTTTTAGCAGGATGAGATCGTGATAACGAAACGCGAGGAGGCGATCGTTTCCACCCAGACTTTTCAGCGTTACATCGGCATGGCCGTTGGTCCCGAAGGAAAGCGATTCCAGCGGCGATGCGCCGCGCTGGTAAATCGACGGATCGGAATCTTCGGAAGCATTGAGTTGATAGACAATGTCGATCGCTTGCGCCGCCATGCCGAGCTGGGACATGAAAGAGTAAAAAGCGACCACCTGTTCCTGCTTCAATCCGGCCTGCGAGATCAGGTCGTAAAGCTGAACGCCGAGCATAATCTTGCGCTCCGTGCTCAGCTGCGAGCCGAGCTTTTGCGCCATCGCGGAAAGGTCCTGCTGCTCGTAAAGCGCCTGCCGGAAAAGCTGCCGCAGCTCCGAGTAAACGGCTTCCGGATAATCGTAGCGCAGGAAGCCAAGGCTCGAGTCGATCTCCTCTTCGAGCAAAACACCGTCGGCTTTCGAAAAACTCGCCAGGACCTGGATCAACAACGGCAAAAGATTCGGTCCCTCCGATACACTGCGCGGCTTGCGCAAAGCGCGCCGCACCCAACGCCGACCTCTCCGGCGCACCCGATAGGCGAACGGCGTCACGCGCTGCACCGCGCGGTCGATTTTATCTGCAACCGTTGTCACCAATTCCGTCATGCTGATGTTTGGGTTGAAATTTTACCGAAATCGACGAGCGACGCAATGTGCAGTCCTCCGCTTCAACACTTCAATGCCTCACCATGTCGATCTTAGATCGCGGCGCGGCTCCTGCTTCTTTGCATTGCCAATTTGTTCATGTTAGCGTTTCTATCCGACGATTAACACGCTGCATTCCTTATGCCTCAATCCGATCGCAACTCTCAAAAGGAGAATAAATCCCGCGGTAACGAGCCCAATTTTAACTGGCGCGGCGTCATCCTCATCGCGATCGCCTTCGGTTTTATTGCCCTCGCCATGCTCTTTTATCGCGGAGGGATGCAGCCGGTGGAAGAGGTCCCGTATAATCGTTTCCTCGAGCTGCTCGACAGCAAGCAGATCGTTAGCGACAAGAACTTTCCGCTTACCCTTATTGTGGAAGAAGGTCGCGCGACGCAGGCGTTGAGCGGCTATTACCTTAAGCAAAGCGTCGGCTCGCAACCCGCGCAGCCCATCAAGTTTCGCACCACCATTTACCTCAATTACAATACCAACCTGCAGGAAAAACTCGCCTCCGCCGGAATGCAGCCAGCGATCAGGACCGAGTCCAACGTTATCGCGCAAACCGTCGCCGGTTTTCTACCGATCGCCCTTTTTCTGCTCGTCCTCTATTTCCTCTTCCGCCAGCAAATCCGAATGGCGGGAAAAGGCGCGCTCAATTTTGGCAAATCGAAAGCGCGCATGCTCGCGCGTGACAAAAACAAGATCACCTTCCGCGACGTCGCCGGCGTCGAGGAAGCGAAAGATGAAGTGCAGGAGCTGGTCGAATTTTTGCGCGATCCGAAAAAGTTTCAGAAACTCGGTGGACGAATTCCGAAAGGCGTTTTGCTCGTCGGACCTCCGGGCACTGGCAAAACGCTGATCGCGCGCGCCATCGCGGGCGAAGCCGACGTCCCGTTCTTCTCGATCAGCGGTTCCGATTTCGTCGAGATGTTTGTCGGAGTCGGCGCGTCGCGCGTGCGCGACATGTTCGAGCAAGGCAAAAAATCCGCGCCCTGCATCATTTTCATCGATGAAATCGACGCGGTTGGACGCCATCGCGGCCACGGCGTCGGCGGCGGACATGACGAACGCGAACAAACGCTCAATGCGTTGCTCGTCGAGATGGATGGCTTCGATACGCAGGAAGGCGTCATCATTATCGCGGCGACGAACCGACCCGATGTTCTCGATCCGGCGTTGCTGCGGCCCGGACGTTTCGATCGACAAATCACCGTCAATCTGCCGGACGTAAAAGGCCGCGAAGAAATTTTGCGCGTGCACGCCAAGAAAGTGAAACTCGCCGAAGGTGTCGATCTTGCGGTAGTCGCGCGCGGCACGCCCGGTTATTCCGGCGCCGAGCTGGCCAACGTCATCAATGAAGCCGCGTTGCTCGCCGCGCGACGCGGGTTAAAAGGAATCACGCTCGCCGAATTGGAAGAAGCGCGCGACAAAGTCCGCTGGGGCAAGGAGCGCCGCAGTCTCGCCCTCAGCGAAAAGGAAAAAACGAACACCGCGTATCACGAAGCTGGTCACGCGCTGTTGCTCGAACTTTTGCCCCACACCGAACCGCTTCACAAAGTCACCATCATCCCGCGCGGCCCGTCGCTTGGATCGACAATGTGGTTGCCGGAAGAAGACAAATACACCAACCGCAAAAACGAATTGCTCGCCAGCCTGACGGTAAAAATGGGCGGTCGCGTCGCCGAGGAAATTATTTTTGGCGACGTCACAAATGGCGCCGCCGGCGACATCAAGATGGCCACCGCCATGGCGAGAAAAATGGTTTGCGAATGGGGCATGAGCGAAAAGCTTGGCATGGTCGAGTACGGCGAGCACGAAGATTACGTTTTTCTCGGTCGCGACATTTCACGGGCCCGCGATTACAGCGAAGCCACCGCCGAACAAATCGATCACGAAGTGCGCCGGCTCCTCGATGAAGCTTATCAAAAGGCGAAGCAAACGCTGATTGCGAATCGCGACAAGCTCGAGGTCATTGCCAAAGCGCTGCTTGAGTACGAAACACTCGACGGTTTGCAGATCAAAGAAATCATCCAGCATGGCCGGTTAATCAATCCGCCACCGAACATCACGCCACCGCCGGCCCAAAAGATGCCGCCGGAAAAGCCACCCAAGCAAGTTCTCGCACCCGACGTAGCGCCCCCGCTTCCTGGCGCCCTCGGCGGCGCGCCGGCATAATCTGCTCTCCCTCTCGGCCGTGTGTGGCGGGACGGCTTGCTTTTCGATTGTCGATCTTACTTCGGCGAACGTGAGTCGGCGTGGGTCTTTACGTCGCGCCGTTGTTTGTCGACGACGCGGCGCAACTCGCGCTCCATCGTTTTGAAGGCGTCGTGGATGACCTTGTTCAGGGGCTCATGGGAGCCGTTGTCCATTTGTTTTTCATCGGCGACGAGCTCATGGCCGCGGGCAACGGTGACATCGATGCGACAACGATACGGATTTCCTTTTTGGTGGGTGTGATTGGTTTGCTCGATCGCGATATCGCAGCGGTTGATGTGATCGCAAAATTTTTCGAGCCTCCCCGCGTAATCCAAAATGAGATTGTCGATCTTGTCTGTTTTTTCCAACCCGCGATAAGTGATTTTAACCGGCAGTTGCATGATGATTCTATGTTAGCTTACGCCTTCATGTTAAGCACGCGCGAACTAAAAGTACTGTCATCCTGAGCGAAGCGTAGCGCAGTCGGAGGATGCAGCGAAGCTATAATTCGGGTCCCGCATCGGGATTCCTCGACTCCGCTCGGAATGACCAAACATCTAGATCGGCCGTAATGAGCGAAAATGCGCCGGTAATTTCGCCGGCTCGGTTTTCACCAAATCCGATTTCACGTGCTCGACGATCCGGTCGCGGACATTTCCCGGCAAAAGATCGACAATCGCGGAATGGATCCCCGCCGGCGCCGCGAATGACCAGCCCTCCTTGCCTCTGAGCTCGATGATTTTCACGATTTGATCGGCCAGCTGTTTATAAATCCGGCGATCGGTCTCGGTTTCCAATTTGCTATCAGCGGTGGACGCTCCGTGGTGAATGCCGGCGCCGTCCGCAACTGCATATCGCCCGGCGAGGTCGGTCACTTTGTCGATCATTTTGCCGTGCGCATCAGTAATGTTGAAGGCCTGAATCAAATGCAAACTTGGCCCGCGCGTCGGCGTTTCATCGACACGATACGCTTTGAACGTTCCGCGGTCTGCCACGACGATCAGTGAGGTTGGTGTCATAAGAGAAATTGCCAGCCAGGGCTCTCAGCGGAGAAAGAAGGGCGCATCCGCATTTCTATAACTAATTCGTTTCTCGCGACAAGATCGCGGTCACAAATTTTCATGTCGATCTTACGCGTCGGATGTTTTTCGGCCGGCCCGTTCTTCTTCCGCACTGACCGCGGGCGGAAGCTCGAGATGGCGTTTCTTCCACGATTCGACGCGCGCCTTCGCTTGTTCGCCGCTGGTGAGTCGCAGCAAACACGCGCTGCGCTCGGCAAGATCGATATCGTCACCCGAAGCGAATCCACGCGCTTCGCGCAAAAAGCCGTCCTCGTTTGTCGTGTCGAGAAATAGCTCCCAGCCCAGATGTTCCTGGCCCGGGAGGACGAACTGAATCGGTTCGAAGTGCGAATTGATCAGCAAGAGAAAGGTGTCGTCGCGAATCGGTTCGCCCTCGAAATTTACCACGTCGGCGGTATCGCCGCTCAGCAGCATCCCGAGGCAACGCACAAACGGCGAAGACCATTCCTCGTCGCTCATTTCGTTGCCGCCCGGATTGAACCACATCACATCTTTGATCTCACTGCCACGAATCCGCCGGCCCTGGAAAAATTTTGGGCGCCGAAAGACTGGATGATCTTTGCGCAGATGAATTAATTTTTTCGTGAACTCAAGCAGTTGGTTTTGTTTTCCGTCGCGTTGCCAATTGATCCAGCTGATTTCGTTGTCCTGGCAATAGGCGTTGTTGTTGCCATTTTGGGAGCGGCCAAATTCGTCGCCGCCGAGGAGCATCGGCACGCCTTGCGACAAAAGCAGCGTCGTTACAAAATTCCTTCGTTGCCGGCGGCGCAACATGTTGATCTTGGGATCGTCGGTTGGGCCTTCCACGCCGCAGTTCCACGATTGATTATTGTCGTCGCCATCGCGATTTCCGTCCCCGTTCGCTTCGTTATGTTTCTCATCGTAACTAACCAGATCGTTCAAGGTGAATCCATCGTGCGCCGTCACGAAGTTGACGCTCGCATAGGGACAACGGCCGTCATGTTGATAAAGATCGGGACTGCCAGTGAGCCGATATGCGATCTCGCCGAGGTGGCCTTCGTCGCCTCGCCAGAAACTGCGCACCGCATCGCGATATTTCCCGTTCCATTCCGACCAGGGCACGGGAAAATTTCCCACCTGATAACCGCCGTCACCAACGTCCCACGGTTCCGCGATTAACTTCACCTGCGAAAGCACCGGGTCCTGCCGGATGATTTTGAAAAAAGCGTGAAACTTGTTCACGCCGGTGCCATCGCGCGCGAGCGCCGTCGCGAGATCGAAACGGAAACCATCTACATGCATCTCAAGCACCCAATAGCGCAAGCTATCCATGATGAGCTGCAACGTCCGCGGGTGAAGCGTATCGACGGTGTTGCCCGTGCCGGTGTAGTCCAGATAGAAGCGCGGATTTTCGGAGAGCAACCGGTAAGACGCCACGTTGTCGACGCCGCGGAAACAAAGAGTTGGCCCGAGATGATTTCCTTCCGCAGTGTGATTGTAGACAACGTCGAGAATCACCTCGAGACCGGCAGCGTGGAGATTGCGCACCATCGATTTGAACTCGCTGACCTGTTCGCCCGTTTGGCCGCTGCTTGAGTATTCGGCGTGCGGCGCAAAAAAACCGATCGTGTTGTAGCCCCAATAATTCGTCAGGCCGCGGTCGCCCAATGCCTTGTCGTCGATGTGCGCGTGCACCGGCAGCAATTCCACCGCAGTGACGCCGAGCTCTTTAAAATATTTGATCGCTGCCGCGCTGCCGACTCCAGCATACGTACCGCGCAATTCCTCCGGAACATCCGGCCAAAGTTTCGTGAATCCTTTCACATGCAGTTCGTAGATGATCGAGCTGGGCAATGGTGTGGCCAGCCGCTTGTCATCGGCCCAGTCAAACGCATTATCGATCACGACCGATTTCGGCATGCCCCACGCGTCGTCGCGAAAGTCGCAAGCAAGATCTTCCTCTTCGCTCCCGACCACGTAAGCGAACATCTCATCCGCCCAGATGATCTCGCCCGCTATCGCCTTCGCGTATGGATCGATCAACAACTTCGAACTGTTAAAACGCAAGCCGTGCTCGGGTTCGTAGGGCCCGCTCACCCGGTAACCGTAAAGCTGCCCCGGCTTCACATCGGGAAGAAAAATGTGCCAAACCTGATCGGTTTGTTCTGTCACTGGAACGCGAATATTTTCTTGTTGCGCATCGAGACTGTCGAACAAGCAAAGATCGACACTCGTCGCCGACGCGGAAAACACCGCAAAGTTGACGCCGTTACCCAGCCAGGTCGCACCGAGCGGATACGGATAGCCGAGCCAGGTCTTTACCGGAGTCATAAGCGCGAGTTTCTATCCAACATGGAGAGTGCACGTTGGCAATGCATTAAACGAAATGGCGTGACCCAATTTTTTATCTCTTGCCACCGGCCCGCGCCCGTGAATTCGCTTTTAAGCGTTACAAATCTCTCAGCGCGCGCTGGGCTTTTTCGAGATTGGACGGACGCAGAATCATCAGTCCTTTTTCCGCTTTCGGGCTGGCCGCGAGATAAGCGTATTCGATGTTGACGTTGGCCTTCGCCAGCCGCTCGGCGATTTTTCCAAGCGTACCCGATTGGTTCGTGCCTTCGATCATGAGCACTTCCGATTCGAGCGCGAGGGTGCCGGTCCCGCCGAAGAGCATGAGTGCTTTAGTTGGATCGCTCACCACCATGCGCACAACCGAATGATCCACTGTGTCGGAAGTGGCGAGTGCGTGAATGTTAATTTCGGACTGCGCGAGCGCTTCGCACACGCGGGCAAGGGCACCCGGACGATTTTCAAGAAAGACCGCGAGTTGCGTTGCCGTCTCCACGGAGAGCGTTGATTTCATGACGCTGCCAAGGTGAAGCCGGGCCGCGCTTCTGACAACCTGACAGATTTCACGCTCAGCTACGACGAACACGCTTCCACCAACTTAAAGCGCCGCGCCTCCGGACCCCGTTAGCTAATCACACCGGTGAATGAAACTCCGAAAAAATTCGCGAGTCCCGATTATTTCGGGATTGTCGATCTAACAATGCAAACCGCCACGCTCCGAGCTCCGCCGCAAGCGCCAGCCCCGCGTCGGACGATCGGTTTTGTCACCGCTTGCGCGATCGTGGTGGCAAACATCATCGGCACGGGCGTCTTCACCAGCCTGGGTTTTCAGCTGCCCGATATTCATTCCGGTTTCGTGCTGCTCATGCTCTGGATCGTCGGCGGAATCGTGGCACTCTGCGGCGCCTTGTGCTATGGTGAGTTGAGTGCCGCTTTGCCGCGCTCCGGCGGCGAATATCACTTTCTGTCGAAAATTTATCACCCGGCCATTGGTTTCATGGCCGGGGTCGTTTCCGCGACGATCGGCTTCGCTGCGCCAATCGCGCTCGCCGCGATGGCATTTGGTAAATATTTCCAGGGAGTCTTCGATTTTGGTTCACCGGTCTTTCTATCGTTTGCCGTCGTCTGGTTGGTCGCGCTTTTTCATCTTGGCAATTTGCGCGTTGGCAGCGCGTTCCAAAATCTTTGGACTGTGTTGAAATTGCTTCTGGTCACCGCGCTCATCGGCGCCGGATTTTTTGTTCAACCGAAGGAAGCGATCAGCTTTCTGCCCGCGCCCGGTGATATGATGTCGATCTTTGGCGCGCCGTTCGCGGTAGCGCTGGTTTACGTGATGTATTCTTACTCCGGCTGGAACGCGGCCGCTTACATCATCAGCGAGATCAAGAAGCCAGAAAAGAATGTCCCGCGCTCGCTTCTTGCCGGCACGGTTATCGTGCTCGCAATTTACGTTCTCTTGAATGCGATTTTTCTCATGACGACACCGAGACAAGAATTGAGCGGCCAACTCGAAGTCGGCTTGATTGCCGGCAAACATATTTTTGGCGCAGAGGGCGGCCGAATTGTCGGCGCGGTCATTTGCATCGGACTTGTTTCGGCGATTAGCTCCATGACGTGGATCGGCCCGCGCGTAACCATGGCGATGGGCGAAGACCATTGGCTGCTTCGACTGCTTGGCCGCAAGAACCGCCAGGGGGTGCCAACGAACGCGATCGTTTTACAATTGCTGATCGTAAATTTGCTTTTACTGACGGGAAGTTTTGAGCGCGTTGTTGTTTACATTCAATTCGGGCTGCTGCTCTGTTCGTTACTTACCGTTCTTGGAGTCATTGTGCTGCGCTCCAGCCAGCCGGCGTTGCCGCGACCATATCGGGTCTGGCTTTATCCGCTGCCACCGCTCATCTTCGCGGCGATTACGATTTGGATGATGATTTATCTTTTGCGTTCGCACACTACGGAATCATTGGCCGGGCTGGGAACGATGCTGGCGAGCTTGTTGCTTTACTTCTGCACAGCAAAACGTCAGCGCCACTCCGCATGAGCCAATTTCAATCCGCAAATTTTTTTGCCAAGATCACATTGCCGATCTTTGCATTCTCGATCTTGTACCCGGTAGGCAGCGCTCCGGCACAACAAAATCCGCCGGCCAACAATTCCGCCCTTCCGTCGCCGGACGACACTGCACGGTTTCTCGCTGGAATGCCGCTCCCAAAAAACTCACCGCTCGCAGTGCTCGCGACCGATCCCGCGTGGCAGGATCACTCCGCATTTTTCGAGAACGCGTTCGCCAAACTCAACCAGCGACAGCTCCAAAAACTGCACGCCTGGGAGCAAAATTACCTCCCGGAAGCGACCCAGCCGATGCCGGTCGCGTTTTACATGTTTAGCGGACCCGATTTTCTTTACGTCGATCAATTTTTGCCGAAAGCCTCCGTTTATGTGCTCTGCGGCAAGGAATCGATGGGGCCGCCGCCCGACCCGCTGCGCATCACGAACCTGGCGGGCGCGTTGCATAATCTTGAAGACGCAATGAGCTCCTCCCTGCGTTTCAGCTTCTTCATCACCAAAGACATGAAAGTCGATTTACAATCGCAGGAACTCAACGGCACGCTCCCGATCCTTTACGTTTTCCTGGCGCGCGCCGACAAATCGATTACCGACGTTACGTTCATCTCATTGAACGAAAATGGCACATTCCACGAAAGCAGGGCCGGCCAAGGCGGCACGCCGGGTGTGCGCATCGATTACATCGACAATCACTCGGGCGACAAACAGACGCTGTTTTATTTCACGACCGATATTTCCGACGGTGGAATCGCATCGAACCCGGGATTCTTGAGATTCTGCGACCACTTCGGCGTCGGATGCAGTTTTCTCAAGTCGTCTTCTTATCTCCTGTTCGAAGAAGGTTTCGCGCGGATCCGCAATTTCATTCTCGATCACAGCGATACGATCGTGCAGGATGATGCCGGGATCCCGCTGGCCTACCTTAATCGGGACAAATGGAACATTCGGCTTTTCGGCAATTACATTGGGCCGATCGAGATTTTCAAACAACATTACCAGCCGAAGCTGCGGGAGCTTTATGAGCAGAGCAATCCGCCACCGCTCGAGTTCAATTTTGGTTACCGCTGGAATTACAAAGAAAGCAATTTGATCGTCGCCCAGCGACATTGAATGTCGCGCCGATCTTTGGCGCGACCTTGTCATGTCGAGCGGAATGACAAAAGCTGGAGCTAAAATCGCCGGAACCAGGAGTAAGGAAACGCGTCGCCTGGGCAATCAGTTGGCCAGCGTGGCGGATTCATTTCGCGATGCGGTTTCACGATGGCGTAGTGATTGTCGATCTTGCCGCAGCGCTGCCGCAAGTAGCGGATGAGTTCCTCGCAGCACTCGAGTTGCGCGCGCGTCGGTTGGTCGCGATTGAAATCGCCGACCAGACAAATGCCGAGCGCGATGTTATTCAAGTAATCACTATGCACATGCCCGCCGTTGATCTGCCGGCGCCAGCGATCGCCCACTTCAACCTCGCCGTTGCCCGTCGATGTCCCGTTACCGATGACGAAGTGATACGCGAGTCCGTTGCGCATTCGGCGAACATTTCGGTGGTAGTAATCGAAGACGCGTGCATTGCCCTGCCGGGTGCCACTATTGTGCACGACAATAAACTGCCAGCGGCGCCGCTGCACCGGCGCACGGCGGATCTCTTCGATCACTGACCGCGTAAGATAGTGATAACTTTCGCCTGAAGTCGGCCGCGAGAACGGCCAGAAAAGGAACCTTCGCCGCGGTGGCGGTGACGGAGGCGGCTCAAGAGCCTCCTCGCCCTCGAAACCGGATTTCTCGATCGTGACTTGCGGCGCTTCTTGCGAGGGAACCGGAATGGCGCGGGCGATGCCTGGCTGTGCAGTGACGCTCGGTGTGGGCGCAGCCGACAGGCGCGGCGCCGGAACTCCCTTCCCAATTTCGGCCGATTGTTTCGGCGATTTCTTGGGCGAGGCGGAAGGCGTCGGTGAACGCTTCGGGCGCTTTTTCTTCGCCGGGGGAGATTCGTTTGGCCTGTGCGACTTCCGGGCTTTCACGACGGGACTCTTTCTCGGCGAAGGTGTGGGCGATTCCTCGTCGTCAGCATGTTTCGCTTTGGTTGGCGTCGGCGTTTCGCTCGGCGAAGGCTTCGCCGTGGTTTTCTTTTTGTGTTTCGCCGTTTTTGGTTTCGCGGTCGGGCTCGGTGATTCGTCCGGAGACGCCGATGCGGCGCTGCGTGCCTTTAGAAATTGCGCGCGCTTTTCCTCATCGGTTAATTGCGCATGGACGAGTGTGCCGATGATCCCGCTGAGTACGAGCAAAGCCGCAAGCCAAAGGCGAAAGCGCAACACTGCAGCGAAGCGTAACAGAGCGGGCGGCGCGATCAACTCGCGAAAGCTTTCGGAGTCAACTCGTCCCGCCGTTGCGGGGCTTTCGGAGTCAAGCGGCCTGCGCCGCAATGGCAGGCGTTGATGTCGCCGCTTCGCCTTCGCGTTCGCGGCGAAGGATCGCGTTCAATTTTCCGCCAAGAAGCAGGAGCAAACAAGTGAGATACATCCAGGTGAGCAACACGATGATGGATGCAAGCGCGAGATAAGTCGGGTTATAGCGATCGTACTTTGCGACGTAGAACTGAAAGAGCTTTGTCACCGTAATCCAGC
>WNGL01004020.1_pt1 | contig 17702 bp, 18 predicted proteins | sample 5400591 | NCBI WGS metagenome assembly WNGL01 (sample SAMN13153377, study PRJNA577476) | soil metagenome | isolation source: 80 cm soil or saprolite under Garry oak tree replicate 1 | place: USA:California | collected 2016-06-15 | reverse complement strand
CACGCACATCACCGTGATCTACACCATGCCGCATTAACTCGGGACTCCTGATTGTTAACTGTCGACTGTCAACTGTTGGCTAAAAAGGTGCAGGGGCCGCTTCTGCCTGACCACACGGCCCCTTCTGCCTGCACACCTCGCAACCGATTCTGTTAGTCGTCTCTTGCTTTAGAACCGGAAAACAAATCCGGTCGACACGCGGAAGTTGTTTTGGTCCCGTGTGCCGAGCGTACCTTCCCGGAATCGCGTCAGCAGGTATTCTGCTTGAAACGGACGGATCGAAAAGTGCTCGAGCACCTTGTAATCCAATCCGCCGCCCGCGGTCATGGCAAACGCGTTCTGAGTGCCGGCGGTGCCAAAGGCCGCCGCATTCGCGTGCGCCGCCCCAAAGAGCACCTGTCCGAACGGCGTCACCCTGCGGTAGTGCCGGTAGGATACGCGTGGCCCGAAGAGGTACGTCGAGAACGTGCCGTCGTTACCCGTGCCAAGTAAGTTTCCTTTGGTGTAGCCGCCGAAATCAGCAACGCCACCGAGCCAATTCGTGATGTTGTAGGCCACGTTCGCGTTTCCACCATGCAGATGGAAGCTGTCGGTTCCGGTCACTCCGGGATTGGCTTGCACGTATGAATAGCCCGCAAAGACGTCCACCTTCGGCGCACTCTCTTGCGCGTAAGCCGAAACGGCGGAAAGCGAAAGTACAGCGAGTAGAGACACCCATAGCTTCAACTTCATGATCCCTCCATTTGGATTTAACTTTTGGCGCAGGCCCTCATGTTGCAATCGCGGCCGCGCGTTTCGCGGGCTGCCTCAGGCAGGGGAGGCATCGCCCCGCATCCCTCGATTTGTCTTGCCCATAAAGATGCGTCGAGTCGCCGCTTCGTTGTAAGTTTTTCGAAAATTTCTTCCGCAGCGATGTGACAACAATTGTCAGCAATCTATAACAAATGGAAGGTTCAAGTTGAGGTCGCGGGCGCGCTGGCAGCTAATCGAAGAATATTCTGATGTTATCCGAGCGAAGCGAGGGATCTGCTTTTCCAGTGCTAAAGCCTTACAAGATCGGCTCGCCCGAGTCCCGCGCAATGGCCTCACGCGTGGCATCGCGCAGACGAATCAACTCTTGCCACTCCGAAGAATCCCCTGCGTTCCCGTCATTGCTTACTGCCTTCGGATAAATTGGCGGATGCACCGTAATCGCCACGCTGCTCGGCCGAGGCAAATACGTGCCGTCCCGCAACATCTGGCGCGTGCCCGCCAGTGAAATGGGAAGGATGGGCGTCCCGGTGGCGACCGATGCTTTGAAAGCCCCCAGCTGAAACGGCCGTACGCCATCCTCTGGGCTAAACGTGCCTTCCGGAAAAATAAAAATAGACTCGCCTTCGCGGAGAAGTTCTTCCGCTTCCCGCACCTGCCGCAGGCGCGACTCCGGATCCGCGCGCTCGAATTTCAAATGCCCCATGCGGTCCAGAAATGCCCCAATAAAAGGCATCCCGTGCACTTCCATTTTCGCCACGAAGCGGTACGGCACGCCCAGTCCCAGCATCAGCGGCAGCACGTCAAAATAGCTGGTGTGATTGGACGTGAAGATTTTCGCGCCCGGAGCGTTCACATATTCCATTCCCGTGACACGCACCCTGCATCCGATAAGCGCAAACAGAATCTTCAGAGCTGAAGAAGTGTACCGCCCCGCCGCACGATGATCCTTGATGAGGTGCAGAATCCCCCAGGTAGGAACGATCCACAGCGCGAACACCACGAAGAAATAAATCCCGTAAAGTGTTTCCAAGCCGCGCCTTAAACCAGCAAGCACTGCCCGGCTGAAGTTGTGCACTCCGCTCGTCGTCCCCAGCCGCACAATCTGCACCCACGCGGGAGCGCGCCCTGCCGCCAGCGTCCCCGCGAGGTAAAGCTGCTTCGTTTCTTCCCGCCGCAGCTTGCCGCTCGATGTCTTCGGAATGCTCCCCGGCGGAATCAACTCCACGCGATCCGGCGGCAGTCCCAATCCTTGCGACACTTGTTCCGTGACCTTCGCCGCGATCGTCGCGCGCCGCTCCGCATCGCGCTCGCGTGTTTCTGCCACCACCACCAGTTTTTCTGTGCCGCTCGCCTCATCGTTCAATCCAAACGCGACCACGCACCCCTTGCGAATTCCCTCGGCCCGCGTGGCCAGCTCCTCCACTTCGTGCGGATACAAATTCCTTCCGCCCTTGATGATGATGTCTTTCACCCGGCCGGTGACAAAAATTTCCTCTTCAGCGCGGTACGCCCGGTCGCCCGAATTCACCCAGGGGAATCCGCCGTCGCTTGCCACCGGCCCCTCTGGCAAAAGCGCTTCGGTCGCTTTCGGATTGCGAAAGTACCCGCTCGTCGCCGAAGGTCCGCGGAACCACAAGAATCCTTCCGTGCGGCCTGGCACCTCGTTGCCTTTTTCATCCACAATCCGCACTTCATGCCCCGGCAGCGATTTGCCGGAAGACACAAACGAAATTGCCGTCTCATCTTCGGTAGCCGCAGGCACGGCGCGTCCCTGCGCCGTAAACGTTTCGCGTTCCACGCGATCGATCAGCGGCCCGCGATTCAGCGGCGGTATGGTGACTCCCAGCGTGGACTCCGCCAGCCCATAAACCGGCAGTTGCGCCTCGCGGCGGAATCCGTATTTCGCGAACCGTTCCCCGAAACGCTCCAGCGTTTCCGGATTCACCGGCTCCGCACCATTCAGCGCCGCGCGCCACGAACTGAGGTCCACTCCCTGAATGTCCTTGTCCGCAATCTTCCGCACGCAAAGCTCGTACGCGAAATTTGGCGCTGCCGCGATGGTTCCGCGATGCTTGTGAAACGCTTGCAGCCATTTTTCCGGACGCGTCAGGAAAGCCAGCGGCGACATCACCGCCACCGGGAGTCCAAAGTGCAGCGGTGTGAGCCACGCCCCGATCAAACCCATGTCGTGATACAGCGGCAGCCACGTCACCACCACGTCGCCAGGGCCGGCTTGCACGGCCTGGCCAATAGTTCGAATGTTCGCCAGCATATTCGCGTGCGTCAGCATTACACCCTTGGGATCGCCCGTCGAACCCGAAGTGTATTGCAGCATCGCCAGGTCGCTGCCCTTGCGCACCCGGCTCCCGGTAATGTGCGGCGAGCGCGCTCCCGCCGCTGGCGGGGGAGCTTTGTCGGCCGCTTCGATCACCTGCTCCGCATCCGCAACTTCTTTCAGCGAGCGCACGCGCGGCCGCAGCAGTTTCGCCACCGATTCCCCTTGGCGGAACGTCAGCAGCATGCACGCTTCCGCATTGTCCAAGATCGCCGATTGCCGCGCCGCATATTCCTCGATGCGGTCCGCCCGAAATGGCGGATAAATCGGCACAGGCACCGCCCCGGCAAGCAGGATTCCTGCGTAAGAAATGAAAAACGCTCGCGACGTCGGCAACATCAGCGCCACACGTCCGCCCGCAGGCACGCTGCGCCGCGAAAGTTCCCCCGCAAGCCGCTGCGCCGCCGCATGCAACTCGCCGAAGGTCAGCTTCGAGCTGATTTCTCCGTCTGGACCATCCTCGGTGATGAGCAGATGCGTCTGCTCCGCGTTATGCTTCGCGCGGTAACGCAGCACATCAATCAGCGTCTCCGAGGAAAATACGCCCTCGCCCACTGCTTCGCGATGCAGCTTCTGCGTCGTCGCGGCGGCCCGCAGCGCGGACTCCGGCTCCTCCGCAACCTCAGTCGCACCGGGAGTTGCCAGAATCGCGCGCGCAAAATCTTCCGGAGTGTTTGCCTCGGACGCAATGCGGTCCGGCAAGCGCACTCCAAAAGCCGCTTCCAGCCGCGTCAGCAGCTCCACGCGCTCCAGGCTGCCCAGCCCGAGGTCGCGATCCAGTTGGGAAGAAAGGTTCAGCATTGGCAGCGCGCCTTGGCTGCCGAGTTCGCTGAGAAGTGTGCGCAGGACCTCCAGCACGCGGTCGCGTGCGGTGGCCGTGTCGAGTTGTGTCGCTGGAGTGGCCACGGTTCGCACCGGGAAACCCTGGTTGCACTTGGCCAGAGGCTAACACGCAAAAGCGCCGAATGCTACTCCCGTAACTTCAATGGGTAACGAGCCTAGGCGCCTTTCTTTGCCGCCTGCGGCGCCGAAAAGCCCTTGGGCAACAAGGCAGTGGAAAGGTCCACGCCGGATAAATCCGCGCCGGTCAAGTCCGTTTCTCTCAAAATGGCCACGCCCATGTCCGCGCCGGAAAACCGGGCGCCGGTCACCGTGGCTCCCCTGAGATTCACGTTGCGCAAGCACGCGCGTTCGAAACAGGCGTTCGAAAGATCGCATCGAAAAAACTCCACGCCGCTGGCTTGCGCTCCGGTCAGGTCCGCGCCCGGGAGAATCGCTTCGGTCATGTCCGTGTTTCGTAAATCCGCGTTCTTCAAACAGGCGCTGGAAAGATCCGCTCCGGGAAGCCGGGCGGTTCGGAGATCGCTTCCTTCGAGGCGGGCGTTGCGGAGAATCGCGCCGGAAAAATTTAAGCCGGATAAATCGGCGTTCGAAAGATCCGCACCGGTCAGGTCCGCGCGCGCGCCGCCGTCTTTCCCGCGAAAAAACAGCCCGTGCGCTTCCAAAGTTTCTGTGAGTTTTTTTCCGTTGTGCCTGATGCTTTTCGGTTTTCTCAGTCCCATAAAATAACCAGTCCAATCGTCAATATCTGCACTCCTCTTCAATTTTACTGGAACTCGGCTTCTATTGCAGTGTCCGCGACCCGTTCCGGAGGAAGAGCAGGTATCGTCCGCTATTGGAGGCCGGCAGATTCCCTCTTGCCTTTTTCCGTCAGCGCGTAGAAGTCCCCGCCGCAGGCATCCAGCATGCCCGCGCGCGTCAATTCATCGATGGCATCGAGCACGCGTTCTCGTTCGGACGCTTCGTTGCCCGCCGCTTCGAACAGCACGTGCAGGTCCAGACGATCCATGCCCATCTCTCCAAATAATCGCAGAACGCGCAATGAAAGCGGCTTCATCGTAGACCTCGCGTGGTCGCTCCAAAACCTGCGGGTGTCGCTTCGTCATTTTACTTGAACTTTGATGTGTCAGGCACTGCGGCGGTCTGGGCTAACGGAGAACGTCACACTTCGGCCAAATTTAAGCCGGAGAGGCCGCCGTAGGCGGCGGTGCGGCTTGCGCGCGCAACGAATTGAGCACAGCTTGCGTGACGTCTTTTCCGCCGCGCGAGTTGTTGTAAACCGACTGGATCGTGTAGATCGGTCCCCAGGGAATGCCCCACCAGCCCGCCACCAACGAGAGCAACGTGAACGGCAAGCCTTTGGTCACCGAGCTTTCGCCTTGCCGTAAGAAGTAAATGCCGGAAGGCCTGCGGAAAGTCAGGACGACAACCGAAATGCAGTACTGGAAGAGAACGAACTTCCCTCCGCGCTGAATCTCGAAGTCCAGCTCTCCGTTCTTCATTCCCTCGATGCCGCGAATCTTGGTCGCCATGGCCGGCCTTTCTATGGGAGCTTGGGCTGGGAAAGCCCGGGCTGCATTCCTTGCTGCAGTTGCGCGAGTTCTCGCGCTGCCGCATAACCCTGCCACATCATGTAAAGCGCATACGCGTGCACCGCAGCATCGAGCCACATGCTGAAGTACAGAAGCAGCACTCCATCCAGCGCGTAAGCGATCATTCCCGCCAGGAATGCTCCTTGCGAGCCGGCTTTCGCCCATTTCCAGCAAAGGATCAGCATCAGAAGGAAAACGCCGTCGACGGCAATGGTGATGAACATTCCATTCTGGCCAGCGCCCTTGCCCACGGCATCCATGACTTGCGTAATGCCCAGGCCAAAAATGAAACGGATCTTGGCATCCACGATTTGCAGCACCGAATTGATGCCCGACAAGATTGCGATCGTCAGGAACCATCCGGCTCCGCGCCGCATGCGTGCCGCTATGGCGTCGCGCGGATCCGCCGCCGCTCGCGCCGGCACACCGAGAGGAGAACCACCTGGACTGAGTGACATGCTTCTTCTCCTTCGAGGGAAGTGGACGTTCGCTAAAAATCATCTTGCCATGCAAAGGAGAACCGCCACCCCATCAATACGAAGTGTTGTGCTCAACCAGCAAGCTGCTACCCCTCACGTGTTCGCCGGTGCTATCTTGTGTTAGCGAGCTTGAGGGACGCTAGAGATGATGTTATTGCCATTCCTACTGGCGAAAGTAATGGCGATTAGTTTGCTTTCGGTCCGGCCGCTCCTGTTGCACGAGTGGCCAGGGGGCGTTCAGACACAGCAGGCTAGCAAACAGAGTCAGGCGGAACCATCACAAGTTTATAAGGATGCAGATTCCTACCAGATTTATGCAGCGCTGCTTCAAAAAGAGAGCTATTCCCTCTACGTAATACAAGCAGAAATAAACGGCTACCCGAACATGACAGCAAACAACCTGGGTATAAAAGGTGATCGAAGTTTCACGCGGGTATGGGGAGTGGTTATGAAGGATTATGCAAGACAGAACCGAACTCCATGGCTTCTGGCCCGGAACATTCCGATCGATATTCCTTACGAATTGCTACCGCTCTCGGACATTTTCAAATCCGAGCATGGCCAACGCGGTTGGGATGAGTTTTATCGGCGCTTTCCAAGCTCAGGTGGCTTCTATTGGTTTTCTGCCGTCGGTTTTAATCCGCAACGAACTCGGGCGCTCGTAAAAATGAACCATGACTGTGGGATGCTCTGCGGAGGCGGAGAACCTCACTTCTTTGAGAAGAAGGGGGCAAAGTGGCACGAGGTCTCCGTGAATGCCGAAGTGGAAGTCTGGGCGTCGTAAATTCTCCCACGCAGTGACGCGCCACCTGGAATCTGATTCCCCGTGAAAAATGCGGGGAAGACTCGTAAGATTTAAATAGCGATGTCTGGGCCCTTCAAATCACGTGCAAATCAAAGGAACGCTTCGTTGCGGCCTCTGCTGGTCGGGTTTTGTCTTCTCGTAGTCGTGCTTTCGGTTGCGGTTCTCGTTCGAGCGCAGGAGCGCGAAGACGAAATCGTCGCGAATCTTGCCGGCGGGCGCGTCATCGTGCACGTCGCGAAAGACGTCATCATTTTTGCCGCCATTGATCAGCCCGTCGAGCCGAGCTCCATTCCTCCTCGTGTCGCCGGCGTTGACGCCACGCACATCGCGGTGTTGTTTGGCGCTTCCGAATGGCGCGTTCCTGCCGACCCAAAGCCCATCCGCCTCGACCGCAACTTTCAGCGCATTGGCGGCGGGGGCGTCCGCGAGGATCCCGCGGGTGGCGAAGCCGAGCCCGACCTCGAGCTCATCGGCACCGCCTTCCTCGAGAAGCTGCGCCCCTTAGTGGGCCAGCTGCATCACAAAGTGGATTTCTCTCCCAACGATCCCGTCTTCGAATTGGTGATCATTGGCTATGCGCCTGGCGACTACGGTCCCGAAGTGTGGGTAGTGAAATACCACATGGAGCAGCAAGAGGTCGCCACGCGAGGCGAGGAGTACTGGCAGACGCGCCTCTTGCGTCCGCACTTCACGCAGCTTTACCCGCCGGAAAAACATGCTCCGCGCATTTTGGTCGAGAGCCGTTATCCCGCCGGCTTGAAAGGGCCCATGCTGGAAGAAATGATCAAGAGCAATGACCCGCGCATTTCTTCGGTACTGCAGAATGGGCGCTTCGAAAAAGTGCTGGAAAACTTGCGCGGTGGCAGCGCCCAGAAAGCAGTGGCCGCGGATTCGGTAGAATTCATGCGCGCCGCGGTGCCCCTGCTCGCAGGCAATTCTGGCTATGTTATCGGAACGCTCGAGGAACAGCGCGGCTTGAATTGGGTCGTCCCGCCTACCGAGCCCGTCGAGAAAGCCCAGGAAGACAAGAACCGCCCCCCCGACGCCCCCACCCTCCGCCGCCCCATCAAGCCTTAACTATCCGGTCAGGGAAGTGCGCAAAGGCGGTCCGACGCCTCGTTGTGCATGCCATACCGCGAGTACACTGACTTCCTTCCGTACCACCGCATAGTAAACATGGTAGCGGGTCCCTCCGAGCAGAAGGCGACGCACGCCGCGCACAGGGGACGGGCGATACAGGTGACCAATCTGGGGTGCCCCCGAAAGGAGTTCGAAGGATTCGCTTAGTTCGTTTATGAATAAGTCCGGCGCTGCGAGGCGATTCTTTCGCCACCAATTTTCGATTTCGAGGATTTGCGCCTCAGCTTCAGGAGTGATTCGAACCGGAAGGCTCACCGCCGTTTGCGCAACTCATCCAAAATTGCCGAGGCTGGCCGGAGGCGCCCCGCTTCGGCCGACTTCCAGGACGCCGAAAGCGCTTCGTGGAGGGCGCGACGTTCCTCATCCGTGAGGTCGTCGCCTTCATCATCCGCAACGAGGTCGATCACTGTCCCATCCGGCAAAGTCGTGGGCTCGTCGAGCACGATGCGACCGTTGCGAACCTGTGCTTTAAGCGGGCTCATGTTGCCACTATACGGGCTTCCGCGAAGCCTCGCAACCGCCAAACAAACGGATGCATATTTGGACGCAGGGTTTTCGCCCAAAGGGTTTTCGATTAAGGGGCTTATGGCAGCTTTTCGATGGGGTCGCCGGGGCGGACGGTTCCGCCTTCCAGGACGCGGCACAGCATGCCGCGGCGGCCCCAGAGTTCCTTGCGCAACCCTGGGCGGATGCGCCCCATTTGATTGCAGGGCGTGCACACCATAGTGACTTCCAAGCGCGCGTCACCAATGCGAAGCTGCTGCCCAATCGACAGGCTGTTCACGTTCAAACCATCAGTTGTGATGTTTTCCCGCAAAATCCCAGGCGGCAGTTCCATGGCTTCCAGAGTCTCGCGGTCCAGCAGCAAGATTTGGCGACCACTTCCTGTCTGCCCATGCGCGCATCCCTCCAAGCCAAAGTCACCCAGGACTCGCCCCTCGCGAAGCTCTTCCATCGGAACGTGTTTCTTCGGCGCACGGAACAGCTTGTGAACGCTTGGCATAGCCTTCAGTTCCCGCTCGCCTTCAGCGAATTCGCATGGCGCCCGATGTCTCTGCGGTAGTGCATGCCTTCGAAGTAAATCCTTGCAGCTGCCTCATACACGGCCCATAACGCGACGTCCAGCGAACAGGCCGCCGACGTGACCCCGAGGACTCTTCCGCCATTCGTGAAGATTTTCTCGCCACCGCACCGCGTGCCTGCGTGCAGAACTTTCACACCACTAATCAGTTCCGAATCGCTTAGCCCTTCGACACGCTTCCCCGTTTCGAATCGCCCTGGATAGCCGCCGGATGCAAGAACCACACAGGCACCGGCCCCCGGCTTCCAACGCAACTTGGAGGCATCGAGCCGGCCCGCCGCCACGTCTTGCAGCACCTCAGCCAGATCGAAATCCATGCGGGCGGCAATCGCTTGCGTCTCGGGATCGCCCAGCCGGCAATTGAACTCCAGAACTTTCGGACCGTTGCGCGTGAGCATCAGGCCAATGTAGAGGAATCCTTGGTAAGGGATTCCGTCAGCCGCCAGGCCCTGTAAGGTTGGCTCGACAATGGTCGAGACGACAGTCTTTCGAAGCGGCTCCGGCAGCAACTCGTCGGTCGAGTAGGCGCCCATTCCTCCTGTGTTCGGCCCCTGGTTGCCATCAAAAACGCGTTTGTGGTCGCGCGTCGGCACCAGCGGCGCGTAGCTCTTGCCATCGGTCACCACGATGAACGACAGCTCGTCGCCTTCAAGACCTTCCTCCAACAGGATGCGCTTCCCGCCCGCGCCCAATTCGTTCTTCTCCATCACGCGCTCGATGAAGTCGCGCGCCTCGTCGAAATCCTGCGCGACCAGAACGCCCTTTCCCGCGCACAACCCATCGGCCTTGATCACCACGGGCCACTTGGCGGTTTTCAGCGCGTCGTAAGCCTCACTTGCCGATTCGAACGCGCCGTACATTCTTGCCGTTGGAATGTCGTGCCGCTGAAGGAATTCCTTCGAGAAGACCTTGCTGCCTTCGAGCTGTGCCGCTTGTTTCGACGGTCCGACAATAGCCCAACCGCGCTCGCGGAACGCGTCGCCGATCCCGTTCACCAAGGGCAGCTCCGGCCCCACGACACTCAGGTCAGGAAGATTCTTTTCCGCAAACGCAACCAGGCCGGCCACGTCGCCTGCATCTATGGCTACGCATTCGGCGTCCGCGGCAATCCCGCCGTTCCCGGGAGCACACCAGATCTTCTCGACGCGCGGACTCTGCTTCAGCCTCCACACCAGCGCGTGCTCGCGTCCGCCCCCGCCAATCACCAGAACTTTCATTCGTAATTCCTCGTCCACAATTCTTTCGAACGCCCGCAACTCTCTCGAACGATAGACGCGACCTGTCGGGCTGTCAACCTTGGCCCTCGCCCTTCCGACAGACTGCATTCAGGCGCTGCATCATTTCTGCCTCCTGCTTCTTCGGCGTTCGCAGCGCGCTAACCGATTGGGAAACCTGCCCCTCAGACCAGTTTTCCGTTCTGCTATACGACCGCTACGCTGAGACCAATTCCCAAACGCTCGAGGTGAATCACAACGAAGTGGAGGTTTGCCGGCAATGATTCTGATTCCCTTGAAACACGAAAACATGGAAGGCCGCCGCTGGCCCATTATCACGTTCGCCCTCATCGGCCTGAACATCCTCGCATTCATCGGCACGCACTGGACCATGCAAGAACAGGCGCCAAAGCTCGCTGAAGTGCGCCTTCATCTTCTCCTGCTTGCGGCCGAGCATCCCGATCTGAAAATGCCAGAGGATGCACAACAGTTCGTGTCGGATTTTCAAAAAGCCAATCCCCAAGTCTGGAAGCAGGCGGCATCTCCGTACAGGCAGTTGGTTGACGCAGCCGATGCGCGCTACCGGATGTCGGATGACACGGAAAAATTGCAGGAAGAGATGGATTCTCTGGCGCAACAGTTTCATGACCTCAGGGAACGGTCCGTTCTGTTGAACTACGGGTTCGTTCCCGCCCACAAGAAAGCCATCGCTTACCTGACCTCCATGTTCATGCATGCCGGCTGGATTCATCTGATCGGAAACATGTGGTTTCTGTGGCTGGCCGGTTTCGTCCTGGAAGAGAATTGGGGCCGTGCCATCTATCCGGTGTTTTACCTCTTGGGAGGCATCGTGGCGTCGCAAATTCACGCGCTCGCCTACCCCAACAGCATCGTCCCTTGCCTTGGAGCTTCCGGCGCCATTGCCGCGCTGATGGGAGCGTTTCTCGTGCGCTTTCCAAAGCTTAAGATCGACATGTGGGGCACCGCTCTCTTTATGCGTTTCCGCTTCAAGGCGCCCGCGTACTCGCTGCTTCCGCTGTGGCTGCTCACTGAAATTTTCTACGGAGCCATGGTCGGTCAAATGTCCGGCGTGGCGCATTGGGCGCATATCGGCGGTTTTATCTTCGGGATGCTTGGCGCCCTTGTCATCCAGCATACGGGGCTCGAACATAAGGCCAACGCCGCGATCGAAGAAAAGGTTGGCTGGACCGCAGATCCCGCCATCGTCCAGGGAACTGAGTGCCTGGAGCGAGGCAGATGGGACGAGGGCATTGCCGTCCTTCGGAATTATTTGCAAGCGAAGCCGGATGCCGCCGATGCGCTTTCCCTATTGCGCCAGCTTTACTGGCGCAAGAATGATGTTCCGGCGTATCTCGAGGCCAGCATCAAACTGTGCCAACTGCACTTGAAAGGGCAGGACAAGGAAGCCGCCGTGCAAGACTACCAGGATTATCTAAATGCCGGCGGGAACCGCATGCCCGCGGCCGCATGGCTCGAGCTTTGCCGCATTTTCGAAGGTCAGCAGAATTATGATCGCGCCCTCAACGAGTACGACCAGCTCGCGCAAACCTATCCGAAGGAGCGGCAATCGATTCTTGCGCTGCTATCGGCGGGACGCATTTCACTGAAGCTAATGAACCGGCCCACTGACGCTTTGCGTTTTTACAACGCGGCGAAGGCCTCGCCTGTTCCGCACCTGGATTGGGAGACGAATATTCAAGCCGGAATCCAAGGGGCTCAGAAGGCGCTGGGAATTTCGTGTGAAGCAGCTGAGAGCCCGTCAGGGGCGTTGCGGCAGTAAGACGACCCTGCGCAGCGCAGTTTGATTTGAAAGCGCGCGGAACTTGCCGAGCGGGTGATTAATTATAAGTAATATATATATCCTGGTACTAACCGTTGCCGGCGGCGCGGATCGGAATCGTTACGGAAGCGGATGCGGCGTCGGAGGACGCCAGCATGTGGCAGCGCCCGTCGAAAATTCCTCCGGGGTCAATCACCATGCACGGCGAATGGACCTCTCCGGTGACAACGCCTTTGGCTTGAATCTCGACGCGGCCCTTCGCAAAAATCACGCCATCGAAGCGCCCGGAAATCACCACGCGATTCCCTTCGATTTGTCCTTCGACTTTTGCGCCGTCGCCGAGCACCACGGTCTGCTCGGAAATAATGTTGCCCTTGACGTTGCCATCAATGCGGAACGTTCCCTTAACCGTGAGCGTTCCTTCGAGGGTCACGCCCTGGTCAATAAAGCCAGTCCACTCTTCGCTGTTTGTCGCGCCATTTTTATCGGCGGCGGGCCACTTCCACGCCATATCGAGTTCCCCCAAATCTTCAGACGCTTCTACTTTAATGGGGCCCGGAAACAAGTCAACGCAGCAGAAGAATCCGGTTGTCGAAGTTAAGACTGCACGAAGGGACAGTTGCCGCGCAGTGGACTTTCCACTGCACGAAAAATCATTTCATCAGGCGATCGTAAAGGCCCATCAACTGGGCGTCGTCGTAGAACTCGAGCACCAGCTGGCCTGGGCGCATCTTGGTTTTCAGGCGCAAAATAATTCGCGTGCCCAGGTGGCGCTGCAGCTCTTCAAGGGCATTCTTGATGTTCGGATCCAAATGCGGTGCCGCGGGAGGTTGCGGATGTTTTCCCTGCGAGCGGCGTGCGGCAAGCTTTTCGATTTGCCGGACAGTCAATGCTCCGCGGGAAGCGCGGTGCGCGTAACGCATGCGCAACTGCTGCTCGGGCACAGCCAGCAACGCGCGCCCATGGCCGGCCGTGAGCTTGCCTTCTTCGATCCACTCCTGAATCTGCTTTTCGAGCTTGAGCAGGCGAATCGCGTTGGCCACCGTGGCGCGGTCTTTTCCGGTGCGCTCGGCAACCGATTCCTGGGTCAGGTGAAACTCATCCATCAAACGCTCGAAGGCACGCGCGGCTTCCATGGCGTTCAGGTCTTCGCGCTGGATATTTTCGACGAGCGTCATCTCCAGCGCGAGCTCGTTGGGCACTTGCTTGACGATGGCGGAAACTTTGTTCAAGCCCGCGCGTTGCGCTGCGCGCCAGCGGCGTTCACCGGCGATGAGCTGAAACCTGGAACCGATTGGCCGCACGACTAAGGGTTGAATGATGCCGCTGGCTTTGATGGAGCGAGCGAGCTCGTCAAGGGCTTGCTCGTGGAATTTCGTGCGTGGCTGATACGGGCTGGGCTCGATCAGGTCAATATCAATTTCCTGCGGACCGCCTTGCATCGGCTGCCGCGCTGGCATAGCCGCTGCGGCGCTCCCGGCTGCGGTTCGTTCCGGCTGCGGCGATGCGGGCGCAGGTTCGGGCTTCTTGCCTTCAAGCTCCCGAATGAGCGCTCCGAGCCCCCGTCCCAGTGCGTTTCTCGCCATTATGGATCACCTCCTTGGCCAGATGCGTGTAGCCCTCTGCCCCTTTGCTGTGCGCGTCGTAAAGAATAATCGGCTTACCGAAACTCGGCGCTTCGGCTAGGCGAACGTTCCGCGGAATGATGCTCTTGAAAATCTGTGGACCGAAGAACGTGCGCAAGTCGCCGGCCACCTGGCGCGATAGCGTCGTCCGGTCGTCGTACATCGTCAGGAGAATGCCTTCGATCTCGAGGTTAGGATTCAGCGTGCGCCGGATGCGCATGAGCGTGTCCAGTAGTTCTGATACGCCTTCCAGTGCTAGATACTCGCATTGAATCGGAACCAGTACAGAGCCGGCCGCTACCAGCGCATTCAGCGTCAGCAAATCGAGGGCTGGCGGACAGTCCAGTATAATGAAGTTGTATTTCTCCTCCAAAACCTTGAGCGCGCCACGAAGCCGGTATTCGCGCTCCTCGGCGGCAACCAGTTCGACGGCCGCCCCAGCCAGGTTCTTGTCGGCTGGGATGACGTCTAAGCCTTCCACTTGCGACTTCTGGATAATCCTGTCGAATGGTTCGCTAAGAATCAGGGAATGGTAGAGAGTGCGGCGGGAGGGATCTTTCGCGAAGCCGACGGCGGCGGTTGTGTTAGCTTGGGAATCGCAATCCACGAGGAGTGTAGGCTGGCCGGCTGCAGCGAGGCAGGCCGAGAGATTCACGGCCGTGGTAGTCTTTCCTACCCCACCTTTTTGGTTGGCAATCGCGATGATTCGGGCCACGGAACCCCCGCCAGCGAAAATCTAGCAAAGGCGAGTTTGGGATGCAAGATGTTTCACGTGGAACAATGTGGGTCGGTGGAAAACTTGAAGGCGGTGTCCAGCGGCCATCGACCGGGAGAGGCCTTACGTTGCTGACATCTCGAGCGTCTTTGTTCCACGTGGAACACAACGCGAGTGACAGCGCGTCGCGCCAATCCTGATGAGGCTGAGCCAACCGGGGATCAAGCTGCGATTCGTCGTTTTGCTTGGAATGGCACATTTGTCGGATGAACCTCTTCTACAGGAGATGTTCCACGTGGAACAAGTGTGGCCCAGGTCCTGCGTTAGCATAGGATGTCACCAGAGGAGGGACCGTGGTAATGGTGGTTGCCAGCGAGACGCTTTGAACGCGAGGGGAAAGCAAGATTTGTTCCACGTGGAACATCCAGGGCTCAGTTCATAGCGGTTGCGAGACTTGATCACGCGCGTGAGTCAGTGGAAACGTTCCACGTAGAACATCGGCATCCAACGACGGCAGCGGAGCTTAGTCAAAGTCCGGCCGTCAAGCACGGCCTGATTTGCAACTAACCTCCCAATGTTTCACGTGGCCAGTGTTCCACGTGGAACAAAGACACCTAGCTGGCTGCGACTGAGGAGGATTCATGAGTCGAGAGCGCGATGCCCCTTACCGGAACCCCTGCTGGGATGTTCCACGTGGAACACTCATGAGAGTGATGCGGCACCTGGGAGAAGGGGCTTCGGCGCTTGGGGCTTTTTCGTTCCGACGAGGATGAGGCGCCGGAGGGAGTTGGGGACGGGAATTGGCTCCTGCCAGTCCCAGCTCAGATTCTTCCGAATCTCCAGGAGGTCGTTCCCGCCAATCCAAAGGACGACCTGCTTGGCCCCCAAGTGATCTGAATGTGCCCACTCCAGAAACTTGGCGTATTCCCCCAAGGCGCGTGAGCAGACGTAATCGAGGGGAGCGATCTCTTCCCCGAGCTCCTCGTATCGCCGGACCAGGACCTGCGCGTCACGAAGGCCCAATTCGCGAATCACTTCGGCCAGAAACGTGGCCTTTTTGAGATTCGACTCTATCAAAAAGACTTGCAGCCCGGGGCGCATGATTTTGAGCGGAAGGCCCGGAAACCCAGCCCCAGTACCCGCGTCGGCGAGCCGACCATGCTCGAGTGGCACGGAAAAACCGGCAAACATGCATTCGCAGAAGTGGCGATAGAGAATTTCCAAGGGATCTCTGATTGCGGTTAGGTTGACCTTGTCATTCCAGGCCAGAAGGATCTTGATATATTGTTGAATCTGAAGGACTTGATCGTCATAGGCAGGCAATTGAAATTCCTCCAGGGCGCGACGAATCACCGCCATGGAGGGGGGGGCTGGGCTTACTGTCGTCATCGTAATCTTGTTGTCTGCACGCGGTTTCTTTGTAACTCCTGTATTTACAATATGTTACATGGATCCTTGTTCATCTAAAGACCAAAACGAGAGCGCCTGCAGCGCTTCGCTTCAGGTAATGCCTCCCGGCCACCCCGGCCACGATGTCTACTGCGCTGTGCCAGAAGACCGCCGGCACCAGACTATTGTACGATAAGCGGCTGGCCCCCAGAGCCAAACCTACGATGAACGTCATCACAATGCCACCCCGCCCCTGGTAGCTGTGAGCTAGGCCGAAGAGAAGGGATGACACAAAGACAACCAGCCAGGCGCTTAGTCCGGCTTGCGTCAGAGCGGCCATGGCGAATCCGCGATAGAGAAACTCTTCGCAAAGTCCCGCCGTGATGGCTAACGCAAAGTAGGGAGGAAGCTCCACTGCAGATTGAGGAAGGATGCGCTCGGCGATGACTTGCAGCAGGCCGCGGGATTCGATGGGAATGCGGCCGACGCGCCGTAGGTTGAGCCACTGCAAAGTAGCAATCACGGCGGCGCCAACGATTCCCGCGATTAGTAGGTGATTCCGGTCATGGAAGATCAAGCCTAGCTGTTGCGCAGAGTAGCCGCGCGCCCAAACGCGCCAGCCGACGATGGCCACGGCCAGCCATTGGAACGCGATGGTCGAGGCGTACAGCACCAAGCGCTCCATCAAGCTGACGTGTGGCATGGCGAGCAACTTCTTCATGCGCACGCGGCCGCGCCACGGCAACAGCACGCCAAGCGCAACGAAGATCAGCCAGAAGTCCCAGGGCATCCGCAGATAAGAACACTTTCTGACAGGTTCGCGCAAGTTGTCCCCCCTCCGGCGGCGGCAGTTTATTTAGCGCAGCTCAGCGTATGTGCTACTGTAGGCGACCATGCCAACCGAGCACCAGAGGGATGCGTCTTTTCGTATTGATGCGTGGCTTCCGCCGGAAATGGCGGAGCGCGCCGAGAGCGTTGGGGTAAAGAAGGCAGGTCTAGATTTCTGGACCATGCTGGCGCTGGGTATTTTGGCGGGAGCTTTTATTGGGTTAGGAGCGCTTTTTGCGACGACGGTGACGGCATCGCCGATTCCGTACGGCGTGAACCGGTTACTTGGGGGGCTGACATTCTGTTTGGGGCTAATTCTGGTCGTGGTTGCAGGCGCCGAGCTATTCACCGGCAACAATCTGATTGTGATGGCATGGGCCAACAAGAAAGTAACGACGGCACAGCTGTTACGCTCCTGGATGATCGTTTATGCCGGCAACATGATTGGGGCGATAGCTACAGCTGTGCTGGTATTCCTTGGCAAGCAATACACTTTTGGCAGCGGGGCGGCTGGCAAGAACGCGCTCGCAATTGCGGCAAACAAGTGTAGTCTGGGCGTCGTCGAAGCTGTGATGTTGGGGATTCTATGCAATGCGATGGTCTGCCTGGCTGTATGGTTGTGCTTCAGCGCCCGGACGACCACGGATAAAGTAGTTTCGATCATTTTTCCGATCACCGCCTTTGTGGCGGTAGGATTTGAACATTGTGTTGCGAACATGTATTTCATTCCCCTCGGACTTCTGATCAAGACGCTCGCACCACCCGAATACTGGAATCTAATCCACGAATCGGCCTCCTCGTATGCAAGTTTGACTGTCGCGGGTTTCTTGCGGAATCTGATTCCTGTCACGGTGGGGAATACATTTGGGGGGGCTTTAATGGTGGGCCTTGTCTATTGGTTCATTTATTTGCGGAAACCCGGACAATAGGGCTGCTCTGGCAGGATGCGGCATTTGCTTTTTTACAGAAGGTATTCGCTCAGGAAGCGGCGTTCTGCGACCGCGCAATTTGGGGCAAGCAGGAACCTGGCGGCGTCGCTATAATCGAGGCGCATTACAGCGAGGTGCGGCTTGAGCCATACCGTGAAACTGACGGCGATGGTCAA
>WNGL01007319.1_pt1 | contig 17709 bp, 19 predicted proteins | sample 5400591 | NCBI WGS metagenome assembly WNGL01 (sample SAMN13153377, study PRJNA577476) | soil metagenome | isolation source: 80 cm soil or saprolite under Garry oak tree replicate 1 | place: USA:California | collected 2016-06-15 | reverse complement strand
GTCTTGCTCGATGTCGACGAGGGCGCCGATATGGTGATGGTCAAGCCCGCGCTCGCCTACCTCGACATCATCAGCCTGGTGGCGCGCTCGGTCCCGGTGCCGGTGGCGGCCTACCAGGTCAGCGGCGAGTACGCGATGGTGGAAGCGGCGGCGGCCAACGGCTGGATGGACAGGGAGCGGGTAATCGCGGAGTCGCTCACGGCGATCAAGCGCGCGGGCGCCGGGATCATCCTGACCTACTGGGCCACGGAAATGGCCGCGCGGCTCGGTTAGCGCGGGCGCGGCCGGCGGGGAGGGCAGCAGATGGTCGAGGCGTTGTTGCGGCCGAGGCGCCGCAGGGCCGGCAGCGCCATGGGGGTTGCGGCAGCCAGGTACGCCGCGCTCGGCTGGCCGGTCTGCGCCGGCGCGTGCCAGGTCGACCGCCAGCACCGGGGCGACCGCCAGCCCCGGGGTGACCGCCAGCACCGGAGCGACCGCCAGCCGCAGCACGGCGCCGGCCGCGCCTGCTCCTGCGACCGGGTCGGCTGCCCCGCTCCCGGCGGCCATCCGCTGTCGCCCGCGTGGAAGCGGGAGGCCACCGCGGACCCGGCGACCGTGCGGCGCTGGTGGGTCGCGCGCCCGCAGGCCAGCATCCTGCTGGTCACCGGCCGGGTCTTCGACGTGCTCGACGTGCCGGGCCAGGCCGGGCTGATCGCGCTGACCAGGCTCGCGGAGTCGCGGATGCGGCCGGGCCCGGTGGCCATCGGCGCACAGGAGCGGGCGCTGTTCTTCGTCAGCAGCCGGGCCGCGCTGGTCGACGAGGACGAGTGGTGGTCCTGTCACCTGGACTGCGAGCCGGAGTCGGTTCCGGCGGTCACGGGGCTGCGCTGGCACTGCAGGGACAGCTACGTGCCGGCTCCGCCCAGCCGCCTGGGGGACGGCACGGCGGCGCGCTGGCTGGTGCGGCCGCAGGCGGCCGCGCTGCCCGACGCGCTCCGCCTGCTCGAGTTTCTGGCGGACGCGTGCGAGGAGACCGGACAATGACAGCGGAAACGAGCCGGCAGCCGTCGGGTGAGTTGTACGCGCGCGCCTGCGCGGTGCTGCCTGGCGGGGTGAACTCGCCGGTGCGGGCGTTCGGCGCGGTCGGCGGCACGCCGGTGTTCATGGCATCGGGCAGCGGCCCTTACCTGACCGACACGTGCGGCACCAGCTACGTCGACCTGGTCTGCTCGTGGGGGCCGATGATCCTGGGGCACGCGCATCCCGCGGTGACCAGCGCGCTCACCGAGGCCATCGGCCGTGGCACGTCCTTCGGAACGGTCACGCCAGGCGAGGTCGACCTGGCCGAGGAGATTATCGGTCGCGTTCCCGTTGAAAAAATAAGGCTGGTCAGCTCGGGTACCGAGGCGACGATGTCGGCGCTGAGGCTGGCCAGGGGCTATACCGGCCGCCGCCTGGTGGTGAAGTTCGCCGGCTGTTACCACGGCCACGTGGACGCGCTGCTTGCCGCCGCGGGCTCTGGCGTGGCCACCTTCGCGCTGCCGGACTCGCCCGGCGTGACCGGCACGGTCACCGCCGACACCATCGTGCTGCCGTACAACGACGCCGAGGCGGTCAGGCAGGCGTTCGCGGAGAACGGCGGCGAGATCGCCTGCGTGATCACCGAGGCGTGCCCGGCGAACATGGGCATCGTCCCCCCGTCGGCTGGGTTCAACGAGTTGCTCGCCGCGCTGTGCGGCGAGCACGGCGCGCTGCTGATCATGGACGAGGTGCTCACCGGGTTCCGGGTGACGCGCTCGGGCTGGTACGGCAGGGAGGGCGTGGCCGGCGACCTGATCACCTTCGGCAAGGTCATGGGCGGCGGGCTGCCCGCCGCGGCCTTCGGCGGGCGGGCCGAGATCATGGACCTGCTGGCCCCGGCCGGGCCGGTGTACCAGGCGGGGACGCTGTCCGGCAACCCGCTGGCCACCGCGGCCGGGCTGGCGACGCTGCGCGAGTGCACGCCCGAGGTGTACCAGAAGGTAGACGCGGCCGCGGCCGCCATCGCCGGGCTGGCGTCGGCCGCTCTGACCGAGGCGGGAGTCCCGTTCCGGCTGCAGGAGGCCGGCAACCTGTTCTCGTTCTTCCTGGGGGTAACCCGGCCGGTCAGGGACTTCGCGCAGGCGCGGTCACAGTCGGGCGCGGCCTACGCGGCGTTCTTCCACGCGATGCTGGACGGCGGCGTGTACCTGCCCCCGTCGCCGTTCGAGGCCTGGTTCACCTCGGCGGCGCACGACGAGCGTGCGGTGGCGAGGGTCGCCGAGGCGCTGCCGGCGGCGGCGCGGGCCGCGGCGGCGGTGCTGAGCTGAACTGCCCCGGATCTGCCAGTATGTGTGTGGATCGCCGGCGGTTAGCCAGGCGTTATGCCTCTGGAGGGGACATGGCCATTCGCAACGTGATCAGCACGTTGAACAATGACGGTACGGAAGTGATGGGCCCCGGGGTCCTGATGTACCACCACCCGGGAAACGACATCATGACCGGCAGCCTGCTGACGGTGGAGAGCAACCACTTCTGCGTGCTCAAGTCGCGCGGCGCCATCTTCGACGTCTACGCGGGCGGGCAGTACCCGGTGCAGACCACGGACCGGCCGCTGATCGGCAGCATCCAGCAGGCCTTCTACAGCGGCCAGTCGCCGTGGCAGTACGAGGCGCTCTTCGTGTCGGCCGCCAAGAGCGTGGCGAAGGCGCAGGGCCTGGCGCTGTCGCGCGAGCTCGCCGAGCTGGTCTACGACGTCGACTACTACGTGCACATCGACACGAAGGAAGACGCGGTCAAGCTGGTCACCCACATGCCGTATTCGGGCCACTTCTTCACCACCGAGGGCCTCAATACCTACGCCGGCCCGGTTGTCGAGCAGGCGGTCAACCAGCTTGTCCAGCTCACGCCGCTCGAGATGGTCAACGAGCGGATCCACGAGATCACCGAGCTGGTCCGCGGCCACCTGCAGGACTTCCTGTCGATCTACGGCATTACGCTCAACGACGTCAAGGTGCTGATGCGGCCGCGGGACGAGCGGATGCGCGAGCTGATCTCGCTGCGCGCGTTCGGCCTGTCCGAGATCGAGGCGGTCAGGTACTACGTGGCCATGAAGATGGCCGAGCGCGGCCTGCTGTCGGCCCCGAACATGGCCGTCGGCGAGCCGTTCAACATCGGGCTCACCGGAGTCGGCGCGCTGCCCGGCATGCCGAACCTGGCCGACGGGCACGCTCATGGGTCTTAGCGGTGCCTGACACCCTCGCCGACCGGCTGCGCAGCCTGCTCGCCTCCGACGTCTACACCGGGAAGGGCCGCCTGCGGTCGGACGACCAGCTCGTGCGCGAGCGGGTCGCGCGCGGCCTCGGCGAGGCCGCGGCCAGCATCAGGGTGCTGATCAGAAGCTGGCGGGCGGACGAGGTGCCGCCGTCGACCAGGGAGCAGCCGTTCCCGCCCGCCGAGGTGATGGAGCCGATCCGTAAGGCGGAGCGGCTGATCCGCGCGGTCGACGACGTGGCCGCCGTGGTGAGGGGGCTGCCGGTGCTCAACACCGACAAGGTCTGGGACCGGGTGCGCCGGGTCGGGCTCGAGGACCTGCTCCAGTTCGACTGGAACCTGGTCGGCGAGTCCGACGTGCTCGCGCGGGACCTGTCCGCCGTAACGGCGCTCAACGAGATCGACATCGGTGGCTACGAGGCGCGCGTGCGCAGGATCAGGGAGATCATCGCAGAGCGGCAGCGCTTCATCGAGATCTCCTGACGCCGGCCAGCGTGGGCCGCTGCCGTCGCTCTGACGACGGCAGCGGCCCACGCTGTGCGTTGCGCCTAGTGCAGGTGCACCGAGATGTGCGCGAAGTGCACGTGCTGGCCGGACGGGTTCGGGATGATCCGGTGGAAACCGCACTCGAAGAACGCGTGCAGGCCGACCCGGTTCGGATCACCGTGCGAGTCGCCGAACTGGACCTTCGGGTTGTTCCGCCAGCAGGTCAGGTCCTCGTGGACGACGTTGGAGACGACCTCCATCGCGTCGGGGTCCTTCATCTTGTTGCGGCTGACGGTCGCGCTGACGCCGATCCAGTTCCTGATCACGCCGAGCCAGCACGAGTGCACGTGCTTGACCCAGATGCTGCCGCCGATCCAGTTGTCCTCCCACGCGCTGTACGCGGGGCTGTGGACGTGGGTGAACGGTCCGAGCGGCTTGCAGGTCAGCCCGCCGCCGCCGCCGAGCTGGCGCACGTTGTGGCCGATCCAGGCGTTGTGCACCACGACGCCGAGCGCGTCGGTCGCGAAGATGCTTCCGCCGACCCGGTCGCGGCTGGTCAGCGACGGTCGCTTCGGATGCGGGTCATCCGCGCACGGGAACGACTTCGGGTTGCACCCGAGAATCAGTGTCCCGCCCTTATGGATGACGATGTTTCCGGCCAGGTTAATGTGCGTGTGGTGCATCCCGAATACCGCTATCAGCGCCGAATGCCGCGTAATGACTAGGTTGCGGGAAATCGCGACCGGGCCGCTCCGCACGAGGCACAGGCCGCGGACGATCACGTCCAGGCTCCTGCCCCGCAGCTCACCTGGGTGCCGGCTGGTCCCGTGGCAGACGTGAGTCCGCCAGGTCGGAGCGGCCACCGCGCTGGTAACCGGACCGAGTGCCACCATGCTGACTAGCGTCCCCGCGGCCGCGATGGCGACCGGAACGCCCCTATGACGACGTAGCATTATGCATCCCCTTTTTCTTGGCCCCCGTGGGGTAGCGCATTTTGGTGTACGTTAACAGTCATTGGGAGCGCGGGCTAGGCAGAATACACGGGCTGCGTGGTCTTATTTTCACTCGCCTTTTCGCTCGCCGGAATCGCCCGCCGATACATGACGTATCGGATTGACAAAGCGGGATCATCGCCGGCTCGCCTTCGCGAAGTGATCATGAACCTGCCCGGCCCTGCCGCCAACCCCCCAAACCCCGCAAACAGGCCATTCCTGGCAAGCGGTCCCAGCTCCGGCCTCCGGGCGGAAGGTGCCGGACGGGTGCGCGGACAATGTCAGGCTGGTCGATAGCCAGATTGCGGTCGCGCTGCCGTGGGCGGGCGCCCGGGCGGCGGTCGGCGCGACGGGCAGCAGGCTGAAGAAGTACGTGCAGCCGCTGCCCCTGCCAGGGCACGGGATCGTGGTCGCCTCTCCTGTCGGCAAGAACCGCTATGCCTTCACGCAGCGGCAGATCCGCAGGCGCCTGCACCCGCACCTGCCGCCTACCCCGCTGTGGGCCTACGACGACGGCTCCGGGCTGGCCGGGCAGGCAGGCTCGTTCGGGATGGCGGTGGTCGCGCACTCCGGCACGCCCGTCCGGGCCAGCTTCACGAACCGGCTACCTGAGACGTATCCGGGCTGGATCCCTGTTGACACCGGCCTGACGCCGCTGGGCGACCAGGTGCGGGTGATGACGCACCAGCACGGCGGCTTCGTCGCGGCGGACAGCGACGGTAGCCCGGCCGTGACGCTCAACGGATTCGGCCACGGCGAGACCCAGCTCGTGCACTACGGCAACCAGCGACCCCAGATGCCGGCCTCGCTACTGTGGTTCCACGACCACGGATTCGGCTCCACGCGCTTGAACGTCTTCGCCGGGCTCGCGGCCGCCTACCGGGCGGGCGCTACGAGATCCCGCTGGTCATCCATGACCGCCAGTTCAACAGCGACGGGACGTTCCGCTACCCGGTGAGCGACATCCCCGGCGTCACCTGGATCGGCGAGTACTTCGGGGACGTCATGCTCGTCAACGGCAAGGTCTGGCCGTTCCTCGATGTCGAGCCGCGCCTGTACCGGTTCCGGATACTGAACGGCTGCAACGCGCGAATCATGAGCGTGCATCTTCCTGGCGCCCGGCTGTGGCAGATCGGCGCCGAGGGCGGCATGTGGGACGTGCCCGTCCCGGTGCGGCACCTCGTGCTCGTCCCGGCCGAGCGGGCCGACGTGATAGCCGACTTCCGCCACGCGGCCGGGCAGACGCTCGTCATGATGAACGCCGCACCCCGCGAGCCGGTCAGTACCCCCGCGCCGACACGCTTCATCACGCTCAACGAGGTCGCACCGGAGACTGCCGCCTGGACCTTGAACCTCAACGGCCTGGACTTCGAGAATTCCGCGCCGACTGCTCGGCCGCGGGCGGGGACGGTGGAGGACTGGGTCTTCGTCAATACGACCGGCGACACCCATTCCCATGCATACGCACCTGGTCACCCACCAGGTCATCGGCCGCACGCCCTTCGATGCCGCCGCCTACCAGGCCAAGTACGGCGGACCGCACGGTGCTCGGGGCATCGACCCGTCGCCGTTCGCGACCGGGCCGATGGAGCCGCCAGATCCCACCGAGCGCGGATTCAAGGACACGACCAAGGTGAATCCCGGCTACTTCACCACCATCCGGGCGAAGTTCGACCTGCCGACGGGCGTAACAGCGCCGCAGGCCTACGTCTGTCACTGCCACACACTCGAGCACGAGGAGAACGACATGATGCTGCCGTTCATCGTCACGTCCTAGCCGATCGCGACCGCGATGATGCCGGCCACGATCGCGGCCGCCGCGGCGAGCCGGCGGGCCAGGTTGCCCTCGCCGAGCAGCCGCCTGCCGAGCAGGACCCCGAACAGCACGCTGACCTCGCGGGCCGGCGCGACAACGCTGACCGCGGTGAAGCTCAGGGCGACCAGCACCAGGATGTACGCCAGCGGCGACAGAAGCGCGGTGCCGAGTACCTGGCGCCGCTGCGACCGCCAGACCCACGCGAGTCGCTGCCGGTCGCGCAGCACGATCGGGGCGAACGCGGCGGCCATGACGGGGAAGCCGGCGTACCCCTGCAGGATCGGCTCGGTGTGCAGGCTCGCCACCGCGTACTTGTCCCAGATCGTGTAGCAGGCGATGAAGGCGCCGGTCGCCAGCGCGAAGCCGATCGTGGTCCGGCTGGCCCGCGGGACCGCGGCGGGCTCCGCGTCGGCCACGGGTCCCGCGTCGGCGGCCGGTCCCGCGTCGGTGGTCTGGCCGGCCCGCCCGGGCAGCCCGATCGCGACGACGCCGACGATGATCGCGATGATCCCGGCGCCGGTGACCGGCCCTGGTCGCTCGCCGAGCAGCACGATGCCGGCCAGCGCCGCGAGCAGGGCGCCGGTCCCCCTGCCCACTGGATAGGCGACCGATAGGTCGCCGAGTCGGTAGCCGAGCTGGAGAAACAGGAAGTAGCCGGAGTGCAGCACCCCGGTCCCGGCCAGGAACAGCCAGTTCAGGCCCGCCAGATGCGGGCGCGTCGCGATCGCCGCGACGGCCACGACGGGCAGGTAGCCGATGGTCACGCACGCCGCGACCAGCCAGATGAAGAACGCGGCGCCCGTCGCCGCGGCCTGCTTGCCGAACAGGTTCCAGCTAGCGTGCGCGACAGCGGCGGCCAGGACGAGCGCGATGGCCGTGGGACTCACGCGGGCCTACCTGCCGACGGTCGGGGAATGCCTATTTGCGGAACTTTATCCGGGTCGGCCCGCCAGGACGAGTCCGCGCGGCAGCCGGGCCGCGGGTAAGCTTGGCGCGCCATGACAGAGAATCCGCAGGCCGCCGCGGCCGCCGGCCAGGCGCCGAGGACGATCGTTCATTTCGTGCGGCACGGCGAGGTCGCGAACCCGGACGGCATCCTGTACGGCCGGATTCCGGGGTTCCGGCTGTCGGAGGACGGCCAGATGATGGCCAAGAACGCCGCCGGGTTCTTTGCGGGCCGCGATGTCACCGTGCTCCGGTCCTCACCGCTCGAGCGGGCGATCCAGACCGCCGAGCCGGTCGCGGCGCAGCTTGGCCTGACGATCGAGATCGACGAGCGGCTGACCGAGCCGTGGAACCACTTCGAGGGGCTCAACGTCGGAGTCGGTGACGGCTCGCTGCGCGCGCCGCGGTACTGGTATTACCTGCGCAACCCGTTCCGGCCGTCCTGGGGCGAGCCCTATAAGGAGGTCGCCGCCCGGGTGCTGGCGGCGGTCGCGGACGTGGCCGCCGCGGCGCGCGGCCACGAGGCCGTCTGCGTGAGTCACCAGCTTCCGATCTGGGTGACCCGCCGCTCGGTGGAGGGCCGCACGCTCTGGCACGACCCGCGCCGCAGGCAGTGCGCCCTCGGCAGCGTGACCAGCCTGGCCTACGAGGGGGACCGGCTGACGTCGGTCAGCTACGCCGAGCCGTCCGGTTCGGCCGGAACGCGAGTCGCCGGCGCGTAGCCTGTACCGTGCCCGCTCCGTGCCCGTTCCGCTCCCGGCAGGGCCGGAGTCGGGCCGCCGAACCGGATCCTGCACAATGGTTGCGTACTACTGCCTGTAGGAGATCTCCTTGTGACCCGCCTGCGAAGTGCCGCCGCTGCTGTCGTTGCCGGACCGGCCGGTGCCGTGCTGGCGAGCGCGGCGGTGCTCGCGCTGACCTCGTGCTCGGCCGGCACGACCGCGGACAGCACGTCGGCGAGCAGCGGGTTCGTCGGGGGAAGCTACAGCAGCACGTACTACCGTCCTGGTTCCCGGCCCGCCGCCCCGGCCGTCGGCGGGACGACGCTGACCGGGAGCAGGTTCAGGCTGGCAGCCGACCGCGGCAAGGTGGTCGTGCTCAACTTCTGGGGGTCCTGGTGCGCGCCGTGCCGGCACGAGGCCCCGGCTCTCGCCGCGATCGCGACCCATTTCAAGAATGCACCGGTCAGGTTTGTCGGCGACGACGTCCATGACTCGCCCGCGGCGGCGCTGGCCTTCGAGCGGACGTACTCCGTCGGCTACCCGAGCCTGAGCGATCCGGGCGAGCAGGTCGCGCTCGCGTTCCACGGCACCGTGCCCCCGGTCGCCATCCCGACCACGCTGCTGATCGACCGCACCGGCCACATCGCGGGCCGGATCGTCGGCGAGGTCTCCTACCGGGGCCTGCGAGCGCTGGTCACCAAGATCCTGGCCGGACAGTCATGACCCAGGACCTGGCGGGGCGCGCGGCCGCCGAACGCGAGTTGGCCGGCGAGAGCGAGTTGGCTGGCGAGCGCGAGTTGGCCGGCGAGAGCGAGTTGGCCGAAGGCCAGCAACCCCGGCCCGGGCGCGGCCGGCTCGGCGTGGTCGGCTGGCTGCGCTGGGGCTGGCGCCAGCTCACCTCGATGCGCACCGCGCTGGTGTTGCTCTTCCTGCTGGCGCTGGCCAGCATCCCCGGGTCGGTCCTGCCACAGCAGAGCATCAACCCGGCGGCCGTGACCCAGTACTACGCGGCCCACCCGGCGCTCGCGCCGTTCCTGGCCAGGCTGTCCGGGTTCGACGCGTTCGGCGCTCCCTGGTTCGCCGCCATCTACCTCCTCCTGTTCACCTCGCTGGCCGGTTGCGTGCTGCCGCGCACCTTCCGGCTCGCCAGGTCGGCCGGGCAGCCGCCGCCCAAGGCCCCCCGCATCATGGGCAGGCTGCCGCAGGCCGCGGGTTTCGCGACGCCATGGAGGCCGGATCGCACGCTCGAGTCGGCCGCGGCGCTGCTGCGGCGGCGCCGGTTCAGGGTCAGGACCGGCGACGGCTGGGTGTCGGCCGAGAAGGGTTACCTGCACGAGGTCGGCAACCTGCTGTTCCACGTGGCGCTGCTCGGGCTGCTGGCCTCGGTCGCGCTCGGCGGCCTGTTCGGGTACAAGGGCAACCGGCTGCTGGTGGACGGCGACACCTTCGCCAACACGCCGGTGGGACTGGACGTGTTCCGTCCCGGCCGGCTGGTCTCGGCCGGCGACCTGCAGCCATTCAGCATCACGCTGCGGAAGTTCTCGGCCAGCTACATTACCTCGGGTGCACAGCGCGGGCAGCCGGCCAGCTTCGTCGCCTCGATCCGGTACAACTCACGCTACGGCGGGCCGCTGACCAGCTATGACCTGCAGGTGAACCACCCGCTGAACGTCGACGGGGTGCAGGTGTTCCTGATCGGGCACGGATACGCGCCCGTGTTCAAGGTCACCGACGGGACCGGCGTCGTGCGGTTCGACCAGGCCGTGCCGTTCATCCCGGTGGAGCAGTCCGGGCTGACCTCGGCCGGGGTGGTCAAGGTGCCCGACGCGAGCCCGCGACAGCTCGGCTTCGCCGGGGTGTTCCTGCCCACCGAGATCGACGTGGGCGGCAGGCTGGCTTCCGCGTTTCCCGCGGCGGACTACCCGCGGGTCAGCCTGGTCTCGTACGCGGGCAACCTTGGCATCAACGGCGGGCAGCCGCAGTCGGTCTACAGCCTCGACACCAGCCGGATGCGGCGGCTGGCGGTCAGCCCGAGGCCGCTGGCCCCCGGGCAGTCGGTCACGCTGCCCGACGGGCTCGGCAAGCTGACGTTCACCGGCTACCGGCAGTGGGCCAGCCTGGCCATCACGTATGACCCCGGGCAGTTTCCCGCCCTGGTGTCCGCACTGGCCGCGCTGGCCGGGCTGATCCTGTCGTTCCTCGTCCGGCGTCGGCGGATCTTCGTCCGGGCGGCCCAGGCCGGGCTCGCGGACGGCGCCGGGGGCCCGGTCGATGCAGCGGTGACGACCGTCGAGGTCGGGGGCCTGACGAGGTCGGACATGGCAGGCGGATTCGAGACCGAGTTCGCCGAGCTGGCGAGCGAGATCATGCTGGAGGTTCGCGGTGCTGCCGCGGCCGCCGCCGGATCCGGCGGCGCCGAGGCGTCGGCCGTCGCGGGAAAGGGAGAGTGAGCTGCAGTGCCCAACACGGGACTGGCCCAGATCAGCAACGTCGCACTGGTACTGGCGATCGTGCTCTACGCGATGGCGATGCTCGGCTACGCGTGCCACTTCGCGTTCGGCAAGCGGCAGTCGGCCGCCGCCTCATCCTCAGCCACGCCGCAGCCACAGCTCGTCGGCGCCGCCGCCGGCGGGGCCGCCGCCGGCGGGGCCGGCGGTGCCGGGGCGGGCGATACCGCGGCTGGTGATGACGGCTCGGCCTGGTCCGGGCGCGGCGCGCTGCCCGCACCCGCTCCGGCTGCTGCCTGGCGGTCGCCGTGGCCCGAGGGGTCGTGGCAGCGCGTCGCCTTCCTGCTGACGTGCGCCGGGCTGATCCTGCACATCACCGCGGTCGCGACCAGGGGCATGGCGGAGCACCGGGTGCCGTGGGGCAACATGTACGAGTTCATCGCCGCGATCACGTGCGCCGCGGTACTCGCGCTGGTCATCTGCGCCGTCCGGTTCCGGGCCTACTACATGGGCCTGTTCGTGCTCGTGCTGGTCGTGCTGGCGCTCGCCGTCGACGTGATCGTCATCTACACCCCGGCCGGCGAACTTGTGCCCGCGCTCCAGTCCTACTGGCTCGCCATCCACGTCACCGGCATGATCATCGCAACCGGCACGTTCATCTTCGGGGCCGTCGTCACCGCCCTCTACCTGCTGGTCTCCCGGCATCAGCGGCGGACCGCGGCCGGCGAGCCGTCCGCTCTCGCGGGGATCATGGACCGGCTGCCCGGGGCGGAGGTGCTTGACCGGCTCGCCTACCGCGCCGTCACGGTTGCGTTCCCGACCTGGACCTTCGCGGTGATCGCGGGCGCGATCTGGGCAGATCACGCTTGGGGCAGGTACTGGGGCTGGGATCCGAAGGAGACCTGGTCGTTCATCACCTGGCTGGTCTACGCGGCCTTCCTGCACGCGCGGAGGACGGCGGGCTGGCGAGGAGGACGAGCCGCGTTCATCCAGATGTTCGGCTTCGCCTGCCTGCTGTTCAACCTCGTCGGCGTGAACCTGTGGGTATCCGGCCTGCACTCCTACGCGGGCCTGCACTGACCTGGGGCAGCGGGTGGCGGCTACGTGTCCTTGCGCCAGTCGCGGATCCTGCGATCGAGTTCGAGCAGGAAGTCGGGGTTGTCGTCGGGGGCAACGAAACGGACCCGGGCGGCCGCCGCCTGCCGACCGCGCTTTGCGCTGGCGAACGGGTGGTCGTACCCGGCTCCGCGGGTAGCAGGATGCCGATGCTGACCCTGAATGGAAATCCAGCTACCGGTCACGTCATCCCACAGCCGGTGCATCCGCACCTCCCGGCGTCCGACTAGCAGCCACGCGGCGGCGCCGAAGACCCAGAAGGCGACGGCCACGGTCAGCCAGATCTGCTTGGAGGGAAGGTCGAAGTAGTGCCTCGGCGTCGTCGCGATGTCGATTACGCAAGGCACGACCAAACCGACGGTTAGTAGGGCAAAGACGACGCACAGTACCAACATGGACGCAGCCTAGCCGGTGATGGGACGAGACGTTACCGAATCAGCGTGGTTTACCTGCTAACTCTCGATAGACCTGGCTCGGACGGTTACATGCTGGATACTGATGTCAGGTCGAGTGCGGTCGAAACCTGGCGTCTCATCTCGGCCCGGGAGCAACAGCTATGCGGCGGTTACTGGAGTTGTGGCGTCGGCGGCGGCCAAGCCGTAGGCCGAGATCCCTGGCAAGACCGGCCTTCACGTCTCTGACCAGTGCCCGTGCGGCGGTCGGCTTGCGCGCCGGGCCGGAGGGCAGGGCGCGGGCCGCGACTCAGGGGCGCCGGGCTCAGGGTGGCCGGGCTCAGGGTGGCCGGGCTCAGGGCGGCCGGACGACGGCCCAGGGTCAGCGTGGCAGTCACCGCCGGGTCGGCAAGTCGCCGCCGTTGCAGTCTTCCGCGGGCCCGTCTAGCGGGAACGCTCAGACGCCGCGTCTGGCCGGCCGGCGCCCGGCTGACCAGCAGCAGGTCGGACGGCATCCGTATGACCAGCGGCCGACCGGGCAGTATCCGGCCGGACCCCGTCCCCGGTGGCCATACCTCGCCGACCAGCCCCCGCTCGGCCAGCAGCCCCCGGTCGGCCAGCCCCCGGTCGGCCAGCCCCCGGTCGGCCAGCCCCCGGTCGGCCAGCCCCCGGTCGGCCAGCCGCCTTGGCGGAACCTGGACGGCGAGCCGCCGGCCGGACAGATTCCGCCGTGGCATCACGCGGTCGGTCAGCCGCCTGGTGGACAGCTTCCATCGTGGTTGCACCCGGTCGGCCAGCTTCCGGTCGGCCAGCTTCCGGTCGGAGAGCCTCCGGCGAGGCAGTACCCGGACGTTCATCCTGCGGGTGTTGCGCCGTCCGCGCCGTCCGCGCCATCCGCCCCGCTGGCGCCGCCGGTGTCGGCGAAGCGCTCGCAGGCGACGCCGGGCGAGCAGACCGCGGCGGCGGCGGCCAAGCAGATGGGGGCCGCGCCAGCTCAGCAGGCGCAGGCAACGCATGGGCAGCAGCGGTCGAAGGCGGCGCGCCGCGGTGCGGGGACGCGCGGCGGCGCGGGAACGCGCGGTGGTGCCGTGGCGCGTGGCGGGGCCGCCGCACGGGCGGCGATCCGCCCGGCGCCCAGCGCCCCGCCTGCCGAGGCCGCCAGAGCCGAGGCCGCCAAGGCCGGGGCCGCCAGAGCCGAGGCCGCCAAGGCCGGGGCCACCAGAGCCGGGACCGGCGTCGGGCCGGCGGCCAAGGGCAAAGCGCCACCCGACACCAGGACGGCGGCCGACAGCAGGACGGCGGCCAAGGGCAAGGCGGCGGCTGAGGCCAGGGCGGCGGCTGAGGCCAGGACGGCCGTGCCGTGGTACGAGCGGGCACAGCGAACGCACGCCGCGCCCGGGCACCGGCACTGCGGTCACCTGGAGCGGATCCTGCACCGGGAGTGGCAGGCCGGTGAACTGCCGCCACCGCAGATCGTGCTGGCCATCGACCGGCTCGCCGAGTTCCCGCAGTTGATCAAGGAACGGCTGGTGGCCGGCCTCGATGCGATTCACGTTGGGCCCGGCGGCGTGCCCGACCTGGACGACATGGGCGGCCTCAGCGGCATGGCACTGCCGTCCGGGCGGGCAACATGGGACGCGTGTGCCGGAGCCTACGGCGAGCGCAAGGTCATCGTCGGCTCCCGGCCCTCGCCGACACCCGACGTGATGTGCCACGAGATCGGGCACGCGCTTGACGACATCGACGGCACCGACGGCGGCTGGCAGTCGGACTCGACCGAGTTCATCTGGCTGTACACGCAGTGCCTGCCGTATGTGACCAACGACTTCCACCTCCAGCCGGGTCATCTGGGCCGCAGGGAGTTCTTCGCCGACGCGTTCGCCGCCATCGCGTCGAGTCAGCGGCCCGCGCTGCTGGAGATGGTCGGCGGTAACACGCGTGCGGCGCTGAACGTCATGCTCTACTTCAACGTGCGGTACGGCATCTAAGGGGGTCGTGCGACCATGTACGTTATCCGGCTGCCGAACGGCAACCTGCTGGTCCCCGAGTCCGCGACGGCCCGCGACGGTCGGCTCGTCAGCGAGGCGTACGTCGAAATCGGGCCGGCCGACCGGGACTACGAGAAGTTCGCGGCCGTAGCGCTGACGCAAGAAGAGATCGACGAGCGCGCCAAACGCTGGCGCGAGGGCGATGAGCCGCTCAGGCGCCAGTTCCTTGACTTCCTCGCCCGCGGCGGGCAATTAGCTGCACCCACCTGACAGGGCCGCCGGCCGGCGGGTTGCCGCACCCGCCGCGTCGGCGGCACGTGCTGCGGCACGGGCTTGGGCACGCCGTCAGGAAACTTGCTGCTGGCCCTGTCGATTCCCGGCCCGGCGGTACGTCGGGATATACGAGGCCGCGAAACCGCGGTCAACCCAGCGTTACCGCCTGGGTGAAGGCCTGCACAAGACACCATAGGAGACTGACATGAGCAAGTACATCTACCTCTACCGGGGCCCGGTCACGCCTATGCAGGACATGACCGCCGAGCAGAACGCGGAGCAGATGGAAGCCTGGGGCAAGTGGATTGCCAGGCTCGGCGCCTCGCTGACCGAGGTCGGCAACCCGTTCGGAACTCGCACGGCCGTCGCGGACGACGGTACGAGCCCTGCTCCCGGCGACCTCAACGGGTACTCCATCGTCGAGGCCGACACCCTGGACGCGGCCAAGGCTCTGGCGGACAATCACCCGTTCCTGACGGAGGGGAAGGGCCGCTTCAGCGTCGAGATCTTCGAGCTGGTCCCGATGTAGGCGATCGCGCCGCGGAACCTGAATGGCTCGGCTTCGGAGTTGGCCGACGACAGCCGGCCGACTCCGAAGCACCCTAGCTCCGAGGTCCAGCCCGTGGGCTGCCGCGAACCCGTAACGACCGGGCGAGCATCGGCGCGGGCACCCTCCCGCGGTGACTCGTCACGTCTGCGTCATCCAGCCTGGTCTGAGGCCGGGGCCGGATCGGCATCGATGCCGAGCAGCGCCCTGATCTCAACTTCCCGATACCGCCGATGACCGCCGGGTGTCCTGATGCTGCTGATCCGGCCGGATGCGGCCCACCGTGTGACGGTCTTGGGATCAACGCGGAAGAGGGCTGCGACCTCTCCGGGAGTAAGCAGGCGATCACTTTGCCCGTCCATTTGTGACTCCTCGCTCGCCTAGACCCCCCTCGCTCAATCTTTATCTTAATAACTAAAGATCACAATTCTCCTCAGATTCCAGAAAAATTTTACTCACAACCTCCTCGTATTGCTTTGACCGACACCTGCCGATGACGATGCGTACACGTAGGGTAGATCCATGTCACACCTTGTGTCGGTAACGGAGATCCAGGCCGCGGCCGCTCGACTCGACGGCGTCGCCCTTCGCACCCCGCTTGTCCCGTTCGCAGGCGTTCATCCCGTGCAAGCTGATCCTGTTCCGGCTCATCATGTGCCAGGTCATCCTGCGCTGCTGGTCAAGGCGGAGTCGCTGCAGCCGACCGGCGCGTTCAAGCTTCGCGGCGCCTACTCGGCCATCAGCGCGCTGCCGCCCGGACAGCGCATCAGGGGCGTAGTTGCCCACTCTAGCGGCAATCATGCGTATGCCGTCGCATATGCCGCAGCGCTACTCGGCGTGTCGGCGACGGTCGTCGTGCCCTCCAACGCGCCCCCGGTCAAGGTCGACGCGGCCAGGGCGTGCGGCGCGCGGATCGTCGTCAGCGAACCGGGGCTGGCCGCGCGGACCGCGGCGGTCGACGAACTGATCTCGGCCCACGGTTACACGCCGATACCGCCCTTCGAGCACCGCGACGTCATCGCCGGACAGGGAACGGTCGGGCTGGAGATCGCCGCCGACTGCCCCGATGTGGACCTGGTCGTGTGCCCGGTCGGCGGCGGCGGCCTGATCGCGGGCGTGGCTGCGGCCGTCACGGCAGCCAACCCGGCCGCGCTCGTGGTCGGCGTCGAGCCCGAGCTTGCCGCCGACGCCGCGGACTCGCTGCGGCAGGGCCGCAGGGTCGCCTGGCCGACCGAGCAGACCGAGCGCACGATCGCCGACGCGCTGCGCGTTGACCAGGTCGGCGAACTGCCGATGCTGCACCTGCGGAGCCAGGTGCACGACATCATCACGGTCACCGACGACGAGATCCGCCAGGCCATGCGCCTGCTCGCTACCGGGGCGCGCCTCGTCGCCGAGCCGGGCGGCGCGGTCGCCGTCGCCGCCTGCCTGTTCCGGGCCGGCGAGCTGCCGCGGGCCAGCCGGCGGGTGGCGATCCTGTCGGGCGGCAACGTCGATCCCCGGCTGCTCGCCGACGTGCTGCGCTCGGATCTCCCCGTATCCGGCGCCGTCGGCGACGGCCGCACTGGCGTTGGCCGCACCGGCGTTGGCCGCACCGGCGTTGGCCGCACCGGCGTTGGCCGGGGCGACGGCGCCAGCGGCTAGGCTGGTGCCGTCATGCGCGCGACCCTTTCTTACACCGCTCTGCGGCTCGGGCTGTTCGTCGTAGCGTTCCTGCTGCTGTACCTGGCCGGCGCCCGCAGCTTGTTGCTGCTCGGCGCGGCGATCCTGATCAGCGGAGTGGTCAGCTACTTCGTGCTCAACGCGCAGCGCACGGCGATGTCGAGCGCGGTCAGCAAGCGGATCACCGGCTTCCGCGAGCGGCTGAACGCGGGCACCAGCGCCGAGGACGACGACTAGCCCTCGTCGGGTCAAGACCCACCGCCGAGGCACAACGAGCCCCGCCGTCGAGGCCCAACGAGCCCACGCGCGCTAGCGTCGCTCCTCGGCCAGCCAGCCGCCCGTCGTCAGCATGGCCATGATCGCCTCGGTCGCCTGTTCGCGGCTGATCACCGAGGTGTCGATCACCAGCGCCGCGTCCGTCGGCTCCTCGTAGGGATCGGACACGCCGGTGAACTGCTTGATCAGGCCGGCCCTGGCCTTGGCGTACAGGCCCTTACGGTCCCGTTGCTCGCAGACCTCGACCGGGGTCGCGACGTGGATCAGCAGGAAGTCGCCCACCTCGGAAACCATCTCCCTGACCCGGTCCCTGGCGGCCGCGAACGGCGCGATCGGGGCGCAGATCGCGATGCCGCCGTGCTTGGCGATCTCGGCGGCCACATAGCCGATCCTGGCGATGTTGAGGTCGCGGTCGGCGCGGGAGAACGTCAGGCCGGCCGAGAGCAGCGAGCGCACCAGGTCGCCGTCGAGCAGCGAGACCCTGCGGTCGCCGCGCTCGGCGAGCTGGTCGCGCAGGTCCCTGGCGATCGTCGACTTGCCCGACCCCGACAGGCCGGTCAGGAACAGCACGAACCCGCGTTCCGAGCGCGGCGGACGCGCGTGCCTGAGCTCGGCGGCGACGGTCTGCGACGCGTACCAGGAGGGGATCTCGGCACCGGTGTCGAGCATGTCGGCGAGCTGGTCGGGCGTGAGGTCCTCGATCTCGGTGCCCGCCTCGATCAGCGACAAAGGGCGCCAGACCTCGGCCCTCGGGTCGTAGGCCCAGTCACCGGACGG
>WNGL01004017.1_pt1 | contig 17709 bp, 14 predicted proteins | sample 5400591 | NCBI WGS metagenome assembly WNGL01 (sample SAMN13153377, study PRJNA577476) | soil metagenome | isolation source: 80 cm soil or saprolite under Garry oak tree replicate 1 | place: USA:California | collected 2016-06-15 | reverse complement strand
GCGGGCTCCGGCAACCTCACGTGCAGCAGCCTGGCCTCGCCGCCGTCGCGGCGCACCCGGTCCAGCAGCCGCCGCACCGCGCGGGCCACCTCGGGCCGGTCCGGCAGCAGGCAGACCGACTGCTGCAAATACAGCGCGCCCAGGGAGCGGAGCCTGCGCCACACCTGCACCCGCAGCGACGCCGGCGCGCCCGCCGTCGAGACGGTCACCAGCAGCCACCGCGCGGCCTGGACGTCCGCCATCCCACCATCCCCCGGTCTCGAACCAACGCATCGCTAACGTGTTACAACTGTAACATCGACGGGAGGAACGCCTGCCGCCAGACCAGACCGGTCCAGGATCGGCAGGCGCCACGATCGGACGCTTCGGCGTGCGACGAAGGACCAAGCGGCGGCTGCGACGGCTGGGGCTGGTCGCCATCGCCATCCCCTTGGGCGCTTGGGCGCTGGAGTGGGCCGCCCGCCAGGCCGAGGCCCGCGGCGGGCGTGCCGACCAGCTCGGCCGGCGGCTGCGCCACGGCGCAGCTGCTTGGCCGCTGCGGCCGCGGCCCGCTCGCCAGCCGCCTGCGACCCCCCGGCGCACGCACCACAGCGAGCTGAGCGACGCCGCAAGCAATGTCCCGCGAGCAAGGAGGGCGAGATCGTGACCGACCCAGCCGGCACCACGACGCTGGTCTGCCCGAAATGCCAGGCCACCATGCGCAGCTACGAACGCAGCGGCATCACCATCGACCAGTGCACCCAGTGCCGCGGGGTCTTCCTGGACCGCGGGGAGCTCGAGCGCCTCATCGACGCGGAAGCCGCCTATGGCGCCGCTGGGCAGCCCGGGGAGCCGACCCGAGAGTCGGAGTGGGACCGGTCAGCCGAAGGCCGTCGTGGCGACTATCGCGAAGGCGGCTATCGCGACAAGCGGCGCCGACGTGGGTTCCTCGGCGAGATGTTCGGCGACGACTAGGGCACGAGTGTTCCGGCCGCCGCTGCCTGCCGCGCATGCCGTCCGCTCGAAGGATGGCGTCGTAACGTCATGCACCGCGGACATCGGGAGGAGGTGCGGTTGCACCCACCATCGCCAGGACCCGACACCACGCGGCCGCTCGATCCGGGGGGCCGCACGCGGCACCTGCCGAGCCGTCGAGTGTGGCTGCCCGGGGCGGCCGGGCTCGGCTGCCTGGTCGCCGTCGTGGCCCTCGGCCTGGTGGTCCGCAACGGCGCCACCCCGGTCGACGAGGCCGCCTGGCGGGGCCTGCACGGCCTGCTGGCCCCCCAGCGCCTCACCTGGCAGGTGGTCGGCGCGATCGGGCACGAGCGGGGCCCCGCCCGCGGGGTCTACCTCACCGCCGCGCTGCCGCTGCTGCTCGCCGCGACCCTCGCCGCCGCTGCCGTCGGCAGGCTGCGCCGGGACTGGTCCTGGTCTGCGCTGTGGCCGCCAGCGTGGCGGTGGCTTGGCTGGTCGTGCATCCTGCTGTGCTCGGTGCCGCTGGTGGAGGCGCTGCGGCTGGCCTTCGACCGGCCTGACCCGACGGAGTCGCCCAATCCCAAGTCGCCGCTGGGGTCCTATCCGTCCGGCGCCGCGCTGCTCGTCGCCCTCGGCTGGATCGTCGGTGGGACGGTGATCGTGCGGCTGCGGCCCTCCTGGCGCCGCCCGCTGGTGGCGGCCGGCGTGGTCGCGCTCGCCGTCCACGCTGCCGCCCGCGTCGCCGTTGGCGCGCACTGGCTCACCGACGTGCTCGGCAGCTACCTGCTCGCCGCGGGCATGGCCCTGCTCGCGGTGCCGCTGCGGCCCCGTCGAGGCAACCCGTGTCCAGGTCCGTGATGCGGAGCGGCGACCACGCCGGCCGGGTGATCCGGCGGGGCGGTTGCGGTCACCGTGCGCGCCAGCTCGGCACGGCGCTGCTGCTGGCCATCGCCGTCGCTGTGGGCGGCTGCGCCACCACCCCCGGACAGGCGCACCGCGGCGACGACCAGGTGGCCGGGGAGGGCGCCGTCTGGACCAGCAGCCCGGCCCGAGCACCGTCTGGGGGGGCGGTGGTGAGCGGGTTCGTGGTGTTCGGCGACTTCGGCGGCGGCAAGGCCCAGCACGCGGTCGTGACGGCGATGGAGCGCTGGGTGGCGGCCGGCCATCGTGTGGACGCGCTGGTCACCACCGGCGACAACGTCTACGAGGACGGCGACCCGCGACAGTTCGGCGCCCAACTCGACGAGCCCTACCGGCAGCTTCGGCGTACGCGGCCGCTGTGGGTCACGCTCGGCAACCACGACGTCCAGGGTGGGCACGGATCCGAGCAGCTCGACTACCTCGGCCTGCCGTCACTGCCCTACGCCAAGCGGCTGTCCGGGGTCGAGCTCCTGTTCCTGGACGCCAACCGGCCCGACGCGCCGCAGGGCGCCTGGCTCGACCGGCGGCTGTTCGCGCCCGGCCCCGCCTTCCGGGTGGTCGTCTTCCACCAGCCCGCCTACTCGTGCGGCACCGAGCACGGCTCCACCCGGGCGGTCATCCGCCGCTGGGTGCCGATCCTTGAGCGTCACCGGGCGGCGCTGGTCCTCAACGGCCACGAGCACGACTATCAGCGGTTCACCTCGGGCGCCGGCGTCACCTACCTGGTCACCGGTGGCGGCGGCAAAGCGCTGTACCCCATCCTGCGCTCGTGCTCGGGGGTGCCGGCGCGGCAGGCGTGGGCTGTTCGCCACCACTTTGTCGCCGTCGAGGTCCGCCGCGGATCGCTGTCGCTGACCGCGATCGCCGACAACGGCACGGTGCTCGACCGCGCCACACTGACCCTTAAGGCCCGGCGCTCGGGCCCGCGTCACCAGGGCAAGGTGACAAGGTGACGGCTGTCGCCGTGAGCCGTGGCAACCCAGCCCGCAAGGGATGGGTCTACGTGCGGCTGGCTTGGCGAGGTGGCCATGGACGCGGCGGCGGCAGGCCAGGCATCGGTCGCGGCGGCCGGGCCTACGCCTGCGACGCCGCCCCGCCCACGGTCGAGGCCACCACGAGCCACCGCTGGCCGCCGTCTGCCATCCCACTTCCCTCTGGGTCGAACTGAACGCATCGTTGTGATGTTACAAGCGTAACACCGGCGTCGGAAGCTGGCGGTGCGCACCTGTCAAGCCTGTTGGCGGTGCCCAGGTGTAGCGCCTCGGGAGCGAGGATCGGGGCGGGATGGCGTCCTCGGCCCGGGGTCAGGTGTCGGCGAAGCTGTGGGGGACCAGCACCCGCAGCGCCTGGGGCAGCAGCGTGATGCGGACCGGGGTGGTGCCGCGCACCTCGCCGTCGAGGTCCAGCGCCAGGGGCGGGTCGGTGTCGACCCACACCTCCCGGGTCATCACATAGGGGCCGTCGGCGAGCGGCCGGCGCGGCCCGACCATGACTTGGCGGACGGTCTGGCCGGTGACGTGCAGGCGGCCGGCGTCGCCGAGCCGGTAGACGACCAGCAGGCGGTCGTCCACGCTGGCGTCACGGGCGATGCGCCGCCCCGCGTGGTAGCCGCCGTTGGCGATGTTGAGCTGGTGGGTCCACACCACCTGCTCGGCGCCGTCGATGATGAGGGTGGCCTTGAAGGCCTGGTGGCCGGGCAGGCGGCGCGCGGCGGTGAGGGTGTAGGCGCCGCGGCCGAGCACGCGCTTGAGACGGTGCGGGACCGCCTGGGCGACCTGGACCGACAGCCCGATGCTGGCCATGTTGGCGAACAGGTCCTCGCCGGCCTTGGCCAGGTCGACGTCGGCGACCTTGCCACTTGCCAGGGCGGCGATCGCGCCGCCAAGGCTTGTCGGCATTCCCAGGCCGCGGGCGAAGTTGTTGGTGGTGCCAAGCGGCAGCACGCCAAGCGCGGTGTCGCAGTACGCGAGCCGGGCGGCGGCGGCGGTCAGGCTGCCGTCGCCGCCGCCGAACAGCAGCAGGTCGGGCGCTGGCTCGAGCGCCCGGGTCAGGATGTCGGGCAGCTGGGCGGGGTCGTGGATGGCGAAGGCGGCCTGGACCGGCAGGCCGGCGGCTGCCAGCCGCGCCGACAGGCCTGGCCAGTGGCGGCGGCCCTTGCGGGAGCGGGTGTTGACCACCAGCACCGCCCGGCCGCCGCCGCGGATCGCGGCCTGCAGCGCCTGCTTGGAACGCACCAGTCCTCACATCCCTCGCTCGACACACCCAACGCCGTCGCTGCCGCCAATCGTATGTACTCCCATCATCCAGGCTCGCCGGCCCGGACATGGTGGGCCAGGTCCAGGCGTGCCTGGTGGGTGGTGGTGTGCGTGCTTCTGCTCAAGATCCGATGGGTGATCCTGTCGCCGTCCAGGACCACGACGCCGAGGTTGTTCTCGCCGATCAGCGGCGACGACGACGGCCCGTCGGGCCGCAGGTAGGCGCGGACCTCCCGATACTCGGGCGGCTGGATGACGCCCAGCTTGTGGGCCAGCGACGGCGCCAGGAACACCGGCGCCCCGCCATCGTCGACCCACGCGTCGGTGTTGACCGGCCGCAGCAGCAGGCGCCGTTTGAGGATCCCCATCCGCGTCCCAGGGTGTCGGATCTCCGGCGGGCTGGCCCAGCCGACGCGCTGGTGGTGGCGGCGGTTGAGCCGGCCGAGCAGGCCAAGCAGCCGCTTGCTGATGGTGCCCGAATGCTTGAGCCCGCTCGAGACCAGCTGGGCGAGGTGGACGGTGGCGTCCCCAACCGTGAAGCGGACCTCCACGGTCATGGCGTAGTGCACATCGCCGGACAGCACCACCGCGGTCTGGCCGCCGGGCGTGGCGGCCAAAAAGCGCATCAGGTCGACCAGCCCGTGCAGGCTGGAGTGCCACCCCTCGAAGTCGACCAGGTAGGGTCCCAGTCGCTTGGCCAGGAACTTCTGGCGGCGCTCCTGCACCTCAAGGCCGCACACCGGCGTCGCCGAGACCAGCAGCAACGGCTCGTCGGGGCGGTGGCCGGACCTGCTGATCAGCGCGCCGACCCGGTCAAGGCCCGCCGGGCCAACCAGCCGGGCGGCGCCCTCGTCGCTGTCGTAGGCGCGCTGGGTCCTGGTGTCCAGGCAGATCGCAGGGGGCCGGGTCGGCGCGGCGAAGCTCCAGCGGTCAAAGCCCCACAATATCCGGTCGAACCGCTCGGCTACGGCCTGGTCGTGGCCACCGCCGCCAAGGTGGGCCTCGATCGTGCGGGTGAAGTCTGCGTCGAACCCGCCGGGGTCGTTGCCCCAGCCCTGGAACGCCCAGAACGCCGCCAGCGCGTTGGCGACGATCCGCCGGCCCGCCGGGCTGGAGGCGACCCGGTCGCGCCAGCGTCGGGTGAGGTTCCAGTCGTCGGTGACGTCGTGGTCGTCGAAGACCATGTAGGTGGGCACGTTGGCCAGCACCCGCCGCACCCTTGGCAGCGCCTTGCGGGCGGTGTCCAGATCCTTGACGCGGGTCCGCAGCCGCCGCCGCGCACGCGGACCCATCCGCGGGCTGGCCTGCTCGGCGAGGGTGGCCAGCTGGCCGGTGTCCCCAGGCCACAAGGTGTCGGCGAACGCCAGCAGGTAGGCGGCGGCGAACTCGCCGAAGGTCGCCAGATGGTTGGCGGCCCGTGGCGAGGTGAACCCGGCCTGCTCGTGGACCCACCGCTGCCGCCCGCCGACGCCCTCCAGGGCCTGGGGTGGGATGCCGGGGATCTGCTCGGCCCGTCCGGCAAGCCAGCTGCCCAGGCGGTGTAGGTAGCAGCCGAGCGCGGCCGCCACGTCGTCGCCGTAGATCTGGTCGCCGGTCAAAAACAGCGCGCTCGGCCGCTGCGCCAGATCGGCGCTGGTGTGCTCCAGCAGCTCGTCGGCGCACAGCAGCGCGTCCTGGCCCTTGCCGTGCAGCTTGCGACAGGAGCCGTGCAGCACCCGCAGCGGCCCGCCGCCCTGGCGCACGAACAGGCTCGGCAGGCCAACCCCCGGGTAGGCCAGGGTGTTGGCGCCGTCCAGCAGGCCCAGCTCGGCAAGCCGGCCGCTCCAGCCCGAGGCGGGGCGCTGGAGCTCCAGGTCATAGGTGAGCAGCTCGTCGGTGGGAAAGCGCTGGCCGCTGGGCCGGGCGGTCAGCAGGTGCACCCACAGCCGCTGGCCCAACCGCACCGACACCGCCGCACCACCACCCACCGCCCCGTCGTCCTGGTGGCCGGCGCGGTACACCCAAAGCGACGCGGCGACCGGCTCGCTGGTCGCGATCCACACACAGACGCCGCGTGGGTCCACGCGCCGCAGGATCGGCCCAGCGAGCAGCCCGGGCCCATCGCCTACCTGACCCGCTCCAACCGGCCGTGGGGTCGGGGTCACCGCGGAGGCTCCTGGTCCAGCCGGGCAGCGGTGGAGCCGGCTGGGACCAGCACCCGCAGGACGTTTGGCGCCACGGCGAACCGCACGGGCGTGCGCTGGCCGCGCAGCTCGCCGTCGACGTTCAACCTCATCGGCGGGTCGGTCTCGACCAGCACCTGGTCGGTTCGATCGTAGGCAACCGAGCCGAGCCCCGCGAAGTCGCCCGACCTGACCCGGCGCGCCACCCGCAGCAGCTGCCACGGCCCGGCCTTGCAGACCACGTAGACGTCCAGGGCGGCGTCGTCGATGCCGGCGGTGGCCGACACCGCCCGGCCGCCGCCGTAAAGGCGGCCGTTGCCCACTGCGATCTGGAGCACGTCATCGAACGACCGCACCCCGGCGGCCGGGTCGGGGGCGCCAACGTGCAGACGGGTCGCGAACGGCCGCGCCGACGCGGCCGCCTTGAGCGTGGCAAGCGGATAGGCCAGCGGGCCAAGCAGCCCCTTTGCCCGGCTGGAGACCGCCGCCGCCACCGCCGCGCCCAGGCCGACCGAGGCGACGTTGAGGAAGTGCTCGGCCCTGTGCTCGGTGGCCTGCTCGTCCACGCCCTCCAGCACGCCCAAGTCGACATCCACCACCCGGCCGCCGGCGATCACCTCGCAGGCCCGATCCACCCCGGTGGGGATCCCAAGGGTCCGCGCGAAATCGTTGGCCGTGCCAAGCGGGATCACCCCAAGCGTGGCACCCCAGCGGGCCAGCGGCGTGCAGACCGTGCTGAGGGTGCCGTCCCCGCCACCAACGATCAGCAACCGCGCCCCCGCCTCCAGCACCTGCCGCACCGCCGGCCGCAGGGCACGCGGCTCGGCCACCAGCCGCGCCGCCACCAGCCTGACGCCCCTGGCGAGCAGCTGGCCGGTCGTCCTCCCAAAGGCCAGCCGTCCACTGCGCGCCGTGCCGTTGACGATCAGGCCGGCCGGTGCGTCACTCGGCGATCCTGGCATGAAACGAATGTTACCGCCGGCCGCAACAGAAGTGTCCGGCCGCTCTGGTCCGCAGGAGGCGGGTCAACCCATCCCGCCGCGGTGGCGGCTCCACAACGGCACCGCGTACCAGAACGCCACGTACCAGCCCACCACCCCGGCGGTCAGCACGACCGCGGGCCGCCGGCCCAACACCACGTCGGCGATCAGCAGCACCGCCGCAGCGACACCGAGCATGAGCACCAGGCCGCCCACCGCCAGCGGACTGCTCGCCCAGACCAGCTCGGCCTTGCGGCGCTGGCCAAACAGCAGCCGATGATAGGAGACCGGCGCGGTCAGCACGGCGGTAGGCCATGGCCACGGCGACCAGCGCCACGACGTAGATCCCCCGCTGGGTGCCGCTCAGGTCCTCGAACCGCTGGGTGAACGCCAGCGTGAGCGGGAACGCGAACAGGATCTGCACGCCCGTCTGGGCCACCCGCAGCTCCTGCAGCAACTCGCCGAAATTGCGGTCCAGCCGCTGCTCGGGGGTTCCTGGCGTGCCTGCCAGTTCCACTCCTCGTCACCCCGGTGCGGCCCGCCAGCCATCGCCCTCACCCCTTCACCCGTGTTCGGCCCGGGCCGGCTGGGCCTGGATGCATCCCCAACCCGGACACAGGCAGCTTCGCGGGCTCGACGAACGCTGCGTACCCGCTGCTGTTACGAGCGTAACACTGGGGGGCGGGGCCGACTCGGGCGACCACGCCGCGCCGGCCCGCAGCACGGCAGGGATCCAAGACGCGAAACGAGCCGTGCTGATGGACGGCGGCCGGCGGCTACCCGCCCGCGGCGGCCACCACCAGCTCGGTGGCAAGCCCCACCAGGAACCCGGCCCCAAGGCCCCACAGGGTGATCTCCCACGACAGCCGCCGCCCCACCGGCAGCAGCTCCCCCAGCACACACACGATCGCGCCGGCGGCAAGCGTCAGACAACCCACGTAGACCAGCGAGGAGTCGAACTGGGTGCCAAGCAGCGTGCCGGCAAACGTCGGCCCGCCACCCACGAGCCCGGCAAGCCCCAGCCAGCCCCACGACGGCCGCACCCCCGCCGCGGCCGGTGGGCCGACGATGCCGAAGCCCTCGGTGGCGTTGTGCAGCCCAAACCCGATGATCAGCAGGACCGCAAGCGACAGCGCCCCGCTACTGGCGGCCTGGCCGATCGCCAGCCCCTCCGAGAAGTTGTGCAACCCGATCCCCACCGCGATCGCCATGCCCAGCCGCAACGCCCCCGCCGCCGGCGCCGCAGTGGCCTCGGCGGCGGCCATCGCGCCCGGGCCGATGCTCGCCGACGGCGGGCTGGTCCGGGCGCGGACCTGCAGGCGGCGGCCAAGGTAGAACAGCCCGAGCAGGCCCACCCCCAAGCCCAGCACGTAGACCGCACCATGCGCGGCGAACCGCCCCCAGCCGCCCTGGCCGTCGACGGCCTGCTCCATGGCCTCCTCGAGCGGCCCGGTGGCGTGCTCGAGGATGTCCAGCAGCAAAAACAGCAGGATCCCGGCGGAGACGGCGTTCAGGAACGCCTTGCCGGCGGTGCTGTTGGTGCGCAGGCGGCCCACCGGGAGGCCGAGGAAGATGGTGAGCCCGGCGATCGCGCCGAGCAGCACGGTTTGGGGGGTGGACACGGCGGCCTCCTCCGAACAACAGTATTTAGGCAAACCTAACTTCGCTGGGACGATAGCCGGCCAGGCGCCCGCCCGCAACCCCCACACGGCAAGTCCCACACCGACCAGGTAACCGGGGGTCGGATCATCCGAACGGAAACGTCCGCTAAGCCTGGATCCACCGGAGCGAGGTTGTTTGGCGGCTGATGCGATTAGGAAAAGGGCCTTCTAGCTGGGAGAATGGCGGCTGCGAACCCTGCCATGACCCGGGCGGCGAACCGTGCTGGCATGAACGTTGAGCCGACCGGCGAGATCGCGGACGCCGACTGGCGTGCAGGTCACGTGAAGGTCAGGCATCGCCGCATTCTGCCTGAAGGGGTGATACCACGTGTGCGCCGCGTGTCTATGACGCTGACCGGAAGATGAACGACTCAGCGTGAAAACTGCCAGCGCACCTGCTCGTTGTCTGGGAGGACGATCACGGTCCCCTGCTGAGGCGTCCACCCGTCGTGAATCAGGAACATCCGCCCGCCGGAGCGGACCAGAAACCGCAGTCCGGTGGTGCGGTAGCGCAAGGTGCCCTTGCCGGCGTCTGGGCCGCTGGTGAGCCGCTCCTCGCGCACGCCGGGGGCCTCGATCCCGAGCGGCGTCGCGCTGAACGCCGTGGCCCTCGGCAGCGTGGGGATGGTCCTGGCGATTTCCAGGGCGTAGCCGCGGCCCACGACGCCGGCGTACTTGGACACCTCCCAGAACAGCGCGAGCGTGATCACACTTCCGACAAGCAGTACGCGCAGCGCTCGTTGCCACGGCGGAACTGCCGGAAGCGGCGCATGAGGGTCGCCCGCAGCGCCTGCAAGCCACCCGCCGTACGCGGCGATGGCCGTGCCGGCCGCCAGGATGATCGGGATGACCAGCGGCGCCCGGTTCCGGTTGAGAGTGGCGGTAAGCACCGCCCCGGCGGCCACGAGCAGGCCAAAGCCCAAGGCGGCCCGCCCCGCGGTCCGGAGCGCTGGCCGTGCGGAGGGCCGACCCAGCGCACGGTCGACGCGCTGGTGCAGGGCGAGCCAGCCGAGCGCGAGAGCGGCCGTGGCCAGCAGCGGAATGTACAGGGTGCTGATGCTCTGCAGCACATAGTCCTGCGTGGAGAAGCCGAACAGGCTCACGTCCAGGCCCATGAAGCGGGCCTGCGTGTTGCTGCGCGCCCAGCCGAAGTAGAACATCAGCGCCGTCGCGATCGTCAGGGGCGGTCCAAGGGTGGTCAGGACCGACAGCGCTGAGCGCAGCGGCGACTCGCCGGTACCGGGAGCCGGGCCGGGCAGGGACTCCGACTCGCTCCGCGCCACCACATCGGCGGGCGGCGCCGGGAGTGCAGCATCGTCGGCCACCTGCGCATCATTAGTCGGATCTGCTGCGTTGGTTGGCGGGAGACCACGCCGTCCGCTGGTCTGCAAACGCCGTCCCGACGGGGCGCTCATCCCGTGGTCTCGGTGGTCGTGGTCTCGGTGGTCGTGGTCTCGGTCGTGGTCGTGGTCTCGGTCGTGGTCGTGGTCTCCTTCTTGCCACAGTCCGTCTTGCGCTCGCCTTTGTTGCCGGTCACGCGCTGGAACTGCACAAGAGGCTTTCGACCCGGGTGGCGCTGGTGCCAAGCGAGCGCGCGCTCTAGCAGCCCCGTGACCTTCTTGGCGAGGCAATCATCAGCGAGGGACGATGCATCTCCGGCTGCAAAGGCCTTCTCCGCCATCTCCCACTGGTCCTGGCGCCCTTCGATGGCGGCGGCGCACACCGCAACCATGGCCTTCCCGAAGGCGCCGAGGCTGTCGAGATTCTTCCTCAGCTTGGAGCAATTGCCGTCGGCGAAGGGGTTGTACGCGGGCCAGCCAGGCGTTGGAATCTGCGGGTCATCCGGGCCAAATGGCGCCCAGGCGAAACCGCCACCCGAGGAGCCGCCGCCACCCGAGGAGCCGCCGCCACCCGAGGAGTTGGTCGTCGGCGAACCCGAGCCGCTGCACCCAGCCACCAGCCCCACGACGAGGGCTAAAGCGACCACCGGACCGACCCAACGCCCGCCTCGCACTGTGTGCATCCTCCCCCCGGCACAAGTGCTAACGCTCAAGTAGAGCACCTCGGAACTCTTGGTGATACCCGTAGGGTACGAAAATGCACTCATGTCATGCAGCTCGTCGGTCCTCATGAAGGAGGCCGCATGAAGGAGGCCGCCGAGCAGCTCATGCCGACGTATCCTGCGTTGCGGCACAAGCCGAGCCGACCCGCAGGTATAAGAAGGTCTCGGTCGTCGGCTTGCACGCGAGCAGGCCTAGGCGGTGGCCGAGGTGCTCAGCTAAATGCTTCCTGGGAGTTCATGCCGCATGGTTGAGTTCCTCTCCGACAGGCGGGTGCTGGTCGGGCGTGAACGGGCTGCCGATCTGGGACAGGACCTGGGCTGGGGTGATCGTGTGTGCCCACCGGTCGGCGTCGGCGATCAGCTCGACGAGGGTCTGACGCCGGTGGGTATGGGTGACGGTGCGGCGCAAGGCTCGCCACAGCCACTCGATGCGGTTGGCCTCTGGGTCGTAGGTTGGGGTGTAGACCAGCGCCAGGTCCTCGCCCAGCTCCTGGAGCAGCCCGCGCAGCAGCCGCGATCCCTTGGGCGTGTGGATGCCAAGGTTGTCCAAGATCACCATGGCGATCCGCCCGCGCGCCCGCGAGCGTGCAACGGCCCGGCGGAGCTGGTCGCAGAATGGCACGGCGCGGCGGCCGTCGGCCACTGCCCAGTCCAGGTGCCCGTCGCGCCAGTCCACCAGCCCGAAGCCGTACTGCTTGAAGTTCTTGCCGGGCGCCTGCACCAGGTGCTGGCCTGCTCTGCCGGCGCGGGACCAGACCCGGGTCAGGGTCGGGTGCAGGGCGACCTCGACCTCGTCTTGCAGGTACAGGTCGGCGCGGCCGAGCAGCCCCAGCAGGTGGGGCAGGTCGGCGGGGAACAGGTCGTCGGCCAGGGTCGGATCGGGGATCAGGTCGTGTGCGGGTGGAGGCAGCGGTGACGCCGCGGCCGCAAGCAGTGCCTCCACCCTCAGGCGTTTTTTGCCCACCCCGGCTGACTGGTCGCCTTGCGCTCCCGCCACGCACTGCCGAACACGATGTACCACGCGGCGCTGGTGACCAAGGCTGTCACAGCCGCCACGAGGACCGCCCAATAGTTCACCTTTGTTGTCATCGTGATCCCTCCTTGGGCGCGGCTCCCCGCACCCTCCTGTTCACGTGTTGACGTCACAAGCATGCGCAGCGCCGGGTCACGGCACATCCGTGCCGGCACGGATTCCAGTACGGACTGTCCACGGAGTGGGAATTCCCGGGCATGGTCGCTGTCGGGCATGATGGCGGGGTGACGACCGGCCCGGTGCCCGTGTCGCCGAGGGAAGCAGAAGTCCTCGCGGCGATCGGCGAACGGCTGTCGAACGCCGAGATCGCCGCAAAGCTGTACATCTCGGTGCGTACGGTCGAAAGTCGTGTGTCATCGCTGCTGCGCAAGTTCGGCGTCACCGACCGGTGGGCCCTCGTCGACCGAGCCCGCCTGGCGGGGGCCGATGCGCCGGCCGTGCTGGCCCCGGGCGGGGTGGTCGGGATACCGGCCGCGTGGACCAGGTTCATCGGACGCGACCGGGAACGCGAGCTCGTCCTCGCCGCCTTCGCCGACGCACGGCTGGTCACCCTGGTGGGCCCCGGGGGCGTGGGCAAGACCCGGCTCGCCGCCGAGGTGGCGCAGGCGGGCGCAAGGTCGTTCCCGTCTGGTGTGGCGTTCGTGGATCTCGTCCCGGTGCGCAACGGCTTCGTGGCCCAGGCGGTCGCCGCGACACTCGGCGTGGTGGAAGGCCCCCAGCAGCCGCTGGAGAGCGCGATCGCCGAACGGTTCGGCCGCGGCCGGGCGCTGCTGGTCATGGACAACTGCGAGCACCTGCTCACAGAAGTGGCCGGTTTCGTGGCGCGGCTGCTGTCCGCTTGCCCCGGTTTGCGGGTGCTGGTGACCACCCGGGAGCGGCTCGGCATCGCCGGCGAGCGGCTGGTGGCGATCGAGCCACTCCCGCTGGCCTCCGACGCCGTCGCGCTGTTCCTTGACCGTGCCGCGCAGGTCGATCCCGGCTTCGACGCCGAAGCGTCGATCCTGGCGGATCTCTGCGCCCGGCTCGACGGGCTGCCGCTGGCCATTGAGCTGGCCGCCGCGCGCAGCGCTGCGCTGGGAGCCGACGGCCTGCTGGCGGCGGTCGAGAGCTACCCGCGCCTGCTCTCCGGCGGCCGGGGTACCGACCAGCGTCACCAGTCGCTGCGGGCCGTTATCGGGTGGAGTCACGACTTGCTGGACGAGGAGGCACGAGTGCTGTTCCGCCGGCTCGCCATCTTCGCCGGCAGCTTCGACCTGGACGCGGTCGCCGATGTGCTCGGCCGGCTGGTCGACAAGAGCCTGGTGCTCCACGAACGAACCGCGGGCCGCTGGCGGCTGCTGGATACCATCCGCGCCTTCGCCGCGGATCAGCTCGACACCAGCGCAGAGCGGGACGAGATCCAGGACCGGCACCTGCGCTGGGCGGCGGGTGGCGGGGCGAGCTCGACGCCGTGGCCAGTGACGTGCGGGCGGCGCTTGCGGCCGCAGCGGACCGACCCGGTGCGGTGCCACACCAGCTCGCCCGGTCCCTCGGTCACCTGACCTTCGCGCGGCGGTTCCTGCTGGAGTCGGTGGACCACTACCGGACAGCGGCCGAGCTCGCCCCCACCGCTGCCGAGGCGGTCCACGACCTGCGCAATGCCGCCCACGGCACGTTCGTCAGCACGACCTCGGGGTCGGATACCTTCCAGCTGCTGCTCGCCTCGGCGGAGCGGGCCGGCACCGCCGGCGACGGCAATGCCCAGGCGGTCGCGCTGTCCCGGGCGGTGGAGACCGCCTGCCGCTACCAGGTGGTCAGATTTCCCACCGAGAGCCGGCACGAGCAGCTGCGCCGTCTGCTCGACCAGGCGTCCGCAGCCGCTGATCCAGACGATTCGACAGTGGCCGCCACGCTGGCCATTGCGGCGGCGTGGACCGCGCGTCCGGAGACGGCCGCACCGGACGTGGCGCTGGCGCAGACCGCAGCCGCGGCCGCACGCGCCACGGGCGATCCTGTGTTGATCAGCGCCGCGCTCGACGCGGTCGGCTTCGCCATGCTCCGAGCCGGGCGGTTCCGGGAAGCCCATCAGGTCACCCGGGAGCGGTTGGCGCTGCTGCCCACGATGGACCACGACGATCCGCAGGCCGCGGCGGAGATCGAGGACACCTTCATCACGGCGTGCACCGACGCGCTGCACGCTGGCGACCTGCCCGCGGCACTGTCCGCGGCCCGCCTGCTCCCGGCGGACGACCTGCTCGGCAGCCACTCGTACATCGCGACCAGCATGCAGATCCCGCCGCTGGTCCTGACCGGCGACTTGGACACTGGGTTGCGGTACGCCACCCGGATGTGGGACGGGTGGCAGCGGGCCGGCCGCTCCCGGAGCGGATGGATGATTCCGGCCGTGGCCGCCGCCGCGCTCGCCCACCGGTTGCGCGGCGACCAGCAGAGCTTCGCCGCTTGGCGCGCGCGCGCTCGAGGTCGCGGGCATCACCGACCGCAGCCACGAGCTGCGTCTTGCTCCGGTCGCGTTCCTCGACGCCCGCACCGCCGTCCACACCGCCGTCCACACCGGCGAGCTTGCCGACGCGGCCACGCTCGTCGACCGCGCGTTCGCTGACTTCCCCGGCGCCTGGGCCGAGCCGTACGCCCGGGCCGCCGGCGCCGAGCTCGCCGTCGTCGCGGGCCTGCCGACGCCGCCGAACGCCTCGCCGCCGCAGCCAGCGCCGCGGAGCAGAACCACTGGGCCGCCGCCTGCCTGGCTCGCGCCGCCGGCCGCCTGAACCAGAACTTGGACGCCTATGCCGCCGCCGTCAGCCGATGGGAACGCATCGGCGCGCACCTCGAACGCGCCTACACCCTGCTGCTGCTCCCCGCCCGCGCCGCCGAAGGCCACGCCGAGCTGGCCGCTCGCGGCCTCCCGCCCCCTCCAGGGTGAGGCCAGCTGACCTACCGGTTTCCTACCGCCATCCCACCGGACCTACCACTTTTCTACCGCTTCCTAACCCTTACCGGTGGGCTGGGTCGGGGTCGAAGTCCCGGACCGGTCGCTCGAACATGAACGCGTACAGGGCCGCGTTGGCCAGAGCGAGAAAGTTGTGGGTGCCGAAAACCTCATCCAGGGTGTTGACCTGCGGTTCGCATCAGCCGTCGAGGTCACTAACTCGGATCCTCGAACTGCCATCGGTCACCTCGGCCCGCCATCTCGAGAAGCGTCAACCCTTTGCTCCCAAGCCATTGGCTGCGGCTGCGGTCGAAGGATAGGGGTGATCTCGCTGTACACGAACCGGCGATGGACCCGGGCGTGCGAACGTCACCCAGCCTGTGCCTCGGCCCGGCACCGACCCGCCAGAGCCTGCCCTCGGCCCCAATCCATTGCTGGAGGCGGCAAGCCGACCATCCAGCCCGGACTCACCCGCCAGCGGCGCAGGACGATACGCGGATCGAGGAGCACACCACCGGCGCCTCGACGCTCCCCGCGTGCAGCGACGCGGCCCACGCTACTGTCGGCCTGGCAGTGCCGAACCGTTGCCAGCAACTGGATATGGGTGAGGAGGAACGTGTCGATCGGCAACCAACCAGGGTGCGATTCGCTGTTCGAGAATCCGAGCTAACGATCGCCAGTCATGGCACTCAGACTGCCCTACCTCATCTTCTGTCAGATCACCAGCTGGCTTTGGCTGCTGGCGTCGATACTGTGAGGACTTCCTCGACACAGCTCTCAAGGCCGGCCTTGCGGGCGGCAACGACACGACGGGAACCGTCGGACCGGCCTGCCTCTCCACACCAAGGAGAGCCAGAGTAGTCACAAGCGCAATGGCTGGACACACCTCGGCATGCTCGAATCACCCAAACCGGGTCGTCAACCGGCTTTGGCTTTGATCTCCTCGCCCTTCGCCTCGGCGTCCACCAGGAGGTTGCTGCCGTTTCCCTGAGCTTCGCCGCCGCAGCGGTGATAGTGGCGTGATGGTGCACGCGTTCGAGTGCTGGGCGCGACCTGGACCAGAACCACGCACTCCACATAGTGCGTCTAGCAGCGGAAATGCCCATTCCCTCCGCGCCGCAGCGCCGCCCAAATCACTGAACAATCCCCTGGGGGTCGACGGTCGTATTCCTGGTACTGGCGGTGACCGTCGGCTTGGCCGCGGCCATCATCCCTGTGGTTGGGGCGGGGCGGACCGACGAGCTGCGCGCGATCGCCTACGAGTGACCGGGCCGGCGTATCGGGTCATCGGCTCCGACGCTCACTGTGGGGAGGAACGACGGGTGTGGCCGCGTCCGGGTCGGGAACGTCGGGCAGGAACACTCGAAACGAGGCGCCGCCCTGAGGCCGCTCCTGCACCCAGGCCTTGCCGCCGTGCATGCCCGCAAAGTAGGCCACCAGCGCCAGGCCGATGCCGGACCCGGGTGCATGGGCCGTGATGCTCGGCCCCTGCTGGAACGGCTGAAAGATCGCCTGGCGGACCTCGGCAGGCACACCGGGCCCGGCGTCCTCGACGACGAGGAGCGCACCCCCGGCACACGCCTCGACCCGCACCCACACTGCCGTGCCCGCTTGGGTGTGCCGAGCCGCGTTGGCAAGCAGGTTCTCCACGATCCGCTCGACCTTGGGGGCGTCGACCGCGACCAGCACGGGCGAGGCCTCCAAGCTGATGGGATGCTCGCCGAGCAGCTCCGATCCTGCATCTTTGACGATCCGGCTGACCAGCCCACCAAGATCGACCCGTTGGCGGTCGGGGTTGAGGGTGCCTCTGGCCAGGCGCTCGAGGTCGAGCAGGTTGGTCAGGAGGCGGTCGAGCTTGCGGGCGTTGCCCTGGAGCCGGCCGAGCAGGTCGCGGACCTCGCCGGCGGCCAGCAGCTGGTGGCCGCGGTGCAGGGTCAGCGCGATCCCCAGCACCGACGTGAGCGGGGTACGTAGGTCGTGGGAGACGCCCTGCAGGAATGCGTCCTTCATCTCGTCCAGCGCGCGGAGGCGCTCGCTAGCGGCCTGCTCCCGCTGCAAGGCGACCGTGAGCCGCTCAGTCGCTGCCTGTTCCCGCGCCAGGCTGTCGCGAAGGTCTTGCTCGGCCTGCCGACGCTCGCTGACGTCGCGGCCGATCAGCAGCTCCCCGGTCGGCGCCCCTTGCCGGTCGGGCAGGGCAGAGACAGTCAGCTCGTACGTGCGACCGGCGATGATCGCCTCGTCGCTGGGGTGATCGCTTGAGGTGGAGGCGCCACGCCGACGCGAGATCGCGGTGGCCCATCCCGGCACCAGCTGCTCGAGCGGCTGCCCAATGGCTTGGCCGACTGGCTGGCCCATGAGCCGCTCGGCGGCCAGGTTGGCATTCACCACCCGCCCGTACGGGTCGAGCACCACCACCGCATCGTGCATGATCTGAAAGATCCGGCTGCGCGCGATCGGGGTCAGGTCGAGCAGGCGGAAGCGAAAGATGCCCCACACCAGCACCGCGCCGGTCAGCACGAACAGGAACGGGGTCAGCTCCACTCGTCCGAACGGCCCGACGTTGAGGTTGTGCAGCACGTTGGCCAGGAAGGGCAGCAGCACAGTGACGATGAGCAGCAAGCTCTGCCGCCAGTACAGCCGTGACAGACGCGTGAGCGTCCAGACGAACAGCGCCGTGCAGCCCCACACGACCAGGTCGGCGTAGACCAGGAATGGCCAGAACAGCGGCCCGACCTGGGCGATCGCATCCGCCGGGTCG